>CAJIAC010000046.1_pt1 | contig 23449 bp, 17 predicted proteins | sample 9198961 | NCBI WGS metagenome assembly CAJIAC01 (sample SAMEA7708276, study PRJEB35096) | sediment metagenome | biome: marine neritic benthic zone biome [ENVO:01000025]; feature: sediment [ENVO:00002007]; material: shallow marine sediment [ENVO:03000034] sea grass bed [ENVO_01000059] ... | reverse complement strand
TCGACATTTGCCAAGGCGCCCCGTTCTACATGCTTGGTCCGCTCGTGACCGACATTGCGCCCGGCTACGACCACATCACCAGTGGCATCGGCGCGGCGCTGGCCGGTTGGAGTGGCGCCGCCATGCTGTGCTACGTCACGCCCAAGGAGCACCTCGGGCTTCCGAAGAAGGACGACGTGAAGCAGGGATGCGTGGCCTACAAGATCGCGGCCCACTCGGCGGACGTGGCCCTCGGGATTCCGGGCTCACGGGATCGGGACGACGAGCTGACGAAGGCCCGCGCCGCCCTCAACTGGGAGAAGCATTTCGAGCTCAGCTTCGACCCGGACACAGCCCGCGCTCTGCACGACGAGGACCTGGACGTGGATACCGACTTCTGCGCCATGTGCGGGCACGACTGGTGCAGCGTGCGGATCAGCAAGGAAATCCAGGAATTCCAGTCGGGCAAGGACGAAGAGTACGTGCGCGAGAAGGTCATGAAGAGCGCGGCGCTCACGGCCGAGCAGCGCCAGATCCTCGAGCAGCGCGGCGTGTTGTCTCCGGAGGAAATTCACCGGCTGGCCACGAAGACGCGCGAGACGGTCACCGAGACCGAGGACGGCAAGGCCGCCTGCCATTCGGATTTCGTGGAAGACCCGGAGGAGGCACTTCGGCTGCAGGCCGTGGGTACTACGGGGAGCGAGGCCGACTGACGGTCACGCTGTAGTCCAGGACGGGGATCACGATCGACCGGATCTCCGGACTCGTGCGGAAAAGGGCCTCCCGTGAGCGATCCGCCCGTTCCGACGTGGATCAGGCGACTCGACGCGCTGATCAACTGGGCGCGACGCAACTCCATCCGCGTCATGCCTTTCAACACGGCGTGCTGCGGTATCGAGTTCATGGCCGCGTTCGCTTCCAAGTACGACCTCGCCCGCTTTGGAATGGAGTGGCTGGCATTCAGTCCGAGGCAGGCGGATGTCATCGTCGTGGGTGGGAGGGTCCCCTACAAGATCGCGCCCGTGCTCCGGCGGATATGGGACCAGATGCCGCAGCCCAAGTGGAGCATCGCGATGGGCGCCTGCGCCAGCTCCGGCGGGATGTTCGACAACTATGCGATCGTGCAGGGGGTGGACGCGATCATCCCCGTGGACGTGTACATACCCGGTTGTCCGCCGAGACCGGAGGACCTCATCTACGGTCTCCTGATGATCCAGGAGAAGATCAAGGGAGAGTCGATCCTCAATCCGACGCACAGGGAAGAGAGTCCGGACGCTGCGGGGCGCCCCAACCTCCCACCGGAGACGATCGAGCTCATCTCCCAGCCATTCGGCAATTCCACGCGCCAGAATCGGATCAGCGGGATCGAGGCTACGTCCGCGATCGCCCGCCCACGCGACCGCCGCGAGCGGAGACTGGAGGTCAGCGACTGATCTTTCGGGTCGATACGTCCCGTCCCGCGTCGCAACCGCCAGGTCGTGTACCCTTCCATCACATTGCAAACAAAACAAATACAGAATCTGCGCCAGCCACGCGCCCCTTGGAATGTCCCTTGCTACATCAGGAAGGGTTGAGGCAGCGTCGCAACCGGCCCGTCTGTTCTTCCGGGTGCGGCGCTTGTGCGATCCACGCACGACCATTGATCAGGGATGTCAATCCATGCGTAGCTACTCTGTCGCCTTGCTCATCTTCGCGATTCTCGTCACAGCCTGCGGCGAGCGGACCTCCTACGAAGAGGCCACGAACGTGACCGACAACCCACTGCTCGCCGAATGGACGGGCCCGTACGGCGGCGTTCCGGCTTTCGACCGGATGGATCTCGCGGACCTGAAGCCCGCGCTCGAGAAGGGAATGGAGCTCGAGCTGGCGGAGATCGATGCGATCGCGAACAATCCCGAGCCCCCAACGTTCGAGAACACGATCGTCGCCCTCGAGGGGGTCGGTGAGGATCTCGACCGCGTGGGCTCCTATCGCGGCATCTGGAGCTCCAACCTGTCTTCTCCCGAGTTCCGGGAGATCCAGATGGAGATGGCCCCGAAGATGGCCGCGCACCGGACGAAGATCACGCAGAACGAAGCCCTGTTCGACCGAATTCGTGCCGTGTACGAGAGCGACGAGGCGGCCGAGCTGCGGCCAGACGAGCAGCGTCTTCTGTGGCTCGTGTATGACGGCTTCGCCCGCAACGGAGCAACCCTGGAGGGAGAAGCGAAAGAACGCTACGCCGCGATCAACCAGGAGCTGGCGGAACTTCACACGCAGTACGGAAACAACGTGCTTGCCGACGAGGAAGGCTACGTCACGTACCTCTCGGCGGACCAGCTGGGCGGGCTGCCGGACGCATACATGGCCGCGGCGGCGGCCGCCGCGACGGACAGGGGACGCGAGGGTGAGTACGCGGTCACCAACACCCGTTCGTCCATGGACCCGTTCCTCACGTTCTCCGACGAGCGCGACCTCCGCGAGCAGGTCTGGCGCACGTACTACAGCCGCGGGGACAACGGGGACGAGCACGACAACAACGCCCTGATCCCGCGCATCCTGGAGCTGCGCAACGAGAGAGTCCAGCTACTAGGCTACGACAACTACGCGGCGTGGCGCCTCGAGAACCGAATGGCGAAGGAGCCGGGCCGCGTGTTCGAGTTCCTGGAGGCCGTGTGGGCCGCGTCCACGGCCAGGGTCGCGGAAGAAGTGGCCGACATGCAGGCGATCGCGGACGCCGAGGGCGCCGGGATCACCATCGAGCCGTGGGACTATCGCTACTATGCCGAGAAGGTCCGGCAGGCGAAGTACGATCTCGATTCGGACGAGGTGAAGCAGTACCTGCAGCTCGACAACCTCATCGCCGCCATGCACTTCGTGGCCGGCGAGCTGTTCCAGGCCCAGTTCTCGCAGATCACCGACGGGTCCGTGCCGGTGTGGCAGGAGGACGTGACGGTGTGGGAGGTTACGGACCGCAATACCGGCGAGCACGTCGGCCTGTGGTACCTCGACCCGTTCGCGCGTCCCGGGAAGCGCTCCGGAGCCTGGGCCACGACGTATCGGAGCCACGAGACGTACGAAGGCCTGAAGACCACGCTCGGGTCGAACAACTCGAACTTCATCAAGGGGGTGCCGGGCGAGCCGGTCCTGATCTCGTGGGATGACGCCGAGACGCTGTTCCACGAGTTCGGGCACGCGCTGCACTACCTGTCGTCCAACGTGGCTTACCCGACCCTCAACGGAGGGGTGCGCGATTATACGGAGCTCCAGTCACAGCTCATGGAGCGCTGGCTGCAGACCGACGAGGTGATCGACAACTACCTGGTCCACGTAGAGACCGGGGAGCCCATTCCCGACGAGCTGGTGGCCAAGATCCGCAGCGCGGCGACGTTCAACCAGGGATTCGAGACGACCGAGTACACCGCCTCGGCGATCATGGACATGAAGTACCACACCATGGATCCGTCGGGTCTCGACGTGGACGCATTCGAGCGCGAGACCCTGGCCGAGCTTGGGCTGCCGGGCGAGATCGTCATGCGGCACCGGAGCCCTCACTTCACGCATGCCTTTTCGGGAGAAGGCTATTCCGCGGGGTACTACAGCTATGACTGGGCGGAGGTGCTGGTCGCCGACGCCGCCGAGGCCTTCGCGGAGGCGCCGGGCGGGTTCTACGACCCGGAGGTGGCGGCCCGCATGGTCGAGTACCTGTATGCGGTCCGAAATGCGGTGGACCCCGCGGACGCATACCGCGAGTTCCGCGGTCGAGACGCGACCGTGGACGCGCTGATGCGGGCCCGCGGCTTCCCGGTCCCCGACTGACCGTCCGGGTCGGGTGATGCTCGGCGCGCTGCTCGTAGGGACCGGGATCGCGCTCTTCGCGGTCCTGGCGGGCTCGTCGGTCGTATCCGTGCGCGAGGGGGAGCCCCGGGCCGCGGGACGGCTGGCGGGCCTCGCGTTCATGGCGCCGATCCCGTTCCTCGCGGCCGCGGCCCTGCCAGCCGGAGCGGGCGATGTGGCGGGTGTGATCCTGCTGGCGGCACTCTCGCTTGCCGTCCTGGCTCTACTCGTCCCGACGCGCTCGAAGCATCGGGCGGAGAGGGACATGCCCACCCGCCGGATCGACGAGCGGGACATCATGTTCTCGCGTGCCCGCCTGGAGCCCGGGTCCGAACGCTTCGAGGCGTACTACGCCGAGAGGCCTGAGCACCGCGAAGCGGACGACCGATTCCGGGCAGAGCCGGGGCTGCTCGAGAAGGGATCCAGCTACTACGATCCGTTCATGTTCGCCGCGGCGGATGCCAGTTTCGCTACGATCGCGGCGCTTCACTCCATGGTCGACGGACCGGTGGCGCCGGAGACTGAGCCCGCCGAGCCGGGGGCGATCTCCACCTTCATCAAGCGGTGGGCGCTCGAGCTCGGGGCGGTGGACGCGGGAATCACCGAGCTCCGGGACTATCACAAGTACACCACGATCGGTCGCGGCGCCGATTATGGTCAGCCCGTTCGGCTGGACCACCGGTTCGCGATCGCCCTGTCCGTGGAGATGTCGAAGGACATGATCGACCGGGCGCCGCGCGGCCCGACGGTCATGGAGTCGGCCCATCAATACATGGACTCGGGGGCGATCGCCGTTCAGCTTGCGCAGTTCATCAGGAACCTGGGATATCCGGCCCGGGCCCACGTCGACGGTAACTATCGCGTCGTGTGTCCCCTTGTGGCGCGAGACGCCGGGCTCGGGGAGATCGGGCGGATGGGGCTCCTCATGACCCCCGCGCTGGGGCCGCGGGTACGGCTCGCCGTCGTGACCACGGACCTGCCGCTGGCCGTGGACCACCGGGAGCCCGAGCACTCCGTCCTCGACTTCTGCACCCTGTGCGAGAAGTGCGCCGACGTGTGTCCAAGCCAGTCGATCGCGCGTGGGCCGCGCCGCGAGATCGACGGGGCGCTGCGGTGGCAGATCGACTCCGAGTCCTGTTTCACGTACTGGAGCAAGATCGGGACGGATTGCGCCCGGTGCATGTCGGCATGTCCTTATTCGCATCCGGATAATCCCATGCACGACCTGGTCCGCATGGCGATTCGCAACTCCAGCCTCGCCCGGCGGGTGGCGCTCGCGGCAGACGACTATCTGTACGGGCGGCGGCCGCCCCCGGCCGACGTGGAAGAGTGGATGAACGTCGGAGGTGCGAGCCGAGCATAGCGCCTGGCGAGAGGGTACCTTCTCTCCTCGCATGGCTACGTAGCCTGAACCAGGACTCGACCGAACCGAAGCAGACCTTGAACAGATACATGGGACAGCGATGGAGGGCCGCCGCGGTGGCCGCGCTCCTCACGTTCGGCTGCGGTGACGATCCGACCGGGCCGGGGAACGGTGGTCCGGACCCTGACCCCGATCCCGATCCCGATCCGACGCCCGTGTACGTCTCCGGCTCGGTGACGGGGGTCGCGGCCAACGTGATCAGCGCCGAAGTGACCGTCGTCGCCACCGACAGCGACTCCCTCGTGGTGCGCGCATGGCGCGACGGCGAGGCCTCCGAGTCGACGCCTTCCGTGCCATTCGGCGACGAGACGCAAGCGAGCACCGCGGTTCTCGGTCTCTACCCGGACAGCGAATACAGCCTCGAGATCGTCCTGACGGCAGACACCGTGGAAGTCGCCGTGGACACGCTCAGCTTCACCACCGGTACGCTTCCCGAGTGGCTCCCCTCTCCCGTGCCCGTCGGGCAGAGCGCCTCGCCGGCTTACATCACGCTGTCGGCGCCGGGCGGACCCGTGATCGTCGACCACACGGGGCGGGTCGTGTGGTACATGACGGCGCCGGACCCGGTGCTGAGCAACTTCCAGGCGCACGCCGGGGGCTCCTACACGTTGCTCGGCCGGGGCACGGAGGTGCAGGAGTACAGGCTCCTGGACGAGCTCGGCCGCGAGACGGATCGCCTGGCGTGCGTAGGACGCGACGAGACGAGGTTCCACGAGACCCGGGTCATGGCGAGCGGGAGCTACTGGGTGCTGTGCCACTACAGGGAGACGGCCGACCTGACGGACCTCGGCGGTCTTCCGGAGGTCGAGCTCGACTGGACCGTGGTGCAGCACGTCAGCCCCGCGGGCGAGCTGTTGTGGGAGTGGAACTCCGCCGACTACTTCGACGTCTCGGACGTGGGAGAGGAGACCATCGTCGGGGCCTCGGCGATCAACGTCACGCATGGGAACGCGATCGCGTTCGACACGGACGGCAACCTGCTGGTGTCGTGGCGCGAGCTGGATGAAGTCACCAAGATCGAAGCCGAGACAGGCGACATCGTCTGGCGATTCGGGGGAGGGCTCCGCAATCAGTTCACCTTCGTGAATGATCCCAAGGCGAGCTTCGAGAGGCAGCACGGCGTGCGCGTGGTGGAGCCGGGTGTAATCCAGCTCCTTGACAACGGAGATGCCGCCCCCAGCCGGCTGGTACGCTACCGGATCGATGAGCAGGCCATGACGGCCGAGCTGCTGTTCGAGTTCATCGACGCACCGGACACCTATACCCCGGTCGGTGGAGGAACGGATGTCCTCCCGGACGGCGGGGCACTCGTGTCGTTCGGCCGCGCGGGGCGGGTCATCGAGACCTCGGCTACCGGCGAGAGACTGTGGGAGCTGACAGGAATCGACCAGCTGTATGTGTTCCGCGCTCAGTGGATCCCCTCGCTGTACGCGTCCGAGAGGAGCTTCTAGCCGCCCTCAGGGCCGCGCGTCCAGCTCTGCCTCGACCCCTTCCCATTCGGTGAGCAGGGTCTCCAGCTCAGCGTGCAGGTTTCCGCGCTCTTCCTCCAGTGCCCGCACGTCCTCGGGCGACGCTTTCTCGTAGAAGCCGGGCTCCGAAAAGGTGGCGTCGATCTCGCCTGTCCGGGCTTCGACCTCTTCGATCCGGCCTGTGATCTCCCGCAGCCGAACCTCGAGTCTGCGGCCCGCTTCGCCGCTTGCGGCCGCGGCGGCCGCTCTTCCGGACTTCTTCTTCTCGGAGCGGGCTACCTTCTCTTCCGTCCGGGCCTTCAACACCACCGTGTCTACGTCCAGGTGATCGTCGCCGCAGAAATGGACGTAATCCTCGTAGCTTCCCTGGTAGTCGCGGATTCCGTCCGCGGTGATCTCGACGATACGGTTCGCGAGCCGCGACACGAACCACCGGTCGTGTGACACGAAGATCAGGGTCCCGTCGTACTCGCGCAGCGCTTCGACCAGGGCTTCGATGGATTCGAGGTCCAGGTGGTTCGTGGGCTCGTCGAGCACGAGCACGTTCGGCTGCTCGATCGCCAGCTTGCAGAAGACCAGCCGTGCGGCCTCTCCGCCCGAGAGCGCTCCGAGCTTCTTCTTGCCATCGTCGCCAGAGAACAGCACCCGTCCCATTTCGCCGCGGACGAAGCCGTACGTCTTCCCCGGGCAGAAGCCGGCGATCCACGCCTCGGCCGTATGGCCTGCGTTCTCGAACTGTTCTTGGTGATCCTGCGCGAAGTAGCCCGGGTGCGTCTCGTATCCCCACTTCACCGTTCCGGCGTCCGCCTGCAACTCGCCCATCAAGATCTTGAGGAGGGTGGACTTGCCGATCCCGTTCGGTCCCATGATCGCCAGTCGGTCCCCGCGCGCTACCGTGAGGTCCACGCCGTGCAGGACCTCGTTGTCACCGAACGCCTTGCGAATACCGGCGGCGGCCAGGACCTCGCGGCCGCTGTGCCGTCTCTCTTCGAAGCGAAAGTTGGGATAGCGACGCGAGCTGGTCGGGAGCTCCTCCAGGCCCTCGGCCTTCTTCTCGATCAGCCTCAGCTTGCTCTGCGCCTGTCGCGCCTTGCTGGCCTTGGCGCGAAAGCGGTCCACGAACTTCTGGTGATGCGCGATCTCCCGCTCGCGGCTCGCGATGTCCTTCTCCCGGCGCTCCCGCTCTTCCTGCTTGGCGGAGAGAAAGTCCGTGTACGTCCCCGGATACTCGATCACCGTCCGATAGTCGACGTCCAGCGTCCGGGTGCAGACGTTGTCTAGGAAGCGGTGGTCGTGTGAGATCACGACCACGGGACCGGCGAAGTCCCGGATGAACTTCTCCAGCCACCGGATCGACAGAATGTCCAGGTGGTTCGTGGGCTCGTCGAGGAGGAGCGCATCCGGGGATCCGGCCAGGGCCTGAGCGAGCAGCACCCGCAGCTTGAAGCCTCCGGACAGGGTGGACATGGGAGCCCGGTGCACCTCGGACGGAAACCCCAGGCCCTCCAGGATCTCCGCCGCCCGGGCTTCCGCGGCGTACCCGTCATGGTGCTGAATCGTCTCCTCGAGCTCGGAGAACCTCTCGGCGTCAAACTCCGCGTCCGGCGCCTCCAGCAGCGCCTCTTTCTCGACGATCGCCTCCCACAGCTCCGAGTTCCCGCGCATGGCGACCCCGAGAATCTCCTCGTCCTCGTAGATGAACTGATCCTGCCTCAACACACCGAGCTTGATGTTCTTTGGCATCGACACGGACCCCGCGCTCGGGTCTTCCGTGCCGCCGATGATGTTGAGAAGGGTGGTCTTGCCGGAACCGTTGGCGCCCACGAGCCCGTAGCGCTCGCCTCGATTGAGCTCGAGAGAGACGTCCGCGAACAGCGGCTGGGCGCCGAAGGACTTGGCCAGACCGGAGACGGAGATCATGGGCGCACATTGTACGTGGGCGTCTCGATCGGAACAAAGGCGACTCGGCGTTCCCAGCCAGAGCCGCCCGGGTTACGGCTCCGGTGGGGCGGACGCGTCGCCGTAGCTCAAGTGAACGGCGCTTCTCGCACCGTCCGCTCCGATCGTGACCACGAACAGGTCGTCGTAATCCCAGTCCTCGATCGCGGCCGGCTCCGGGGCTCCCAGCGCGGCAACGATCGCCGGCACCGTATTGGAGTGTCCGGAGACGAGGACGACCTGGCCCGCGTGGTCGGCCAGGATCCGGCGCCCGAGTCCGGGTGAATCTCCCGCGTTGTGCACCTGGATCTCGAGCCCGCGGCTGTCGGCGATGGGTTCGAGGGTCTGCTGGGCGCGCGCGTACTGAGAGGCAAAGAGCGCTTTCACGCCGGCCTGCTCCGTAACCCGCTGAAGCTCAGCCGCTCTCTTCCAGCCTGCTTCGCTGAGCACGGCGTCCCTCTCCTCGGACACCTTTTCCGCGTGGCGCACCACGATGACGGTGGTGGTCTCCTGGGCCGGAGCCACCGCCGCCCACGCGAGAGCACCGATCGCCAGGGGAACCGCCCGGTGCCACGCCGACCTGATCACTCGGACGGCGTCTCGTGCCCCGAGTGCTCCATCGCCGGCACCTCCGTGCCGTCCATCCCGTGCTGCATTCCGTGACCGGATCCGAGGACCCCCTGGCGCATGCCGATGGACCACAGGCCGGCCACGAGCACACCGAGCGCCAGGAGCCGGCGCACCCGCATGTCCTTGAACGCGATCTTCCTGAGGCCGAAGGTCACGGTGGCGAGCGCCGGCACCGTGCCCAGCCCGAACAGAAGCATGGCGGCCGCGCCCGCCCCGGGATCGCCCAGCGCCACGGGGACGGCGAGGGTGGCGTACACGAGGCCGCAGGGGAGAAGTCCGTTCACGAGGCCGAAGAGGTACCGGGCCCCGGCCTCCGGTCTGGAGACGAGCTGGCTGGCCGCTCGCTGCACGCCCGGGATCGCGATCGTGGGCTCCGGAGCCAGGCCGGCCAGCACCGCCGCGAAGTAGACGATGAGCACCGTCGAGACGACCCCTGCCACCCATCCAGGCCCGGGAATCGAGCCGCCGAAGGCCCCGGCGAGGGCGCCCAGAACCATGTACGTGGTCAACCGTCCGGCGTGCCAGAAGAATGACTCGCGCGCCGTCCCTCCGCACGCGACCGCGAACGAGCCGCACATCCCGATGCAATGGATGCTCCCGATGAGACCCGCGACGCCGGCCCCCGCGATCAGCTCGATCATCTTCTCTCGTCTCCATTCCTGCCCGGGACGGCCGTCAAATGGTACGTTAGTACTACTTTACCCGCCGCGCCGCGCCTCGTAGGATATCCCCTTGGCTCGACGGTCTCAACCAGACACATCTCCGGGGTTTCACATGGAAAAATCCGCATCCGCGGGTACCGGTGTGCCCGCCGCGATCTACGACGATGACATCGTCAAGAAGTTCGCGATCGCGACGATCCTCTGGGCAGCCGTGGGAATGCTCGTAGGCGTGATCATCGCGCTGCAGCTGGCCTGGTGGCCGGCGAATCTCGGCCTTCCCTGGACCACGTTCGGCCGGCTAAGACCGCTGCACACGAACGCGGTGATCTTCGCGTTCGGCGGCAACATCTGCTTCACTGGGATTTACTACTCGATGCAGCGTCTCCTGAAGACGCGCATGTGGAGCGACACGCTTTCGAAGATCCACTTCTGGGGCTGGCAGCTGATCATCGTGTCCGCGGCCGTGACGTTCCCCCTGGGGCTCACCCAGTCGAGAGAGTACGCCGAGCTGATCTGGCCGATCGACATCGCGATCACCCTGGTATGGGTCGCCTTCGCGATCAACTTCTTCGGAACGATCGCGATCCGGAAGGTGAAGCACATTTACGTCGCGATCTGGTTCTACATGTCGTTCGTGATCACGATCGCGGTCCTGCACATCGTCAACAACCTGGCGATGCCGGCCACGTTCCTGCGCTCCTATCCCCTGTATTCGGGGATGACGGATGCGCTGGTCCAGTGGTGGTACGGACACAACGCGGTGGGCTTCTTCCTCACGACGCCGTTCCTCGGGCTGATGTACTACTTCCTGCCCAAGGCGGCGGAGAGGCCGATCTACAGCTACCGCCTCTCGATCGTCCATTTCTGGGGGCTGATCTTCCTGTACATCTGGGCCGGGCCGCACCACCTGCTGTACTCCGGCCTTCCGGATTGGGCGCAGACCCTCGGCATGGTGTTCAGCATCATGCTGCTCGCGCCTTCCTGGGGCGGAATGTTGAACGGCCTCCTCACGCTGCGCGGCGCCTGGCACCGGCTGCGCACGGACCCGGTGCTCAAGTTCATGGTCGTGGGGGTGAGCTTCTACGGGATGAGCACCTTCGAGGGGCCGATGATGTCGATCCGCGCCGTAAACGGCCTCGCCCACTTCACCAACTGGGTCGTGGGACACGTGCACTCCGGCGCGTTGGGCTGGAACGGGATGCTTTCGTTCGCGGTGCTCTATTGGCTGGTTCCAAGGCTGTGGAACAAACCGCTCGCCAGGCCGGCGATGGCGACGCAGCACTTCTGGCTCGCCACGATCGGGATCGTGCTCTATACGGTATCCATGTGGGCGGCCGGTCTCATGGAAGGCCTGCAGTGGCGCGCGGTGGGCGACGGCGGCCTGCTCGCCAACCCGATCTTCATCGACATCGTGCACCGCCTCGAGCCCTTCTATTGGCTGCGGCTGGTTGGCGGGACGCTCTACTTCGTAGGCACCCTGATGGCTGTCTACAACTTCTGGAAGACCATCCGGGGACCGGAGTCGGTCTCGGCGGACGCTGCGGCGCCCGCCCCGGCTACCTGATCGCGAGGGACCGATGGCTGACGAAATGAAGACGCACGGGTCCGAGAAGAATTACGGACAGTTCCACCGACGGTTTTTCGAGGCCAATATCCTCAACTTCGCCGTGTGGGCGACGATCGCGATCCTCATCGGCGGGGTCGTCGAGATCGTTCCCATGTTCACGCCGGCCGGTACGGAAGTCTCGCCGGATGTGACGCCGTACACGGCGCTCGAGGTCGCGGGCCGCGACATCTACGTCTCCGAGGGCTGCTACCTGTGCCACTCGCAGTGGGTGCGTCCCATGCGGGCCGAGATCCTCAGGTACGGTCCGTGGTCGAGGGCGTGGGAGTACCAGTACGACCGCCCGTTCCAGCTGGGCTCCCGGCGAATCGGGCCGGACCTGCACCGGGTCGGCGGCAAGTACCCGGACGCGTGGCACTACGAGCACATGCGCGACCCGCGCAGCACCACGCCGGGAAGCGTCATGCCGTCGTACGCGTGGCTCATCACGGACCGCATCGACGCGGCGGACGTCCAGGCGTCCATGAAGGCCCTGCAGAAGACGGGAACTCCATACTCCGACGCGGATATAGCCGGAGTGGAAGGGAGCCTCGCAGCGCAGGGCGGAGCGATCGTGGTTCGGCTCGCCGAATCCGGTATCGAGTCTGAGCCGGACCGGGCGATCATAGCCATGATCGCGTACCTCCAGCGCCTGGGCGTGGACGGCCGCGCCGCGCTTGAGAAGCAGGGAGTCGAGTACTGATGAATCCGGTCATTCAGCAGGCCTCGGAATCCATTGGAATGGGCGGGATGGCCACCATCCTGACCCTCCTGTTCATGGTCGCGTTCTTCGCCTGGGTGTGGTACGCCTACACGCCCCGTAATCGGCAGAAGTTTGAGGACGCGGCCCTGCTGCCCTTCGAAGAGGGAGTCGACAGGTGAGCAAGGACACGAACCGGATCCTCGGCCATGCCGACGAGAGTGACGGCATCGAGGAATATGACAATCCGCTTCCCGACTGGTGGCTGGGACTCATGTGGCTCACCGTGATCTGGGCGCTGGCCTACACGGTGCACTACCACTTCATCGGCAACCGGTCGCAGGAGGGACGGCTGGCGAGCGAAATGCAGGCTGCCGAGGTGCGGTGGCCCGCCGAAGCCGCGGCCGCGACCTCGTTCGCGATCACTCCGGAAGCGGTCGCCGCCGGAGAAGCGGTCTACATGCAGAACTGCGTTCCCTGCCACGGCGCGGCCCTGGAGGGCGGGATCGGCACGGCCCTGAACGATGCCGAGTGGATCCACGGCAGCGACTCTGAGTCCGTGATCCGGGTCATCACCGAGGGTATCCTCGACAAGGGCATGCTGGCCTGGGGGCCCATCCTCGGACCCGAGAAGATCAACCAGGTCACGGCCTACGTGCTGGACAAGAACGCGGAGTTCGTGGGAGAGCCCGTGGGAGACGCCCCCGCGGAGGACGCCGGGGACGACGAGCCCATGAGCGAGTAGACGTGCTGGGATTCTCACACACACGGGAATGGGTGTACCCGCAGTCCATCACGGGCCGGTTCACGACGATCCGGCGCTGGACCTTTCTCGGACTGCATCTCCTGCTGCTGGCGGCCCCATGGGTCATGATCAACGGCTACCCGGCCATCCTGATCGATCTGCCGGCGCGCAGGTTCTATCACTTCGGGTACATCTTCACGCCGTCCGATTCGATCATCCTTCTTCTGCTGCTATGGTTCGCCGCGTTCTCCCTGTTCTTCTTCACGGCGATCTTCGGCCGGATCTGGTGCGGATACGCGTGTCCGCAGACCGTATTCCTCGAATCCTGGATCCGTCCGGTGGAGCTGTGGATCGAGGGAGATCGGCTGACCCGAAAGCGGCGGGACGCCAGAGGGTGGACGTTCGACCGGGCGTGGCGGAAGGCCGCCAAGTGGACGGTCTTCATGGCGGTGTCCGTGTTCCTGGCCATGGCCATGATGAGCATCTTCGCCGGGGCCCGGGAACTGTGGACCGGCCGGGCCGGGCCGGTGGAGTACTCGCTCACGGCCATCATCGCCCTGTTCTGGTTCTGGGACTTCACGTGGTTCCGCGAGCAGTTCTGTAACTACGTGTGTCCGTACGCCCGTTTCCAGAGCGCCCTGGCGGACGACGAGTCCCTGATCATCTCGTACATCACGAAGCGCGGCGAGCCGCGCGAGGCGGGCAAGAAGGCCGCGCAGGACGGACGGTGCATCGACTGCAACAAGTGCGTTGCGGTGTGTCCACAAGGGATCGACATCCGTGACGGCTTCCAGATGGAGTGCATCCAGTGTGCTCGGTGCATCGACGCCTGCTCGAGCGTCATGAACCAGCTCGGGCACCCGACCTTGGTGGCGTACGGCTCGGTGGCGGAAGAGCAGGGGCGGAAGCCGAGGCGCTGGCGCCCGCGGACCTTCGTCTATGGAACGCTGCTGCTGGCCATCATGGTGGCCGTGGGCGTGCTCGTGGCCACCCGGGTACCGTTCGAGGCGACAGTGAATCGGGCGCCCGGCTCACTGTACATCACGGACGAGGACGGCTCCACACGCAACACGTACCTCCTCAAGATCACGAACAAAGACCCGAGTCCGGAAGCGATTCGCTACGATATCTCGGTGTCCGGCCTGGACGGCGCGGAAGTGATCTCGCAGCCCGTGGAGCTCAATACCGCCGAGTCCCGGACCGTGCCCCTGGTCGTGCGGGTCCCCCCGGATTCCCAGCTCGATCGCACCACGGAGTTCGAGGTGAGCGTCACGGACGGTGACGGAGAGATCGTACTGCATCCCACGTTCAAGACGGGAGCGGAGATTGGCTCAACCAGTCCGTAGATTCGATCGCCTGGTGTGGCCGATCGCCATCATCGTCGGCCTGCTGATCGTGATCATCATGAACGCGATCTTCATCTACGTGGCCGTATCCGACCAGGATGAGGTCGTTCCATCGTACCAGACGGAAGCGCGCTGATCACGTCTCGCTGTCCCCACTGCGGCACCCCCGTCGAAGGCCCGGAGGACACCTGGTGTTGCCACGGGTGCGAGCTGGCAGCCGCCATCATCCGCGACGCCGGGCTCGAGCGCTACTACCAGGATCGTGAAGACTACGCGCCCAGGCCAGGTCCCCTGAGACCCGGGTGGGAGGCGGTCCCCGTCACCGTGCGCGACGACGGGTGCGCCGAGGTGAAGCTCGTGTTCGACGGTCTTCGCTGTGCGTCCTGCGTGTGGGTGACGGAGCATGTGCTGCAGGCCACGCCCGGTGTCCGGGAGGCGCACGTCAGCTATGCCACCGGCCGCGCCAGCCTGCGGTGGGACCCGGAAGAGGTCGACCTGGCCTCCCTGGCCGGTAAGGTCGCGGCTCTCGGATACCGACCTCGCCTGCTGGGAGAAGAGAGCCAGCCGGACCGAGGCCTCATGATCCGTCTCGGCGTCGCAACCTTCGCCGCTCTCAACATCATGATGATGTCGGCGGCCCTGTACCTGGGCTGGGTCTCACCGATGGAGGAACGCTACGCGGCGCTCCTCCGGTGGGCTTCGCTCCTGCTCGTCACTCCCGTAGCGCTGTGGTGCGCGGAGCCGTTCTTCTCGGGCGCCATCCAGGGGCTGAAGAACCGCGTCCTGCACATGGATCTTCCCATCGCGCTCGCGGTGGCGGTCCTCTACGTGCACGGCCTGGTCGCGACGCTGGTCGGGGGCGACACGTACTTCGACTCGCTCTCCATGCTCGTGGCCCTGCTCCTCGCCGGGCGCATGCTCGAGGGACGCGGCCGCCGTCGCGCGGCCGAGGCGGCGGTCTCGCTGGCCGCTGCGCTTCCGGCGACGGCCCGCCGGCGAACCGGGGACGCCGTCGAGGTCGTTCCCGCCGACGGGCTCCAGCCGGGGGACCTGATCGACGTGGGTGCCGGCGAAGAGTTCGCGGCGGATGGAGTGATCGTGGAGGGAGCGGCCACGGTCCGCCTGGCCCTCATCACCGGCGAGGCCGAGCCCGTAGCTCTCTCGGCGGGGGACGAAGTCGTCTCCGGGGCGGTCCTCGTCGATGGATCGCTCACCGTGCGAGTGGAGCGCGCCGGCGACGAGACCACGCTGCAACGCATGGCCGCGGATCTCCGCTCCGCCGCGGACCGTCCGGTTCGCCTGACCACCACGGACCGGATCGCGCCCTGGTTCACCGGGGCGACGCTCATCGCTGCGACCGCTACGGCCTCGGGGTGGGCCCTTGCCGGAGACACGGCCACGGCGCTCAGCGCCTGCGTGGCGGTGCTTGTCGTGGCGTGTCCGTGCGCCCTGGCCCTCTCACGGCCGCTGGCCGCCGCGGCAGGCCTCGGCGCGGCCGCACGCCGGGGCCTGATGTTCCGGTCGGCGGACGCGCTGCTCGACCTGGTCGACGTGGAGGTGGTTGGCCTCGACAAGACGGGCACCGTGACCGCGGGCGAGCTCCAGGTCGTGGCTGCAGATGATGAGGTGCTCCGGGTGGCCGCCGGGCTCGAGCGGTTCAGCGCTCACCCGATCGCGCGGTCGATCCTCGATGAGGCGGTGGCCCGGGCCATCCCGCTGCCTCGAGCCGAGGCCGTCCGGGAAACCGCCGGAATAGGCGTGGCCGGCCTCGTCGACGGCCAGGAATGGGAGCTCAGAGCCGGGGGCCCCGGTGAAATCGCTCTCGCCGGGCCGGACGGCGAGGTGGGCCGGATCCGACTCGGCGACGCCGTGCGCTCGGATTCTTCCGCGGCGGTCCGGCAGCTCGTCGAGAGAGACCTCGACGTGGTGCTCCTTACCGGTGACCACGAAGACGTGGCGGCCAGGATCGCGAGCGAAGCCGGCGTTCCACACGTGATGGCCGAGGTCGATCCCGAGCGAAAGGCGACCTGGGTGCGCGATCTCCAGTCGGCCGGACGCCGGGTCCTGTTCGCGGGCGACGGCCTCAACGACGGTCCCGCCCTGGCGGCGGCCGACGTGGGAGTGGCCATGGGAACGGGCGCGGCGAGCAGCGTCCTGGTGGCGGACGGCGTGATCTCGAGCTGGTCGCTGAAGCCGCTCGTCTCGGGCTTTCAGGCGGCGGCGGCCTGCGAGCGCGCCATCCGGTGGAACCAGCGGCGTTCCATCGCCTACAATATCGTGGCTGTTTCGGCTGCGGCGGCGGGCTGGATCAATCCGCTGATCGCGGCGATCCTGATGCCAGCGTCGAGCGCGATGGTGATCTGGGGCTCGTCGAGGGTGGAGACTTCGATGCGCGATGCGAGCACATGAACTCGATCTTCTTCCTTCTCCCGATCGCCCTCCTGCTCGGGGGCATCTTCGCGGTGCTGTTCGTGAAAGCGGCGCGCGACGGTCAGTTCGACGACCTGGACGATCCGCCGGAGCGCATGCTTCACGATTGAGTCGGGTCAGGCGAGTTAGCCGGCCTTCTGGCTCACGCGGAGGGCGCGGCGGGGGTGCCTCCTCCCGGCGCCGATTCATACAAGACGGGCCGGATGACGTCGGAATGGAGCATCCACCACTCTCTTGCCCGATCTAGATTCCAGCTCTCCCCCAGGGGTACGGCTCGGAGGGCGTCCTCCAGCTCTTCCACGGTCTGAAAGCGCTCTGCGGGCCATTTCTCCAGGCATCTCAGGACGAGCGACTCCAGTTCGACCGGGACCTCGATTTCCGTTACCGCCGAGGGGGGGACCGGCGGTTTCTGCACCTGGTCGACCAGAGTCTGCAACGGGGTCTTGCCCTGAAACGGCGGCTGCCCGGTCAGCAGGTAATAGGCGACGGCCCCAAGTCCGTACAGGTCGGCGCGCGTATCGACACGACCCTCGTCACGTATCGCTTCCGGGGCCATGTATTCGGGCGTTCCCAGGATTAGGCCCGCTTTCGTCACGCCCTTTCCATCCCCAGAGTCCACATGCTTCGCGAGGCCGAAGTCCAGGACCTTCACGTAGTCGAACAACCCACCACGCTGGGTCAGGAAGATATTGGCGGGTTTCATGTCCCGATGGACGATGTGGCGGCCGTGTGCCTCTGCCAGGGAGCCACAGACCTGTCTCAGGAGGAAGATGGTACGCTCGGCCCCGAGTGGACCGAACCGTTGCACCATGCGCTGAAGGTCCAGTCCCTCCAGGTATTCCATCGCGTAGTAGAAGGTGTTCTGACCGGCCCGACCGAAATCGAATATGGTGATGGTGTTGGGATGGGTGAGACTGGACGAGACCTGCACCTCGCGCTCGAAGCGAGCGAGGGCGTCCAGGTCCAGTGCTCCCGAGACCCGCAGGACCTTCACCGCGCTTGGCCGGCACATTCGGGCGTGTCGGGCGACGAACACCTCTCCCATGCCTCCTTTTCCCATCTTGCGCTCGATGATGTAGCTGCCCAACTGCCTCGCCTTGTGAGCCTTACGGCGCAAGCTGTATAGGGTCGTCGTGACCAGTACGGACGTGGCTCCCAGGATGAGAAGGCCGACGCCCGTCACCACGAGCTGGTTCTGGAAGGCGTCCTGGCCTCCCCGGCCGGCCCAGTAGTCCCTCGCCTCGGGGATGAACGCGTAGCTGAACACCTGGGCTAAGGCGGGCGCTGCGACCCCGATCGCGGCCAGGCTTAGCTGGTAGCCGACCCGCCAGGGAATCACGGCGGCGGGAATGAAGAGGAGCAGCGCGATCGCCAGCTCGGGCGGATAGTCAGGGCGGATCACGCCAATGCTGAACACGACGAGGACCATGTTGATCGAAAGTACGACGAATGCCGTGGTCTGAAGGCGTCTCACGCCTGGCGTCCCGACGAACAGAGAGCCGAAGGCAAGAGTGAACGAGAGGAGGTGTCCTGCATCGAGCCATGTCTCCAGTCCTTCGAGTGCATTGGCGGCGTCCTGTGGCCTGTCTATGAAGCCGCGGGAGAGCAGGATAAGGATGAGACTGATTGCGAGACCGAGCCCGAATACGAGACGGCATCGACTCGTGAGGAGCGTCCTCTCCTCTTCACCGAATGAACGATCCGCGGTCAACGGCAGAGAGGCCGTCGTGCCGGATCTAGACTCGCCCAGCGGATGCGTGAAGATCTCGTCCGCTACGGACATCGGAACCCCCTGTCGTTCGTTTGGTCCGGCCAGCGAACGAACACGATCGAGTAATATCCCCGGGTGCCCGCGGGAGGAGTCCAGCGGACCTCCCAGAGATGTCCTCGGCCCTCCCACGACTGGACTTCCCGGACCTCGACGAAGCGATCGTCGTCCCAGGTGACGATCGTTCCTTCCCCTGGCCGTGACCGGCGGAGTTCGAGCATCGGACCGTCCGATGGGAGTAGCGAGCCTGGCGGAGCGTCCAGCCAGCGCACTGCCACCGTATCACGCCCGCAACTCGTCCCGGTGACGATCAGGTGATCGGGCCGCGGCTCTCCGCCGCGCGGGAAGATCTTGCGCCGGGCACCGGGATTACCTGAGATGGGCTCGACCTCGGCGTGATCTCCATCTCCAAGCCTGGCGGTCATTTCAACCAGTTCGCCCTCGAGGTACTCGGCGAACCCCGACCCATACAGCGTGGATCCGCCCTCGTAGTGCTGGGCCTGGTACTCCTCACGCGTGGTCACATACTGCATGTATCCGTTGGCGAGTCCGACGACTGCTGCCGCTCGGGCGTCCAGGCTCTCCTGCTGCGACGTCGCCAGGATCGCATCGCGGATTCGAAATCCCACCTCGGTCGTCAGCTCGAGAGGTACGGCCGCCACGATCAGGTCTCCGATCTGCACGACCATGAACTGCGATTCGGTGGGAAGGTGGAGGTCTCCCAACCCGAGGCGGAGAATCCAGGGAAGTCTGCGCTTGGGCGCCTGGCAGCCCGTGCTCAGTGTGTCGACCGCGCCTTCCCTTGCGTTCAGCGGGAAGAGTCCGAGGACCTTCCAGTCCTTCAGATTGCTCTGACTCCCCTCAGACCCGGCTGCCGCTCCGGCGCCTATCTGCGGTTCGGGACACAGTTGGGCCGAGGCCCCGGGGCCGGTAAGCCGGACGGTGCGGAAAGATCTCCTGATCCTGAAGTCAGATCGCAGGCCGTGACCGGCGCGCTCAAAGATGCCGATCGCGAGGGCGGCGAGTGAATCTCCAGCCTCGTTGACGAACCGACGCGCTGTGCTGACGCATTCCGATCCCGGTTCCCCGGTCACGGACGTCCACTGGTCCAGGGCCCTCGGCGTGCGAGGGCCTCCCGGCCGAACACCCGTTCTCTGTGCCGGGCGATCGCAGTCGTGATCGAGGCTCCCCTCCAGAATGACATCCCCCTCCGCCCCGTTCGCTGCCAGGTGGACGCTCGCCGGTGTGAACCGCCGACGGTGGCCGGCCAGGAGGTCCATCTGCCGCTCGAGGCCGCGTTCAACGAGTCCCGAAACGTCCCCGTCGTAGAGGTCGTTGGCGGGAGGGTTCCCGGTCGGATGGTAGGCGAACACACTCAAGGCGCCGGCGGGCACGGTGTCTCCCCGCGCCGAGATCGTGTCCACCCGAAGCATGGTCCACGTCGGATCGACGGCTGCCTGCTCCGGGGTGAGGCCTGGCGGAGGTACGGGCCGGCTTTCCGCGGCTGGATTCCTGGCGTGGGTCTCCGGGCTCCGATTCCTCGTAAGCCCCCAAACGGGTTCCTGCACCCATGCGGCTGCGGCGGCGGTCATTGCCGCGGATGCTTCTCGGATCGCTGCCGCAACTCGATCCGCAAGGAACTCTAGGACGAAGGGGTCGAACCCCGGCGTGCCTGGTGCGAACTGGTTGTAGCTGCGACTGGAGAAGTAGTGCCCGGGCCCGGCGTGTGTGTGGGTCGCAGTCAGAAGCAACCGGTCGGCTCCGATTCCGGTCTCGGCAACGCTCCGCGCCGCGGACTCCCGGTGCAGCAGGAACGACGGTTGGGCGAGGTCGAGTGAGACCCAGGCAATTCTCTCTCCGTGACCATCCTCCAGGATCATTGCCCGCGCGTAGAGACGCTGCCGATGTCCGCGGGCCACCCCTCCGGCAGGGCCATAGTCGTTGAGGCCGAGTCCGGGAGGAGGCGTGATGTCAGCTCTGCCGAATCCGGCCTTGAGCCCCGGTACACTTGCCGGAACGGGCTCCGAAGATCGAGGGGCCGGTGTCGTTACGCTGGTGGAAGCACAGCTCCCCAACGCCACCCACAAGGCGCCCGTGAGTGAAGCCCGAGTCCACCGAGCGCGACACGGCATGCCCCGCGCCGTCACCAGAGAGCTCCGATCAGCAGGGAATCGCTCAAACCCACGCCGAGCCACCAGGACGCACCCGCAGAGGGGCCGGATCCCGATCGAGCCCCTCCGTCCTGGGCGGCGAGCACATGCACCTGGACCGATACGTAGCGTCGTTCGCGGCCGACCGAGACATCGAGACCGAAGTCGAGGTGGGTCAGACCGGAATCCCGGAAATAGGCCGCCTCAGCCGGGTCCTGCCGGTTCACCTCCTGGCCGACGCTCCACCCGGCGAGGGCGCCTACATAGGCCGCCACGACCGGATCGTAGGACGGCAGCACCGGGACCCTGAGGTCCAGGCTCGTCTCGAAATACGCACCTCGCACACGACTCACATCGACCCAGAGAGCGACGCGTGGAACGACTGAACCGAGGGACATCCGGGAAGTGGCATAGATTTCGGTGGTATTCACCGCGTCCGCCGATTGACCGAACGCTCCATCTGCGAACAGGTATCGGGTCACACCTGCGGTGAAGTCTACCACCTCTGAACGGCCAGCTACCTCAATCCACAGGTCGTTCTGACCGAACCAGGCCTGTCCAAGCCCGGCATCAGCCGGGTCCGCCGGATCGGCCGAGCCGAGTCTGATCGTGCTCCACCATCCAGCCGTGATGCTCGAGTGGTCCGTGGTTGCCGCGAAGAACAGGTCCGGCTGGAGAACCCAGGTGCTGCTGCGGGCGACCCCCCGCCACACGTAGCTGCTCCGCACGGCGGCGTCACCCCCGAAGATCCAGCCGGTTTGAGCCGAGAGCGTGCCCGGGATGAACGACCACAACAGGAGGGGGGCCAGACTCCGGATACCGGGGCGCGACCATGCCTTCCGGTTGGACACGCGACTGATCCTTGTCTGCGCGACGGGATCCGCTGGCTCGGGCGGGGGGGGAGCCCGGAAGCATCACACCATAACATAATGATCTACCTTCTGGGCGGCTCGCTGCAAGTCGGGATTCGCACTAAGCCCCGTACCCTCCCTATCTTCTCCGATCTCATTTCGGCAGAGGCGCCGTAACGACCAACACAATGCGACGGGGAGCGGATGGGATTCTTCCAGTGGCTGTCTGACTTCGGTAACCGGTACATCGTGCAGATGGGCATCACCGTGGGAGGGGAGACGATCCCCTACATGGTCATCCTTCTTCTCGGCACCGGCGTGTTTCTCACGCTTCGCCTGGGCTTCATCCAGATCCGGCGGCTGGGGCATGGGTTCAAGGTCACGTCGGGGGCGTACGACGATCCGGATGAGCCGGGCGACGTTTCCCACTTCCAGGCTCTCACCACGGCGCTGTCTGCCACGGTCGGAATCGGGAACATCGCTGGCGTTGCGATCGCCATCCACTGGGGCGGTCCCGGGGCCCTGTTCTGGATGTGGGTGACCGCGGCGCTCGGCATGGCCACCAAGTTCACCGAAGTCACGCTGGCGCAGAAGTACCGGGTGGTCGAGGAGACGCACGGCCACAAGTGGGAAGGCACGGTCTCCGGCGGCCCCATGTACTACATCGAGCGGGGTCTTGGGCCGGGCTGGAAGTGGATGGCGGTGGCATTCGCCATCCTGCTCGGGCTGACGGCTTTCCTGACCGGCAACGCCATCCAGGCGAACACGGTCGCCGACACCATGCGCACCACGTTCGGTGTGCCAGCGTGGGCCACCGGGGTGATCACCTCGGCCGTGGTAGCGGCGGTGATTCTGGGCGGGATCACGCGAATCGGGAAAGTCACGGCCATTCTCGCCCCCGCCATGGCCGCTCTCTACGTGTTCGGCGCGCTCACGATCATCATGCTCAACCTCGGGGCCGTGATACCGGCGTTCGAGCTGATCTTCCGCGAGGCCTTCAACCCGACCGCCGGTGTGGCCGGCACCGGGGTGGGGGCGTTCCTCATGACCATGATGTGGGGTGTGCGGCGCGGCCTGTTCTCCAATGAGGCGGGCCAGGGCTCGGCGCCCATCGCGCACGCGGCGGCCAAGACGGACGAGCCGGTGTCCGAGGGGGTCGTCGCGCTGCTCGAGCCGTTCATCGACACGCTCGTCATCTGCACGATGACCGGTCTCGTCATCCTTACGACGGGGGTCTGGAACGAGCGCCTTCCCACGCCGATCGTTCTGAACGGCGGCGACCTGGCCTACGTGACCGTCGACGCCGAGGGCCATCGGTCGGACGCCGAGGCACCCGAAGAGCTGTTGATCGTCGGCGGACGGCACACGGAAACGGTGGACGTGCCCCTCCTGGCCTGGCACGACGTGCACGTCGAGGAGCTGTTCATCGACGCCGACATGACCATGCCCTTCTCGGGAACGGTCGACCCGGCCGGGGCCACGGCGCGGGCTGACGACGGTAACACCTACACGACGCTGTACGGGTTGGCCTACGAGAGCGGCGCGCCGCTGACACAGGCGGGCTTCCGCGTCGGGCTTTCGCCGCTCGGAAACTGGGGTGGGACGATCGTTGTGCTCGCGGTGCTTCTGTTCGCGCTCTCCACCGCGATCGCGTGGAGCTACTACGGGGACCGGTGCGCCAACTACCTGTTCGGGTCGGCGGCCGTGCTTCCATACAAGATGGCATTCGTGACGATGCACTTCATCGGGGCGGTGCTGCCGCTCGCAGTAATCTGGAACCTGGGCGATCTGTTTCTGGCCGTGGTCATCGTACCCAACCTGATCGCCCTCGTGCTTCTCTCACCGCAGGTGCTGGCGGAGACGCGCAGCTACTTCGAGCGGAAGCCGTGGCGGGAGAACGAGCTCAAGCGGCAGCAGCTGAAGCGGGAGGGTAAGCTCT
>CAJIAC010000060.1_pt1 | contig 23820 bp, 21 predicted proteins | sample 9198961 | NCBI WGS metagenome assembly CAJIAC01 (sample SAMEA7708276, study PRJEB35096) | sediment metagenome | biome: marine neritic benthic zone biome [ENVO:01000025]; feature: sediment [ENVO:00002007]; material: shallow marine sediment [ENVO:03000034] sea grass bed [ENVO_01000059] ... | reverse complement strand
CCTGTCCAGGCGCGCGAAGTTCTCGTGCTTCTTCTTGGGGTGCGCCCTGCGATGGTAGCGCGCGACGTTGGCGATGATTTCCACCTCGCGCGCGGAGAAACCCGGCAGATCCGCGTGCATGATCAGCTGGTACGCGTGCCTGTGGTGCTTGGAATGGCCTATGAGATAGCCGGTGTCGTGCAGGTAGGCGGCGGCTTCGAGCAGATCCCGCTCGTCTTCTCCGAGCTCGTGGAGCTCCTGCAGAGCGTCGAAGATCTGAGTAGAGAGACGGGCCACGTGGGCGGCGTGCGGTTCGTGCACCCCGCAGCGGCGGGCGAACCTCGTCACCCACTCGAAACGATCGCCGGCGGTGAGCACCTCGCCCCCCGGATGACGCTCGTCGATCATCGAGAGGAGCAGACCGTCCCGGATTCCCCTTTCGTGTACCAGGATCTCCCGCGCCCCGAGATGGCGCGCGAGCCGATCCACCGCCGCGGCGCCTGCCACGATGATGTCCGCTCGCTCGGGGTTCAGCCCCCGGAGGCCACGACGCACCTCGAGCGGTGCGTCCCGCAGCCGCCGCGCGATCCGTCTCCACTCGGAACGACTCAGTTGGTAACCCTGGGCGGGTCCGGCCTCCCCCCGCCTCTCGAACATCGAGATGGCCGCAAGTGCGGTGAATGTGCCCCCGCTGCCTATCATCACGGGCGTGACGAACGGCGGCTTTCCGAGCTCCTTCTTGAGCACGCGGTCGATGGCCTTCCGCAGGTCCTTCCACTCGTCCGGCGTCACCGGATCGGTGTGCTGCAGGTACTTCTCCGTCAGGCGGACGGCGCCGAGTGGAAGGGAATGCGTCTCCTCGATCATGCCGCCGGCCGAGAGGACCACCTCGAGGCTGCCGCCTCCGATGTCCACGATCGCGGTGGGCCTGTCGCTGAGCGGGAAGTGCTTTCGCACGCTTCGGAAGGCCAGGCGCGCTTCCTCGTCCTCGGAGATGACGTGCAGGCTGACACCCGCTTGGGCCCGCGCCGTCTCCAGAAACGCATGTCCGTTCTCGGCTTCGCGAACCGCGGCGGTGGCGATGGCCCGGATCTCATCCACCCCCACTCCCTCGGCCAGCGCCCGCATCCGGTCGAGCGCCTCGATCGACCGGCGCATCGGTTCCTCACCCAGCGAGCCGGTCTGGTACAGGCCCTCACCGAGACGGGTCTGGGCGCGCTCCTCGTCGAGTACGCGATAGGACGCGGCGCTGTCCACCGCGGCCACGACCAGGCGGATTGAATTGGTGCCGACATCGATGGCGGCCAGGCGGGGCGGCGATCCCGTGCCTTGCATGGGCGTGTCCTCGTATCGGGTCCGGCCCAATGTGTGAGGTACGGCCTAGAGTCGAAAGGAGAGCCCGACGCCAGTGAACCAGTTCGGGGAGGGGTCCTGGAGGCCGGCGCCGATTCTCCAGTCGAGCTGGAGGTCGGGCCCGAGCTTCCACGCGAGTCCAGCGTTCACGTAGTTATTGCTCCCTCCAGCCCGGTTCTCGGGAAACAGGCCGTACCACTCCACGAAGGTGGATAGCGGCCGGCTGATGGCGAAGCCGAGTACGAGGCTTCCGATCGCCTGGTTGAATCTCTGCCCGTCGCTGAACAGGTAGGCCCAGCCGATGTTGGTGGCCAGGTTCAGCCTCTCGGACAAAGGGAAATCGAGAGCCACCGTGGCTCCGGGCTGTACCTCTTCCTCGCCGAAATCGCTGTCACCGACGGGCAGGTCCGCACCGAACAGCAGCGCGACCTGCGGAACCACCGCCGAGCTGCCAGCCGGCTTCCTGAGAAGCAGAGCCTTGAACGCCACTGTGAGGTCCTGGATCCCGTCTACGTCGGCTTCGGGGGACCGGAGAAGCGAGAGCGAGTTGAGGCCCAAGCGTCCCTCAAGCCACGACAGGATCCCAAGCCGGGCCAGCAGTTCGCCGAAGTCGTGCCGTTCCTCGTCTCCCGTCCGGCTGAACGTGTACCCCAGCTCGAACTGGAATCGTCCGGGAGCGACGGTCGAGGCACTCTCGGTGAAGTCGGGGCGATCCGTGATCATCGGATCCTTTTCCTGCGCGCTTCCGGGAACCGGAAACGCGATCAGGAACACACCGGCCAGCCCGGCGGGAAGGCATCTGCGCCAGATCATACTCACGTCCTGCAAGAAAATTTAGTACAGGCTAAATCTTGCCGGAAGGTCGCGGGCCGGGTCCCCGTCTGTCAAGCATGTGGGTCTCGGCGCCGGCCGCATTGGAACGGCTCCCGTCCACTCGCTATGTTCCGAGGCTGGAGATCAAAACTGGATCCGGACATACCTGCCGGCTTCCGATGACCCCAGCAGCGACCGGCGCCCATGGCGCCGTGGAAGGCGTGAATGGCGACACCGATGGAGCACGTGGACGACCAGTTTCCCGAATCCGAGCCGCAGGGTCTCCAGCCGGCCGATCTGCTGTCCATGTACCGTACGATGTACCTTTCGCGGCGCGTCGACGACCGCGAGCTCCTGATGAAGCGGCAGCAGAAGATCTTCTTCCAGATCAGCGGCGCGGGGCACGAGGCGATCGGCGTGGCGGCGGGTATGGCTCTGCGTCCTGGCTACGACTGGTTCTTCACGTACTACCGGGACCGGGCGCTGGCGCTTCAGCTGGGCGTGACTCCTTACGAGATGTTCCTCGAGGGCGTCGGGGCAGCGGAGGATCCGGCGAGTGGCGGACGGCAGATGCCCTCCCACTGGGGGCACAGGGACCACAATCTGGTGTCGGTCTCCAGCCCCACCGGAACGCAGTTTCTCCAGGCCGTCGGCTGCGCGGAAGCCGGCGTTCGCGCGAAGCGTCTGGGCCTCTCGGGGGAAGAGGTGACCTTCCACGACGACGAAGTGGTTCTCGTCACGACGGGAGAAGGGACCACGTCCGAGGGCGAGTTCTGGGAGTCCCTCAACTCGGCCTGCAACCTCGAGCTGCCCGTCATCTACCTCGTGGAGGACAACGGGTACGCGATCTCGGTTCCGGTGGAGGTGAACACGGCCGGCGGAAGCATCTCGAAGCTGGTATCCGGCTTCCCGGACCTCCTGGTGATCGAGGTCGACGGCACCAACCCGATCGCTTCGTACGGCGCGATGCGCCGGGCGGCGGAGCATTGCCGGGCCCGCCGCGGACCCGCCCTCGTCCATGCGCACGTCACCCGCCCATACAGCCATTCGATGTCGGACGACGAGCGGATGTACAAGCCGGACTCGGAGCGCGAAGACGAGGAAGCTCGCGACCCGATCACCAACATGGCCGCTTTCCTCGTGAGCACCGGATTGGCGACCGAGCAGGAGCTCGAGGCCATCCGGGAGGAGGTGGACACCGACGTCATCGAGGCCAGCGAGCGGGCTGCCGAGCAGGCGCAGCCCGGAGCGGATACGGTGTACGACCACGTATTCTCGCCGACCGTGGACACGACCTCGGACGATTTCTCGGCGGAGCCCGCGTTCGAGGGAGAGCCCACCACCGTGGTGGACCTCCTCAATGCGTGTATGCGAGACGAGATGCGCCGCGACCCCAGGGTGGTCGTGTTCGGCCAGGACGTGGCCGACGTGTCCCGCGAAGAGAACCTGGACGATGTGAAGGGAAAGGGCGGCGTATTCAAGGTCACCTGGGGCTTGCAGCGTGAATTCGGATCGGATCGCGTGTTCAACTCTCCGCTGGCGGAGGCGAACATCGTCGGACGTGCGGTCGGAATGGCGCTTCGCGGGATGAAGCCGGTGGTCGAGATCCAGTTCTTCGACTACATCTGGCCCGCCTTTCACCAGCTCCGGAACGAAGTCGCTACCATGCGGTGGCGATCGGGAGGCAACTTCAAGGCGCCGCTCGTCGTGCGCACCACCTACGGCGGGTATCTCTCCGGCGGAGCCATGTACCACTCCCAGACCGGCGCTTCGTTGTTCACGCACACGCCGGGCATGCACGTGGTCTGCCCGTCGAATGCCGAGGACGCGAACGGCCTGCTGCGCACCTCGATCCGCTGCGACGATCCGGTGCTCTTCCTGGAGCACAAGCACCTGTACCGGCAGACCTACAACAAGGGACGCTATCCGGGGCCGGGGTACATGATTCCCTTCGGGCGCGCGAATCTCGTCGAGGAAGGCGACGAGATTACGGTCGTGACGTACGGGGCCCTGGTGGAGCGGACGCGAAAGGCCCTGCGGGCACTCGAGCGCGAGGGTCGACCGATCGCCGCGGACGTCCTGGACCTCCGGACGCTGAACCCGCTCGACATGGAGGCGATCGCCGGGTCGGTGAAGCGCACCAACCGCGTTCTCGTCGCCTACGAGGACTCGAAGTCGTGGGGCTGGGGAGCCGAGATTTCGGCCCGCATCGCGGACGAGCTATTCGAGTGGCTCGACGCGCCGGTGCGCCGGCTGGCCGCAACGGACACGTTCGTGGGCTACGCTCCGCAGCTCGAGGCGGAGATTCTCCCGCAGGTGCCGGACATCGCGGAGGCATTGGAAGAGCTCAAGGCGTACTGATCCCGCGGCCGGGAACGCGGTCGAAAGTCCGGGCCGCCGCCCTCATTCGGGTCCCACCGGCGTCCGCCGGGCCATGAGCGCCGGCAGCACGATCAGCGTGCACACCAGGACACTGGTCATTCCCACCATCAGCAGGGCTCCCATCCCCGAGATCGCTCGGTGACTGGCGAGCGTGAGGTTTCCGAACCCCGCCATGGTGGTCAGAACGCTGTACAGGATGGCCCGGCCCGTGGCCGTATCGAGAAGAGAACCGCCTGACGTGGCCTGCCTGCTTCGATGCACCATGTGGATGCCGGCGTCGACGCCGATTCCGAGCAGCAGGGGCAGCGTGATGATGTTCGAGATGTTGAACGAAATGTCCCACACCGCGGCGGCGGCCCCGGTGAAGAGAGTTGCCAGGACGAGCGAAGCCATCACGAAAGCGCTCGACCGAGGATCGCCGAGCAGGACGAGCAGGCTCACGGCGGTGGCCAGCAGCGCCAGTCCGAAGGCCTGGCGGAAAGCCCGTACGGTGACCTTCCCGAGCTCCACGTTTTCGACCGGCATTCCGGTGATCGCCGGCTCCTCCGCCTGAATTTGCTCGACGAAATCACGAATCTGCCCCGGAGTATCCAGTCGCTCGGCCGGAAGGACCTGTACGCGCTCGGCTCCGTCCGCGGCCACCCAGCGCTCGCGGAGGGACGCCGGCAGGTCGCGCCTCGTGACCGGGCCCGCGCTCAGCGCCTTCCTTAACCCGGACTGGACCCATGGCAGGGTCCCGACCAGGGATTGCTCGAGGCCGGCCGCGATCGACAGGCGCGTTTCCGCCGGCCACGAACGAAGCGCGATGCGCCAGGAGTCGAGTAGATACAGAAGCTGGCGGGCGGCCGCGCTCGTGGCGGAATCTCCCTCCAGGTAGAGCCGGGCTGCCGTCTCGCGCAGTCGCTCCACGGCCGCGACCCGGTCTTCGTGCGCGGCCCCGGCGTCTCTGGTCGCGCCCGAACGGCCGACGGCGTGGGCCGGCGGTGGGCCGAGGTCCGCGGCCACGCCCGCGATCAGGGCCAGCTTGGCTTCCTGCTCCTCGGGGACGAAGGTGTCCAGGGTGATGGTGCCGCGCACCCCTTCGATTTCGTTCAGGCGGGCGGCCACCGCCTCCGCGCTCGCCGAGTCCGGCTCTACCATTGAGACGGCCCGCACGGCCGTATTGGGGTCGTCGAGCAACTCCCGCAGGGTGACCACCGACTCGGTGCTCGGGTCGCTCATGTTGATCACGTCCTGGTCGAACCTCACGCGTGGCACCAGGACCGCTGACCCGATGGCCAGAATCATGGCGCCCAGCAGGATCGGCCTCCTCCACGTGACAACGGCCCGGTCGAGCCACGCCAGGGGGCTGCCCCCGGGCGACCCGCTTTTCGCTTCCACGGCCGCGGCGGCAGACCGGGGCTCGGGCAGCCTGAACGGTTTCAGGCTCAGGAGAGCCGGGAGCAGGCCCACCGTCGCGACGAAGCTGATCAGCATTCCCGTGCCGCCGATCTTCCCCAGGTCCGCCACTCCGGTGAAATCGGTTACCATGAACGCGTAGAAGCACAGGGCCGTGGTCATGGCGCTGAAGAACAGGGCGACGCCCGCCCGCTCCGCCGTCAGGCGCAGAGCCTCCAGGTGCGCTCCTTTCTCCTCGCGCGCCTCCACGTAATTCAGACAGAAATGAATCGCGTAGTCGACCCCAAGTCCGACGTACAGAATCGCGAAGGCCACGGAGATCATGTTGAGGTCGCCCACGGCGAACGCCGCGAACGCCGCCGTGCCGGTGAGCCCCGCTGCAAGAACGCCGAGGCTGGCGGCGAGCAGACGGAGTGACCTGAGGGCGACGATCAGGATGATGGCCACCAAGATCAGAGCTCCGATCACGAGGCGCGGCACATCGGACAGACCGGCGTCGATCGACTCGTGCTCGAACGCCTCCGAACCGGTGATCCTGACCCGTACCGCACGCGGGTCCATCTCGAGACGGTCGGTGGCATCACGCACCGCGTTCATGGCTGCCCCGGCCGGGCGAGACGATGAAAAGTCGAGAACGGGCTTGGCCAGGATGAACCGGCGCAGGTCTGCGGACTGGGAGCGCCGCCCCTGGACCAGGTCCGTCCACGGGAACGAATAGTAGTTGCCGGATCGACTTGAATAGAATGCACCACCCGTGGCCAGGAGGAACGGCTCCAGGACTTGCGATCGGGTCGTGTCCGTGGAGGTCAGCCGTTCCAGTGCGGCGGCAAAGCCCTGGAGGTCCGGACTTTCCTCGAGATCGATCCAGATCGCCCCGTAATCCGCCATGCGCTGCCGCAGTTCCTCGAGTTCGCCGGAGCTCGAGAAGAGAAGCCCGTGACGCTCGAAGAAGTCGTCGCCTCCGGGGGCATAGACGACGCTGAACACCTCCGTGCGCTCCGCCAGGTCCTCCGCGATCCGACGCTGCGCTTCCGCGGCGATCTCGGGCGATTTGGCGTCGATGACCACCTGCATGTCGTCCAGGAGATGCGGGAACGTCCTTCCGAGCTCGGCGCTGGCCTGCCGCCACGGCAACTGGTCCGAGACCAGGTTCCGGGTGTCGGCGTCCACCCGCAGATGGGTCAGCGCGTACCACGCCAGCGGAACCAGCAGGGTGAAGCTCAGGATGGTCACGAGGCGTGCGTTCGACGCCGACCACACGGCCAGAGCGGCCAGACGCTTGCCGAGACGTCCGCCACGATCGATCACCGGGGTACGCTCCCGGAGGACGGCGTACTTTGCTCAGCTTCCGGCACGACTGTGCGAAGACGCGCGGATCCATCGAGACGGTACGTGTGACCTCGCCAGTCGAGCTCGGGCCGGACCAGCATCGACAGCCCGATGGGGATCGTCGTGAGGTACGGCATCCAGGCCATCCACAGGAGCCGGAGCGGGACGCGCGCACCGCCCACTCGACGGTGCAGACTCACGTAGTGAAGTCCCTCGAGGACGAACACCAGCCCCGCGAGGCCCGCGATCCACGGGTGCCCGGTTGCCAGCATCGCTACGCCCAGGGCGAGGGAGGCGAAGTAGCTCGTGGCGCGAATCACGAAAGGGAGCGCGGTGTCGAGGGCCGCCCGGAAGTTCGCTTCCTGCTCGACGTCCACTCCCTTCACGGGTCGGATCACCGTCACCGGAGGGGAATGGGCCAGGGGAAGGGGACGCTGTTCCTGTCTCGAGCCCAATCGGCGCACCGCCCGCCGATGCGCATGGGCCAGCTGCGCCAGGAGCCCCACGAGCACGACCGTCACGATGGTGATCACCGGGGTCTCCTCGCCCGCCACTCTCGCAGGTCCGCCACGAGCTCCGCCCGCGTGACCCCGGGTCCCGCGAGGCTCACACCTTCGCCAAACAGGTCGTAATGGGGGAGGGCGTTGCGATCGTCGATCCACTCCGCTTTGAGCCCGTGTGTGCGCCCCCACTCGATCAATTCCTCGATGGAGGTGTCGCTGTAGGCGTGCACGAGGGTGTCGCCCTTCTTCACGTCCAGGCGCGGAATGTCGCGCGCGGCGGTATGGTAGTGGAATCGAATCACGGCAAACATTCTACGCGTTAGAGAGGCGCCCGCGAACCCTTGGTCGCTCCAGCTCTGCTCGCCGCGCTGGTCCTGCTGCTGGTCCTGCTGGTGGTGCGCCCCGCCGGCTGGATCCTGATTCTCTTCCTGTTCCTGCTGTTCCTGCCGGGTCGGTGGTGGCACTGGAAGACCCGCCGCTTCCGGCGGGGGCTGAAGCGGCTCAAGCGGGGTGACGCCGGCGAAGCTCGTTCGGAGTTCGAGGCCTTCCTGTTCCAGGTGGCGCGGGAGCCGAACTTCCGGCGCGTTCAACCGTACTTCAACCTTGGACGCTCGTATCCATACGTGGCGGCCGCGCAGGCGAACCTGGGGGTGTGTGACCTGCACCAGGGCCGTCCGGCCGATGCCCTGGAGCGCTTTCGCGCCGCCCTCGAAGAGGAGTCTACGTGGGTGCCCGCCCGGTACGGGGAAGCCGTGGCCCTCAAGGCGCTGGGTCGGCGCGCGGACGCCGAGGCAGCGGCGCGTACGGCATTGGAACTGAGGCCCTCGTATCTGGCCGCGCGCCTCATGCTGGGATCCCTGCTGCGGCAGGACGGCCGCGAGGCGGAAGCCGCGGGGATTCTCGCTCCGGTGGCGGAAAAGGGCAGGGACCCGGACGCGCTGCTCCAGGCCCTCGACCACCAGTGGGGCATCGGGGAGATGTGACGGAGGACCCATGAACCGCGCGCCGGCCTTGGCCTTCTTGCTTCTGTTCGCGGTGTTTCCGGCGCCCTGGGACGACCCGCCCGCGATGGCCGTGGAGGCGGACCCCACGGCCACGGACACGGTTCCGCGTCACATCCGCTCGGCCCTCTCCTTGTACCGCGATCACCCTAGCATCTCGGACGTGCGGCGCGATCTCCAGAAGTGGGACCGCGAAGGAGGACCTCGATCCGTCTCCGACTCGGTGGCCGCGTCGATGCTCTGGCGCCGCGCCCGGCAGTATCGGGCCGCCCTCGAAGCCCTGCCGGCCGTCTCGGTTTCCGGGGGCGAGTCCCGCCCCAGGGTGCGCCTCGAGCAGGCGCGCATTCTCCTCCAGGCCCCGACATCCGGACCGGGAATTCCCGGAACCTTCGAGGACCGACGCGAGGAAGGGGCCGCCGCGTTCCAGGACGCGTGCGAGGCGATGGACTTCGATACCCGAGCCGCCATCTGGGAGGACCTGCGCGGCCTCACGACGCCCGCGGAGCAGGAAGAGTGGTCGTCGCTCGCGGATCCCGGTCCCGACGCATGCGCGTGGGTCCGGCGTCTCCTCGACGAACGGGCGTTCCGCATGGCGGTCAGCCCCGCGGAGCGTCTCCAGGTGCACTACGGCCGCCTGCACGAGGTGCGCGGCCTCTACTACCTGCGGACTCCGCGCCTGACCCGGGATCTCACGGATCATCTCGGGCGGGCCGATAGCCTGGAGATCGACGACCGCGGGCTCATCTACCTTCGCATGGGTCCGCCGCTCGCGACGGTCGAGCCGTTCATGGACCTGAACGAGACGTGGGCCTACTATCGCCCGGAAGGACCGCGGGTATTTCACTTCGCGCCGGTCTCGAAGACGGGACTGCGCGCCCTGGGCGACTACCGGATGCTCGAGAATCTGGCCCATGCCAGCGGATTCACCATGCCCAGCGAGCTCATGGGCATCGGCGGTGGTCGCCTGGCCTATCTGTATCAGTCCCGCCGCGTGCTGGACTTCCTCTACGAGGATCCGCGCTACCGCAACATGGACTCCCGGATGCGGGCGGCAGGCGATCGATTCAACCCCGGCTTCCAGGGCTTCCTGGCCTGGGAGCGCGAGATCAACGAAGAGGACGCGCGGTACGCCGTTTCCGGGATACCCGATGCGCCGGACCTGACGGCCGGGATCGAGTTTGCCTACGAGACCCTCCGCTTCCGGGAGGAGGGTAGGGATCGATCCGAGGTCTGGTGGCTGGCCACGAGCCGGGCTGGAGACCTGACGGCCACTGCCGCCGGAGACTCCGATCCCGGGCGCCCGGTGTCGTATGCCCTGCGCGCCGATCTGGCCTATCTCGGCCCGGACGGGTTGAACCACGTTCGGGCCGCCAGCCGGCCGGTGGTGCAGGACCTCCTCGCGGCGGACGACGGCGTGCCCATCCGCATGAACCTGGTGCTCGAGCCCGGCTCCTATCCATACACGCTCGTGCTACGCGATGAAGGCAGCGAGCGCGGACGACTGGGGAACTGGGTGCTGGACACCGTCACGGTGTCCGCCCGGCAGTTCGGGATTCCCTCGCTCAGCGATATCGCCGTAGCGGCGGACTCGGGGGGCACATGGTCTCGGGACGGCCGCTCGTTTCTGAGGGTGGGGCCCACGCACGTCGTATCAGCCCGGGGGACGGCCCACACGTACTTCGAGGTTTACGGTATCCGGCCGGGAGCGACGTACGACGTGGAGGTGCGCGTCGTGTCGGAGTCGGCGGCGGACCTGGCCTTCGATCTCGGGGAGGAGCGCCTGGCGTTCGCCGTGCGATTTCGATCCGTGGCAGATACGGACGCCGGAGGCCTCGGCGTCGGCCGCCACTACCTGCGGGTCGAGCTCGGGGACTCTTCGCCCGGGGCCTATCTGCTGGCCGTGCGTGTGACCGACCACATGACCGGGATCGAGAGCCTGCCGGCGATCACGCCCCTGTACCGGCCCGAAGTCCGGGACGCCCACTGGGAGCAGGCGCCCCGGAGGCGCTCCACGATCGTGAACCCGTAGCTACATCCCGTCGTGGGAGTGGTCGGCGGCATGGTCGGCCGCCTCTTCCGAGGCCGCTTCTGACGACATCGCCCCGTGGTCCATCTGGCCGTGGTCCATCTCGCCGTGGTCCATGGCCTCCATACCGTGCGACCCGTGGCCGTGCCCGCCCGCCTTCTCCGGCGCTTCCAGCGTGTTGATCAGGTCGGCCACGTAGATCGGGTCGCTCCGCTCGAGCTCCGGCCAGGACACGTCCTTCGAGGCCCAGATCACTCCGCCGATCTCACCCATCCCGCCGTCCGGGGTCGGGTGCGACATCGGATTCTCGTATTCCACGTAGATCCGGTACACGTGATCCGGGGACACCTTCACGCCGCCCGACATCCACAGGCGGCTTTCGGAGACGCCGGTCAGCCGTCCGTCCTCGCTGTACTCGGGCTCGGCTTCCCAGATCACCTCTCCCGCGGTGACGTCTTCCAGACGCAGCACCGTGGCGTAGTCGTGCAGGTGCCCGCCAATTCCAAGGATCCGTCCCTCGATGACCGGGCTGGCTTCGTAGGCGTGCACTGTCCTGCCGGGTGGCACGGGGAAGTCCTTGGCGCCCACGGGCCCCATGACGTCGAGGTAGAAGGGGTAGACGTCCCGCGGCTGCATGAAGCCGTCTTCCTCCAGGCTGTAGAAGACGCGAACGCGCAGGTAGGCCTCGGGGAAGTCCTCGCCGACGGGGTTAGCGAACATCGAAGAGATGATCAGCCGGTCGCCGTCCTGGATCGGGTAGCCGAGCAGGGCCGGCAGCTTCTTCCGGTTCGTCTCGCGGCCCGCCGCGAGAACGCGACGCGCGATGGGGGAGAAGACATCGCGCTTGTCCGGATCGATGAAGTTGACGTGGTGAAGGAGGTCCATCGGCAGGCCCTCGCCCTCGCCGTCTTCCATCGACACTTCGAATCCGTGCAGCCAGCCGTCCACCGGTATCCTGGCCAGCTGGATCGGAGGTCGGAGGTGACCCATGTCCGCCGGAAGGTCCAGTGGGCCGATCACGAAGTCGACTGCCCGCTCCTCCGGGTGGTTGTCCACCCGCACCAGCTCACCCACTTCGGGGAGCTCGGGGGCGCTCAACTCCATCTCCTCCACCATCGAGACGGTCATCTGCTGCGCGGGAAGGGACGCCGGCAGCAGGGCTCCGGCGAACGCCAACCCGAGAATGCGGCGCCTGATCATCGCTGCACTTCTCCGTGAAGTCGTTTGCATGTTTGTTCTTCGAACCTCGGACCCGCCGGTCTCGACCGGGGCGGGGCGGCGCGAATATAGGAGACGGCCGGGGCTCCATCAACAAAAAAGAGGCGCCCGTTCAGTACGGGCGCCAATCCAACTCTGGGACCCCGACCGGGAGAACCCGGGAGGGGGCTCGCGTGTTCCCGTCAGGGAAGCGGAACGTCGAAGTGCACGTAGTTCTTCTCGATGAACTCCGTCCACTGGTCGGGTACTTCGTCGTCGGGGAAGATGGCCTCGACCGGGCACTCCGGGACGCACGCGCCGCAGTCGATGCACTCCTCGGGGTGAATGTAGAACTGGTCCTCGCCCTCGTAGATGCAGTCCACGGGGCAGACGTCGACGCAGGACGCGTCCTTCACCTCGAGACAGGGCTGAGCGATGATGTAGGTCATGGCTCCTCTGCAGGTTCGCTGGCAATCGACTGCGAAAGGACCCTTCGGACCCTCCGCCCGTACCAATGTCTCCAACTTCGGCCAGCAGAATAATCGACGCTCCTTCCGGCGGCAACGTCGGCGAGAGGCGCGGATGAAAGTGGACGTGACCGGCGGGAGCGGGTAGTTTCTGCCGGCTTCGAAACGGTTTACGCGAACCGGTCACCGGCGGTCCCCGCCGGCGGACCGGACCCGAGAGAACATGCGAAGACTGAACATCATACAGCCCGGAGGAAGCCCTTCCGGGTCCGCGCTCCAGTGGCCCGAGCAGAAGCCTCGCTGGCTGCGCGTCCGCGCGCCGGGCGGAGAGCGCTACCGCGACCTCAAGCAACTGATGCGGAAGCTGGGGCTGAACTCCGTATGCGAGGAAGCCCACTGCCCGAACATCGGCGAGTGCTGGGATTCCGGAACGGCCACGTTTCTCATCATGGGAGACCAGTGCACCCGCAACTGCCCGTACTGCGCGATCGCCCACGGCCGGCCCGACGATCTGGACGAAGACGAACCGCGGCGCGTGGCCGAGATGATCGAGGCGCTCAACTTGCGCCACGTAGTGATCACTTCCGTGGATCGCGACGACCTGCCGGACGGAGGAGCCCGGATCTTCGCCTGGGTGATCGAGGAAATCCGGGCACGCCTGCCGGAGTGCTCCATCGAGGTGTTGACGCCCGATTTCCAGGGAATGCCCGATGCGATCGCCCGGGTCATCGCCGCGAAACCGGAGATCTTCAACCACAACATGGAGACGACGCGCCGCCTGCATAAGACGGCGCGGCCAGGCGGGCGATACGAGCGGTCTCTCGACGTGCTGCGGACGGCTCGCGGACTCGACCCCGACGTGCTGGTCAAGACCGGGATCATGCTGGGGCTGGGGGAGAACGGAGACGACGTACGGGAGTTCATGACGGACGCTCTCGAAGCGGGCGTGCAGATCCTCACGATCGGACAGTACCTCAGGCCGTCCGAGCGGCATCTGCCGATCGACCGGTACGTGTCGCCCGAGGAATTCGCGAACTGGAAGACGCTGGGAGAGGACCTGGGCTTCCTGCACGTGGAGAGCGGGCCGCTGGTGCGGAGCAGCTACCACGCGCGGGAGCAGGTGGAAGAGCTGAGAGCGCGAGCCGGAATCGCCTGACCCCACCGGGCGGCGGGCCGGACTCCAACGATAGGAGTATCGAGTTGGCGAAGACGGAAGACGAGATCAAGCACGGGGACCTGCAGGGGATCCCCCGTGAGAAGCTCATGGAGATGCTTCGAAGGATGGTGTTGTCGAGGCGCTTCGAGGAGAAGACGGCCGAGGCCTATCAGACGGGCAAGATCGGGGGCTTCTGCCATCTCTACATTGGGCAGGAGGCCGTGGCTGTGGGAGCCATCGCGGCTCTGCGCGAGGACGACTACGTCTTCACCGCCTACCGGGATCACGCCCAGGCGCTGGTGCGAGGAGTCAGCGCGGACGCCGTCATGGCCGAATTGTACGGCCGGGTCGGCGGGGCTTCCCGCGGCGCCGGCGGGTCGATGCACATCTTCGACCGCGACGTGAACTTCATGGGTGGCCACGGAATCGTGGGCACGCACCTGCCCCTGGCCGCTGGGGTCGGATACGCCATCAAGTACCGGGGCGGAGACCAGGTGGTTCTCTGCTTCTTCGGTGACTCGGTGGTCAACGGCGGGCCCTTCCACGAAGCGTTCAACATGGTGGCGAAGTGGGAGCTGCCGGTGGTCTACGTCGTGGAGAACAACTCCTACGGCATGGGCACCGACATCGACCGGGTGGCGGCGGTGGACGACCTGTTCACGCGGGCCTGCGCCTACCAGGGCAAGAAGGCCGAGCAGGTGGACGGCATGAACGTGCTGGAGGTGTATGACGCGGTGACGCGGGCGGCGGATCGTGCCCGCGAGACCGGGCGCCCGACGTTCATCGAGGCCCGTACCTACCGGTACCTGGGCCACTCGATGTCCGATCCGGCGCACGGGACCTACCGCTCCCGCGAAGAGGTCCAGGCCGAGCGAAAGAACGACGCCATCAACCACCTGGCGGAGCTGATGGAAGAGGCCGGCATTCTCACCGAGGCGGAATACAAGGCGCTCGACGCGGAAGTGATCGAGGAAGTCGAGCGCGCGGCGCGATTCGCGGAGGAAAGTCCGGTGCCGGGCCGTGAGGAGATCTACTCGCACGTCTATGCGGACGAGTTCCGGGGCGGCGCCGACCGGAGGGACGCATGGCGCTGATCACCTACAGGGAAGCGCTGAACCGGGCGCTGCGGGAGGAAATGCTCCGCGACGACCGCGTCTTCCTCATGGGCGAGGAAGTCGGCGAGTACGACGGGGCATACAAGGTGTCCAAGGGCCTGCTGGACGAGTTCGGCGAGATGAGGGTGCGCGATACGCCGATCGCCGAGAACGGTTTCGCCGGGCTCGGAGTGGGCGCGGCGATGGCCGGCCTGCGGCCGGTCGTGGAGTTCATGACGTGGAACTTCGCCCTGCTGGCGTACGATGCCATCGTTAACTCCGCGGCCAAGATCCGGCACATGTCGGGCGGGCAGTTCTCGATACCGATCGTGTTTCGGGGCCCGGGTGGATCCGCGCTCCAGCTCGCGGCGCAGCACTCGCAGGCGCCGGATCCGTGGTACGCCAACATTCCGGGTCTCAAGGTGTGCGCTCCGGCCACGCCGGCGGACGCCATGGGTCTTCTGAAGACGGCGATCCGCGACGAGGATCCGGTCGTGTTCATCGAGGGCGAGCTCCTGTACAACGTGAAGGAGGAGGTCCCTGACACGGAGCACCTGGTTCCCCTGGGAGTGGCCGACATCAAGAAGCCGGGAGAGGACGTCACCATCGTGGCGCACTCGAAGATGCTCCACGTCGCCCTGCAAGCGGCGGAGAAGCTGTCGGCCCAGCACGAGGTGAACGCCGAAGTGGTGGATCTTCGGAGTCTTCGCCCGCTGGACCTCGACACGTACGTGGCCTCGGTGAAGAAGACGAATCGGGCCGTCGTGGTGGAGGAGGGATGGCCTGTCGCCGGGATCGGCGCACAGGTCGTAGATGACATCCAGCGCGAGGCGTTCGACTATCTGGACGCCCCGATCGCCCGAGTCTCCGGCCTGGACGTCCCCATGCACTACGCGCGAGCGCTCGAGAAGCTCATCGTCCCCGATGCCGACGCGGTGGTGAACGCCGTCAAGCACGTCTGCTACCTGGACTAGGAATGGCAACGAAAGTCGTGATGGCGCAGCTCAGCCCGACGATGGAAGAGGGCAAGCTCCTCGAATGGAAGGTCGCCGAGGGCGACACGGTCGAAGCCAGCGATCTGCTGGCGGAGATCGAGACGGACAAGGCCAACATGGACATCGAGGCCATGGGGGGCGGCGTGGTCCTCAAGATCCTGGTTCAGGCCGGGGAGACGGTTCCGGTTGGCGCTCTGATCGGGATCATCGGTGAAGAGGGAGAGGACATTTCGACTCTTCTGGCCGAAGCCGAAGTGGCGGCATCGGGTACGCCGGCACCGGCCGCCGAACCCGAGGACGTCCCCGCGGAGGAGATCGCGGTACCGCCCGCGCCGGCAGCCCCGCCGCCGGCTCCAGCTCCTGTGACCCCAGCACCCGAGGCCCCGGCGCCGGTCACCGAGCCCGTCGCCGGAGTCGAGCTCCGACACAGCCATGCGGGTGAGTCGGCAGTGACGGGGACGGTGAAGGCATCGCCGGTAGCCCGCCGCATGGCGGACGAGGCCGGCCTGCGGGTCTCGGACATCCCGGGATCCGGACCGGGTGGGCGCGTGATCAAGCGCGATGTGGAAGCGGCGATCGCAGCCGGACCGCCGGCCGCTGCAGCGTCGGCGACCGCTCCACCGATGGCGCCGGCCGGACCACCGAGGCTGGTGGACGAGACGCTCGAGCCATCCCAGATGCGAAAGGCGATCGCCCGGAGACTGGTCACATCGATCGGCCCCGTGCCCCACTTCTTCCTCACGATCGAAGTGGACATGGGACGCGTCCTGGAGCTCAGGAAGGCCATGAACGCGCGGCTGTCGGCCGGGAAGATCGGCGTCAACGATGTCCTGGTGAAGGTCACGGCTGAAGCCCTGGCCCGTCATCCCGAGATCAACGCGTCCTGGGAAGGCGACACGATCCGGCGGCACGGCTCTGTGGACATCGGAATCGCCGTCGCGATCGAGGACGGCCTGATCACACCGGTGCTGCGCGGGGCGGACCGGAAGGGACTACTGGAGATCTCCACGGAGGCGGCCGAGCTGATCGACCGGGCGCGCGAGAAGAGGCTGCTGCCCGAGGAGTACCAGGGAGCCACGTTCTCGGTGAGTAACCTGGGGATGTTCGACATCGACCAGTTCACGGCGATCATCAACCCGCCGGAAGCGGCCATCCTGGCCGTGGGCAGCACGGCCGAAAAGGCGGTGGTCGTGGATGGCGAGATCACGGTCCGGCAGAGGATGCGGGTCACCATGTCCTGCGATCACCGGGTGATCGACGGGGCGAGCGGCGCCCGCTTCCTGCAGACGTTCAAGGCGATGCTGGAGAATCCACTGGAGCTGGTGCTCTAGACAGGTGGCGCGGCGCACTGCCGCCGCATGCCGGGACGAAAGAACGAGGCGAATCAATGGCTGAGAAGCTCGACATACTGGTGATCGGGGCCGGACCCGCTGGCTACGTGTGCGCGATCCGGGCCGCGCAGCTGGGCCTGAAGACGGGATGCGTGGAGGCCTCCAACTACGAGGGTGGCCTGGGCGGTACCTGTCTCAACTGGGGGTGCATCCCGGCGAAAGCCCTGCTGGAAAGCGCGGCCCTTGCCGAGAACCTAAAGTCGCACGGCGACGAGATGGGCGTGCGGGCGGAAAACGTCGTCTACGACATGAGCGCCGCCGTGGACCGAAGCCGGTTCATCAGCGAGAAGCTCACCGGGGGCATTCGCTTCCTGTTCAAAAAGAACGGCGTGGAGCTCTTCGAAGGCCGAGGAAGGATCGTGGGCCCCGGCACGGTCGAGGTCACGCCGGCCGAGGGCGACCCGACGACGGTCGAAGCGGCGAACATCGTGGTGGCCACCGGCGCGACCATGATGTCGTTCCCGGGATTCGAGATCGACGGCGACAAGGTCATCGGAAGCCGGGAAGCTCTCGCTCTCAGGAACCTGCCGGAGCGAATGGTGGTGGTCGGCGGCGGGTACGTAGGCGTCGAGTTCGCGGACGTATTCAATGCGTTCGGCGTCGATGTCACCGTGGTCGAGATGTTGGACACGCTGGTGCCGGTGTCGGACCCGGAGGTCGGGAAGACCCTGGCCCGATCGTTCAAGAAGCGGGGAATGACGATTCGCACGGGCACGAAGGTGGTGTCACTGGACCGCGAGTCCAGCCCTATGCGCCTCACGGTCGAGTCGAAGAAGGGCGAGGAGACGATCGAGACGGACATCCTTCTCATGGCGGTGGGTCGCAAGCCGGTGACCGAGGGCCTGGGACTGGAAGAGCTTGGCGTCGAGATGGACGGGCCGTGGATCAAGATCGACGAGTGGTGCCAGTCCAGCGTTCCGGGCATCTACGCCATCGGCGACGTGGCCGGTCAGCCCATGCTCGCGCACAAGGGATCCCACGAGGGGATCGTGGCCGCCGAGCGCGTCGCCGGCGTGGCGCATCATCCCATGCGGTACGACAACATCCCGAGCGTCGGCTACTGTCATCCGGAGGTCGCGAGCATCGGGCTGACGGAGGACGAGGCGAAGGAAGCGGGCCACGAGGTGAAGGTGGGCAAGTACCCGCTCACCTCGCACGGACGAGCGCTCACGGCAGGTCACAACGAGGGCTTTGTGAAGATCATCGCCGACGCGAAGTACGGAGAGATCCTCGGCGTTCACATGATCGGCTACAACGTGAGCGAGCTGATCGGCGAGGCCGGGATGGCTCGGGCCCTCGAATCGACGGTCGAGGAGGTCGCGGCGCACGCGCACGCTCATCCCAGCATGGCGGAGGCCGTGATGGAAGCGGCGCAGGCGGCCATGGACCGCGCGATTCACATCTGATGCGGACACGGGAGTCGTTCGGAGTGAAAACTTGAGCGCCATCCACCTGGTACCGGTCGAAGGACGCGTGCCCTACGCGGAAGGTCTCGCGTGGCAACGGGACCTGGCGCGCGCCAAGATCGCGGGCGGCCTGGACGAGGACATCGTCCTTCTCCTTGAGCACGAGCCCGTCCTCACCCTGGGCCGCGGGGCCCGAGCCTCGAACGTCGTGGCCCCGAAGGACATCCTGGACGTGGCCGGTGTCGAGACGATCGAGGTCGAGCGTGGTGGCGACGTCACCTACCACGGCCCGGGTCAGCTGGTGGGCTACCCGATCCTCGACCTCCGCCGCTGGCAGCAGGACCTCCACTGGTATCTACGGCAGCTCGAGCAGACCCTGATCGATTCCCTGCGCGCTCTGGGCACCCGGGGTTTCCGGAATCCCGGGTACACCGGAGTGTGGGTCGGCGACGAGGCCGACCTGTCGGATTCCGCCCGGGCCTCCGGGCGCGTGCGGAAGATCGCGTCCATCGGCGTGCACGTCAGCCGCTGGGTGACCTGGCACGGATTCGCCCTCAACGTCACGAACGAGCCACTTCGCAACTTCGGCCTCATCGTGCCCTGCGGCATCGACGAGGTCCGCATGACCACGCTGCAGTCCGAAGGCGCGCCGCATGGCTGGGAGGCGGTGCGGAGTGCCGTGGGACACGGGCTGGAGCGTGCCTTCGACTGTCCCGTTCACCTGGCGCCGTCCGTGCGGGTGGGTGAACACCCGACGTTCGACGCGGCGACCGTACTCGCGAGCTGACCGGTGACCACCCTCTTCGACATCCTCGGTCCGCGAATGGTGGGGCCCTCGAGCAGCCACACGGCCGGGGCCTGCCGGCTCGGCTACGTGGTGCAGGCGGTTCTCGGCGGAATGCCGGAGCGGGCCCACGTCGGTCTGCACGGCAGTTTCGCGATGACGGGAGAGGGACACGGCACCCGCACCGCCATTACGGGCGGCCTCCTGGGGCATCAGCCGGACGACGTGCGCCTGCGGGAAGCCGAAGCGGAGGCGGCCGAACGCGGCCTGATGGTGCAGTTCGAGACCGTCGACCTCGGCCCGGACGCCCACCCGAACAGCGCGGTGTTCGAGGTCTTCAGGGGTGAGGAGCGAATCACGATCACCGGCTGCTCGATCGGCGGGGGCCGCATTCGAATTCGGGAGATCGACGGATTCGCGGTGGACCTGTCCGGATCCCTCCCCGCCATCGTCGTGGTCGCGGACGACGTGCCGGGGACGGTAGCCCAGATCTCCGGCCTCATCGCGGAGCGCGGACTCAACGTGGCCACGGTACGCGTGGATCGGACCGGTCGCGGGGAGCGGGCTCTCATGACGATCGAGACGGATGCGGACGTTCCCGACGAGGTGCTGGACGAGCTGGTGGGGCAGCCCTGGGTCCACTGGATCCGCAACGTCCATCAGCTGAACGCGTGACCGGGGAAGCCGACCGATGATCCGCTCGTTCGCCGACTGGTTCCAGGAATCCGAGTCCCGCGGGCTGGATCTGGCGCGCACCGTGGAGCGCCTGGAGGTCAAGGAGACCGGCGCCTCGCCCGAGGCGGTGCGAGAGCGGATCCGGGGTGCGCTCGCGGTGATGCGGCAGGCCGTGGATGAGGGGCTCGCCGAGACCGGGGTTTCGAGTTCTGGTCTGACGGGAGGTCGCTCGGGGAGGCTGCTCGGTGATGGGCCGCGGCTCCTCGGCGGTGACTTTACCACCATGCTGGCGCGCGCGATCGCCACGCTGGAGACGAACGCACGCATGGGCCTGATCATGGCGACACCCACGGCCGGGGCGGCCGGCGTGGTCCCGGCGGTGCTGCTCACCCTGGCCCCCGCCCGGGAATGGCCGGAAGAGCGGCTGGTGGATGCCATGCTGGTGGCGGGGGGGACGGGGATCATCATCGCCGAGAGAGCGTCCATCGCGGGAGCAGGCGGCGGATGCCAGGCGGAGACCGGAAGCGCGGCGGCCATGGCATCGGCGGCGGTCACGTGGCTCGAGGGTGGCAGCCACAACCAGGTCGGCACGGCCGTGGCCCTGACCATCCAGGGGATGCTCGGCCTGATCTGCGATCCGGTGGCTGGATTGGTGGAGATCCCGTGCGCCTACCGCAACGCGTCGGCGGCCGTCAACGCGGTGGCATCGGCGGAGATGGCGCTGGCCGGCCTGGACTTCCCCATACCCGTGGATCAGGTCGTGGACGTCATGGGGGACGTCGGTTCCAAGATGGACGTGCGCTTCCGCGAGACCGCCCTGGGCGGGCTGGCGGCGACGCCGGCGGGGCAGGAGATTGCCGCGCGCGCGGGAATGAAGGAGCTTGTCCAGCTGCAGCGCAGAGGAAGCACGAAGGGCGAGGGGTCCGCGCGGTTCGGGCCCTCCTGAATAGGAAACGCCCGGCGGCTACGAGCCGCCCGGCATCGGAGAGAAAATGGTACTCGGAATACTACTGGCGGCGGCGATCGGACTGGCGATCATCCTGGGACTTCTCTCGGAGATGCCACCCAGGCAGATCGCCCTTCAGTGCGTCGCCATGGGCGGCGCCGCGCTCCTGTTCTACGGCCTGGTGAACCTCCTCTAGGTCCGCTGGGCCCGCGGTTCAGCCGCCGGCCTTTCTCTCTCTTCTTACGCGTCGGCGCTTGGCCAGCTCGAGCCGCGCCTCCCGCCTCTCCTCCGCGTCCCGATGTCTCCGGAATTCAGCCTCGGTGCGAATCTCCAGTTTCGGCACGGCGCATGGCCGCCCCTCGGGATCGAGGGCCACCATCGTCACGTAGCAGGAGTTCGTATGCCGGCTCTCACCTCCGGTCACGGGCTCCGACGAGACCCGGACCCCGACCTCCATGGAGGTGCGGCCCACCGTGTTCACCGAGGCGCGAACGGTCACGACCTCGCCGATCTGGATCGGTGATCGGAAGTCCACCTGGTCGAAGCTCGCGGTGACGCACGGGCGGCCGGCATGCCGGGTGGCGCAGACGTATGCGATCCGGTCCACCGCGGCCAGGATCACGCCGCCGAAGACGTTTCCCATCAGGTTGGTGTCCTGGGGGGCCATGAGCTGCGTCATCGTTACCTGGGACTGGGCGACCGGGTGGGACTCTTCGCGACCGCCGCCCACGAGCACCGGAAGGTCCGGGAGCGTCGGACTCACGTGACCTCCCCGGCGGCCGGCGTCCCATTTGTCGCTGCCGGGGCGGCGGCTGCCTTCGCTGCCTGTGCATCCTCGCCGTGCACGATCTTGCCTCCCCGGAACGCCGAGTAGCCCACGAGGGTGGCCGCGACCGCGCCGAAGATCAGCACGAACCGCCGCAGACGCTGGTCCTTCGGCTGCAACATCGCGAATCCGGCGAAGATCGCGCAGGTGACGAGTGCGATCGCAGCCCACGTGGCCCAGGTGCGATGGTCCTGCACCAGGCCCGGCTCCACGAACGTGCGAGCCGCCACGTCGTCTGCGGTAGAAATCCCGGTGATGTAGGAGGGGATGGCGGCCACGCCTGCGATCAAGAGCGATATCAGTCCGTAGCGCTCCAGCTCATCCTTGCGCCCAATCCACCCCACGAGTCCCACGGCCACGCCCACGATGGGCAGGACGATGGCGAACGGATGTGTCACGAGGTGCAGGTATTCCCAATTCACGACTTCGACTCCGGGTACAGTGGTCTCACCCTGGCGGTCCTGCGGGCGACAAGATATGCCGCGGTCGGGGTTGACAGAAGGACCCAAAAATGTAGAATAGGCGTCCCTGCCGAGGCAGGACGGGCCCCCTTCGTCTAGTGGCCCAGGATACCTGGTTCTCAGCCAGGAGACAGGGGTTCGATTCCCCTAGGGGGTATCAGCGGACGCTTCGGGTCGTCGAGGCGTCCGCTTTTTTTTTCGCGCACCCTCCCGATCAGTGGTAAGTTCTCGTTCCCTCCCTCGCCGTATCTGACCGCCGGCGCGCGGTCCGATCTATCGCTTCAGACGGAGGTACCCGTCATGCGGAAAGCTGTATTGCTGGTCGCTCTTCTTCTCCTCGCCGCTCCGCCGCTGACCGCGCAGGAGTGGACAGCCGAGCAGCAGGAAGTCGTGGAGTGGCTGAACACGTTCACCGAGACGGCCTACGCCGGGACCGCTGACGAGTTCATGGCCTGGATCCACCCGCAGTTCAGCGGCTGGGACTACAGCGGCAAGGAGCCGCTGGACTTCGCGGCTATGGAGGGAACGGCTGCGGAGTTCTTCAACTACTACGAGTCCGTCAGACTTGGCGCCAAGCCCATGCTGGTGAGCGTGTTCGACGACGTGGCCGTCGTGCACACGTGGTACCGGGAAGCCCTGACATCGCCAGACGGCGAGGAGCTCATGGCCGGTCGCTGGACCATCGTCCTCAAGAAGATGGACGGCGCCTGGAAGCACCTGGCCTGGACCTGGACGCAGGACCGAATGGACCCGGAGAAGGTCAAGAAGGAAGAGGCCGAGGGCTGACAGGGGCGGTACGCGGTACGGCGGTCGGCGTGCCTCAGTAATCCACCGGCCGCAGGTACCACTCTCCTATCGTCGTACCGGACAGCATGGCCACCGTGGGCAGGTTCCGTTTCCAGTGCGTGCCCTCGAGGCGCCGGAGCACGATGTCCACCTTGGCCTGTTCGAACCCGGCCTCGGCCAGCCAGGCGGGCGACCGACCGCTGAGCAGGTGGTGCAGGATGAGGTCGGCCTCGGGATAGGAGACGCCGAGGTCGTCCTCGTCCGTCTGCCCGTGGATCAGGTCGGCGGTGGCCGGCTTGTCCACGACTTCCGCGGGAAGACCCATGTGACGGGCGACGGCCCACACCTGCGTCTTGTACAGGTCTCCCAGCGGGTTGATCGGCGGAGAGTCGTCTGCGTGCCAGGTGAAGTAGCCGAGCAGCCGCTCCGACTTGTTCCCCGTCCCGATGGGCAGCGCCCGCAGCCTGGCCGACTGGTCGAACAGCACGATCATTCGCATCCGCGCCATCACGTTGCCCCTGCGCGTGGGGTCGGCCTCGGGCTCGTGGGTCTCCAGGTATCCATCCACCGCGGCGCTGATGTCCACGGTGCGCGTCTGAATTCCCAGAGCGTCGGCGACGAGCATCGCGTGCTCCGCGCTCTCAGGGCTCGACGTACGATACGGCATCAGGAAGCCGGTCACGTTCTCGAGTCCGAGTGCCCGCGCGCACAGAGCGGCGGTGAGCGTTGAGTCTACGCCGCCCGAGAGGCCGACCACGACCCGCTCGAAGCCCCGGCGTTCCAGCATTTCATCTTCGAGAAAGCGCACCAGCCACTCGGTCACCAGCTGCGGGTCCACCGCAACGAGTCCGG
>CAJIAC010000106.1_pt1 | contig 25222 bp, 17 predicted proteins | sample 9198961 | NCBI WGS metagenome assembly CAJIAC01 (sample SAMEA7708276, study PRJEB35096) | sediment metagenome | biome: marine neritic benthic zone biome [ENVO:01000025]; feature: sediment [ENVO:00002007]; material: shallow marine sediment [ENVO:03000034] sea grass bed [ENVO_01000059] ... | reverse complement strand
CATGTCGTGGCGCGCGATGATGGCACCGGAGATGGCGCAGCCACCGGCTCCCGCGGTCTTCGAAAGTGAGTGCACCACGATGTCCGCCCCGTGCTCCAGCGGCCGCATGAGCGCAGGCGTGGCGATGGTGGAATCCACGATGAGCGGTATACCGTGGCTGTGCGCCAGATCGGCCACGGCCCGGATGTCGGCGAAGGCCTGCTGCGGATTCGACGGCATCTCCGCGTACAGGAAGCGGGTTCCCTCGTCGATCAGCGGCTCCCAGTCCTCCACCTTCCACGGGTCGCACACCCAACGCACCTCGGCTCCGCGCTCCGCCATCCGGACGTTGAACAACTGGAACGTGCCGCCGTAGGTCTGCGCAGCGGACACGAAGTTGATGTTCTCCGCTCCCGATTTCTCCTTGGCGAGGAGAGGCTCGATGGCCTGTTTGATGGCGGCCATTCCGGAAGAAGTGCACAGCCCGGTCGCGTCGCACTCGCACCCGTACGACTCCAGCATGGCCAGGGTCTCCTCGAGATAGAAGACCGTGGGATTGTGGATCCGCGAGTAACACCAGGTCGGGATCTGGTAGGAGAGGGCCGCCTCCATCTCGTCGCTGTCGCGATACGCCTGAGAGGTGGAGGGGAAGATCGGTTCGATGATGCCGCCCTGGCCGCCCGAGAACGCCTCCTCCGCACTGTACATCCCGTGCACGGCGATCGTGTCGAACCGGAGGTTGCGCACCCTGTCGCGGTGCGCCTGGCGTTCAGACATGTACTTCTGAGCCTTCTCGACGTACGCCTGCACGCCGTTCGCGGTCATGACCGTCATGGATCCTCCCTGTGTCAGACGCTCGTTCGGTGTATCTCGAGCAGGTCCACGAGCACCGAGTAGCCGGTCTCCAGCCGTCCAGCGCCCGGACCGATCAGCGTTACATCGCCGAGGAGCTCAGTGGAATATGTCACGGCGTTCGTCGCGCCGCCCACGGAAGCCAGGGGGTGCGAGAGGGACACTCGTTCGGGACGCACCGAGGCGGTCACACCATCATCGGCCGGCTCCAGGGTCCCGATCAGCTTCCAGCGCTCTCCGGCGCCCTGCGCGGTAGAGATGTCGGCCGGCGTGAGACCCGATATCCCGGTCCGGTCGACATCATCCATCTCGATCGGCACGCTCATCAGGAGATTGGCCAGGATCACCACCTTTCCGGCCGCGTCGAATCCCTCGACGTCGCCGGTCGGGTCCGCCTCGGCGTAGCCGTTGTCCTGGGCTTCCTGCAGCGCGTCTTCGTACGTGGATCCCTCTTCCATCCGCGTCAGTATGTAGTTGCAGGTGCCGTTCAGAATTCCCTGTACCCGCTTGATGCCGGCAGCCCGAAGCAGGTTCATGCCGTTGAGCACCGTGGGAGTCCCGCTCATCACCGTACCCTCGACGCCGATTTCCAGTCCTCGCTCGCGGGCCATCTCTGAGAGCTCGGCATAGTGGAGAGCGACGGGGCCCTTGTTCGTCGTGACCACGTGCTTGCCGGCTTCGAGCGCCGCCCTGACGTGTCCCGTCGCCGGTTCACCCGTCTCCAGGTCCGTGTAGCTGAGCTCCACCACCACATCCGCAGAGCTGAGCCGGGCCATCTCCATTCCATCCCAGCCGCGGTCGGCCGCATCGATCCCGCCGAGATTCCCCGCCAGGCGAACGGCGTCCAACAGATCATCGGGATCGAAGCCGGCCGGATCGTGGATGCTGCCCTTGAGCGGATCGGTTACGCCGACGATCCGGAACCGGACACCGAACTGCTCCAGGAGGCGATGGCCGTGGTCGCGCAGGATCTCCGCGAACCCCTGGCCTACGTTTCCGAAGCCGATGATGGCGAGCCTGTATTCCATGAGTGACGTGCTCCTGTCAGTTCGCGGACGTCGCAGAGGCAACGCCCGGAGGGGGATGCTTGTTGCTTATGTGGCGGCGGGAGGAACTCGACGAACCGCCGGCGGCGGGCGGCCGCGCTGACCTCACACCCGGGCTCGGGATGAAGATACAGGCACTGACCTTGATGGCGCTCCTCCTTCCAGTGTCGCCGGCGGTGGCGCAGGAGCCGGTTGCAGCGCCCGACTCGGCGGCGGCGCCCAACGGCGAGACCGTCCGCGTCTTCCTCGACTGCCGCACCCGCTGCGATTTCGACTACATCCGCCAGGAAATCCCCTACGTGGCGTGGGTGCGTGACCGGCAGGACGCGCAGGTGCACCTCCTGATCACATCCCAGCGAACGGGAGCCGGCGGGCGCGAGAACACCCTGGCCTTCATGGGCCTCCAGGACATGTCCTCCGTCAGTGACACGCTTCTGCAAATCTCGAGCCCCACGGATACCGACGCCGAGGAGCGCGAGCAGCTCACGCGCACCATAGAGCTCGGTCTCATTCAGTACGTGGCACGTACACCGCAGGCGGACCGGCTCCAGGTGTCCTGGATCGGGCCGGAGGAGTCGGTCCTGGACGCTGTAGAGACGGGGGATCCGTGGAATTCGTGGGTCTTCAGGCTGAGAGCTAATGGCTCCGTGGGCGGCGAGGAACGGACCAAGGACTTCTCGATATCCGGCTCCATCTCGGCGAATCGGACGACCGAGGACATGAAGACCGAGATCTGGACGTACGGTCGATACGCCGAGAGCTCGTTCGAGCTCAGCGACGGATCGACCACCGACGCCCTGCGAAGGGACTACGGAGCGTCACTTCTCCAGGTATGGAGCCTGGGGGATCACTGGTCCGCAGGCGGTGAGTTGAACGCGAGCCACTCGCTGTTCGGTAACTACGACCTTCGCGCCTGGGTTGCGCCGGCCCTCGAGTTCAGCGTGTGGCCGTATGTAGAGGCCACCCGCCGCCAGCTGACCTTCCTGTACGCAATCGGAGTGCAGCATTCGGACTACATCGAGGTGACGATATTCGGAGAGACCGAGGAAACGAGGCCAGCCCATAGCCTGTTCGCGGGACTGTCGATGAAGGAGCCCTGGGGCAACGCCACCGTCGGCTTCGAAGCGTTCCAGTACCTGCACGACCCCGAGCGGCATCGTCTGGAGCTCTTCGGCTGGCTCAGCGTACGCCTTCTGAGGGGTCTCGATTTCAACGTCAACGGCAGGTTCGCGCGGGTGAAGGACCAGATCAATCTGCGGGCCGGTGAGGCGACGGACGAGGAGATCCTGCTCAGGCAACGGGAGCTCGGTACGGATTTCCGATTCGCGCTCTCCTTCGGTCTCAGCTACCGATTCGGATCCATCTACAACAACGCCGTGAACCCGCGCTTCGAAGCACTGGACTGACGGGTAGCCGCCGGGTCGCTTTCGGGCCATTCTTTCCCGAATTGGATGGGTCGGTGAGGCCCATCCGCGAGCCCGGGCAACGGCCGCATCCACATCCTGGAGGCGATGAATGCTGAACCGTTTGATGCTCGTTCCTGCGCTACTCGTCATGCACGCCCTGGCGGCCTGCGGAGGCGGCGAGGATGCTCCGGCGTCGGCCGAGGTCTTCACGCGCGACAGCGCCGGCGTCAGGATCGTAGAGAGCCCGGGACCGGCGTGGGACCAGGCCGCGGCGTGGCGACTGAGCGAGGCGCCTTTTCTGGACGTCGGCGAGCTGGACGGGCCGGAAGAGACTCAGTTCTTCAGGGTCAGCGCGGGCACGCGACTCACGGACGGCAGTTTCGTTGTCGGGAGCTCCGGAAGCCACGACCTGCGCCGGTTCACGGCGGAGGGCGAACACCTGTGGACGGTGGGTGGAGAGGGCGAGGGTCCGGGCGAGTTCGTGGGACTCACCGAAGTGGTCGCCGGTCCCGGGGATACCATCGTCACCTACGACTTTCGGCAGCGTCGATTCTCCAGGTTCGCGCCGGACGGAACCTTCATCGATTCCCGCCCCCTCGACGGACCCAGCGAATCCGGGTTCGGCTTCGTCGAGACCCTGATGCCCGACGGAAGCGCGGTGTTCACCTGGCGGGAATTCGATCGAGACGGAGGGCCACCCGCCGAGGGCGAGGTGAGCCGAGACACGATCAACATCCACGCGGTCGAGCCCGGACGAGACGGTTCGGTCGAGCTCGGCAGATTCCCCGGAGCGGAAACCGTTGTATTGCAGTCGGGAGAGACCGAGGGGGGCTTCACGATTGCGATCAGCTCGACTCCCTTCGGGAGGTCGACGCAGGTCGCGGGAGGAACCTCGGGTATATGGCTCGGCGACACGGACCGCTTCGAAATCCGCCAGTACGATACGGCCGGTGACCTGCTGATGGTCGCCCGGCGTTCCTGGGAGCCGGTGGCCGTGGACGATGCGCTGTTGGAGCGGGCCACGGACGAAGAGCTGGCGGAAGCGGACGACGACGAGGATCGCCGCCGAATTCGCCGGCGGTGGGAGAGCGTTCCGACCCCCGAGACGCTGCCGGCATTCGAGGCGATCCAGGTGGATCGCGGTGGCAACGTCTGGGTGCAGCAGTTCGAGGTACCGGGAGAGCCCGAGCGTACCTGGTCCGTGTTCGACCGCGATGGCGCATGGCTCGGGGACGTGGCTTTCCCCGATCGATTCCGGCCCCTGGAGATCGGAGACGACTACGTCCTGGGACGGTTCGGCGACGAGCTGGACGTGGAGCACATCCAACTGTGGGAGCTGATCAAGCCGGCGGGCTGAGCCGGTCAGAGCCGGCCGACTGTTCCGCCATCACTTCCCAGTCCACCGGCTGGCCAAGCCTGGGCAGCGGTGAGCCGCCGATCACCTCAACGTACTTCTGTGCTGCTCCCGTGTTGAAGAGCACCACTCGTTCGTCCGGGTCGATGGTCTTCTCCGCCACGAGAGTCTCGAGCACCCCCAGGCAGGCCCCTGCCTCGGGGGCAAATGCGATCCCTTCGAGCTCCGCTCCTCTTCGAGCCCATTCGAGCAGCGAGTCCTCCGGACAGGACCGGGCCTGACCACCTGACTCGTTGACCGCATCGATGATCATGAAGTCGCCCACGGCAGTGGGCACGCGCAGTCCGCTGGCGGCCGTGACGGGGTCAGGAAACGGGTCCGCGAATCGCTTGCCGTTCTGCCAGGCCGTGCTGATCGGCGCACAACCGTCGGCCTGACAAGACACCATGCGGGGTCGTCCGCCGTCCGCCAGCCACCCCAACGCCTCGAGCTCGCCGAACGCCTTCCACATCCCGATCAAACCCGTTCCGCCTCCCGTCGGGTACAGGATCACATCCGGCAGCGACCACTCGAACTGCTCGGCCAACTCGAGCCCCATGGTCTTCTTGCCTTCGATCCGATACGGCTCCTTCAAGGTCGAGAGATCGAACCAGTCCATTTTGGGCGTGCCCTCGCGCACAACGGCTCCGCAGTCGGTGATCAGACCCTCGACGAGATAGGCCCTGGCTCCGTGTAGGGCGGCTTCGTACTGGTTGACGACCGGGGTGTCCGCGGGCATGAACACGTATGCCTCCATGCCGGCGCGCGCGGCGTACGCGGCCATCGCACCACCGGCGTTGCCCGCGGTCGGAATCGCCACGCGTCGGACACCGAGCTCGCGGGCCCGGCTGATCGCCATCGAAAGCCCCCGGCTCTTGAACGAGCCGCCCGGAAGCTGCGACTCGTCCTTCACCCACAAGTCTCTCAGCCCGAGTGCGGAGCCCAGGCGCTCGCACTTGATCAGCGGTGACATGCCCTCGCCCAGTGAAGCGATTTTCGAACTGTCGGACACCGGAAGGAGCTCCCGGTAGCGCCACATCGTGGGCGCGCGGCCGGCCACGATCTCTTTGGTCATCGACGCGCCTACCGCCTCGAGATCGTAGCGCACCCAGAGCGGGCGGCCTTCGTGCAGGGTCTGCAGGATGTCGTGGCGCAGCCTCGTCCCGTCGATAGCCGCTTCGAGGTGCGTTACAAAGCTCATCGAGAGTCTCCAGGCCGATGGTCGGTGCAGACGATGAGCGGCGCCGGGGTCGACTGGGGACCGACCCGGCGACCACTGAGTTCTGTCAGTCCTCCGCCAGGGACTATACTACGGGCCTGAACCGCGCCTGGAAGAACCGCAGGTACTCGGGCTCGTACGTGAATTCCAGCCCGCGAATGTTCTCCCGCCCGTCCCACACTTCCATCACGGATTCCGCGACCACGTCCATGTGCGCCTGCGTGTACACACGCCGCGGGATGGTAAGCCGGACCAGCTCGAGGTGGGGCCGCCGGTTCTCACCGGTCTGTTTGTCGCGCCCGGCGGACACGTTACCCCGCTCCATGGAGCGCACGCCGGAATCCGCGTAGATAGCCGCGGCCAGCGTCTGCGCCGGGAACAGGTCCTGGTCCAGGTGGGGAAGGAATCGCTTGGCGTCGAGGAACACTCCGTGCGTACCGATCGGCATCACGATGGGGATGCCCTGGTCGGCGATCTTGTGGCCCAGGTAGTGAACCTGGCCCACCCGGGCGTGAATGTGATCGTGCTCGATGCTCTCCCTGATCCCGATCGCCAGCGCTTCCATGTCACGGCCGGACATCCCGCCGTAGGTGTGCAGGCCCTCGTAGATCACGACCATGTTCCGCGCCTTGTCGGCGATCTCGGGATCGTTGACGGCCAGGAAGCCGCCGATGTTCACGAGATGGTCCTTCTTCGAGCTCATGGTCGCGATGTCGGTGAGATCGCAGATCTGCCGCACGATGTCCGCCATCGAGACGTCCTCGTATCCGTCTTCCCGTTCCTTGATCAGGAGGGCGTTCTCTGCCACGCGCGTCATGTCGTGCACGACCAGGATGCCGTGCCGGTGGGCGAGCTCGGATACTTCGCGGAGGTTGCCGAGGGAGATCGGCTGTCCACCGCACATGTTCACCGAAGTGGCAATACAGATGTACGGAACGTGTTCGGCCCCGTACTCGTCGATCACGGCCTGGAACTTGTCGAGGTCCACGTTGCCCTTGAACGGGTGAATCACCTTCGGATCGTGGGCCTCGTCGATGATGACGTCGATGAACCGGCCGCCGGCCAGCTCCTGGTGGAGCCGGGTGGTCGTGAAGTACATGTTGCCCGGGACGACGTCCCCGTCCTTGATCAGGATCTGGCTGATCATGTGCTCGGCAGCACGGCCCTGGTGCGTGGGGATCAGGTGTTTGTAGCCGTACACGTCGCGGACCGTCTCCTCCAGCTTGTAGAAGTTCCGGCTGCCTGCGTAGGCCTCATCGCCCAGCATCATTCCGGCCCACTGCCGGTCGCTCATGGCGCTCGTTCCGGAATCGGTCAGGAGGTCGATGTAGACGTCCTCCGAGCGCAGGAGGAACGTGTTGTATCCCGCTTCCTCGAGCGCCTGCTCGCGGAAGTCGCGGGTGGTCATCTTGATGGGCTCCACCATCTTCACTTTCCAGGGCTCGGCCCAGGATCGGCGGCGTGTCGGCATGGAAGTTCCCCTGGTTCACGGTTCCGCGTCTATGACTCGCGACCGGTTTCCAGCCCGGCCGTGGATCGCCCGCAGGCAAGCGACCGCGGCGCGCGAGAAGCCACGGTCAATCCATGGTAAATGGCAAGGATCGGACCGCGCCCCGGGTGCCTTGAAGGCCGGTTTTCACGAGCGGACGCGCCTGCCCCGTGACCCCCTCGCCCGATGTGCGACAAAGAGTCTCAGTCCGCCCGCCACCTTTCGAATTCGACCCCGGGAAGACACCTTCATGGAGCCGTCGCCCGACGGCTCGACTCGATCCACTGGAGGTCCCGTCCATGGAGAATCGACCGGTCGTCATTGGCGTCGCCATCGTTCTCCTGTTCGCCGTCATCGCCTTCTGGCAGAACTGCAGCTACTGACCCCGTTTCGGAATCTCTGAACATGAAAGAACTGCAAGGACTTCGGATCCTGGTCACCGGGGCCAGCGCGGGAATCGGAGAGGCATGCGCCCGGCGCTTCGCCGCCAGCGGGGCGGACCTGGTCCTGTGGGCGCGGCGCGCGAACCGCCTGGCCGAGATCGCGGCCGACCTGCTCGAGGAATACGGAGTGGAGATCGAGACCCGGGAGGTGGACGTGCGGGATCGGGATTTGGTGATCCGCGAGGCCGCGGCCCTCGCGGCGGACGGACGGGTGCCGGATGTCCTGCTCAACAACGCGGGCCTCGCGAGCGGGCTCGACCCCGTCCACGAGGGGGACTACGAGGACTGGGACCGGATGATCGACACGAACGTGAAGGGGCTCCTCAACGTGACGAGGGAGCTCCTGCCCCACATGGTGGCGCGCGGAACGGGACACGTCGTGAACATCGGTAGTACGGCGGGACACCAGGTGTACCCGAAGGGCAACGTGTACAACGCCTCGAAGTTCGCGGTGAAGGCGCTCACGGAGGGGATCAACCTGGATGTCGCCGGCACGAAGGTGCGCGTCTCGAGCGTGGACCCCGGTTTCGTGCACACCGAGTTCTCGCGGGTCCGCTTTCACGGAGACGATGAGCGCGCCGAGGGCGTGTACCAGGGATTCCATCCCCTGACCGCCGATGACATCGCGGACTGCGTCCTTTTCGTGGTCACCCGTCCGCCGCACGTCAACGTACTCGACATGGTCGTGCTGCCCACCGCGCAGAGGAACGTCTACGTGCTCGACCGCGAGGACCCGGCGTGAACGCAGGGCCGGAAGGGCAGAGCGAGCGACCGATCGCCCCCCGGCCCGACGCGCAGGGCAAGCACAGCCGGATTGCAGGGTTCGCTCTCGCGCGCTTCGAGGCCTGGGCGCTGCCGAAGCTCGCGGCCGCCCTTCCGGCGCGGGTGATGCCGGACCATCTCACAGGCCTGGGCCTCCTGGCCTCGACGGGGATCGCGGCTTCCTACATGCTGACGAACCGCGATCCCGCCTGGCTGTGGGTCGCCAGCGCCCTGCTCGTCGTTCAATGGTACGGGGACAGCCTGGATGGGACCCTGGCGCGGTATCGGAAGATCGAGCGGCCGCGCTACGGCTTCTACCTGGACCACCTGACGGATGCCTACTCGACGCTCGCGATCGGGCTGGGGCTGGGGTTTTCGCCCTACATGCTCCTCTCCGTCGGACTCGCCATCACCATCGCCTACCTGCTGCTCTCGGTGAACGTGTACCTCGAGACGCACGTGTTCGGCGAATTCAAGCTGGGTCACGGTGTTCTCGGACCGACGGAGGCCCGCGTCCTCCTGATTGCCCTCAACACGGCCATCGTGATCCTCGGGCCGATGCGCTTCTACATCGTGGGGGTCCCGTTCACGCCGTACGACGTCCTGGGCCTCATCGGCGTTGCCGCCATGCTCGGTCTCCTCCTGTCACGCGCGACCCGCAATCTGAAGGCGCTCGCGGCGCTGGAGCCGCCGGGCCGCCGGAGGGATGTGCAAGAACCCCCCGCCTGATCGTCATCCGAGGGTGGAAAGCGAAAGCACACCCTCTCGGAGGATACAGAGATGATCAGGAAGCTCACCGCAGGCCTCGTCGTCGCCCTGTTCTACGTGGCGGCGGCCTCGATGCCGAATCCCGGCACCGCGCCGGCTCAGGAAGCGCCGAGACTCAAGTCCACGGCCGCCGACCGCGACGCCGTGATGATCACCGTCTACAACCAGAACTTCGGTCTCGTCCGCGAGGTCCGGGACCTGAGCCTGGCCCGCGGCCCCATTTCGCTGGAGTTCGGGGACGTGGCCTCCAGCATCCAGCCCGAGACCGTGCACCTCAGGGCCCTGGACGGAGGCCGTCTGACGGTGCTGGAACAGAACTACCAGTACGATCTCCTGAGCCCGCAGAAGCTCCTGGAGAAGTACGTGGGCCGCACGGTGAAGGTGTACCGGTGGAACGAGGTCCTCGGACGGGACGAGATGGTCGAGGCCGAGGTCCTCTCCGTGAACCAGGGCACGATCCTCAAGATCGGCGATGAGATCACGTTCAACTACCCCGGACGCCTCGCCTTTCCGGAGGTCCCGGACAACCTGATCGCGCGCCCGACCCTGCTCTGGAAGCTCGACAGCCGGGTCAACCGTCAGCGCGTCGAGACTTCCTACCTGACCCACAACCTGAACTGGAAGGCCGACTACGTGGTGGTGGTGGACGAGGACGACCGGCGCGGTGACATGACGGGCTGGGTGACGCTCACGAACCAGAGCGGGGCCAGCTTCGAGAACGCTCAGCTCAAGCTGGTGGCGGGAGACGTGCAGCGGGTGTCCGCACCGCACGCCTACGGGCAAGCGCGGAAGTCGGTCATGGCGGCGGAGATGTCCATGGATGAGGCTTTCGCGGAGGAAGCGTTCTTCGAATACCACCTGTACACGCTGAACCGCCCTGCGACGGTACTGAACAACGAGCAGAAGCAGGTGACTCTGCTCGAGGCCGAGGACTTCGGAATCAAAAAGCGGCTGATCTTCTACGGGGCCGCGTACTACTTCCGCGGATCCTACGGGCAGATCGAGTCGAATCAGAAGGTGGGAGTCTTCCTGGACTTCGAGAACAGCGAGAAGAACGGGCTCGGAATGCCTCTGCCGGCGGGCGTGGTGAGGGTCTACAAGAGTGACTCTTCCGGTGCGCAGCAGTTCATCGGTGAGGACCGGATCGACCATACTCCGCGGGATGAGAAGGTACGGATCAAGATGGGCGAGGCGTTCGACGTGGTGGGGGACCGGCGGCAGATGGAGTACGACATCATCGCCACCTGCGTCACCGAGAGCGAGTGGGAGATCAAGCTCCGCAATCACAAGGACGAGGAGACCGAGGTCGAGGTGTTCGAGCCGATCGGGGCCGACTGGGAGATCCTGACGTCCACGCACAAGGCCACGAAGCTGGACGCCCACACGTTCAAGTTCACGGTCAAGATCCCGCCGCGTGGCGAAGAGACCATCAAGTACCGGGTGCGCGTCCGCTGGTGCTGACCGCTCGCGGCCTCCGGGCCCGGATTCCCCGGGTCGAATAGCCTCCCGCCGCTTCGGGTACCCTTCCCGGAGCGGCGGTTCGTTTGCCACCGCGACGAAACTGGCCCGCCTCCGAGCCGTATCCTAGCTTGGTGGGTTCTCCGTGGAGCGCCGCTCCACGCGCAGGAACGTTCAGCGGGAGTCATATGTCGGATTCCGAGCAGGGCTTGATCGGACAGCTGCGTGAGCGACACGTGTTCCGCACGGCCGTGCTGTACATCGGCGCGGCCTGGATCGTCGCGCAGGTGGGTGATTTCGCGATCCAGAACTACGACGTCGAGCGCCGCTACCTCGACGTGGTGCTGTTCGTGCTCACGGTCGGCCTCCCCGCCGCTCTGATCCTGGCCTGGTTCCACGGACCGCGGGGACCGCAGAAGTTCACCCGGATCGAAGGACTGCTGCTCGGCCTCCTGGCCGTCGTCGGCATCACGGGATCCGTGCTCCTGCTCAACCGTGCGACCGTGGAGGCCGAACGATCGGCCGTTCTTCTTCCCGCGGCCACCACGGACCTCGGCGATGGATCCGTCGCCATCCTGCCGCTGGCCAACAACACCGGCGCAGACAGTCTCGACTGGCTGGGCACCGGGCTGGCGGACATGCTGACCACGAACTTCGCGCAGCTTTCTGCGGTGCGCGTCGTGGGGGTCGAGCGCCTGCTCGACCTCATGCGGCAGGCGAACGCGGAGGAAGCGGATCGGATCCCGGACGACCTGGCGCTCGACATCGCGCAGGCATCCGGGGCGCGGCTCATGGTGAGGGGCTCGATCGCCGGGCGCGGTTCCGACCTGCGCATGGACCTGCGGCTGATCGACCTCTCGGACGGAACGATCGTCGCGGGGGGAAGCGCCCGGGGGTCGGACGTGTACGCCCTGGTCGACGATCTCTCCGGCCAGCTCTCGCCGCACATCCTGGGCGGTACGGTCCAGCCGACGGAGCTGACGCCGGTGGCGCAGTACGCGTCCGGCAGTCTCGACGCGTTCCGGGAATACCGTGAGGGCATCCAGGCCGAGCGGCGTTTCCTTCGCTCGGAAGCCAAGGAGCACTACCGACGCGCCGTGGAGCTGGACTCCACGTTCGCGGTTGCCTGGCTGCGGCTCGGGCTGTCGGAGTTCCAGGGCGGCAACATCGCGGATGCGTCGGCCTCCATGGCCCGGGCGGAGCAGTACATCGACCGTACGTCCGAGCGGGACCGCCTCATGATCCAAGGCATCATGTCGTTCATCCGGTTCGACCCGGAAGGCACCGAGCGCAACCTGAACCAGCTGATCGCCCGCTATCCGGACGACAAGGAAGCCCGGACCTGGTTGTCGCTGCTGTACGCTCAGACCGACCGGCAGGAGGATCGGGTGCACGTGTTACGGGAGATCGTGCGCCTCGACCCGTTCTACGCCCCCGCCTACAACGAGCTGGCGTACGTCGCGGCGCGAGCCCGCGATACGGCCGCGGCGGACAGCCTCAGCCTGATCTACCTGGAGCTCGAGCCGAACCAGCCGAACCCCTACGACTCAAGGGGGGAGATCCTGGAAATGCTCGGGAGGGCTGAAGAAGGGCTTGAGCAGTTCCGCGAAGCGATCCGGGTGGATGAGACGTTCATCCCGGGCTACCAACATCTTCTTCGCGCGTACTACCGGACGGGCGACATGCCGGCTGCGCGCTCGGAGCTGGCCGAGCACCTCGGAAGCGGTGACCCGGACGTATCGGTCTGGGTGCGCCTCCTGGCAGCGGACTCCTACGTCGCGGAAGGACGTTATCTCGAAGCGCTCGACGGATACGAGCAGGCCGCCGCCAGGGCGCGCGAGCTGGGGCGCAACGATCTCCTGCTCACGGCCCTCCTCGACGCAGGAAATCTCGCCGTGACGATCGCTGAGTTCGACCGAGCGGAAGAATCCCTGTCGCAGGTACGCCGGATGGACGCATACAACCAGGAAGCGTTCTTCGCGGGCCTGGCGGCGCTCGGAATGCAGGGCCGTATTGAGGAAATGAGGACGATCCGTACCGCGGTCTCGGCGGGCATGGAGCAGGTGCCGGAAGGGTTCCAAGTGTTCGTCGAGCAGAGCCTGCTGTACACGGATGCGCTCATCGCCCACTACTCGGGCGACTTCGAGACGGCTGCCGCCCTGTTCGCGGAGTCACAGCAGGGCTATCGAATGCAGTACCCGTTCCGGGAGCACGTACAGGCCTTGCTAGAGCTCGGGCGAGCCGAGGCGGCGGCCCGGCCCGCGAGGCGCGTGGCCGGGGCGCAGGTCATTCGAGCGAGTGAGCGGCAGCTTCCGTTCATCGAGCAGGAACGCCTGTACTGGATGGCACGGGTCGATGAGGCAACCGGGAACGTGCCGGCGGCCATCGAACGGTACGAGCGGCTGTACGGGATCGCGGGCGACGGCCTGCTCATGGTCCCGTCGATGGCAGACACGTCGGACCGGCTGGCCCGACTGAAAGAGGCGGAGGCCTCGAGAGGGGAATCGTGAAGGACTTCTTGCAGAAGTTGCAGGAGCGGCACGTGCTGCGCACCGCCGTGCTGTACCTCGGCGCCGGCTGGGTGGTTCTGGAGTTCATCGGCTTCGTGGTCGAGAACTACGGGTTCCAGCGGGTCGTCCTCGACTGCAGCCTGCTGATGATCGGAGTCGGATTCCCAATTGCGCTGATCATCTCGTGGTACCACGGAGCCGGAGGCAAACAGAACGTTCCGCGGGCCGAGGGCCTGATGGTGGGAACGCTGATCCTGGTGGGCCTGGTGGGCTCCGGAATTCTGCTCACGCGGGATCGTCCCGAGCCACGGGCGCCAGCCCTTCTGCCCGCTGGACTCGTCCCGGAGGACCTCGGCGAGGGGTCACTGGCCGTGCTCCCGCTGACGAACCGGACCGGGGTGGACAGTCTGGACTGGCTCGGGCCTGGACTGGCGGACATGCTCACGACCAATCTGGCCCAGCTGGAGGGCCTACGGGTGGTAAGCGCCCAGCGTCTTCTCGACCTGCTTCGCCAGGCCGGACGAGAAGAGACCGAGGCGATTCCGGATGACCTGGCCCTTCAGATCGCAACCCAGTCCGGCGCGCGCAGGTTGCTGCGTGGGTCGTTCATGGCGGTCGGGGACGAGGTGCGCGTCGACGTCCAGCTGATCGAACTCGACGACGGCACGGTCTCGGCCGCCGAGCAGGCGCGCGGCTCCGACGTGTTCGCGCTGGTAGATGACGTCTCGGCCCGGCTGTCCGGCCGCATGCTCGGGCCGGCGTTCACTCCGACCGAGCTGACACCGGTCTCTCAACTGGCCACAGGCAATTTTGAGGCCTATCAGGCCTATCAGGAAGGTCTGGCGGCGGATCGCCGCTTCCTCTTCGAGCAGGCCGAGGGACAGTACCGACGCGCCGTCGAGCTGGATCCCGAATTCGCCCTCGCGTGGCTGCGCCTCGGAATGCTGGGCAACGTGACGGGGCAGGAAGCCGTGCAGGCCTTCCAGAACGCCGACGCCTTCAAGGACAAGGCGACCGAGCGCGACCGCTACATGATCGAGGCGATGTTCGCGGCGAATCTCCAGGGAGACATCGCGGCGGCCGATTCGCTCCTCAGCGAGCTGATCCAGAGGTACCCAGAGGAGAAGGAGGCCCGCTACCAGCTGGGCGTGTTCTACGACGCGACGGGCCGGGACGAGGAGGGACGCCAGGTCATCCGTGAAGCGGTGCAGCTCGACCCGTATTACGCGCCGGGCGTGAACCACCTGGCGTACATGGCCGGACGGGTCGGGGACGCGGCTGAGGCCGACTCCCTGAGTCTCCGCTACCTGGAGCTGGAGCCGGGCCAGGCGAACCCGCACGACTCCCGGGGAGAGATCCTGGAGATGATCGGACGCCACGCCGATGCACGGGACGAGTTTCGCGCGGCGCTGGCGATCGAGCCAGGATTCCTCGCGTCGTTCGATCACCTCGTGCGCTCTTACCTCCGCGAGGGAGATCCCGAAGGTGCCAGGGTAGCGCTGGAGCCCTACCTCGGGACGACGGACGAGGAAGCCGCCGTGTACGTGCGCCGGTTGCTGGCGGACACCTGGATCGCGGAGGGGCGATACCTGGACGCCGTCGCGTCCTTCAGCGACGCCGCGGAAGTGGCCGAGCGGCTCGGACGCACGGACCTGCGCATGGCTCCCCTGCTCGAAGCGGGCCAGATCTCGACCTTTCTCGGCGGATACGACGTGGCGGAAGCGATCTTCGTTGAAGCGGAGGCCCTGGATCCTCTCAACATCGGGATGTTCTTCGCCCGGCTGGTGAACGAGGGGCAGCGGGGAGACATGAACGGCATGCGAGCGACCCGTGATTCGCTCATCGCGAGGTTCGAGGGCGCGCCGGCGATCATGCAGGGACAGATCGAGCTCGTCATGTATCTCGTGGACGCACTCGTCGCCTTTTACGACGGGGACGCGCTGGCAGCCGTTCAGCTGTGGGACGAGGCGAGAGAGCTTCGCAGCGCTCCCCGTGCCACGATCGTACTCGGCCCACCGGTCCAGGAGTCGCTGGCTCTCATCGAGGCCGGCCGGCCTCGCGAGGCCCTCGAGATCGCCGACAACCTCGAACGCCAGTCCGGCATCGCGAACCGGTTCAACGTGGGCCAGCTGCAGATCTCGATGTGGCTTCGCGGCTTGGCGCACGAGGCGCTCGGTGAGCCAGACAAGGCAGCCGAGAGCTACCAGCGAATGCTGGACATGATCGGGGACGGTTATCAGGAAATCGTCAGCTGGCGGGACCTGCGGGATCGACTCGAAGCGGCGCAGGCCGAGGCCGGCGAGCCCGCGGGAACGAGCGTCGGCACCGACTGAAGGTTCACTTGCTTCGATTATCCCGGTCTCTGACTGTCGCGCTCGCGGGCGCGTGGCCGCTCTTCTTTGCGGTTGCGCCGGCGCACGGGGGACCGGCCGTGCTCTCCGTGCAGCAGGACTCCGGAACACCGGGCGACACCCTCCAGGAGTGGACGCCCTGCCGCCGCACGCTCCCCTCCTGCATCAGCAAGACCCTTGGAGCCACCCGCCTGGATGAGGACGAGAGCATCGACGTGGATGGCCACCTGGCCGAGGCCATCTGGAGCCGCGCGACGTTCACCTCGGACTTCACACAGCGGAGCCCGAATCCCGGCGCCCCGCCCACCGAGCGCACGGAATTCGCCTTCGTCTACACCGAGACCGCGCTGTACATAGGGGCCCGCATGTACGCCGACGACCCCTCGCAAATCCGGGCGATCCTCGCCCGACGGGACGACGGGGGAGACTCGGAGCGGATCATCGTCAACATCGACAGCTATCAGAATCGGCGCACCTACTATTCCATCGCCGTCACCGCGGCCGGCAGCCGGCTCGACTGGTTCACGGGCGAGGACGCGAACAACTTCCGCGAGCGGGACTACAGCTGGAATCCAGTGTGGAGCGCGGACGCGGTCATCGACTCCATCGGCTGGACGGCGGAGCTGCGCATCCCGTTCTCGCAGCTCCGGTTCAACCAGGCCGAGCTCGTGGACTTCGGGGTGAACGTGAACCGGTACATCCCGAGCAAGAACGAGGACGTCTACTGGATCGCGGTGCCGAGGGACGAGGCGGGCTGGACATCCTGGTTCGGCGACCTGGAAGGGTTGAGCCAGGTCAAGATGCGTCGTCCGGTCGAGTTCGTGCCCTACATCGCGGGCGGGGCCCGGATCGTCAGCAGCACCCTGCTCGATCCTGCCGATCCATTCACCAGCCGCAGCCAGACGGACGGTCGAGCCGGCGCGGACCTCAAGATGGGCATCGGACCGAGCCTCACGCTGGATGCTACCTTCAATCCCGATTTCGGCCAGGTCGAGGCGGACCCGGCCGAGGTGAACCTCTCGGCTTTTCCCACCTTCTTCCCCGAGCGCCGGCCTTTCTTCGTGGAGGGCAAGGAGCTGCTCGAAGCGGAGGGACTCTTCTACTCCCGGCGGATCGGTGCGCGGCCTCGGGGCAGCGTCGACGCCGACTGGGTGGACCGACCGCGGAACACCACGATCCTGGCCGCCGGAAAGCTGACGGGCCGAACGCCGGGCGGTCTTTCGGTCGGGGCCCTGGCCTCGGTGACGGCGGAGGAAGCGGCGAGTACGTACGACGAGGCCACGGGAGAGTTCGGAGAGGCCCGCGTCGAGCCGGCCACCGTATGGGCCGTGGCCAGTCTCAAGCAGGAGATTGGTCCCGAAGGCACGACCGTCGGAGTCTCCGCCACCGGCGTGCGGAGAGATCTCGGGGCGCGCGACGATCTCCTGTTCCAGATGAACCGGGAGGCCTTCGCCGCGCAGGCCGACTGGAACGTCCGGATCGACGGAGGCAACTACGAGCTGCGCGGCCTGGTTACCGGGAGCCGCGTGAGCGGGTCGGCGCCGGCCATTCAGCGGGTGCAGGAGTTCAGCGCCCGCTACTTCCAGCGTCCGGACGCCGACTATGTGGACTACGACACGACCCGTACTTCGCTCAGCGGCTACCGCGCCCGCCTGGAATTCGAGCGGGAGAGCGCCGTGCACTGGCTATGGGGGGTCGGCTTCGGAGCGACGTCTCCCGGATTCGAAATCAATGACGCGGGAAGGCTGCGGAAGGCGGACCGGATCGAGGGCGACGGCCGCCTCGAATACCGGGAGACCCAGCCGGGCTCCACCTTCCAGGAGTACAGCATCCAGCTCGACGCGGAGAGCGCCTGGAACTACGGGTGGGTGCGGCAGCCCGGTGAGATCGAGCTCGGCGCCGATTTCACGCTGCTCAGTTTCTGGGGGTTCGGGGCGGAAGTGGGCTTCCGGCCCAGGGCCCAGAGCGACTTCCTGACGCGCGGCGGACCCAGCATGGGGACCGGCCGCAACGTCTCCTTCAGGGGGAGTTTCAACACGGACCGGAGAAGGCTCACGACGTTTCGCCTCAACCTCTACTACAACCGCGGAGAGCTTGGAGACTGGGGGGCCTGGGCGGGGGGCCGCATCGAGTTCAAGCCCGGAGGCGCCTTCCAGCTCAGTCTGGAGCCCGAATACGCGAGGTGGTACGAGACCCGGCAGTACGTGGGGACCTTCGAAGGAGGCAGCCCCGCCACGTTCGGGTCCCGCTACGTGTTCGGCCACCTGGAGGGAAGCGAAGTCACCATGCAGATCCGGTTGAACTACGCCTTCACGCCGGACATCAGTCTGGAGGGATACGCGGAGCCGTTCGCTGCGACCGGCACGTTCTCCAGGTACGGCGAGCTGGAGGCGACCGGAAGCCGCTTTCTAAGGACCTACGGCACCGACGGAACCACGATCGAGGAATCGGCCGGTCCGGCGCCGCGTGAGATCACGGTGACGGACGGGGACGACACCTTCAGCTTCGAGCGCGAGGACTACGAGGCCCTTTCCTTCCGAAGCAACATCGTGTTCCGCTGGGAATGGCGGCCCAACTCGACGCTCTATCTGATCTGGCAGGTGGACAACGGCTCGGGGATTCCGGTCACCCGTCCGGACCCCGTGGCTCCCGGAGACGCGTGGCGCAGTCTCTCGGCGCCGGGGCAGAGTTTCTTCGCGATCAAGGCCACCTACTGGCTCCCCATCTGAGCTGGCCCGGACCCGCCCGACGCGAGGCCGTCACTGGCGCCCTGCCCGCCCCTCCCCTACCGTGGCCCCATGACACCCTGGGTAACGCGGCTCCTGTTCGCCAACGTTGCGATTTTCTTCCTTTCGGGGGCCGTTCCCGACATCTACCGGATGTTCGCGCTGGTCCCGGCGTGGGTGCTCGAGCGGCCCTGGACCCTCTTCACCTACATGTTCCTGCACGGCGGTTTCTGGCATCTCGCGTTCAACATGCTGGTCCTCTACTTCTTCGGGCCGCGCCTGGAGAGCCGCCTCGGCGGCCGGACGTTCCTGCAGCTCTACTTCTTCAGCGGCCTCGTAGCTGGACTCGTCTCGGTGGTGGTGCCGTTCCTCCTGCCGACGTTCTCGACCATGACTGCCGTGGTGGGGGCGTCGGGCGCCCTGTACGGAGTCCTTCTCGCGTTCGCCCACTACTGGCCCGACGAACGGATCCTCATCATTCCCATCCCGGTGCCGATCCGGATTCGAACGATGGTCGTCTTGGCCACACTGATCGCCATTGGCGGCATCGCGATGGAAGTCATGGGCTCGCAGCAACAGATCGCCCACCATGCCCACCTCGGGGGGTTCCTGGGCGCCTGGATCTTCATGAAGTGGAAGGAAAGGAACTCGCCGGCGGCCAAGTTCAAGAAGCAGGCTGAAGCAGCACCCAGGCGTGGCTGGCTTCAGGACCGGGACGCGGCGCAGCGCTGGGCGGCCATCGACCGGGAGTCTCTCCATCCCGTGAATCGAGAAGCCTACGACGAGATCATGGACAAGCTGCGGACCGAGGGGATCGGAAGCCTGACGGACCGCGAGCGTGCCTTCATGGAGCGATTCAGCCAGGCCTGACAAGCTCCGCCATTCGGACGCCCTTCTCCTTCCTGGGCGAGCGTAACTCCCCTTCATGTGATAGTTTTGAGAACGGCCGGCGGGTCGCTCCAGGTGCGACCCCCTGCGCCACCGGGAGGCTTGAGCATGGTCGCGTCTATCCATCCTTCCCTGTTCGACCGCATGGTGACGCTGCGGCGTGACCTGCACCGCCATCCGGAGTTGAGCCGTGAAGAGCACCGGACGACGGATCGCCTCGTCTCAGAGCTGGAACACCTCGGTCTCGAGTGCCGGCGGCCACTCGAAACGGGACTGGTCGCCGAGATCGCAGGCGATCCCGACACCCCGGTAGTAGCGATTCGGGCCGATATCGACGCCCTGCCGATCCAGGAGGAGACCGGCCTTCCCTACGCTTCGGACGTGCCGGGGGTGATGCACGCCTGCGGACATGACGCTCACGCGGCCATGCTCGTGGGAGCCGCGGAGCTGCTCATGTCGCGCCCGGAACCGCCGCCCGCGCCCATTCGGCTGATCTTCCAGCCGGCGGAGGAACTGGGGATCGGAGCTCGCGCGATGATCGAGGCGGGAGTCCTCGAAGGAGTCGGTGCGATTTTCGGCGGACACGTCGACCGCCACTACCCCACGGGTACGGTGGTAGCCGTCAGCGGACCCGTGAACGCCTCCACGGACGGCTTTCGCATCTCCATTCGCGGGCAGCAGGGACATGCCGCCCGCCCGCACGAGACGGTGGACGCCGTGGTGGCCGGCAGCCTCATCGTCATGGCCGTGCAGACCATCGTCTCGCGCGAAATCGACCCCACCCATCCCTCAGTCGTGTCGATCGGGCGCTTCGAGGCCGGCACGGCCTCGAACGTGATCGCCGGAACCGCCGTCCTGTCGGGCACGATTCGGGCCCAGGAGCCGGCCGTGCGTGCCCACCTGCACCGGTCCATCGGCCGGATCTGCGAGTCCGTGGGCCAGCTACACGAGGCCGACATCGAGCTCCAGATCGAGGAGGGCACACCGCCACTCGTGAACCAGGGATCGATGGTGGAGGTGGCGCGCCGGGCGGCCTCGGAGGCGCTGGGGCCGGATCGGGTGCGGACGATGGTGCGCGGCGCGAACATGGGGGGCGAGGACTTCTCCTGGTACCTGCAGGAGGTCCCCGGGTGCTATGTACGGCTGGGAGCGCGTCTGGCGGACTCGGCGGGCTACCCGGCCCATTCCAGTCGTTTCCAGATTGACGAGGAAGTCCTGCCCGCCGGGGCCGCCTGGCTTGCCGAAGTCGCCATCCAGGGAGGTGAGGCCCTGGCGAGCGGCACGGTGGATGACCTCGAAGCGGCGGGACGGGCCACATGATCACGATCCGCGAGGCTCGGGATGCGGATGTCCACGGCATCATCGAGATCTACCTCGCGACGTACGGGCAGGACTACGCCTACCCCAAGTACTACGAAGAATTCGAGATCAAGAAGCTCATCTTCTCCGATGAGACGCTGATGCTCGTCGCGGACGACACCGAAGACGACCGCATCGTCGGAACCGCCTCGGTGATTCTCGAGGTAGGTGCCTATACGGATCTCGTGGGGGAATTCGGGCGGCTGGCGGTGCACCCTGACTACCGACGCCGCGGCATCGGGACGCAGCTTCTCGAGCGCCGCCTGGACACCGTTAAGGACCGTCTCCACGTGGGCGTGATCGAGGCCCGTGTCACCCACCCGTTCACACAGGCCATCGCGCTGAAGCAGGGCTTCGCCCCTGTCGGGTTCCTTCCGCTCAAGTACCCGTTCGGTCCGAACCGGGAGAGCATGGGATTCCTGGTCCAGCTGTTCGGCCGCGGTCGTGAGCTGCGGCGGAACAATCCGCGAATCGTGCCGGAAGTGTACCAGCTGGCCGCCACGGCCCTGGAAGCGTGCCGCCTCCCGGTGGACGTGATCGTGGACGACGAGGCGGCGCCCTACCCGTTCGGCCACGGATTCACCGTCAGGGAGCTGACCACGGACGGTTACTCCCGGCTCATGCGCATCGAGCGGGGGCGTGTGAGGAACCGAGAAGTGTTCGGGCCGATGAGGCTGCAGTACGGTTACTTCAAGCTCATCTCCCATCGCTCCAAGTACCTCGTCGCACGTGAGGGCAGCCACATCGTGGGCGCCGTAGGCTTCACCCTCGAGCGCCTCGACCGGATCGTGCGGGTGTTCGAACTCATCTCCCAGCGGGACGAGGTGATTCGCTTCCTGATGGATCAGCTCGAGCAGCGCTGCCGTGACGAGTGGGACATCGCGTACATCGAGCTGGACGTCAGTGCCCACGCGCCCCGCATGCAGAGGACGGCCCTCCAACTCGGCTTCGTGCCCGTGGCGTACGCCCCCGCCCTGGCCTTCATGGAGGTGGAGCGCCTCGACCTGATCAAGTTCGCCAAGTTGCTCATCCCCCTCGAGCTGGGAGGGATGATGCTGATCCCGCCGGTCAGCGATACCGCGGACATGGTGCTGGCCGCTTTCAAAAGGCGGGAAGTACTCCCGCGGCTGGGCGAGGTGGTAGACCGGGTGGGCCTGTTTCACGGCCTGGAGGAGGAGCAGCTCACCCGGCTGGCAGCGGCATGCCAGCACCGGACGTTCGAAAAGGGCACGGAGGTCTTCTGCCAGGGCGGGCCGTCCGATGAGATGTACCTGCTGCTCGACGGCGAAGTGTCGATCCACATCGACGACCGCGAGGAGCGGATCGGAACGGTGCGCGCGGGAGAGTGCCTCGGGGAGATCTCCCTTCTCACGGGAGGCGAGCACTCCGCCACAGCCCGCGCGGCCACAGCCGTGGAGGCCGGAGTTCTAACCAAGAAGGACCTGCAGAGTCTCGTTCGCTTGCGGCCCGGCATAGGCGTCGTACTGTATCGGAACCTCGCGCGAGGTCTCGGCGAGAAACTACGCCGGGCCGACCTCGACATTCTGAACGAATGACTCTCGCAGGAGGACCGAATGGCGCAGCGCGCTCTCATTCTCGGCGCCGCAGGCCGGGATTTTCATAACTTCAATACATTCTTCAGGGACAACGCCGACTACGACGTCGTCGCCTTCACCGCCACCCAGATTCCCGACATCGAGGGACGCACCTATCCGGCCGTGCTCGCCGGTCCCCGGTATCCCGACGGCATCCCGATCGAGTCCGAGGAGAACTTCGAGCGCCTCGTCCGCGACCTCGACGTCGACGTGGTCGTCTTCGCGTACAGCGACGTGACGCACGAGCAGGTCATGCACCTCGGATCTCGAGCCATCGCAGCGGGCGCCGACTACATGCTGCTCGGTGGGACGCACACGATGGTTAAGTCGGTGAAGCCGCTAGTGGCCATCTGCGCCGCGCGTACCGGCTCCGGGAAAAGCCAGACGAGCCGGCGCGTAGCCGAGATCCTCACGGCCCAGGGTAAGAAGGTGGTCGTGATCCGTCACCCGATGCCCTACGGAGACCTGGCCGCGCAGGCGGTGCAGCGGTTCGCCACCTACGAGGACCTGGAAAAGCACGACGTCACGATCGAGGAGCGGGAGGAGTACGAGCCCCACATCGATGCGGGACGCGTCGTGTACGCGGGGGTGGACTACGAAGCGATCCTCCGCCAGGCAGAGCAGGAAGCCGACGTGGTTATCTGGGACGGGGGCAACAACGATCTCTCGTTCTACCAGGCCGACCTCTACATCACTGTGGTGGACCCGCACCGGCCGGACCACGCCGCCCGCTACCACCCGGGCGAGGCCAATGTCCGGATGGCGGACGTAGTCGTCGTCAACAAGGTCGGCACCGCCAGCCTCGATCAGATCGAGACGGCGCGGGCCGTCACGCGTGAGCTGAATTCGGACGCCATCATCATCGAGGCCGCCAGCCCGCTGTTCGTGGAGGGCGACGAGGAGATTCGCGGGAAGAGGGTGCTCGTGGTGGAAGACGGGCCGACCCTGACGCACGGGGAGATGGCTTACGGCGCCGGCTGGGTCGCAGCGCGTCGCCACGGCGCCGCGGAGATCGTCGATCCACGCCCCTGGGCCGTGGGCTCGATCGCCACCACGTTCGAGAAGTACCCGACCACGGGAGACGTGCTTCCGGCGATGGGATACGGAGCGGAGCAGACGGCCGAGCTCGAGAAGACCATTGCGGACACACCCGCGGACCTGGTGGTCATAGGCACCCCGATCGACCTTCGGCGTCTGATTCGCATCGATAAGCCGACGGTGCGGGTACGCTACGAGCTCCAGGAGATCGGCAAGCCGACCCTGGAGGACGTCCTTGCCGGTTTCGGAGACTGACGCCGACCTGCGCGGGGTCGTCCGTCCGGGCGACCCCGCCGGCGTCGGTTTCTTCTAGCGCCTCCCCCTGGGGTCCCGGGCCAGGCACTCGATCTCGAGGAGCGCGCCGAGGGCCAGGCCATCCGCGCCAAACGCGGAGCGCGCGGGCGGCGCCCCGTCCCAGTACGACGCATAGACCTCGTTCATGGCTTCGTAATCCTGCAGATCATCCAGAAATACCGTGCACTTTACAACATCGTAAAGTGACGCCCCGGCCGCCTCCAGCACTGTCTTGATATTCTCCATTGCCTGTCGCGTCTGGGCGGCCGCGCCCTCCGGCAGCTCTCGCGTACCGGGCAGGTTCCCGATCTGTCCGGAGAGATAGATCATCCCTCCGGACCGGATCGCCGGGGAGAACGGAAGGCCCTCCAGTCCTCCCTCGATGTGCACGACCCGGTCGCCTGTGCGGGCGCCTACTTCCTGTGCCGCTACCTCCGGGGTCCGGACCGCGGCGAGCGAGAGGAGGAGGATCGAAAGGGTGAGTCGAAGCATAAAACCTCCCCGGTGACGAGGATGGGAGTCTCGACGCGCGGTTGGTCGAGGGACGGACTCCCAGTATGATGGTCGTTCTCCGCTAGGTTATGAGCTGCGAACCTCAGCGTACAGGTGAACACCATGTTCGAGGCCGTGTCGAACCCCTACCTGGTTCCTTTCGATTCGACCTTTCGGGTCGCCGACTTCCCCACGAGGCCCCCCGAGTCGGGCCCCACCGGCAAGTCCGCGAAGAAGCGCCTCAAGGACCGGATCGACGAACTGGACGACCTGCAGCGCATGCTCGCTGCGCAGGACCGCTACTCGGTTCTGATGGTCTTCCAGGCCATGGACGCGGCTGGAAAGGATGGCACGATCCGGGCCGTGATGAGCGGAATCAACCCGGCCGGGGTCCAGGTGTTCTCTTTCAAGCGACCCTCCGCGCTGGAGCTCGATCACGACTTCCTGTGGAGAAGCGCCGTGCGCCTGCCTGAGCGCGGCCGAATCGGGATCTTCAACCGCAGCTACTACGAGGAAGTGCTCGTCGTCCGCGTTCACCCGGGGATCTTGGAGGGACAGCGACTGCCGTATCCCATCGACCCCGACCGCATCTGGAACGAGCGCTTCGAATCGATCCGGGATCACGAGAAGCACCTGGCCAGGAACGGCACCGTGATCCTGAAGTTCTGGCTCAACGTGTCCCATGACGAACAGAAGCAGCGGTTCCTGGACCGGATCGACGAGCCGGAGAAGAACTGGAAGTTCAGCGCCGGTGACGTGGACGAGCGCGAGCACTGGGACACCTACATGCACTCCTACGAAGAAGCGCTCGGCGCCACTTCACGCTCGTGGGCTCCCTGGTACGCGATACCGGCCGATGACAAGCCCTTCATGCGCCTGACCGTGTCCGAGATCCTCTGCCAGACCCTCGCGAGCCTCGGCCTCGCCTATCCGTCGGTCAGCGACGAGGACCGGGCCGCCCTGCTGGAGGCGAGGAAGAGACTCGAATCCAGCTGACCCCGTCTATCTGAGGTTGGCGCCGAGGAGCGCCTCGAGCCGAGCGAGGCCGAGCTGGTACTCGAAGCGTCGGCGGATCACGTCGACCTGGGCCTGGAGCAGGGTAATCTGGGCGGCCTGCAGGTCGAGGATGGTGGCGAGTCCGAGGCGGTAGCGTT
>CAJIAC010000081.1_pt1 | contig 26488 bp, 20 predicted proteins | sample 9198961 | NCBI WGS metagenome assembly CAJIAC01 (sample SAMEA7708276, study PRJEB35096) | sediment metagenome | biome: marine neritic benthic zone biome [ENVO:01000025]; feature: sediment [ENVO:00002007]; material: shallow marine sediment [ENVO:03000034] sea grass bed [ENVO_01000059] ... | reverse complement strand
GCCGCCGGCCTTCTGTGGGGACTCGGCCATGCCGGCGGCGTCGTGGTCGTGGGCCTGGCCGCCCTGCTCCTGCGAGAAGTACTGCCCGTGGAGCGGCTGTCGGCCTGGAGCGAGCGGCTGGTCGGCCTGGTGCTCGTGGCCATCGGCGTCTGGGGGATCCGGCAGGCTCGGCGGCAGCGCGTCCACGTCCACGAGCACCGGCACGACGGCCACAGGCACGCCCACGTGCACGTGCACCCGGTGGCGGCGGATCACGAGGCACCGCATGCGCATGGCGCTGCGGCTGCGCATCTTCACGTGCAGGCTAGGGCCGCCTTCAGCGTGGGGATACTGCACGGCCTGGCCGGGAGCGCCCACTTCCTGGGGATCCTGCCGGCGCTGGCCTTCTCCTTGAGGTCCGAAGCCGTGGCGTACGTGGCGGCGTTCGCGGCGGGAACCGTAGCCGCAATGACCCTGTTCGCGGCCCTGATCGGGTGGCTGGCGAGGCGGTTCGCCCGCGGCGGTGCCATCCTGTACCGGGGCATGCTGTTCGCGTTCGGCGCCGCCGCGATCGCGGTCGGCGTCGTGTGGATCGTGGGTTGATCGGAGCGCGGGTGATGAACGACACGAGGCGATTCGACGACGAGGCGGCGGGCGAGGTCCTTCGCCGAGCGGCGGAGCTCCAGCACGAGTCCAGCGTGCCGGCGCCCTCCGGGGGAGCCCTGAGCGCGGCCGACCTGGAGCAGGTCGCCCGGGAGGCGGGCATCGACCCGGCCTACGTTCGGCGGGCGCTGGCGGAGCAGGAGGTCGACTCACCGGAGACCCGGCGCTCGCCCGTCTTCGGCGAAGTGAAGACCCTGGAGCTGGTCGAGGTGCTGGAAGGGGAAGTGAGCCAGGACTCGCTGGACCGGATGCTCGAGGAGATCCAGCGGTCCTTCGCCGACGGCGGCGACATCATCCGCACCGGGCGCTCGGCCACGTGGACCGCGTCGCGGAGCCTGGCCAGCAGCCGCCTCTCGAGTCCGGTCGTGTCCATCACGCCCAGGGACGGTGAGACCGAGATTCGGATCTCCGAGCGATTGGATCCCCTTTCGACCGCACTGTTCGTGGGGCTGGGCGTAGCTGGGAGCGCGGTTGGTGTGGGAATCTCCGGAGCGATCGGGATGGGAGAGTTGGGAAGCCCTCTCGCCTTCGTGCTCATGGCGGCGACCGCGGTGAGCGCCTGCTACGGAACGGCGCGCACTCTGTACGTGCGCAGCACGCGCCGCCGCCGGCGGGAGCTGCAGCGACTGCTCGGGAAGATGGTGGCGGTCAGCGTCTCGGGCTCGAAGATGAATGCGGTCGAGGATGTGGCGGAGTTGCCCCCGGCCCGCGAGCCCTAGCCCTCGGGCAGGCCCATCAGGTCGCCGAGCTTCCGGTCCCATTCCGGCGGATCGAAGGAGCTCATGCCGCCGCCCGAGGTGAACGTCATCTCCCCGAAATAGATGCGGTCCCGAACCTCGTAGAGATCTACCCGCACGAAGGGGAAGTCCTCGGACAGCTCCCGCGCGATGGACAGCATTTCCTCCAGCCGCTCGGGCCGGGGTGCCTCGCGCTCCGCGTTCGGGACCCTCGACGCGAAGGGCATGCGGTTCCAGTCCTCGTCGTAGTAGTCCCGCCGGTGATCGGTGTGCTCGTCGAAATCGACCTGCACCAGGATCGTCCGGTCCTCGCCTCGCCGAAAGCAGAAGAACTGGTACTGGGACGGGATCGCGCCCCCGCCCGGGTCCAGGAACTCCTCGACGATGAGCCGCGGTGGAATGTCGCGGTACTGCCATTCACGCTTGTGCGCGTAGTAGTTCCTCGACAGCCAGTCCTGCAGCGAGCGTTTCGCGTCGTCCCAGTCGAGGGCGCTCTTGTCCGGGACGATGAGGTTCCAACCGCTCCCGTGCGTGGCCTTGATCACGAAGGCAACCGGGAGAGCGGCCGGTTCGATGTCGTCCGCGTCGTCGTAGACGCCGAGGAGCGGCACCAGCAGGTCCTCGCCGACGCGATCCGCCACCCACTGACGCACGGCGTACTTGTCGGCACAGGTCACCAGCCGCGGATCGCGGTGCCGCAGGTTCATCCACAGCACCTTTTCCGTATAGGTGGCCGGTGTATCGAGGTTCGGCTCCCGGCCCAGCTCTCCGACGTACTTGCGGCGAACGCGCTTCTCGTCGCTTTCCCACAGGAGCTTGAGTCCCTCTCGGGCACGGCGGATCCGGCGCAGTGTCTCGAGTCGCAAACAGCCTACTCCTCGCGCAGGACGATGATCGGGTCGACCCGGGTGGCCCGTCGGGCGGGCAGCCACGCGGCGAGCAGGGAGACGGCCACCAGGAAGAGCGCAAAGCCCCCATAGGTGACCGGGTCCACCGGGCTGACTCCGTAGAGGATGCTCGACATTACGCGGGTGAGGGCAAATGCCGCCACGAGCCCGATCGCAATGCCGGCCAGGGCCAGCGAAAGCCCCTGGCGCGAGACCAGCTTGACCACGTCATCCCGTCCCGCACCGAGCGCCATGCGAATCCCGATCTCCCGCAGGCGCTGCAAGACGGAGAAGGACATTACGCCGAAGATACCGATGGCCGACAGGAACAGGGCCACGGCGCTGAAGACGGCGAGCATGCGGCTCATGGCCTGGCTGCCCGCCGTGGCGCGGTCCACGTATCCTTCCATGGTCTCGACGTCGGTGAGCGGGACGTCGGCGTCCATCATGGAAAGCGCCCTGCGCACCTGCTCGGTCATGGCCAGCGGGTCGCCGGCCGTCCGCACGAGAACGTACATCGACGTGGTCCAGCCGCGGCCGCTCTGCTGCAGCGGGACGTACATCTGCACCCGGGACGCGCTTTCCAGCTCGTAGTGGCGCGTGTTCCGGGTCACACCCACCACCGTGCGCCACAGCCGGGGCGCGTCGCCTTCGAAGTCGTCCGGCACTTCCTCGGTTTCGTAGGTGACCCGCCTTCCGATCGGGTCGTCCCCGGGCCAGAAGGCCTCGGCCATGCGCTCGTCGATCACGATCACTCGCTCGCCGCCCTCGCGGTCCGAAAGCTCGAGTCCGCGGCCCCTCAGGATGGGGATGCCGAGGGTCTCGAAGTGTCCGGGAGTTATCATATGGTACAGGACGGAGCGGCCATTTTCCTGCTCGAACTCGACGCCCTCCGGGAAGATGAAGTTCTCCCAGCTGTTGCCCTGGAGGGGCACGATCTGCGAGAGCGAGGCCGACTCGGCACCGGGGAGCGCCTCCACCCGATCGATGAACTCCTGGAAGAACCCCCACGCCGCCTGCTGGTCGTCGTACCGCACGCGCGGCAGCTGCACGCGGCCCGTGAAGACGTTCGTGGCGTCGAAGCCCTTCTCGACGTTCCGCAGCTGTCCCAGGCTCTGGATCATCAGTCCCGCCCCGATGAGCAGGACCAGCGACAGCGCGACCTCTCCGATCACGAGACCGGAGCGCAGGCGCTGCCGGCCCTTGCCCACGGATCCGCGGCTGCCCTCCTTCAGCTCCGTCGTCAGGTCCGGCTTGGCGGCCCGCAGAGCGGGCGCCACGCCGAACAGGAGGCCCGCCAGGCCTGCCGCCGCGAACGTGAAGAGCAGGGCGCTCATGTCCATGCCGATGCGTCCCTGCATGACGCTGGGTATGTCGGCCGGGAGCATCGGGACCAGGGCCCGGATCCCGAGCCACGCCAGTCCGAGGCCTACTATACCCCCGGCGAGCCCGAGGACGATCGCCTCCGTGAGGAACTGCCGGACCACACGTCCCCGGCTCGCGCCGAGAGCCGTGCGGAGGGCGGTCTCACGGCGGCGGCTCTCACCGCGCGCCAACAGCAGGTTCGCCACGTTCGCGCACGCGATGAGGAGCACGAACGCCACCGCCGCCATCAGGATCCACACCTGGCGCCGAATGTCCCCCACGTATGCGTCGGTCAGCGATTCGACCCTCGCCACCGCCTGCTGCTCGCCCTCCTGTTCGGCGATCCCCGCGGCCACACGGTCGAGATCGGCCTGGGCGGCCTCGATGCGGACTCCGTCCGCCAGGCGCCCGATCGCCCACGAGCCCTGCGAGCAGCCCCGCGCCTCCCAGCACATTCTCTCGGAGTAGAATCCCATCGGGACGAAGATGTCCGTGTTCGCGGAAGGGAAGACGAACTCGGGCGGCATGACGCCGATCACCGTGAACGTCTCGTCATCCAGGACCAGGGTCCTCCCCAGCGCCTCCGGGTCTCCGCCGAAATGCCGTTGCCAGAACCCGTGGTTGATCACGGCGATCGGCTCCGCGCCCGCCCACGTCTCGTCGGACTGGATCCACCGTCCCAGGTGGGGCGCCACGCCCAGCGTCTCGAACCAGTCCCCGAGAATGATGCGGGTGGTGACCATCTCCGGGCGCTCGCCCCCGGTCAGCGTTCGCGAGCGGGTAGCGTTCGCACCCATGCTGGCAAAGGTCGTGTTCTGCTCACGCCAGTCCTTGAAGTTGGGAATGGAGAGAGAGATCTCGAAGCCGCTGGGAGCGATGACGTTGGGGACGACCAGGCGATCCGGCTCGTGTAAGGGGAGGGGCTGGAGGAGCACTCCGTTCACGACCGAGAAGATAGACGTATTGGCGGCGATCCCGAGCGCGATCGTCACTACCGCGATCGCCGTGAACCCGGGCCGCTTGAACAGCATGCGAAGCGCGAAGTGAATGTCCTGCCGCAACGTCTCCATGTCCCTGCCTCCCGTTCCCCTTGTCTTGGCAGCTTTGACTTCCGGTCCAGTATCATGGTTGGGAGGGGGTCGATGGAAGGGTTGCGCAGGTGCATCAGTTGACATATCAATAAAACTAGTTACATTGACGTCTATGAATACTCAGGCCACGGAAACGACCGCCGCGGGTGCTCGATTGGAGAGGGTGTTTCACGCGCTCTCGGATTCGAAACGATTGCGGATCCTCGAGATCCTGCGCTCCGGGGAAAGCTGCGTATGCGACCTCGCGGGCTCCCTGGACATCCGGCAGTCGCTGCTATCGTTCCACCTCCGCACCCTGCGGGACGCGGGACTGGTGAGCGATCGCAAAGAGGGCCGGTGGGTGCACTACGCGCTCAACGAGGAGGCCCTGAAGGAGGCGCGCGACTACATGAACGGCCTGGCCCGCGACGCGAAACGCGGCGCCGGATTCCAGTGCTGCCGTCACGCCCGTACCTGAGGACACCCCCCGATGAGAGGTGAACGATGTCGATAGGGAACGTGAGGGAAGTGGTGAGGGAGAAGTACGCCGAGGCTGCGCGGAGGGTCGCCACCGAGGGCAAGACCTCGTGTTGCGGTCCGGCGAAGACCGACACGGGGTGCTGCGGCGGCGGGATCTCCTCGTCCGCGCCCGATCTCCGGGACCCCGTCACGCGCGACCTGTACGCCGATGCAGAGAAGGAGGAGCTGCCGGCCGATGCGCTCGCGGCGAGCCTCGGGTGCGGCAACCCGACCGCGCTGGCCGAGCTGAGTCCCGGCGAGGATGTTCTGGACCTCGGGTCGGGCGGAGGGATCGACGTTCTGCTCTCGGCTCGCAGGGTGGCCCCCGGCGGCACGGCGTACGGCCTGGACATGACCGACGAGATGCTGCTTCTCGCCCGCCGCAATCAGCGCGAAGCCGGAGTGACCAACGCGCGGTTCCTGAAGGGAGAGATCGAGGCGGTTCCGCTTCCGAACGGTGCGGTAGACGTGATCATCTCAAACTGCGTGATCAACCTGTCGGCCGACAAGGGGGCGGTGCTTCGGGAGGCGTTCCGTGTCCTGCGCCCGGGCGGTCGCTTCGCTGTCTCGGACATCGTGCTTCGCGGCGACCTCCCGGAGACGATTCGTCGGAGCCTCGAGATGTGGGCGGGCTGCGTGGCCGGCGCGCTCCATGAGACGGAATACCGGCGGCTGCTCGCGGAGGCCGGATTCGAGGACATCGAGATCGAGCCGACTCGGATGTACACGGCGGACGATTCGCGGGCCTTCCTGGGAGAGGCGGGAATCGGGGAGGCGGACCTGGTGGCAGCCGAGGGCCGGATCATGGCGGCCTTCGTGCGGGCGCGAAAACCTACCGGTTGAGAGGTGGCCTGCGGGCCGAATCCCCCCGATATTGGCTCTCGGTCTACTCGAGACCGCGCCCCTGTTCCTCACCGTGTGGAGCGAGAGCCAATGCGTCTTCAGCGACGTCCTGCCCTTCCGGTCCTCTCCGTCCGCGTCCTGACGCGGACGGCAGCCGCGACGATCCTCCTGTCCGCCGTGGCTTGCCAGCCCGCACCGGAGGCGCCGGAACCGGCCGACCTGGTCCTTCGCGGTGGCCGCGTGGTCACGGTGGATCCGGCGCTTCCCGAGGCCGAGGCCGTGGCGATCCGCGGCGACCGGATCGTGTCCGTGGGTTCGGCCGCCGAGATCGAGGCGTTCCGCGGAGATGAAACGGAAGTGATCGAGCTGGACGGCCGTCTCGCGATCCCCGGCTTCATCGAGGGGCACGGACACCTCATGGGTCTGGGCATAGCGCGCCTGCAACTCGACCTGATGCCCACCACGTCGTACCAGGACCTCATAGACCTCGTAGAGGAGGCCGTCGCGGCCGCGGAGCCGGGAGACTGGATCGTGGGCCGGGGTTGGCATCAGAGCAAATGGGATCCGGCCCCGGAGCCCGCGGTACGAGGGTTCCAGACGCATGACGCCCTATCCGCCGTGTCTCCCGAAAACCCGGTGCTGCTCCGACATGCCTCCGGTCACGCCAGCTTAGCGAATGCCATGGCCATGGAGCTGGCGGGGGTGACCGCCGAGACCGAGGATCCGCCGGGCGGAGAGATCATCCGGGACGGGGCGGGCCAGCCCACCGGGATCTTCGTGGAGACGGCTGCGAGCCTCGTGTCCTCGGCGCACACGGCCTCCCGTGAGGGCATGACCACCGAAGAGCTGGACGAGGAGGGCATGCGAGCCCTTCTCCTGGCCCAGGAGGAGGCGTTCAGCAAGGGCGTGACGAGCTTCCAGGACGCCGGCGTGGACGTGGAGACGGTGGAGCTCTACCGGCGGGCGATCGACGAGGGCAACCTAAAGCTCCGCGTGTGGGCCATGCTGAGCGCGAGCCTGCCCGACCTCGCGGATGTGCTGCCGGCGCTCAGGGTGGTGGGCTACGGGGGGCAGCGGCTCACGGTCCGGGCCATCAAGGCTTATTCGGACGGGGCCCTGGGATCCCGAGGGGCCTGGCTCCTGGATCCCTACGACGACGATCCCGGCAATACCGGACACAACACGGTGCCGCTCGAGGACATCGCTGCGGTGGTGCGGCTCGCCCTGCAGCACGAGTACCAGGTGGGCACGCACGCCATCGGAGACCGGGCCAACCAGGCGGTACTGGACCTGTACGCCACGGCCTTCGCCGAGCTCCCTGACGGCCCGGAGGACCTGCGCTTTCGGATCGAGCATTCCCAGATCCTCCATCCGAACGACGTTCCGCGCTTCGCAGACCTGGGAGTGGTGGCGGCCATGCAGGGGATCCATGCGATCTCCGACGGACCGTGGACTCCGGACCGATTGGGCGAGCAACGCACGCGCGAGCGGGCCTACCAGTTCCGGGACCTGATCGATGCGGGTGTGATCGTGATGAACGGGACCGACGTCCCCGTGGAAGACATCGACCCGATTCCGTCCTACTACGGCACGGTGGTGGGCCGGATGAACAACGGCCAGGTGCTCAACCCGGACCAGCTCATGACCCGCATGGAGGGGTTGGAAGCCTACACCATCAACGCCGCGTACGGGGCGCACGAGGAATTCACCAAGGGATCCCTCACCCCGGGCAAGCTGGCCGACATCGTGGTCCTGTCCCAGGACATTCTCGAAGTTCCCGACGACCAGATTCTCTCGACCCGGGTGGACGTCACGATCGCCGGCGGAGAGGTCGTCTACCGCCGCGAAGGGAGCTGATCGACCGCATTTCGGTGTCCGCTTCCGGGACACCCATTCCTCGAAACGCACACCCGGGGCGCTGACGACGCAGGTCGGCGCTCCGTTCAATTCTATATACTACAATTATTTACCTGCTTCCGTGCTTCTGGCACGTCCGTTGCACCTGAAGCAGGCAGCGCCGACGGTCCGCTGGGAGGAAGTGTGGACGAAGTGGGAGACGATGTCGCTGGGTGCACTTCCGACCGGCGGACTCACAGGCGGGCGCGCGAAGCGTGCCAACTGCCTCATCACCGGGGGCGAGAAGGGGTCGAAACGGGTGCCGCCCCACCCCTCGACCGGCAACCTTCTCGCCCCACCCCACCTTCTTGATCCGAAGACGCGACCCGGCTACTATCGATTCCGGTTAATCACATAAACATATCCTGTTTATGGAGCGTGATCGATGAAGAACGTTCTGTTCGTGCTGACCGTCGCCGCCTTTCTGCTCCCCGCGGGTGGGGTCCAGCCCGCTGCCGCCCAAGACTCGCCGTGCATCGAGTGCCATTCAGTAGAGACTCCCGGAGCGGTCGCCGACTGGAAGCTCAGTCGTCACGGCGAGATGGGACTGGACTGCTCCGTGTGCCACGGCACGCACGAGTCGGCTGCCGACGTGGACGCCCTGCGGGCCGTGACGCCCGAGACGTGCGGGAACTGCCACGCCGACCGCGTGGAGCAGTACGGGAAGGGAAAGCATGCCCTCGCATGGGCGGCCTACAAGGCCATGCCCACCACGCACGCCCTGCCCATGGAGCTGGCGGAGGGGATGAAGGGCTGCGGCGGCTGCCACAAGATCGGCCTCAAGAGCGAGGCGGACATGCAGGCGCTCAAGGACGCGGGTGAGGGCTTCGGCCTGGCCTCCTGCGACGCCTGCCACACGCGGCACATGTTCTCGGTGAAGGAAGCCCGGCAGCCTCAGGCCTGCCAGACCTGTCACATGGGATTCGACCACCCGCAGTGGGAAATGTACTCGTCGTCGAAGCACGGGGTGCGCTACCTGCTCAAACAAAACGGGACGCTACCCGAAAGCGCTGCTGCGCCCACGTGCCAGACCTGCCACATGCCCGATGGTGACCACGAGGTGCGTACGGCGTGGGGCTTCCTGGCCGTACGCCTTCCCATGCCCGAGGACGAGCAGTGGGCCGCCGATCGGGTCACCATCCTGCAGGCACTGGGGGTATTGGATCCGGAGGGCAACGCCACGGCCCGCCTCGAGGTGGTGAAAGCGGCGGACGTGGCCCGGCTCACGCAGGAGGACTGGGAGGCCGAGCGCAACGAGATGATCTCGATTTGCAGCGACTGCCACTCGGAGAACTTCGCCCGCGCGGAGCTCGAGAAGGGCGACGAGATGATCCGCCAGGCCGATCACCTCCTGGCGCAGGCGATCCGAGTGATCGCCGGCCTGTACGAGGACGGGACGCTCCCGATTCCGGAAGGGTACTCGTACGCGTTTCCCGATCTCCTCACGTTCCACGACGCACCGACGGTGATCGAGCAGCGCCTGTTCGAGATGCACCTCAAGCACCGCATGCGGGCATTCCAGGGAGTGTTCCACCAGAACCCCGACTACGCCCTGTGGTACGGCTGGAGCGAGATGGTCCGCGATCTCAGCGAGATCGGAGAGATGGCCGAAACGATGCGACGAGCCAACGCGGCCGGAGATCGCTGAACGCCGGACGGCCTTCCATACTGATGATCAGGGCCCCGTCCGACCGGCGGGGCCCTGCTTCATCTACCTTGACACGTTTCGACGCTTCGCCGAGAGTAGGGAGCCTTACCGAAGGGGCTTGATCTCCGTCCGGTTCACCCGGGGCTGCGGGTTCCAGGCGGTTTCTTACAGACCATAAACGTGTGACTCCGTCCGCGCGTCGGACGGCGTTTAGAGTGTCTCGTCCCGGCCACCGGCCGGAAGGGCGAACGTGCGCCCCACCATCCGCGAAAGGAAGAAGCATGCTGAAGTGGACCGTCGGACTCGCTGTACTCGCGTTCCTCGCAGTTCCGCAGGCCGCCACCGCCCAGGACATGGAGGACGGCCCGCCGCAGACGGGGATCGTGACGATGTCCACGATGAAGGTCCCCATGGGTCAGGAGCGCGCCCAGGTCATGGAGTGGATCGAAAAGATGGTCACGCCGATGGAGCGCGCCAACCCGAACGTCATCGCGTTCTACGTGCTCACGCACTACTACGGCGCCGACTCCAATGACGTGGTCCTGGTAAGGGTGTACAAGGACCTGGCCGCCATCGAAGCGCCGTGCGGCGAGCCGTGCCAGGTGTACAGGGAAGAGAATCCGGTTCCCGAGGAGGGCACTCCTGAGCGCGAGGAAATGATGGAGATGTGGCAGACGTTCATGAAGTACAACGGAAACCACAGTGACGAGATCTACACGGCCCGCCTGGACCTGGCGGCCAACTGACCTGACGCGAATGAGCGAGGCACGGGGCCGGCGCCGGCGTGACTGGCGGCCGGCCCCTGCTTCACCCGCAGAGGTCGAGTCGGACTACCAGCCACCGGATCCGGGGATGCCCTTGAAGGGGCCTACCAGGTCGCTCGTGATCCACCCACCGTAGAAGCCCCCTGGCTGGGGGATGACCTTCTCGCCGTCCACGGTGCACTCATCGAACGGGCCCGCGTAGAACGCGAAGTGGTCCCTCAGCGCCTCGTACGCCGCGACCGGGTCGGGGTACGACCAGGCGACTTTCGCCAGGCGTTCGCTCTCGACCACCACGTCCCAGTACCCCGCCAGGCCTTTCCACTCGCAGAAGCTCGACCCCGGCGCCCTTACCAGGAGCATGTCATCGACATCGCCCGGTGGCAGGTAGTAGGCGGGCGGGTGACTCGTCTCCAGCAGGCGAAGGGCCCGCCGAGTGTCGGCGACGACGCGGCCGGAATGACGGATCACGATGTGGCGATCGGTCGGTTCGAGAGCTGGCGGACGAGGGTAATCCCAGACGGATTCCATGGCTCTTACGCGCCCCGGGCTCGCTTCGCCAGCATCTCCGCCAGCCGCAGTGAGATCTCACCCGGCCGCCCCGGCCCCACAGCCCGGCCGTCGAGGTCGGTGATCGGCGTGACCTCCGCCGTGGTGCCCGCGATGAACACTTCGTTTGCCCGGTACAGCTCCTCGATGGGAATCGGTGACAGATCCACTTCGAAGCCCGCTTCGTCGCAGAGCTCGATCACGACCTCGCGCGTGATTCCCGGCAGGATGTAGTTGGTCAGCGGCGGCGTCCGCACGACCCCGCGAAACACACCGAACAGGTTCGTGTGCGTACCCTCCAGCGCCATCCCATCCCGCACGAAGATCGCCTCCACGGCCGCGGCTTCGTGTGCTGCCTGGTTCGCCATGCAGTTGGGAATCAGGCCGACCGTCTTGATGTCGCACCGGGCCCAGCGCTGGTCCGCGACCGTGATCGCTCGCGCGCCATCCTCCGGGGAATGCCCGGGAGCATAGTCCCAGGCGTAGGCGTAGATGGTCGGGGGCACGGGCGGCTCGGGGAAACGGTGCGTGCGCGGTGCCGATCCGCGGGTGACCTGGAGATAGACCAGCGCGTCTCGATCGGAGAGACCGTTCCGTTCAAGCAGCTCGCGCACGACCGCTCCGAGATCGGGCTCCGCGGCTCCCTGGATCTTGAGCGCACGCAGGCTCCTGCTCAGGCGCGCCAGGTGGCGGTCGAGCTCGAACAGCCGTCCGCCGTAGGATCTCGCCACCTCGTACACGCCATCCGAGAACAGGAAGCCCCTGTCATCGGGCGAGATGGCCGCTTCGGCGCGTGCCATGAACTCGCCGTCGAGATAGACCGTCTCCATGGTCGCTCACCGTGTCTGAGTTCGTCCTCCCCCGTTTCGTACACCTACGTTATCCTTTTCCATCTCGCCGCGCGATTGTAAGATCTTCACCGATTTCAAGGCCTCCCGCGGGGCCGAGACCCGACCCGAAGAAAAGAGGCGGAAGACCGATGTCCTATCAGTCCGGGTGCCACGGACGAGTCGCTCTCGGCGAGCTGCCGCAGGACCTGGCGCGACGTCTTTCCCGCTTGCCAGGCGAGTGGCTGGAGTACGATCCAGCGGCGGGGGCCGTGGTGATCGGGCACGTGCAGCCCTCCACCGGCCCCGTTCTGCCGACCGTGACCGTGGAACTGGTGCGAATTCTAGCGGAGATTCCCTACGAGCTGCAGTCCGAGATCGCCGGGGGCGACTTCTTCGTCCACACGGAGGAGCCCGCCACGCAGCTGGTCCGGCTGCGGGTCGAGGCAGGCGGAGCCCTGCACATCCAGTGGGCCCACCCCGAATACGCGGGTGCGGAGAGAAGAGCCTACCAGGGGCGCGACGACCTGCCCACGCCGGAATGGGAGCAGAGGATCAACGGCAGCGTGACCCTGGAAGCGGACGATGCGTCCGATGCCGCCGCGAGTCTCCAGGACCTGGCGGACACCTACGAGGGCTTGTACCCGGAGGGCGATTTCGTGGCGGCCGCAGGCGGCGGGAGTCAGGTTACCGTCTCCATGTCCGAGGTCAACCTGGACGCGGCGCTGTTGTTGGATAAGCTGCAAGCGGTGGCTCGCCCCGGGACGCTGGAAGGACGATTCGAGGTCGGCTCGTTCGCGGACTTCGTTCCGGAAAACCTGGTGCGCCTGGTGATGGAGGACGGTGAGGTACTCATTCAGAGGCCGTTGCTGTGGTCGTGAGTCGTGCCTCGAACCGACCGTTGCGGCGGCGCCTGCGGGCGCCGCTTTCATGAAATAGGAGACTCCTCGTGCTGGACTATCAGCTCACAGAAGAGCAGGAGATGATCCGGGAGCTCGCCCGGACCATCGCCGACAACGAGATCCGTCCCGTCGCGGCAGAATACGACCGCACGGGAGAGTTTCCCTGGCCCGTCGTGGAGAAGATGGCCGAGGCGGGCCTGTTCGGCGTGTTCATCGACGAGGCGTACGGAGGCCTGGCCGGCGATTCGCGCACCATGAACATGGTTCTCGTCACGGAGGAGCTGTCCAAGGCGTGCGGGGGCATTTCGCTCAGCTTCGCGAGCACCGCGCTCGGGGCGCTTCCGATCATCGTGTCCGCGAGCGAGGAAGTGAAGCAGCGCTTCCTGCCCGCGGTGGCCACCGGTGAGCGCCTGGCGGCCTTTGCCCTTACCGAACCCCAGGCGGGGTCGGACGCGGCCGGAATCCGCACGACGGCCGTGCGGGACGGAGACCACTACGTGGTGAACGGCCTGAAGCAGTGGATCACCAACGGCGGGGACGCCGAGATCTACACGGTCGTGGTGATGACGAACCCGGATAAAGGAGCGCGCGGTGCCAGCGCCCTGGTGATCGAGAAGGACACGCCGGGGTTCAGCTTCGGGAAGAAGGAAGACAAGATGGGCATTCGCGCCTCGTCGACGCGGGAGCTCGTGTTCGAGGACTGCCGCGTTCCGGTCGAGAACCTCATCGGTCGGGAAGGCACCGGCTTCATCACCGCGATGAAGACCTTCGACGCGTCGCGGCCGGGTGTCGGGGCACAGGCCCTGGGAATCGCGCAGGGCGCCCTGGACCTGGCGGTGGACTGGTCCATTTCGAGGCGTCAGTTCGGCTCGCCCGTATCGTCGTTCCAGGGGCTGAGGTTCCTGCTGGCCGACATGGCCACCAAGGTGGAGGCGTCGCGCGCGCTCATCTACGCCACGGCGAAGCACATCGACGCGAATCCGAAGGCCCGCTCCACGATCTACTCCGCGATGTCCAAGTGCTTCGCGTCGGACGTGGCGATGTCGGTGACCACCGATGCGGTGCAGGTCTACGGCGGATCGGGGTACATGCGCGACTACCCGATCGAGAAGTACATGCGGGACGCGAAGATCACGCAGATCTACGAGGGCACGAATCAGATCCAGCGTGAGGAGATCGGCAAGATCCTGATCGGGGAGCACATCTCGGGGCAGGAGAAGTAGGGGGTAACCGATGCGCAGGGTAATCGCCGGTAGACCGTCGTCGCGGCTCGCACTGCTCGCGATGCTGGCGTTTCCCGCGCTTCTGGCGCCCCGCTACCTGTGCGCCCAGGGGCTCCGGTTTCCGAGCGCGGAGCCGCAGCAGGACACGGTGCGGGTCGTTTCTGAAGGTCCGGCCGCGATTCCCATTGCGGAAGTTCCCCTTCGCGCGGAAGACGCCCTCGCTCGCATGCGGGGGCTGGAGATGCAGGTCGGGACGGACCCGGACGTCCGAATCATCGAGTCGGATCTGCCCAACGAGCTGGCCGCGATCTCGAGCGCGCACCAGCGCGTCGGCCGAATCATCCCGGAGCACCTATCACTTCGTGAGTTGCGGGTGCTCACCGAGATCTGGCGGGGTCACGAGGACCGGCTGGCCGGTTGGGGGGGCACATTCGAGCATGAATGGGTCGAGCTTCAGGCGGCTGGAGAGGCCGTATCCGACATCCGCGCGGACTGGGAGCTGACCCGGGACTCCGCTGCCGCTGGCGAAGCTCCCGTGGAGGTCATGGATCGGATCGAATCCGTGGTAGATGCCACGGAGTCGCTGGACAATGCGCTCCGTGACGAGCTGGCCTACCTGTTGGGCCTCGAGAGTCAGCTGACGGACGCACTGGACGGCGTCCGCCAGGTGCTCAGGGAGCTGGAGGATGCGCAGGTCAGCGTGCGCGGCCGGATCTGGTTGCAGAACCACCCGCCGCTTTGGCGGCTCGCCGGGTTTGAAGACGAGTCGGCCTCTACCGTGGCTGCCCGCCTGTGGCGGGAGGACTGGCAGGCCACGAAGAGGTTCCTGGCTGAGAACCAGGGCCGCCTGTTCGGCAGCGTTCTCATCTTCCTTTTCTTGCTCGTCGGGGCCGCACGGCTGAGGTCTCGCATCGAGACCGAGGACTTCGGTGCCGACGAGGCGCTCCGTGGAGCCGTCGAGACTCTGTCGCGGCCTGTTTCCGCGGCGGTGCTGATCACGCTCATCCTGGCCAACGCCGTCTTCCCGCGAGCTCCCATGTACGTATGGGAAGTGATCGCCGCGCTCACGGTCGTGCCGCTGTACCGGTTGCTGCCTGCGTCTTCGAACCGGCTCGTCAACCGTACGATGCGTGCCCTGCTGCTGCTGTTCGCCGTGGGAGCGATCGGGGATCTCTTACTTCCTCCGTCCCTCGAGCACCGGATCTTCACGTTGTCGCTGGGCATCGCCATGGTGGCGGGATCCGTCGGCCTGCTTCGCGGTGTCGACCCTGACACGGTAGGGGAAGGCAGGTGGGGCCGAGCCGTGTGGCGCGGGCTCCGGCTCACGGCCGTGGTGGCGTCCATCGCCGTGATAGCGAGCGCTCTCGGATGGACCCTGCTCGCGGAGATGCTGGTATTCGGAACCCTGGCGAGCGCGTACGCTGCGCTGCTGCTCGTGGTCGGCTACCGGGTGCTCGTGGGGATCATCCGGCTGGTTCCGTACAGCATCGTCGGTCAGGCTTCGCACATCATTTCCAATTATGGAGACGTGATCTCGGAGCGGGCGGTGCGGTTGCTGAAGCTCACGGCGGCAGCGCTGTGGTTCTGGCTGGTGCTGGAGATCTTCTACCTGAGCGGTCCGGTCTACAGATGGCTCGAGGGGTTGTTCACCGGCTCCTTACAGGTCGGGATCATCGAGTTCTCGCTCGGGAAGATCTTCGGGTTCGTCGCCGTCTTGCTGCTTACCGTCTGGATCGCTCGCTTCGTGCGCTTCGTGCTCGACGTGGAGATCCTCCCGCGTCTCAAGCTCAAGAGAGGCGTCGGGAATGCCGTCTCGACGGTCGTGCAGTGGATTATCCTGGGTCTGGGTCTGCTCACCGCAGCGGGTGCGCTCGGGCTCGGCGCGCAGCAGCTCGCCATCGTCGCCGGTGCGCTCGGCGTGGGGATCGGCTTCGGTCTCCAGAACATCGTCAACAACTTCGTGTCCGGCCTGATCCTGATCTTCGAACAGCCGGTGAAGGTGGGCGACAAGATCGAGATTTCGAGTCTGGCCCTTACCGGGGAGGTAAGGAAGATCGGAATCCGCTCGAGCGTCGTTCGCACGTTCGAGGGGGCGGAGGTGATCGTGCCGAACGCCAACCTGATCTCGTCCGAGGTCATCAACTGGACCCTGTCCGACCAGCGCCGCCGGGTGCGAGTCGAGGTGGGGGTGGCCTACGGAACCGATCCCGCCCTCGTGGTCCAGACGCTGAAGGAAGTGGCTGCGAACCATCCGGAGGTGCTCAGGTATCCGGAGCCCTTCGTGATCTTCGTGGAATTCGGCGACAGCTCGCTCAACTTCCGTCTGATGTTCTGGACAGCCACGTTCGACGACTTCTTCCGGGTGCGCAGCGAGATGTATGTGGCCGTGCACGACGCTCTGGAGGTGGCCGGCATCACGATCCCGTTCCCGCAGCGGGACCTGCATGTCAAGTCGATTCCAGACGGTTCGGCCGCGATCGACGACGGGTCCTGATCCGCCCGTTCCCATCCCGCGCTGGACGTGCTACCTTGGGCAAGGACGGTCCTCGGGAAGGCCCCGAAAGTGTTGCGCCGACGCAACATGCAGTGGAGTACCCGCTACGTTTCGTGCCCCGAAATTGCTCTGACAGCAGTGCAGGTAGCTCCTTTGCTGGCACAGAGATGAGCCGCTCCAGACGTCCCTTTGGCGTCCGGCACGACTCTCGCAGGTTAGGCGTCCTTGCGCGCCCCCCCGGGGGACGAAACAACCCAAAGGAACAGCGATCATGAAATCTCCAGTCAGCCTGGAGTACGTCATCGCCGTGTCGGTCCTCGCCCTGGGGGCGGCCGCGGCTTCGTACTGGACCGCCAACCCCGTGTTCAGCCTGGCCGCGATCCTGCTCGGTCTGTACGCGCTGCACCTGGTGAGCGTCCGGATCGTGGTGCGCCAGTACGCTTCAGTGAAGCCGGCGCGCAGGGGCAGGAGAGCCGGGGCGGAAGCGGCCGACCTGCAGCGGATGCGCGAAGAGCTGGACCTGGAGCGGCGTGAGCTGGAGAACCGAAAAACCGAGCTTCAGCAGAGGATCGTCGCCGCGGAGCAGCAATGGGAGCTTCTCCGGCAGATGATCCGGGACCGCGTGGAAGGCGGGTCCGCGATGCCGGCTTCCATGAATCTGGAGAGCGACCCGCTCGCCTCGGCGTCGACCTCGACGCCGGGCAGCAACGGGTCGGAGGAAGGACCGAGAATTCACGGGCGGTGGTGACCGGCCGTTCATAGGAATTGTCTGTGTTCGAGTGAAATGGATGAGACGTCCTCTGGAGGAATGACTGTGAGACTGACGAGACGTGCTATTCGAGTGATCCTGTCCGATCAGCGCGGAGTGGCGATTGTTCTGGTGATGGGCGGCATGGTAGCGCTGCTGTCCGCCGCCGCCATCGCCATCGATATCGGCATGCTGTACACCGCCCGCGGAGAATCGCGGCGGGCGGCGGAATCCGCAGCGCTGGCCGGCGCCGGTTGGCTGATCACGGCTCCGGGCGACGAGGCCGGGGCGCGGGACCGGGCCAAGGAATACGCCAAGCTGAACACCGTGCGCGGCGATTCGGTGATCGTTCTCGATGAGGACATCGACGTCATTCTCGACTCGGCCAAGGTCCGGGTGCGCGTGAACAACATCCAGGCCCGCGGGACGGCCATCGAGACCTTCTTCGCGCGCGTGTTCGGAGTCGGGCGAGTGGACGTTCGCACCCTGGCCGCGGCATGGGCGGCGCCGGCGGACGAGCTCCCTTCCACCAGCGAGGACTGTCCGCTTCCGATCGCCCTCCTGGACCGGTGGGCGGATGACGGAGACGGGACGTACCAGGAGGGCGAGCCGTACAGCCGCACCGGAACCGGCTACAACGACAGCGACGTGGGCAGCCTGGTCGTCGCCAAGGTCTCCGGGGCTGGTCCCACTGGGCCGCCGCAGTGCCGCCCGGAGAACGAGAGCTCGCTGGTGGACATCGACGCCTGCAGAGACGAGGCGAACAGCGAGAACTGGCGCTGTTGGTACCGAGAAAGCGAGCCGTCGAATGGCGGCGGCGGCGGGACGAGCGTGCTCGGGCCCCGCATCTATCCAGGCGACGCGTGCGGCATCGGTCTCGAGGTGGGCGACCCCGTGTGGGCCGCCTCCGGAAGTGGGAACAAGCAGAGCCTTGTCCACACGACGCACCCGGACTTCGGCGGGACCGGAGAGGGTGCATTCCGAGATCTCATCGAAGCCGATCCGAACATCCAGTGGGAGAGCACCCACTGCAACTGCCCGGTACGGTCCCTCCCGGCCAGCGCCGCGGACTGCGCCAGCGTGTGCGTCGAGGACAGCCCGCGGATTCGCTCGGTGCCGCTTCTGGACCCGACAGGAGTGCACGGCACCGGGTCGGGCGTGAGCTCGGACATCGTGGCGTTCACCGGCGTGTTCGTGGACCTGGTGTCTTGCAACTACGACCTCGGGATGTATGGTGGTCCGAACGGTAACTGGAACGTCTACCTGCGGCTCATGCGGGCCGGAACGGGCGTGGGAGGCGGCGGTGAAGGCGGCGGCGAAGATACGGGCGGTACTACGCTCAAGAAGCTGCAGCTCATCGAGTAGCCTCGCCCTGACCCACCCCGTATGCAGATGCGCGAAGCGCCCCGGCCAGGCCGGGGCGCTTTTTGCGTTGCCTTCGTTCGGGCGAGGCCCTATCGGATCCCGGTCGCCACGGGTACCAGGTGCTGCTTCACCGCGAACAGGGCGAGCTCCTGCCGGTTCCTCACCCCAACCTTCCGCATGACGCGCCCCAGGTGGTTCTTCACGGTCTGCTCCCGGATCCCGAGGTGCTGCGCGATCTCCTTGTTCTCCAGTCCGCGGGCCACGAGGGTGATGATCTCCAGCTCGCGTGCCGAGATTCGGTTGGGCCCGTCCTGGCTGAACGAAGGGGCGTCGTTGGCGCGAGCCTGGACGATGGCGTCGAGCCAGGGTCCGGCCGCGATCTCCCCGGACGCCACCGTGCGGATGGCGCCGAGCAATCGATCCTCGCCCGAGGTCTTGGGCACACACCCGCGCGCGGAAGAGCGAAGGGCCAGCAGGCAGCACTCGTTGAGCTGGTCCAGGGCCGCGCTCGAGAGCTTCACGGCGTCCGGGTCGGCGAGCATGGACCGGATGACGCACTCCTCGTCCGAGTGGTTCACCAGAACGAGGACCCCGGCCTCAGGAAGCGCCTCGTGGAGCTCGTCGATCAGGGTGAGCTTTCGGCGGTGGAAGTTGGTGTCGAGGATCACGAGATCGGGCTGAAGCTCCTCGCACCGGGGGATCACGTCCTCGAGCGCGTCGATCGTGGCGACGACGTCCAGATCATCCTGGAGATCGATGAGGGACTGGACGCCCGCCCGGATGAGCGGAAGCTCGACGGCCACGACTATGCGCATCACGCCACTGCGGTCACCGTTCGTTGGTTTCGACACGTTGGCCTTCCTGTCTTCTGTGCTTCTCTCGGCTCTGTCGGGTTGACGCTTCGAGCAGCCCCGGCTCTCGGCGATACCAGCATGGTATGCAATAGACACGCCACGAGAGGGAGTACCAAGGTACCCTCGCGTCCGGTACGGACGGACGGTTGTTTACACTCTCGCTGGACGCAGTTTCCAACGTGACCGGCCACATCTCCCGCGGGGGGCGGCCGGCACGCGGGGCGCCCCTGGCGAGACCCGCAATCCCGGAACCTGGAGCCAATATCGGGAACGTGACCCCTCGCAACTAGACCTGCCTCCTGGCGCGGCGATGCGTCGGGAAACCATTCCTACCGCAGCCTCGGAGGAGGGCCCGCTTCGGCGGGCTCTCCGTGTTTCGGGCACCCGCGAACTATCTGCGCGGTGGGCACCTCGGTCGCGAATGGGACAGGTTGACCCGACTGGCTCGCGCAGGAGCGGGCGGTCCATCCGTTCTTGTAGCGAGGCCAGCGACCGGCGACATTGGGAGGCCGGAAAGCCGGCGCGGGCGGCCCGTCAGGTCAGCGCACGCCCCGCCGGTCCGGGTCCGGTCGAAGCTGGCGCCGTGGCCGGGAAATTGCCGGTTCGAAGGGCTCGACACTCGAACACTGGAAGGCGAATGAACCGCATCGTCGTGACAGGAGCCATCGGCCAGGTCGGCAGCGAGATGGTCGTCGCCCTGCGGCAGCGGTACGGTGAAGAATCGGTTCTGGCGACGGACATTCGGGAGCCGCTCGTCACGCCCGAGGGACCCTTCCGAACCCTCGATGTCACCAACCCGCACGCGGTCGCGGAGGTGGTGCGAAGACATCGCGCGGACTGTGTCTACCACCTGGCGGCCATCCTCTCGGCCCGCGGGGAAGACAACCCGCAGCAGGCCTGGGCCGTGAACATGGGCGGGCTGTACAACGTCCTCGAGGTGGCCCGGCGCGAGGGGTGTTCGGTCTTCACCCCGAGTTCGATCGCGGCCTTCGGCCCTTCCACTCCGGCCGATCCCACGCCGCAGGACACGGTTCAGCGTCCCAACACGGTGTACGGGGTGACGAAGGTGGCGGGCGAGCTGCTGAGCGACTACTACCACGAGCGCTTCGGCGTGGACGCACGCGGTGTGAGGTATCCAGGGCTGATCTCCTACCTGACCCCGCCCGGCGGAGGAACGACCGATTTCGCAGTGGAGATCTACTACGAAGCAGTTTCCCGGGGCCGGTACACCTGCTTCCTGGGTCCCGAGACCCAGCTGGACATGATGTACATGCCGGACGCCATCCGCGGATCCATCGAGCTCATGGAGATCGAGTCGGGCCGGCTTATCCACCGGAACGCCTTCAACATGACGGCCATGCAGGTGACCCCGGAGTCCCTCGCGGCGGCGATCCGCGAACACGTGCCGGAGTTCGAGCTCGACTACGCGGTGGACCCCGTCCGGCAGGCGATCGCCGACTCGTGGCCGCGCCGCATCGACGACACGGCCGCCCGCGAAGAGTGGGGCTGGAAGCCGGAGTACGACCTCCAGACCATGACGGCCGACATGATCGCGCAGCTGCGCGCACGGACCTGAGGAGCGCGCGCCGCCAGGGCGCCGCCTAACGATAGAGCCAAGAGAGACAGAGAGATGAAGCGCACCACACCGGAAGCCGCGGTATCCGTCATCCAGTCAGGGAACCGCGTGTTCATACACAGCGTCGCCGGCGCGCCTCTTCGGCTGGTAGACGAGATGACCGCGCGAGCCCCGGAGCTCAGGGACGTCGAGATCGTTCACCTTCACACCGAGGGCCCGGCACCGTACGCGGCGCCAGACATGCAGGGGAGCTTCCGCGTCAACGCGCTCTTCGTGGGCGCGAACGTCCGCGAAGCGATCCAGAAGGGCGACGCGAGCTACGTGCCGGTGTTCCTCAGCGAGACCCCGAACCTGTTTCGCCGGAACATTCTTCCGCTCGACGTGGCGCTGATCCAGACATCGCCGCCGGGGCCGCACGGATTCTGCTCGCTGGGCGTGTCCGTGGACTGCACGCGCGCCGCCGTTCAGACGGCCCGCCGCGTGATCGCGCAGGTCAATCCGAACATGCCGCGCACGCACGGCGACAGCATGATCCACGTCAACGCGATCGACGACTTCGTCGAGTCCGATGATCCGCTTCCGGAGATCCCGCGCCCGGTCCTCGGGGAGGCCGAGCACGCCATCGGCCGGTTCTGCGCCGAGCTGATCGAGGACGGCGCCACGCTTCAGATGGGAATCGGCGCCATACCCGATGCGGTTCTCGGTGCGCTCAACAACCACAAGAACCTCGGCATCCACACCGAGATGTTCTCCGACGGAGCGATCGACCTCATCGAGTCCGGGGTGATCAACGGCCGTGAGAAGACGACGCACCCGGGCAAGGTGGTGGCCACCTTCGTCATGGGGACGCGGCGGGTGTACGACTTCATCGACGACAACCCCGAGGTCGCCATGCTGGATGTCGCGTACACGAACGATACGGCCGTCATCCGGCGGAACCCGAAGGTGACGGCCATCAACAGCGCGATTGAGGTCGACCTCACGGGGCAGGTGTGCGCGGATTCCATCGGTACCCGGCAGTACTCCGGCGTTGGCGGACAGATGGACTTCATCCGGGGCGCGGCCCTCTCCGAACGCGGGAAGCCGATCATCGCTCTACCGTCGGTCACGAAGCGCGGCGAGTCCAGAATCGTCCCGTTCCTGAAACAGGGTGCGGGGGTCGTGAGCACGCGGGCTCACGTCCACTATGTTGTCACTGAGCACGGAGTAGCCAACCTTTATGGTAAGAACCTGAGGCAGCGTGCCCGTGCCCTGATCGACATCGCCCATCCGGACCAGCGCGAGGACCTGGAAGAGAAGGCGAGCCAACGATTCGAGAAGTTCAGCGCGGGGGCACCCGTCTGACCTGGAACCAGCGAGGACGCATGCGATTGGAGCGGATACGCGCAGCAGCGGCGGCGGCCGGGCTGCTACTCGGCGTCGCCCTGCCGGCGGTCGGACAGGAAGCCATCGGCGATTTCTATCTGTTCGAGCGGGCCGATCCCGGGTCGGGCGAAGATCGAAGCTCCGTCACGACCCTGGCGGACGAGAGCTACGCCTCGGGCGCCGGCGGGCTCACGTTCCGCTGCGCGGAGGACGGCCTCGAGATGGTGCTCACGGCCACGTATCTGGGGCGGAAGATGAGCACCCCGGTTCGCTTCGCGTTCGGTGAGGAAGAGCTCAGCCGGGCCACGTGGACCCTGCGGTCGTCCGGGATGGCGGCGATCGCGCCGGATGACGTCCAGGAGGACTTCATCCAGCGGGCGGCGGATCAGAGCACGGTGGTATTTCAGGCAAGCGACTTCCAGATGCGGAGCCACACTTACACGTTCAACCTGACCGGCCTGAACGAAGCTCTCTCCCGCCTCTCCTGTCGCTAGGCGCCGTCCGCCTCATCCAACTCGAGCTCCACCGTGACGATCCGGTGGGGCTCGACGCTCAGGTCCACCCGACTCCCCGCGACCGGGACCGACGCCTCCCGCTCCTCGAGAAGGTCCGTTCGCCAGGCGGCTCGTACAGGCGGGTCCGTCTCCAGCCACTCCCGCACGGGTTCGGACGACGGGTTGTAGAGTCGGACGACGAGGGAATCCCGACTGCGGTGCCTCTTGATGGCCGTGATCGTCGCCCGACCCGTCCCGCGCCGGACCAGGCCCCGGCCGCCCGGAGCGCTTCCCGCCATGACGCCCTGCACCGAGACCGGTTCGACGCGGTATCGGCGGCTCGCGTCGGGGATACCCGCTTCGCGGAAGTCCCTCTCGAACGGGAGCAGCGCGTATTGGAACTTGCGCGGCCCCGGACACTGCGCTCCCGGGGTGTGCAGAGTGGGGCCGGCGTTCGATCGCAGGCGACTGTCGAAGTCGTCCCGCGAGAGCCAGCCGACCGCGCGGAGCAGGGTGAGATACAGGTCCACCCCGTCGTCATCGTCCCGGGCCTCGAGCTCGGGCAGTCCGCGGTTGAGGAGCGCGAGACCCCCGTTTGGTCCCTGCACCAGGCTGTACTCCTGCTGCGGAACGGTCTCCGGTGGGGGCTGGACCCAACCCTCGCCTGCCGGACGGTCGGCGACGCTCCGGCGGTTGACCAGGAAATGCCCGTCGGACCACACGTGATCCGAGCAGACCCCGGTGGGGAACCGTGCCCGCAGGCGGTGGTCCTCGATCCGGTTGTCGAACCGGGTCTCGATGCGGACCAGGGGGTCGCCGGTTCGCAGCTCCACCCGAACCACCACCGGGCAGGACCGGCGCTCCGGAATCCGTCCCGTCCGCTCCTCCGAAGCCCGGAGCGGCAGCGCCATCTCGAAGCGGGCGGCGAGCACGGCGGACCAGCCCCCTTCGCGCAGCCGCGCAACCGACCCGCCCGTGTCCGGCACGCCGACGGTCTCCGTCCGGGCCGCCCGGGAGAAGTCGTATTCGTCCCCAACGTCCTCCGAGTCCTCGAGGGCGTTCAATCCACTGAACTCCTGCCCGGAGCGCAGGTCCTGGAGGTCGATCGTCCCGTTCGGGTGCAGGCGCACCCGGCAAAGGCCGTTGTCCAGCACGCTGCCTTCCACGCGGACCGGAGGTGGCATCGCGCTCGGTCGCGCGCCCTCCGCCGCGTCCTCCGGATCCGCCTCCTCCAGCAGGAATCGGGCGTGGCCCACGGCCGGCAGGTTCGCGACGAACTCCACCGAGAGGAAGGTGTCCGCCGTGTCCTTCTCGCTTTCCGGTCGCAGGATGCGGTCGCCGAATTGCCCCTCGTACACGCCGAACCGCTCGTCCTGGCTGCGTCCGTCGAGCTCCACCCGGTAGTCGATGCCCCAGAAACGCTCGACCCGTCGCACGCGCTCGATCCGGCACGGCACGGGCCGCCCCTCGTCGTCCGTGAGGGCCAGTCGGGACGGATCCGCCGCGGGAGGCTGCATCACCACGAGCCGGCGGATCACCTCCGTGCGATCGAAGGGAAGCGGGTTGGCGACGCACAATGCTGTGCGCGCGTCATCCTCGGCGTGTCGACCGAAGGTGGGAACCAGGTCCTTCAAGCCCCGCCGCACGATCTGCCCGCCGGTCCGCAGGACGGACTCGAACCGAGCCTCCATCTCCCGGTGCACTTCGTCGATGCTGCATCCGCAGATGGAATCGTGCGGATGGTTCTCCAGCAGTTCTCTCCAGCAGGCGTCGATGAGACCGGCCGGGTAATCACTACCGGACTGGAAGTGGGCGCGAGCGGCGAGCGGCTCGACGACGTCGGCGAGCAGAACCTGAGCCTGCTCGTTCGCCTGCTTCAGGTACATGCGGGTGGACCAGACTCCGGAGAGGATGTGGTGCAGCCGTCCCCCGAGGAGCTCTCCCTCGAAGGTCTCGAGCACCGGTTCGCGGGCCCGAACCTCGCGCACGTAGTCGGTGAAGCCGCCCGCGCGGAACTCGGTCTCGGGAAAGGCCTTCCCGAGTGCCTGGAGGATGCGGCCCAGGTCCCGAGGCGGCGGGAAGTGATCGCACCCGTTGTTCAGCAGCGCCACGTCCGAACGCGCCCGCTCCGCGTGGGTCTCGAAGATCTCCCCCACCTGTGCGACCGCCCGATCCAGGTCCACCTCCCGCGGCGTGTGCGCATGCCACACCTCGTGCAGGCCGAGGCCGCCCGCGTTGCAGTAGCCACGGACCTGGTTGACCGCCAGCACCTCGCTGCCGTCCGGCGCCCGCCACACGAATTCCCACCCCAGCCGGTCGATCTCGTCTCCGTTGCCCCGGGTGTAGATGAACGAGTCGATGCCGACTCCCCGCAGGATCTGCGGTATCTGGGCGATATGCCCGAAGGAATCCGGCATGTAGCCCACCTTCTGGACTCCGCCGAGACCGGCAGCCGCCTGGTGTCCGAGCAGGAGATTTCGCACCGTCGCCTCTCCGCTCACGAGGAACTCATCCGGAAGGATGTACCACGGTCCCACGGCGAGCTTGCCGCTTTCGACCAGGGCCCGGATCCGGCTCTCCTCTCCGGGGCGTGCGGCGAGGTAGTCGGAAAAAAGAACCGCCTGACCGTCGAGGACGAAATGGTCCAGCCGTCCCTCCTCGAGGTCGGCCAGCATGGATCGAATGGCGCGGTCCATGTCCACCCGGAACTCGCCGAACGTCTGGTACCACTCCCGGTCCCAGTGGGTGTGCGATACGAGGTAGGCGGTGTTCGGCGGTCCTTCGCGCCCCGGCGGCCCTGCGTGGCTCACGCGCGGTCCACCGCGGAGAGGAGACTTCCGACCGTGCCGGTGGCGAGGCACACGGTCGAGTCCGCGGCCCCGTAGTAGAGGCGCACCTTGCTGTCGTCGGTGGCGAATCCCTCGCCGTCCAGGTCGTCCACAATCATCCCCGAGGGGAACACCACGTTCGGCACCTGGCCGACCAGCTCGTACATCTTCCGGGGCTCGAGCACGTTGTCGCGGCTCCGGCCGACCACCCGCTGGGGGTCCTCGAGGTCGAGCAGCGCCACGCCGGCCTGGTAGATGTTCACGCTGCCGAAGTGGGTGGCGATTCCGTGGTACACGAGGAGCCAGCCGTGCCGCGTGCGCACCGGCGGAGGCCCCGCCCCGATGCGCTCGTCCCAGTAGCGGGCTCGCCCGCGCATGACCTCCCCGCGCGGTTTCCAGTCCACCAGGTCGCGGGACTCGGACAGGCAGATGGTATCGCCCGACGGCGGCTCCCCCGGCTCCAGCGGTCGATTGGGGCGGTCGAGGCGCAGATAGCTCTCGCCGAACCGCGCAGGGAAGACGACTCCGTTGCGGATATCCGGGTGCTTCCCGAGGCCGAGGAGCTCAAACGTGCGAAAGTCCCGCGTGCGGGCCGTGCCCAGCCGGCAGCCGGACTCGGTATCCGCCGCGAACATCACCACGAAGCCGTCGTCGAGGGCCGTCAGGCGGGGATCGTACACGTGGTGAACGGTCTCGCCCAGGGAATCGAGTCCCGGGATGTGGACCGGTTCCCGCCACACGGTGAACTCCCGACCGTTGGCGCTCTCCGCCATCACCAGCCGGGTGCGCCGGCCGCGCGTCTGAACCCGGAGCATCAGCATGTACCGGTCGCCCCAGCGCACGGCGCCGGGGTTGAAGACGGAAGACGGATCGCGGATGTCCGGCGGCATGGGCG
>CAJIAC010000119.1_pt1 | contig 26989 bp, 41 predicted proteins | sample 9198961 | NCBI WGS metagenome assembly CAJIAC01 (sample SAMEA7708276, study PRJEB35096) | sediment metagenome | biome: marine neritic benthic zone biome [ENVO:01000025]; feature: sediment [ENVO:00002007]; material: shallow marine sediment [ENVO:03000034] sea grass bed [ENVO_01000059] ... | reverse complement strand
AGTGGAGATGGTGATGCCGGGCGACAACGTGAACATGGACGTGGAGCTGATCGCGCCGATCGCGATGGACAAGGAGCTCCGGTTCGCGATTCGCGAGGGCGGCCGCACCGTCGGCGCCGGCGTCGTCACCGATATCACCGAGTAACCGGACCGGACAGGCCGCGCGCCGCGCGCGCTACTGACACGAAGAGACGAGAAGACCATGGCGGAAAAGATTCGGATTCGGCTGCGAGCGTTCGACCCGGCGGTCATCGACCAGACGGCGGCGGACATCGTGCGCACCGCGCAGAAGACGGGCGCGTCCGTGAAGGGGCCGATCCCGCTCCCGACGCGACGTCAGCTGTACACGGTTCTCCGGAGCCCGCACAAGGACAAGAAGTCGCGCGAGCAGTTCGAGCTGAAGACGCACAAACGACTGATCGACATCTACGACACCCGCCCGCAGACGGTGGACGCGCTGACGAAGCTCGACCTCGCGGCCGGCGTGGACGTCGAGATCAAGGTGCAGTGACATGCCTGGATTGATTGGAAAGAAGCTGGGGATGACCCAGATCTTCACGGAAGACGGAAGGGCCGTAGGCTGCACGGTTCTCGAGGTCGGGCCGTGCCCGGTGGTTCAGATCAAGACCGAGGCCACGGACGGCTACGAGGCGATTCAGCTCGGGTTCGAAGCCCAGAGGGAGCGGCGCGTCGCGAAGCCGGAAGCGGGCCACGCAGCTCGCGCCGGCCTCGACCACGCCCCCCGGGTGCTGGCCGAGTTCGAGCCCGAGTCGGACCAGGAGTACGAGGCCGGCCAGAGCCTGACCGTGGACCTGTTCGAGGTCGGCCAGAAGGTCAAGATCAGCGGCCTGACCAAGGGGCGCGGATTTCAGGGCACCGTGAAGCGGCATAACTTCGGCGGCTCCCGGGCTTCGCACGGCGGCAGCTCGACCCTGCGCAAACCGGGCTCGATCGGTCCGGGAACCGATCCGTCGCGCGTCATCAAGGGACGGAAGATGTCGGGCCAGATGGGCGGCACGCAGCGCACGGCGATGAACCGGCGCATCGAGATGATCGACGCGGAGAAGAACCTGATGCTGGTCCGGGGCTCGGTCCCGGGATCGCGTCACAACGTGGTTCTCATTCGCTCCGCCTGAGCGGACCCAATTCGCTGGGAAGTCGAAGAGAGAGAGCATGAAGGCGAAAGCATATTCGACGACGGGCAAGGCACGGGCGGCGGGCTTCGATCTGCCGGATTCCGTGTTTGACGGCTCCGTGAACGAGAACGTCCTGCACCAGGTCGTCAAGGCGTACCGGGCCAACCAGCGCCAGGGAACGCATTCGACGAAGACGCGGAACACGGTCCGCGGAGGCGGCCGCAAGCCGTGGCGCCAGAAGGGCACGGGACGCGCCCGCGCGGGTTCGGTTCGCTCCGCGCTCTGGCGTGGCGGCTCGATCGTCTTCGGGCCGCAGCCCCGCAGCTACCGGGTACGGGTCCCGAAGCAGGTCCGCCGGCAGGCGATTCGCTCGGCCCTCAACGCCCGCGCCGCGGACGGGGAGCTGATCGTGGTGGAGCCGTTCGCGCTGGAGGCGCCGAGCACCAAGGCCCTGGTGGCCCTGTTCAGCGCACTCGAGCTGGACGCAGGGAACGTGCTGATTCTGACGGATGGCGTGAAGAACGACGTGTACCTCTCGGCCCGGAACCTCCAGGACGTCGAGGTGCGGCCGTGGGGTGAGGCTTCGGCGTACGACATCCTGTGGTCCGACGTAGTGATCGTGGAAGAGACCGCCTTCAGCGCCGACGACAGTCAGGTCGCCGAAGACGAGGAGGCATCATGAGCCGCTCACCGCGCGAGATCCTGATCCGACCGGTCATCACGGAGGAGTCGTCCCGGCTTCAGTTCAACCCGGGACGCATCCGGACGCGGCACCAGGACAAGGAAGGGGATATACAGCCCCAGTTCGTATTCCAGGTGTCCCGAGACGCGACGAAGATCGAGATCAAGCAGGCCGTCGAGAAGATGTTCGAGGTTCACGTCAGCTCAGTGAACACCATGAACATCATGGGTAAGGATCGGCGCGTCGGCCGCTCGGTAGGCAAGCGTTCCGACTGGAAGAAGGCGATCGTCACGCTCGCCGAGGGCGAAGTGATCGACGTGTTCGAGGGAGTATAGCATGGCGCTCAAGAAATTCCGGCCCGTCACGGCGAGCTCGCGGTTCCGCTCCGTTTCCGCGTTCGACGAGGTGACGCGCTCGGAGCCCGAGAAGTCGCTGACCGAGGGCCTGACCAAGAAGTCAGGCCGGAACCACCACGGGCGGATCACCAGCCGTCGTCGGGGTGGCGGACACAAGCGGCGCTATCGTCGCATCGACTTCCGGCGGGACAAGCACGGGATCCCGGGTCGCATAGCGGAGATCGAGTACGATCCGAACCGGTCGGCCCGGATCGCGCTCATCCACTACGTGGACGGAGAGAAGCGGTACATCCTCCACCCGCGCGGGATGAAGCAGGGCGACACGATCGTGTCCGGTCCCGGATCGGAGCCGCGGCTCGGCAACTGCCTGCCGCTCATCGAGATCCCGCTCGGCACCATGATCCACGCCGTCGAGATCAAGCCGGGTAAGGGAGCGCAGCTCGCTCGTTCCGCGGGCGCCTCGGTGCAGCTGATTGCCAAGGAAGGCAACATGGTCACGCTGCGGCTGCCCAGCACCGAGGTGCGCATGGTTCGCGGCGAGTGCTTCGCTACGATCGGCCAGGTCGGGAACGTCGATCACGAGCTGATCCGGTCGGGCAAGGCCGGTCGCTCACGCTGGCTCGGCAAGCGGCCGAAGGTCCGAGGCGTAGCGATGAACCCGGTCGATCATCCGCTCGGCGGAGGCGAGGGTCGCGCGTCGGGTGGCCGCCCGCCGGTCTCGCCCTGGGGCAAGGCCGAGGGCCGCAAGACGAGAAAGCGGAAGAAGGAGAGCAACCAGTACATCGTCCGCGGTCGCAAGCGCGGCAAAGCCACGAAGTAGCGCGGACTCAGGGAGAAGAGAATGGCTCGAAGTGTGAAGAAGGGACCGTATATCGACGAGCGCCTGCTGGGGCGGATCGAGGCGATGAACAGATCCGGCGACAAGCGCGTCACCAAGACGTGGGCCCGGGCCTCGACCATCAGCCCGGAGTTCGTGGGTCATACGGTGGCCGTGCACAACGGCAACAAGTTCATCCCGGTCTACATCACCGAGAACATGGTGGGACACAAGCTGGGTGAGTTTGCTCCCACCCGCCTGTTCCGGGGGCACGGCGGCAAGCTCGCCGACAAGCGGGCCCGTCTGTAGGGCCGGGTAACGGAAGCCAGAGGAAACGAGATGGAAGCGCGAGCAGTCTCGAAGAGAATCAGGATGTCCGCCAGGAAGATGCGCCTGGTCATCGATCAGATCCGCGACGCGGATGTAAACGAAGCCTATTCGATCCTTCAGTTCTCGAAGAAGGCGGCGGCAGAGCCGATCGACAAGGCACTGCGGTCCGCCGTCGCGAACGCGGTAGACAAGGCGGACCAACAGGGTGAGGTGCTGGACGTGGACGACCTCTACGTCAAGGAGGCGTACGTGAACGAGGGGCCGACGCTCCGTCGTTACCGGGCCGCTGGAATGGGCCGCGCGTCCCCCCTGCGCAAGCGCATGAGCCACATCACCGTCGTCGTGGACACAAAGGAGTAATTGTGGGCCAGAAGACACATCCGTACGGCTTCAGACTCGGGCTCGTTAAGCCCTGGAAGTCCCGGTGGTATGCGAACGGGAGGGATTTCCCGGGTCTGCTCGCCGAGGATGAGAAGCTGCGCAAGTACCTGCAGGCTCGGCTGGACCATGCGGCGCTGGCCGAGGTGGAGATCGAGCGCAAGCCGACGAAGATCGTGGTCACGATCCACACGGGTCGCCCCGGGGTGGTGATCGGCAAGCGTGGCGCCGAGGTGGACAAGCTGCGCGATGAGCTGGCGCTGCTTACGGACTCCGAGGTCTCGATCAACGTGGAGGAGATCAAGCGACCGGAGGTCAATGCCCAGCTCGTGGCGAACAGCATCGCCCACCAGCTGCAGCAGCGCATCGGTTTCCGGCGTGCCATGAAACGGGCCATGCAGGCGGCCACGCGTGCCGGCGCCGAGGGCGTCAAAGTGCAGTGCGGAGGCCGGCTCGGAGGCGCGGAGATCGCGCGAACGGAAGGATATCACGAGGGCCGCGTGCCGCTGCATACGATGCGCGCGGACATCGACTATGCCGAGCGCATGGCGAAGACCACGTACGGCACGATCGGCGTGAAGGTCTGGATCTACCGCGGAGAGGTCAAAGACGACCGGCGCGGACAGACCTACACGGCCGGCGGCGCCAAGTAGGAACGGGACGATGCTTCAACCAAAACGCGTGAAGTACCGCAAGCAGCAGAAGGGCAAGATCCGGGGCAACGCCATGCGAGGCAACACGGTGGCCTTCGGCGACTACGGCCTCCAGACGCTGGATGCCGGGTGGATCACGAATCGACAGATCGAGGCGGCTCGTGTCGCGATGACCCGGCACATCAAGCGTGGCGGAAAGGTCTGGATCCGGATCTTCCCCGACAAGCCGATCACGTCGAAGCCGGCCGAGACGCGGATGGGCAAAGGGAAGGGGAATCCGGAAGGCTGGGTGGCTCCCGTGAAGCCGGGCCGCGTCATGTTCGAGCTGGAGGGGGTGGACGAGTCCATCGCCCGGCGCGCCATGGAGCTGGCCGCGGCGAAGCTCCCGGTGAAGACCCGATTCCTGGTCCGGGAGGAGTAGCGACATGGATGCCAAGGATATCCGTGAACTGACCCAGGACGAAATCGATATCGAGATCGAGCGCGCACGCGAGGAGCTCTTCAAGCTCCGTTTTCGCGCCGCGTACGAGGAGCTCGAGAACCCGGCGTTTCTGAAGGAGCTCCGGAGAGACATCGCCAGGATGAAGACGATTCAGCACGAGCGCGAGCTGCAGGCCGCGGGAGACAGTGATGCTTGAAGATTCGACGCAGACCGCGGGCAGCCGCAAGGTCCGGCAGGGTCGGGTGGTGAGCGACGCCATGGACAAGACCGTCGTGGTCTCCGTGGAGCGCCAGTTCGCCCATCCCCTGTACCGAAAGCGGGTGACGAAGCGGAAGAAGTACCACGCTCACGACGAGCGCAACGAGTTTCGCTCGGGCGACCTGGTCGTCATCGAGGAGACGCGGCCCCTGTCCAAGCGCAAGCGCTGGCGGGTCGTGAAGCTCGTCGAGCGGCCGGAGCAGGAGGGCTGAAGACATGATTCAGCAGGAGACCGATCTCCGGATCGCCGACAACTCGGGGGCGCGCCGCGCCCGGTGCATCCGGGTGCTCGGAGGCTCAGCGCGTCGATACGCGGGTCTGGGGGACATCGTCGTGGTGACCGTCAAGGACGCGATTCCCGGCGGCACGGTGAAGAAGGGGGAAGTCGCCCGCGCCGTGGTCGTGCGCGTGGCCAAGGAGAGCCGTCGCAAGGACGGCACGTACATCCGGTTTGACGAGAACGCCGCGGTGATCATCAACGAGGCCGGCGAGCCGCGAGCCACCCGGATCTTCGGTCCGGTGGCCAGGGAGCTGAGGGAGAAGAAGTTCATGAAGATCGTCTCTCTGGCTCCCGAAGTGATCTGAGGAGCCCGAAATGAGCAATCGAAACAAGCTGCACGTGCGCAGGGGCGACCAGGTCCAGGTGATCGCGGGCAACTACAAGGGCGCGCGAGGCCAGGTGCTTCGGGCGATTCCGGCGAAACACCAGGTCGTGGTGGAGGGCGTGAACATGCGCAAGCGCCACCAGGGCCCGACGCAAGCGAATCCAGAGGGTGGGATCATCACTTTCGAGGCGCCGATTCACGCCTCCAACGTGATGCTCATCGATCCGTCCAACGACGAGCCGACCCGGTATCGGAACCGGATCGACGCGGACGGAACGAAGGAGAGGATCTCCACCAAGAGCGGCAACCCGATTCCGCGGCCGTAAGGCGCGCGGGACGCAGGATAGAGTGATGTTCGCATGAAGCAGCAGCCAAGGCTGAGGCAGCACTACGAGAAGCAGGTGATCCCGCGGCTTCAGGAGTCCTTCGGGTTCGAGAACTCGATGGAAGTCCCGCGGCTCGAGAAGATCGTGATCAACTGCGGTCTCGGTGACGCCAAGGACAACGCCAAGCTCCTGGACTCCGTGGTGGCGGAGATCGCGCGGATCAGCGGGCAGCAGCCCGTGGTGACGCGTGCCCGGAATTCGATCTCGAATTTCAATCTCCGCGAGGGAATGCCCGTAGGAGTGAAGGTGACGCTCCGGGCGTCGCGCATGTACGAATTCCTGGACCGGTTCATCAGCACGGCCGTGCCGAGAATCCGAGACTTCCGCGGCTTCAACAGCCGGGCGTTCGACGGCCGCGGGAACTACACGGTCGGGATCCGCGAGCAGATGGTGTTCGCGGAAGTCGACTATGACGAGATCGTCCGGGTCCACGGAATGGACGTCACGTTCGTGACGACCACGGACCGTGACGACGAGGCCCTGGTGTTGCTGCGCGAGTTGGGGATGCCCTTCCGCGGCGAGACCCCGGTCGTGGTCTGACGACGCACTGCACGTAAGAGATGCGGCTTTCAACGTTGGTCGGAGAGGGTAATGGCTAAGAAGTCACTCATTGCGAAGGCGAATCGCAAGCCGAAATACAGCGCGCGGACGATCCGGCGTTGTAAGCGGTGCGGGCGGTCGCGGGCCTATATGCGGAAGTTTGGACTGTGCCGGATCTGTTTCCGGCAGATGGCGCTGAGGGGTGAGATTCCCGGCGTGCGAAAGGCGAGTTGGTAAGACATGAGCATGAACGATCCCATTGCCGATATGCTGACGCGGGTTCGAAACGCGAACCGGGCGGGCCATCGCCGAGTCGACATGCCGGTTTCGAAGCTGAAGGTAGAGATCTCGCGGATTCTCACGGAGAACCACTTCGTGCACGGATACAAGGTCCTGGATGACGGGGCCCACGGCGTGCTGCGGATCTACTTGAAATACACGGACGACGAGAAACCGGTGATCCGCTCCTTGCGGCGGATCTCCCGGCCCGGGCTGCGGCGATACGTCGGCGCCCAGGGGATGCCGAAGGTCCGGTCCGGAATGGGCATCGCCATTCTCTCGACGTCCAAGGGACTGATGACCGACCGGCAGGCGCGGCAGGCGCGCGTCGGCGGAGAGGTGATCGCCACGGTCTACTAGGACCGGGCGCCAGGAACAGCCGTCCCCGTGGGGACGCCAGACAGAGCGCGATACAGATGTCGAGAGTCGGAAGGCAGCCGATCGTCGTCCCGGAAGGGGTAGACGTGACCATCGACGGGTCGAGCGTGAGCGTGAAGGGCTCCAAGGGCGAGCTCAGCGGGCGCTTCGATCCGGACATGAGCATCGAATTGGAGGACGGGGCCATCGTGGTCACCCGTCCCACCGACCAGCCCCGTCACCGGGCGCTGCACGGTCTCACGCGCAGCCTTGTGGCCAACATGGTCCAGGGGGTGCACGAAGGATTCGAGCGCTCGCTCGAGATTCATGGCGTCGGCTACCGCGCCCAGCAGAAGGGCTCTTCGGTCGAGTTCTCAGTGGGTTACAGCAACCCGGTGATGTTCGAGGCACCGGAGGGTGTGACCCTCGCAGTGGAGACTCCGACCCTGGTACACGTGAGGGGCATCGACAAACAGGCCGTGGGCGAGGTGGCGGCGAGGATTCGAAGGATCCGCCCACCCGAGCCCTACAAGGGCAAGGGCATTCGTTACCGCGGCGAGCACGTGCGGCGCAAGGCCGGCAAGGCCACCGCCGTCGGCGTCTAAGAGGAATCGGACATGGCACTCAACAAGTCGGCAGAGCGGCGCAGGCGCCGCGCCAAGAGGCATCAGAGGGTTCTGAAGAAGATGCGCGGTACGGCGGACCGGCCCAGGCTGGTCGTCTTCCGGAGCCTTAAGAACATCGAAGGTCAGCTGGTCGACGACGACCGCGGGGCCACCCTGGTCGGCGTGTCCACCCTGGCGCTCGAGCAAGCGCCCGAGGTGGAAGACCTGTCCGGGAAGATGGCCGCGAGCTTCACGGCGGGTAAGACGCTCGCCGAGAAGGCAAAATCGGCGGGCATCGAGACCATCGTGTTCGACCGTGGCGGGTACCGCTATCACGGCCGGGTCAAGGCGTTCGCCGACGGGGCGAGGGCCGGCGGGCTGAAGTTCTAGACGAGATTACTTGACGGCGGATCGGCCGCGAAATACGCGCCCGGACGCCGCAGGATTCGGAGAAGCTCAGGGAATGGCGAAGAAGCAAGGTCGCAGACGGGATCGTCGGGACGACGGGGATAACCTCAAGGAGAACGTGATCCACATCAATCGGGTCTCGAAGGTGGTCAAGGGTGGCCGCCGCTTTTCCTTCACGGCCCTCGTGGCGGTCGGTGATGGACAGGGCAAAGTGGGGACGTCGCTCGGAAAGGCCAACGAAGTGGCGGAGGCGATCCGCAAGGGCCTCGAGCAGGCGCGCAAAGCGATGGTCGAGATCCCGATCGTGGGTGGCACGATCCCGCACGAGCTGGTGGGCCGGCACGGCGCGGGTCGCGTGCTCCTGAAGCCCGCATCTCCGGGTACGGGAGTGATCGCCGGGGGACCGGTGCGCGCCGTGCTCGACTGCGCGGGCGTGCAGGACATCCTCACCAAGAGCCTGGGATCGAACAATCCGCTCAACGTGGTCGCGGCCACGATGAACGGGCTGCAGAGCCTGATGACGCCGGAGGCCGTGGCCCGGGAGAGAGGCGTGGATCCCGAGGTGATCCGGGAGGCGATGCGTGGCTAAGAACATCCGCATCAAGCAGGTGCGCAGCGGGAGCAACGCGATGCGGAAGCAGCGCGCGACTCTCGAGGCGCTCGGACTCCGCCACCATCAAGCGGAGGTCGTGAAGGAAGACAACCCGGCCATCCGAGGGATGATCCGGGCAGTCGCGCACCTGGTGGAAGTCGAGGAGGTCGACTAGACCCATGGCAGACAAGAAGCGAATCGGCCTGGACAACCTCAGCCCGATCCCGGGATCCAGTGGAAAGCGGAAGCGGGTCGGCAGGGGGCACGGCTCGGGTCACGGAAAGACGTCCGGCCGCGGACACAAGGGTCAGAAGTCGCGTTCCGGCGCGTCCATTCCGGCCTGGTTCGAGGGCGGCCAGATGCCGCTGTACCGGCGGGTCCCGAAACGGGGCTTCAAGCCGATCAATCGGCGCGAGTACCAGGTCGTGAACGTGGGCATGCTTGCGGACGCCGACGGCTCCGAATTCGGGCCGGAGGAGCTGAAGGCTCGCGGCCTCATCTCGTCGCTGCGCAAGCCGGTCAAGGTTCTCGGAGTCGGATCGGCCGGCCGGCCGATCACGGTACGCGCGCACGCGTTCAGCGCTTCGGCCCGGGAGAAGATCGAGGCGGATGGCGGAACCGCGGAACTGATCGGCTGACATGGCGAACGAACGGACGCAGGCGCTGCAGGCGGCTCAGAACATCTTCAAGATCCCGGAGCTGAAGAGCAAAATACTCTTCACGCTCATGTGCCTGGCGATCTACAGGCTGGGTGCGCACATCCCGACCGCTGGGGTCAACGTGCTGGCCCTGCAGCAGCTGGCGGGTCAGTTCCAGGGCACCCTGTTCGGGATCTACGACCTGTTCACGGGTGGCGCGCTGGCTCGGGCCACTGTGTTCGCGCTCGGGATCATGCCGTACATCTCGGCCAGCATCATCTTCCAGGTGCTCGGCTCGACGTTCCCCACCATCGAGAAGCTTCAGAAGGAGGGAGAGGACGGGCGCCGGAAGCTCACTCAGTGGACCCGGTACTCGACCGTCTTCCTGTGCGTGATGCAGGCGTACGGCTACTCGATTTTCCTCGAGTCGCAGCCCGGCGTCGTGGTGTTTCCGGGCTGGGCCTTCAGGATCGAGACCGTCCTGCTGCTCACCGCCGGTGGTGTCTTCGTGATGTGGCTCGGCGAGCAGATCACGGAGCGGGGAATCGGAAACGGGATGTCGCTGCTGATCTTCTTCTCGATCATCCAGGGCTTCCCGGCGGCCGTATTCAACACGCTGGAGCTGTTGCGGGCCGGCGGGATCAGCCTGTTCAAGCTGATCGCCCTGCTCGTCGTGCTGATCCTGATCACCGCGGCCGTGGTGGCGCTGACCATGGCGGCCCGGCGCATTCCCGTCCAGATCCCGCGGAAGGTGGTCGGGCGCGGGCGCGTGCGTGAAGGCCAGAAGTCTTTCATCCCGATCCGCATCAACAGCGCCGGCGTGATGCCGATCATCTTCGCGCAGGCCATCATCATCGTGCCCGGTACGCTGTACTCGTTCACGGGCGGGCAGGGTGCGTCCGGCTTCCTGTACGATCTGAGCCAGATCTTCCAGCCCGGATCGATGTGGTACTACGTCACCTACGCGGCACTGATCATCGTGTTCACCTACGTGTACACGGCCATCATCTTCAACCCGGTCGACCTGGCGGAAAACCTGAAGAAACAGGGCGGGTTCATCCCGGGAGTGAAGCCGGTAGCGCAGACGGCCGAGTACATCGACCGGGTCCTCACGCGGGTCACCCTGCCGGGCTCGATCTACCTGGCGGTGATCGCGATCCTGCCGTTTTGGATCTTCGCGGCGTTCGACATTCAGACGTTCTTCTTCGGAGGGACGTCGCTCCTGATCGTGGTCGGCGTGGCGCTGGACACGGTGCAGCAGATGCAGCAGCATCTACTGCTCCGGCAGTACGAAGGGTTCATGAAGAAGGGACGGGTCAAGTACAGGGGCCGTCAGAAATACATGTGACGGACTTGTTCGAGGAGATCCGTACGTGAGGCTCATCATCATGGGTCCGCCGGGTGCGGGCAAAGGCACCCAGGGCGAACTTCTGGCTCGGAAGCTGAGGATCCCGAGATTCTCGACGGGGGACATACTCCGCCAGGCCCTGCGCGATGGGACTCCGATGGGGGTCGAGGCCAAGCGGTTCATGCACGCGGGTGAGCTGGTTCCCGACGGAGTGATCCTCGGCATCATCGGGGAGGCTCTGGAGCACGACGACTCCGGGGACGGTTTCCTCCTGGACGGCTTTCCCCGGACGGTCGCGCAGGCGGAAGGCCTGCAGGCCCTGCTGGCGGACCAGGGACTGGCCCTCGACGCGATCGTGAACCTGGTCGTGGACGATGCCGAGATCGGGAAGCGCCTGTCCACGCGCGGTCGGAAGGACGACGGGGTGGACACGATCAGACGGCGGCTCGAGGTCTACCGGGCGGACACCCGCCCGGTTCTCGAATGGTATGGGAACCACGACACTCGGGTCCTGTCGGTGGAAGGCGTCGGCGACATCGAGGAGATCCAGGCCCACATCCTGGAACGCCTGGGCCTGTGATGCGGCTGAAGTCGGCCGACGAGATCGACGCGATCGGCCAGGCCGGCGAGATCGTCGGCGGGGTGCTGGCGCTCGTCGGGGAGCGCGCCGTCCCGGGCGTGAGCACCGGAGAGCTGGACGAGCTGGCGGAAGGCTACATTCGCGACCATTCCGGAGCGAAACCGGCCTTCAAGGGGTTGTACGGGTTCCCGGGCACGCTGTGCACCAGCGTGAACGACGAGGTGGTGCACGGGATCCCGTCGCCGGCGCGGCGGCTCGAGGAGGGCGACCTGCTCGGCGTCGATGTGGGCGTCGAACTGGACGAGTTGTTCGCGGATGCGGCGGTGACCTTGGCGATCGGTGAGCCTTCGCCCGAAGTGCAACGGCTTCTGGCGGTGACGCAGGAGGCCCTGGGTGTGGGTGTGGCCGAGGCCACCGTGGGCGCGACGCTCGGTGATGTAGGCGCCGCCATACAGACGGTCGTCGAAGACGCCGGGTACAGCGTGATCCGGGAACTCGTGGGGCACGGAGTCGGCTTCGCGCCGCACGAGGAGCCCCACGTGCCGAACTTCGGCCGCCGTGGGCAGGGCGCGGCTTTGGAGGAAGGGCTCGTGATCGCGATTGAGCCCATGGTAAACGTAGGACGCCGTCAGATCCGGACGCTGGCGGACGGATGGACGGTGGTAACGGTCGATGGAAGTCTGTCGGCCCATTTCGAACACACGGTGGCCGTGACGCACGAGGGTCCCAGGATCCTCACGCAGCGCCCGGGCGGCTGAGGCGCCAAAGAGGAGAGCAGTTTGGCCAAGGAAGAACCGATTCAGATGGCCGGTGAGGTAATCGAAGCCCTGCCGAATGCCATGTTCCGGGTGAAGCTCGAGAACGAGCACGAAATCACGTGTCACGTCTCGGGGAAGATCCGCATGAATTACATTCGGATTCTCCCCGGTGACAAGGTCACGGTCGAGATGTCGCCCTACGATCTGACGAAGGGGCGAATCACCTACCGGTTCAAGTAAAGGTCGTTGATTCAGGGGCAGACAGCGGTTATCTTCAAAAGCTGTCTCGCGAACGGTCGAAAAGGACGGATGCTGTCATGAAGGTGCGTTCAAGCGTGAAGAGGATCTGCGAACATTGCAAGATCATCCGGCGCCGAGGAGTGGTGAGGGTGATCTGCAGTCGCGATCCGAAACACAAGCAGCGGCAGGGATAGAGGACGTTGGACCGGGAGGCGCCCTTCGGCGGCTCGGGTCCACAATCTGAACGGGTGGTACATGGCAAGAATAGCAGGCGTTGACCTCCCCAGGGATAAGCGGGTCGAGATCGCTCTGACGTACATCTACGGCATCGGTCGATCGACGGCACAGGCGATCCTGAGCGAGACTGCGCTGGATCCGGATACGCGGGTGAACGAGCTCTCGGACGAGGACGTCAACAAGCTCCGCAGGGTCATCGAGAACCGATACAAGGTGGAGGGTGCTCTTCGCACGGAGACGTCCATGAACATCAAGAGGCTCATGGACATCGGCTGCTACCGCGGTCTGCGGCACCGCCGCGGCCTTCCGGTGCGTGGGCAGCGGACGCACACGAACGCGCGCACCCGTAAGGGTCCGCGCCGAGCGGTGGCTGGCAAGAAGAAGCCGCCTTCGAAGAAATAGGACGACGACACGTGGCAAAGCCGACTCGCAGGAAGAAGCGCCAGGTAGACGCCGAGGGCGTCGCCCATATCAAGGCGACTTTCAACAACACGATCATCACGATCACCGAGAGCAACGGGGGGACCGTGGCCTGGGCCAGTGCCGGAAAGGCCGGGTTCAAGGGCTCGAAGAAGTCCACCCCGTTCGCCGCGACCATCGCGGCGGAGACCGTGGGGCGGGAAGCCGCCTCCATGGGAATGAAGAGAGTGCACGTCCGCGTGCAGGGGCCGGGTTCGGGACGAGAGTCCGCGATCCAGGCTCTGCAGGGGGCTGGCCTTACGATCCGGTCGATCCGGGACGTCACGCCGATTCCCCACAACGGATGCCGCCCGCCCAAGAAGCGGCGGGTCTGAGGCGGACGGCTACAGGTATTTGACGGCGACAGGTTAAGGGAGCCAGATGGCACGTTACACGGGTCCGGTCTGCAGGCTTTGCCGCAGGGAAAACGAGAAGCTGTTTCTCAAGGGCAAGCGCTGCTTCACCGAGAAGTGCGCCCTCGAGCGCAAGGCGTATCCGCCGGGTCAGCACGGGACCGGCCGCCGTCGCAGGCGGTCGTCCGAGTACGCGACCCAGCTGCGCGAAAAGCAGAAGGTGAAGCGCATCTACGGGGTGGGGGAGAAGCAGTTCCGAACCCTGTTCACCAAGGCCGCGCGGGTGAAGGGGATCACGGGCGAGAACCTCCTCATTTCTCTCGAGGCGCGCCTGGACAACATCGTCTACCGGCTCGGGTTCGCGCCGTCGCGCAAGGCGGCGAGGCAGCTGGTGCGTCATCGTCACGTCCGTGTGGACGGGGCGACGGTGGACATCCCGAGCTTTCAGGTGGCCCCGGGCCACGAGGTGTCGATCGCACCGGCCGCGCAGGACATGCCGGTCGTGCGGGAGGCCGTGGAAGACCGCAAGGGCAAGGATCAGCTCAGCTGGTTGGGCGTCGACTTCGACAACTTCTCGGGTCGAGTGCTCGAGCAGCCGAGCCGGGCGGATATCCCGCTCGCCGTTCAGGAGCAGCTGATCGTCGAGCTGTACAGCAAGTAATATAGGGGCAAAACGCACATGTCAGCAGGGCTAGACCTTACAGGACTCGTATTGCCAGGCACGGTCGAGGAGCACAGCCGCTCCGAGGACGGCCGGCAGGCGGAGTACGTACTGCAGCCGCTGGAGCGCGGTTTCGGACATACCGTGGGCAACTCGATCCGCCGGGTGCTCCTGTCGTCGCTTCCTGGAAGCGCGATCTGGGCCTTCCGCGCGGACGGCGTGCAGCACGAGCACCAGACGATCCCGGGTGTGGTGGAGGACATTCACCAGGTCATTCAGAAGCTGAAGAAGCTGGTGGTCGTTCTCGATCCGGGCGTCGACGAGGCACGACTCGAGCTGTCGGTTTCCAAGGCGGGGCCGGTCACGGCCTCGATGGTCGGGAAGGTCTCCGGGGTCACGATCGTGAACCCGGACGTCGTCCTGTTCACGCTGCAGGATGACCTGCCCGAGGCGCGGCCGCTCAACCTCGATTTCTGGGTGAACCGCGGCCGGGGCTTCGTAGTGGCGGAGCAGCACGAACGCCCCGAAGACGCGCCGGTGGACCTGATCCGGGTCGACTCGGTCTACAATCCGGTGGTTCGAGCCAACTTCCTCGTTCAGGAAACGCGGGTCGGGCAGCGGACGGACTTCGATCGGCTCACGATCCAGATCGAGACAGATGGCTCGGTGGAACCGGGAGATGCGGTCGCTGATGCGGCCGAGATCGCTCGTCTGCACCTCCAGTACCTGACCGGATTCGGCGCGGGCAACGGTGGCTCCGCGCCTGAGATCGGCGGTCGGGACGGACGGAGCGCCGTGGATGCGGGCATGACGGCCCTGCTCGAGTCGCCGCTGGAGGCGTTCGAGGGGATCTCGATCCGCTCGCGCAACAACCTGGACAAGGCAGATATTCACACCCTCCTGGACATCGTGGTCCGGTCGCGGGACGACATCCTCGCGGTGCCCTCGTTCGGCGAGAAGTCGCTCGAGGAGATCGCGGAGGTGCTCGCGATCAACGGTCTCCGCTTTGGAATGGCGATCGAGCGCGACGACGTGGGTGATCTCTGGATGGTGGATGAGGTGGCCGCTGGAGGCGAGGGCGGAGATGAGGCATAGGCACAAGGGCAGAGGGCTCAGCCGGACGGCGAGCCATCGCACGGCGACGCTGCGCAACATGGCCACGAGCCTGATTCAGCACGAACGGATCCGCACGACGGAAGCGCGAGCCAAGGAGCTGCGCCCGTTCGTCGAGAAGCTGATCACGCTCGGCGGAACGGATGACGTGCACAGCCGGCGCCTGGCGCGTCGGCACATCGCGGACCGGGAAGCCCTCCACAAGCTGTTCGACGAGGTGGGGCCGCGCTTCCGGGAGCGACCGGGTGGGTACACTCGCATCGTGAAGCTCGGGGCTCGAAAGGGCGATGGCGCCGAGATGGCCATCATCGAGCTCACCGAGATGGGCAACTAGAACCGACCTCGGGTCGGGAAAGGCAGGCACCGATGCTTCGCGGGACTTCGACGATACTGATGGTCGTCGCAGTGCTGGCCGTCGTCGGTTTCATGTGGTGGCTGGACCGCAAGGCGGGCTCCCTGGAAACCGAGGTCGAACCGGTGCTCGAGGAGGTAGTTGACGTCGAGCCGGTGGACATCAACAGCGCGGCTCTCGCGTCGAATCCGGGCTCGGCGGTGGGCGAAACGGGCTACCTGCGCTCGGTCGCGGTCGCTCAGCGCCTGGGCAGGGCCTCGTTCACGGTCCAGCTGGACAGCGCGACGACGTTTCCGGTGCTTCTGTCCCCCGACCTGATTCAGATGGACACCCAGGTGTATGCGGGTGACAATGTGACGTTGTACGGTCACGTGTTCACGCTCAACGACTCGATCCGGTCGGTGTGGGTAGAGCAGGAGGCCGTAGACCAGGCAAACGCGGGCGCGATTCCGGCAAGTCCGAGCTTCATCATCGCGGACTCGCTCTCGTTCAACTGACGGTTTCGAGATGGCAAACTTCTGTTACGTATGCAATAAAGGGCCGGCGACCGGCAACCGCGTGAGCAACGCGAACAACAAGCGCAAGCGGCGCTTCATGCCCAACCTGCAGCGTGTCCGGGTCCTCGAAGACGGGCGGGCCGTTCGGGTTCGTGTTTGTACGCGGTGCCTGAAGGCGGGCAAGGTTCGCAAAGCCCCCTGAGGCGCGGGCGCGAGTCGTCAGTTCTTCATCGCGCCGAGCTGAGAAGACCCGAGAAGGCTCCGCCACCAGGTGGAGCCTTCTTGTCGTGTCAGGCCCGCCATTCACCGGGCCACGACCGGCCGGGGGCCGGAGGGTGAATCACAGCCGGCGCCGAAGGCCCGGAGCGTTGCGAGAATGAAAGCACTGGTCACCGGCGCCGACGGTTTCGTCGGCCAGCACCTCGTCGCGGAACTCCTCGATCACGGGGTCACCGTATCCGCATCCGTGCTCGACCTCCCTCCCAGTCGATCGACGCTGTCCGTCGAGCAAATGGCGCTCGTGGACTGGAAAGCGGCGGACGTGCTGGACCAGGATGCCCTGGTTCGGGTCATCGCTGCCGCCATGCCCGATCAGATCTACCACCTGGCGGGCTTCGCGTCCGGAGCCCTGGCCCGGCAATTCGCCTCGGACGCCGTTCACATCAATGCGGGCGGGACCGTAAACCTCTGCGAGGCCGTTCTTTGCGTCCGCGAGCATGAGCCCGACTTTGATCCGCGAATCCTGGTCATGGGTTCGGCCGACGGCTACGGGGATGCGGCGCAGGCCGGAGATCCGATTACGGAGGACATGTCGCTGCGCCCGGTTTCGGTGTACGGGCTGTCCAAGGCCAGCCAGGAGCTGGCGGCGCACACATATCGGCGCGCCCACGGTTTGCGCATCCTGGTGGCCCGAGGATTCAATCTGGTGGGCCCGGGGCAGGAGCCGCCGTTCGTGGTGCCTGAATTCGCCGTTCAGCTGGCACGCATTGCCGCGGGCGAGCTGGAGCCCGTGGTCGTCGTAGGAAACCTGGAGGTAAGGCGCGATTTCACCGACGTCCGTGATGGGGTGCGGGCCTTCAGGATGTTGATGGATCTGGACGCGCCCGGGGCAGCCTATAACGTGGCCTACGGCGAAGCGATCCGGATTGGACGTCTCCTCGAGTGGATCATAGACGAGGCGGGCGTCGAGGTAGAGATTGAGGTGACCTCGAGCCGGATGCGAAGGAAACAGCTGGACGTCGTGGTCGGAGACGCCACCCGCTTGCGCGAAGCGACGGGCTGGAAGCCGAGCCGCGATGTCGAATCCTCGGTTCGGGAGACGTACCGCTGGATGAAGGGCCGTTTCGTGAACACCATGAACGAAAACCCGGTGGTTTGAGCGAGGAAGACATGAATGTCACGGTCGTAGGAAGCGGATACGTCGGCCTGGTGGTCGGCGCCTGCCTGGCGGAGACGGGGAACCAGGTAGCGTGCGCGGACATCGACGAGCGAAAGATCGGGATGCTGAACGAAGGGAAGAGCCCCATCTACGAGCCCGGCCTGGACCGGCTTCTTCAGCGGAACCTGGCGGAGGGCCGCATCCGGTTCACCACCGACGTTGCGGACGCGGTTCGCTCGGGTCAGGTGGTGTTCATCGCGGTGGGTACCCCGCCCGACGAGGACGGGTCGGCCGATCTGCAGCACGTGCTGGCGGTGGCCCGCGTCATCGGACAGAACCTGGTCGATGAGAAGGTGGTGATCACAAAGAGCACCGTTCCCGTCGGAACGGCCTCAAAGGTCCGCGAGGAGATCGAAAAGCACACGGACGGCACGTTCCACGTCTGCTCGAATCCGGAGTTCCTGAAGGAGGGAGCCGCGATCGACGACTTCATGCGGCCGGACCGGGTGGTGTGCGGCATCGAGTCGGAGGGCGCGCGTCCCGTGCTGGAAGAGCTGTACGAGCCGTTCGTGCGGAGCGGTAACCCGCTGATCTTCATGGATATAGCATCGGCTGAACTCACCAAGTACGCGGCGAACGCCATGCTGGCCACGCGGATCAGCTTCATGAACCAGGTTGCAGCGCTGTGCGAGGCCGCCGGCGCGGACGTGACGATGGTTCGGCGGGGAGTCGGCTCGGATCCACGGATCGGGGCGTCGTTCCTGTACGCCGGGGCCGGGTACGGGGGGAGCTGCTTCCCCAAGGACGTTCGGGCGCTGATCCAGACCGGCGAGGAGATGGACGTGGACCTGTCCATCCTCAAAGAAGTGCACGAGACGAACGAGCGGCAGAAGAAGGTCCTGGGCCAGAAGATCCGGACGCGGTTTGGAGACGACCTGTCGGGCATGAGCTTCGCGGTCTGGGGACTCGCGTTCAAGCCGGAGACCGACGACATGCGGGAGGCAGCTTCCGTGACGGTGATCGAGGAGCTCCTGGGCGCCGGCGCGAGGGTCATCGCGCACGACCCGGTAGCCGAAGAGGTGGCCCGGGAATGGTACCTCGGCGATCGGATCGAGTACGCTCAGGACGAGTACGCGGCCCTCTCGGGCGCGGACGCCCTGGTGGTGGTCACCGAATGGCTGCAGTACCGGCGGCCGAGCTGGGAGCGCGTGAAGGCTGCGCTCGAGGCACCTATCGTGTTCGACGGGCGAAACCTCTACGATCCGGCGCGCATGCGGCGGCACGGCTTCGAGTACTATCCGATCGGCCGCGAGCAGGTGCGATGAGGATCCTCATCACGGGAGCCGCCGGCTTCCTGGGCTCGCACCTCACGGACCGGTTCCTGGCCGACGGCCATGAAGTGATCGGGATGGACAACCTCATCACGGGGAATCTCGAGAACATCGCTCACCTCGCTGACGAGCCGCGTTTCGAGTTCGTAGAGCACGATGTGACGCAGTTCATCGATGTGCAGGGTGCGCTGGACGGGGTGCTTCACTTCGCGTCTCCCGCAAGCCCGGTGGACTACCTGGAGCTTCCGATCCAGACACTCAAGGTCGGGAGCCTCGGCACTCACAACGCGCTCGGGCTCTCCCTGGCCAAGGGCGCTCGCTTCCTCCTGGCGTCGACCTCGGAGGTGTACGGCGACCCCCTGGTGCACCCCCAGCCCGAGAGCTACTGGGGCAACGTCAACCCGATCGGACCGCGCGGCGTGTACGACGAGGCGAAGCGGTTCGCCGAGGCCATGACCACCGCGTACCGGAGGTACCACGGGGTCGACACACGTACGGTGCGCATCTTCAACACGTACGGTCCGCGCATGCGGCCGGGGGACGGGCGGGTCGTGTCCAACTTCATCGTGCAGGCCCTGCTCGGGCATGGCCTCACGGTGTACGGTGACGGCTCGCAGTCGCGCAGCTTCTGCTACGTCTCGGACGAGGTGGAGGGGATCTACCGCCTTTTCAATTCGAACGAGCCGCACCCGGTGAACATCGGGAACCCGGACGAGTACACCGTGGGGCAGCTGGCCGAGCGAATCCAGGCCCTGGTGAACCCGGACGCGGGGGTTACGTATCTGCCGCTCCCCACGGACGATCCGAAGGTCAGGAAGCCGGACATCACCCGGGCGCGGACGCTGCTCGGCTGGGAGCCGGCCGTGTCGCTCGACGAGGGACTTCGCAGCACCGTCGCGTACTTCAGGTCGCTCCAGGAGCGTGGAGCCCTGCAGCCCCCGCCGGTTCTCACTGAGGAGGCGGAGGAAGAGCGATGACCGAGTCCACGGGGCAGGTCCTGTCGGTGGTCATGCCCGTCTACAACGAGCAGGAGACGCTCGAAGCGATCATTCGCCGCGTGCGAGAGGTTTCGCTCAAGATCGAGCTCGTGTGCGTGGATGACGGTTCGTCCGACCGTTCCCGGGAGATTCTGGCGCGTCTCGAGGCGGAAGGAATGGTGGACCGGGTCATTCTGCACGAGAAGAACCAGGGCAAAGGAAGGGCTCTCGCCACCGGATTCGCCGCGGCGAGCGGGAACGTGGTCATCATCCAGGATGCGGACCTCGAGTACGACCCGGACGAGTACCGGAAGCTGCTGGAGCCGATCCTCGACGACCGGGCGGACGTGGTCTACGGATCGCGGTTCTTCGGCGGCGAGCCTCATCGCGTGCTCTACTTCTGGCACTACGTGGGGAACCGATTCCTCACTCTGATGTCCAACATGGTGACGAACCTTAACCTGACGGACATGGAGACGTGCTATAAGTGCTTCCGGAAGGAGGTTCTCCAGGGTCTGGAGATCGAGGAGCGAGGTTTCGGAGTCGAGCCGGAGCTCACCGCGAAGATCGCCCGCGGCGGGTGGCGCGTGTACGAGGTCGGCGTTTCGTACAGCGGCCGGACCTACGCCGAGGGGAAGAAGATCAACTGGAAGGACGGATTCCGAGCCCTGCACTGCATCGTGAAGTACGGAGTCGTTCGGCGGGCAACGTCACGCCCCCAGATTCCGGCGCGGGCCACGGACGGCTGAGGCAGAGGATCGTGCCGCGTTCCCAGGCAGGCGGATGGCGTAAGGGAGTCGTGGCACTCCTGGTCGGAACCCTCGGGTCGGTCGCCTGCGACGGTGCACCGGACGACGCGGTCGAACGCGGAGATCGCCTGTACGCCGCCGGCCAGGTGGACGCCGCGATCGCCGAGTACAGGCTGGCGGTCCGCCAGCGAGGAGACGAGCCGGAGCTGCTGCTCCGGCTGGGCGACGCCTACGGCAAGAAGGGCGAGGTGGAGGCTTCTCTGCGCTACGTGCGCCGGTTGCTCACCCTCGATTCGACGTACCGGTACCAGGCGGCGGCCGTTCTCGCCGAGGCGGGCCGGGCTGCCCTGGACCGAGGCGCACCGGACAACATGGCACGGGCGCTCGGTCCACTGGAGCGGATGGGCATCGGCCTGATCCCGAGTGATCTGCGGCTGGCCCTGGCCCGACACTACTCGGGGCTGGCGGACTACGGGCGGGCGCTGCCGCTGTACCTGGGCGCGAGTGAGAACGGTGAGCTGGCCCCGGACGTCGAGCTCGAGACGGCCCGGACGTTTCAGGAGCTCGGGGGCTGCCGGGAGGCTCTGGGGCATTTCGAGAGCTACCTGGCGAGGGGAGGCTCAGCCGGCACCGACCGGTCCGGCGTTCGCTGGCAGTACGGCAACTGCCTGTTCGCGGTCGCCGAAGAGGAACTTCGCCGGGGCGCGCGTCGTTCGGCTAGCACGCACCTCGACGCGCTGATCCAGCAGGGCGTCCCGCGAACGCTCCTCGACAGGGCTCACTTCGAGCGGGGCGAGATCCGCCTTGCCCAGGGGGCGTACGAGGACGCGGAGGCCGACTTTCTGGCCGTGCTGGACCTGAACCCCGCCCGCAGCGGGCCGCTGGTCGCGATGGCGGAAGAGAGAATTCGAGAGATCCGATACGGATATCTGAGATAATGGGACGAACCGGGGGACGCGGGGGATCGGCAGGATCGTGGCGCACGCGCCTGATGTGGGGCGCGTGGCTGGCCCTGGGCGTGGTGTGGGGCTGCGCGCCTGCAATGCCTCCCGAGAACGCGACCCCGAGGGGCAGGTTCGACTGGTCCGTGGAACGGTTCGAGGCGGGCAAGTACCATGACGCCATCCGCGGGTTCCGGGACCATCTGCTGCGTGAGCCGCTCCATCCGACGGCGGACAGCAGCCGATATCTGCTGGCCGAGTCGTACCTGGAGACAGACCAGGAGCTTCTCGCGGCTAACGAGTTCCGCCAGCTGGCGACATCGAGACCGAACAGCCCGCTCGCGGATGATGCGCAGTTCGGGGTGTGCAGGGCGACCTGGGCCGTTTCTCCGGATCTGCCGCGTGACCAGGAGTTCACGGAGAAGACGATCGAGGAGTGTACCCGGCTGCTGGAGTTCTTCCCCCGCAGTCCGCTGGTTGGGGAGGCTCGGGACCTGGTGGCCCAGGCCCGGCAGAAGATGGCGGCGAAAGAGCTCAGGGTAGGGAAGTACTACTACGACCGCGGATTCCTGGAATCGGCGATCATCTACTTCGAGAACATCGTTCAGACGTACCCAGAGGCCGATGTCGTTCCCGAGACGTTGCTGGTGCTGTACGACAGCTACGAGAAGGTCGGGTTCCGCGCCGAGGCCAGTTTCGTTCGGGACCGGCTCCTGGAGCTCTATCCGGACTCGCCGCAGGCCGCGGAGATTCAGCAGCTCCAAGAGGACGAGGGCTAAGGTGCCCGGACGCGTCGGTATCCTGGGCGGCACGTTCGATCCTCCCCACGTCGGGCACCTGGTGGTGGCGCAGGACGCGATCGATGCTCTCGAGCTCGACCTGCTCCTGGTCGTGCCGGCGGCCCGGCCGCCGCACCGGGACGCTGTGCTGGATGCCGCGACGCGGTACGACCTCGCTCGCCAGGCGTTCGAGGGCGATGCTCGAATCCGGGTCAGCGACGTGGAGCTCGAGCGCAGCGGTCCCTCGTGGACGGTGGACACGCTGGAGTGGGCTGCGCGCGAGCTGCGTCCGGACGCGCTGTTCCTGATCGTGGGAGCGGATCAGCTGCAAGCCTTCGGGGAGTGGAAGGAACCCGAGCGGATCCTCGGGCTGGCGCAGCTGGCCGTGATGACCCGCCCCGGCGAAGAGGTGGCGGATTCGGAAGTGCCGCACGAAGTAATCGAAGTCACACGGGTCGACCTGTCCAGCACGCGGATCAGGCGGCGGCTGGAGCAGGGTCGATCCATTCGATACATGGTGCCGGAGCGCCTTCGACCGCAGGTCGAGCAGGCGTGGACGGCTCTGAGCACTCCGTCGGGCGTCTGAAGGCGCCCGACAGAACAGAGGAAGATCGCTGCACATGCTGAAGGGAATGGTACAGAAGGTGGTGGGCACCCGCTTCCAGCGCGAGATGAAGCGGATGCAACCCATCGTGGACGACATCAAGCGGCACGAAGAGCGCCTGGCCGGGCTCTCCGAAGACGAGCTCAAGGCCCAGACCGTCATGTTCCGCGAGCGGATCCGCGAGCGCACCCAGAAGCTCGAGGCCGAGATCGAGAAGCTCAAGGACGATCGCCGCCACACGGAGGACAGCTCCAAGCGGGCCGACCTGTCCGAGCGCTTGAGTCAGGCCGAGACCGAGCTACAGGAGGCCATGGACGAGGTCCTCGACGACCTGCTGCCGGAGGCGTTCGCCACGGTACGCGAGGCGTGCCGACGCCTGCTGGACAGCGAGATCGAGGTCACGGGTCACAAGATGACCTGGGACATGGTCCCGTACGACGTTCAGCTCATCGGCGGGATCGTGCTGCACCAGGGCAAGATCGCGGAGATGGCGACCGGTGAGGGGAAGACGCTGGTCGCGACCCTTCCCCTGTACCTCAACGCCCTGCCCGGCAAGGGCGCTCACCTGGTCACGGTGAACAACTACCTGGCCCGGCGGGACTCGCAGTGGATGGGGACCATCTTCCACTACCTCGGCCTCACCGTCGGCTGCATCGACGACACGCAGCCGGGCAGTGAGGTGCGGCGGCAGATGTACGGCTGCGACATCACCTACGGCACCAACAACGAATTCGGGTTCGACTACCTCCGCGACAACATGGTCGTGCGTCGCGAGGACCGGGTACAGCGGGCCTACAACTACTCCATCATCGACGAGGTGGACTCCGTCCTCATCGACGAGGCCCGCACGCCGCTGATCATCAGCGGACCGGTGGGCCAGGCGCAGGACCAGCAGGCCTACAAGAAGTACAACTCGCAGGTCGCCAGCCTCGTGCGGAAGCAGGGGGCCATTGTGAACGGCCTGGTGGCGGACGCGGAGAAGCAGCTGAAGCTCCTCGAGGAGGAGTCCGAGGAAGCCAGCGAGTTTCACACCGGCAAGCTGCTTCTCGCGGCGAATCGTGGCGCGCCCAAGAACCGGCGCCTCATGAAGATGCTGAGCGAGACGGGGGTCAAGCAGATCCTGCAGCGCACCGAGGCCGGGGTCATGCGCGAGAAGGCCATGGCCGAGATCGATGAGATGCTCCTGTTCACCACGGACGAGAAGGGGCATACGATCCAGATCAGCGACCGGGGGCAGGACATCCTGAGTCCCGGCGACCCTGATGCGTTCGTGATCCCGGACATCTCGGAAGACGTGAAGAAGGTCGAGGACGACGCGAAGCTCGGTCCCGATGAAAAGCGGGATCGAATTCAGGGTCTGGAGAGGGACTACGCGGAGAAGTCCGAGCGCCTGCACATCATCCACCAGCTGGTGAAGGCCCACTCGCTGTACGAGAAGGACGTCGAGTACGTCGTCGAGAACGGCGAAGTCGTCATCGTGGACGAGTTCACGGGCCGCAAGATGACGGGCCGGCGGTGGAGCGACGGCCTGCACCAGGCGGTAGAGGCGAAGGAGAACGTGAGCGTGCGCGGCGAGACGCAGACACTCGCCACGATCACGATTCAGAACTACTTCCGGATGTACGCCAAGCTGGCCGGCATGACCGGTACGGCGGAGACGGAAGAAGGGGAGTTCCACGAGATCTACGGACTCGAGGTGGTGGTGATTCCCACCAACCGCCCCGTGCGCCGCATGGACGACGAGGACCTCCTGTATCGGACCAAGCGCGAGAAATTCGCCGCCCTGCTCGACGAGATAGAGCGCCTCCACCGAAGGGCTCTACCGATCCTGGTCGGAACCACCAGCGTGGACGTGTCGGAGAAGGTCTCCCGGATGCTGAAGCGGCGCGGGCTGGACCACCAGGTTCTGAACGCGAAGCAGCACGAGCGGGAAGCGGAGATCGTGACCCAGGCCGGTCGGCCGGGCGCCATCACGATCGCGACGAACATGGCTGGCCGTGGAACCGACATCAAGCTCGGCGCGGCTCTCGTGAAGTGCCAGGTGTGCGGCATCCGCTCCGCCGAGCCCGCGTTCGGGCAGCTGACGGAGAACGAGGACCTGAGCCAGGACCAGGTGAAGGCCCTCGGCTGTTACGTGGACCCGCCGTGCGGCCTGCAGATCCTGGGCACCGAGCGCCACGAGTCGCGGCGCATCGATCGCCAGCTGCGCGGCCGCTCCGGCCGCCAGGGCGATCCCGGATCGAGCCGCTTCTTCCTGTCGCTCGAGGACGACCTCATGCGGCTGTTCGCGAGCGAGCGGGTGGCCAAGGTCATGGATCGCCTGGGAGCGGAGGAGGGCGAGGTCATCACGCATCCGTGGATGACCAAGGCCATCGAGCGGGCCCAGCGGCGCGTGGAGCTCCAGAACTTCGAGGCCCGCAAGCGGCTGCTCGAGTACGACGACGTGATGAACCAGCAGCGGGAGGTGATCTACGACCTCCGGCTGTTCGGACTCGAGGGCGGCGAGGACCTGAAGGGCGAGGCCTGGGAGATGATCGAGCGATCGGTCATCGAGGTCGTGGAAACGGAGATCGAGCCCGGCTCACACGCGGACGAGTGGGACCTCCCGGGACTCCGGCAGCGGCTGCTTCTCGACTACTTCCTGGTGGCGTCGTTCCTGCCGACCGAGGATCCGGATCCGGCCACCGTCGAGTGGAAGGATACGGACGAGCTGATGGACGCCGTGCTCGACTTCGTGCACGACGCGTATCACCAGAAGATCGAGACGTTCGGCGAGAACTGGGAGCGCATTCTCAGCTTCATCGTGCTCTCGGTCATCGACGAGAAGTGGAAGGGCCACCTGTACGACCTGGACCACCTGCGGGAGTCCATCCGGTACCGGGCCTACGGGCAGAAGGATCCGCTGGTGGAGTACAAGAAGGAAGCCTACGGCGCGTTCGTTGACCTGATGCAGGACCTCAGGAAGAGCCTGTCGAACCTGGTCTTCCGGGCACAGGTGGAGATGCGTCCCGCCCTTCGGCCGCAGCAGGTGAGCTCGATGAGCGGCCCCAGCGAGCTGGCGGGAACGGGCAGCGGAGCGCCGGCCACCGGTCCGCTTGCAGCTACGGCCTCGGCTTCCGGAGCGCCTCGCCAGGCGCCGCCCGAAACCGCCGAGCTGGCCGCTACCGGAGTGGCCGCAACGGCTCTGAAAGAGCCCCAGGCAAAGCCCACTCAGCAGGTGCTCCGTCCGGAGGCGCCGCTTGCCAGTGGGGAAGAGGTGGGTCGCAACGATCCATGTCCGTGCGGGAGCGGCAAGAAGTACAAGAAGTGTCACGGGCGGCTGGGGTAGGGGGCGGCAGGCTGGAACCGATAGAGACGGCGGCATCAGAGCGAAGCGCCCGGCCAGGCCGGGCGCTTCTTGCGGAGTTGCGTCTGCCAGCAATGAACTCAGCTCGGCGGACCCGATCCAAGGTACTCCGTTGGGCATGTCCCTCCCACCTTCTCGAAGGAGCAATTCCAGTCGTAGTCGCAGTGCAAGGCGTACTTGTCCAAGGTGCGAACGCGTTCGCCGTCCTGGTTCTCCAGCCACAGCTTCCAGCTTTGGTGGTAGATGAAGCCGTCCTTCTTATCGTGACGCCTCGCGTTGAGCTTGCTCTTGGCAGTCACGGTCCACATGTCACCTGACTCCAAGCCGAGCAGGGTGTAGTCGGGTCCGTTGTAGTGCGGGTCATCCGGCGGCAGGCCGATGAACTCGAGAGACCACGTCCATCGGTTGGCATTGCCCGACGGCTGGTAGACACGCCCCTTGTACGCAACGATTCTTCCCCGCTCCCACACCGCCTCACCCTGTCCATCGTTCAGGCAGGGGTATACGAGGATGTCGTTGTAGTAATGCTCTCGGATGAAGTCGACGTGCTCTGCCTTGAAGGTGGGCAGGTCGACCGCTTCTGCGTCGGCGGCTGGCTCTGTGGTCTGGTCGCAGCCCAGCACGAGAGCGGCGATTGCGAGACACCAGGCGAAACGAATCGGTTTCATGGCGACCTCCTGAATCAGTGGTGCGATTCGCCGTCCAGGTACCCAACCGGCCGGTGGCTCGGGAGGTGGTCGCGGCCCCGAGACCACCGATCACTGGCCACCCACCGGCTGAGTACCCGAATTCGATTGGCTCGAATACGAGGCACACCCTATCTT
>CAJIAC010000077.1_pt1 | contig 27683 bp, 26 predicted proteins | sample 9198961 | NCBI WGS metagenome assembly CAJIAC01 (sample SAMEA7708276, study PRJEB35096) | sediment metagenome | biome: marine neritic benthic zone biome [ENVO:01000025]; feature: sediment [ENVO:00002007]; material: shallow marine sediment [ENVO:03000034] sea grass bed [ENVO_01000059] ... | reverse complement strand
TGTAGACCTGGATCTGATGCGCGCCGCACAAACCTCGATCGACTTCACGTCCAGGGCCCTTCCGGCCGTGGCGGCTGAGATCCAGGACATGCGACCCGACCTCGTCATCGTGCAGGGCGACACGAACACGGCGGTCGTCGGAGCCCTCGCAGGTTTTCATCTCCAGGTCCCGGTCGGTCACGTCGAGGCCGGATTGCGCTCACACGATCTCCAGAATCCATACCCCGAGGAAGCGAACCGGCGGGTCATCTCCCAGGTCGCCGGTCTGCATTTCGCGCCCACGCAGACGAACCGGGACAACCTGGTCGCGGAGGGAGTGGACCCAGAAGTTGTCGTGGTGACGGGAAACCCCATCGTCGACGCGTTGAACGAGGTCCTCGCCGGCCTCGAGGCGGACCGGACCAGAGACGGAGAGCCTCACGACCGGGGCGATGCCAGCCTCGTCCTGGTGACCCTGCATCGCCGGGAGACGATAGGTACGGCGCTCGAGAGAATCTGTGACGCGCTGGTAGACCTCGTCGAGACGCACGGCCATGTTTCGCTCGTATGGCCCGTTCACCCGAACCCGGCGGTCAGGAAGACGGTTCTGGACCGATGCGGGGGCAAGACCCGGATACGGCTGATCGAACCGGTGGACTACCTGGAATTCGTCAAGCTGATGTGCGATGCTGATCTCATCATATCGGATTCGGGAGGGGTTCAGGAGGAGGCCCCGACCGTAGGCACTCCACTGCTGGTTGTGCGCGATGTGACGGAGCGCCCGGAGGTGATCGAGTGCGGAGCTGCCCGGCTGATCGGTCGGAGCCCGGACCGACTGCTGGCGGAGGCCACCGAGCTCCTGACGGATGAGCGGGCGTACGCACGAATGCTGAACAAGGAGAACCCCTTCGGCGACGGAAGAGCGGCCGAGAACATCGTCGCCGCCGCGACTCACTTTCTTGCGCGTCGACACTGAACCAACTGCGGGCGGGAACAAGGCACATGCGTCTGGAAAGCAAGCACGCCGCCATCACGGGCGGGAACAGCGGAATCGGACTGGCCATCGCGCAGGCTCTCAGCGCCGAGGGCGCGAGCGTCGCCATCCTGGGTCGGGACCCCGAGACTCTGGGTACCGCCGCAGCCAGCCTGGGCCCCGACACCGTCGCGATCCAGGGTGACGTCTCGAGCCTGGAGGATCTCGACCGCTTCTACGCCGAGATCGATCGCCTGCTCGGCAGTCTGGACGTCCTGGTGGTCAACGCCGGGGTATACCGCTCCACCCCCCTTCTCGAAACCAGCCCCGAGTTCTTCGACCAGCTCAGCGACGTGAACTTCCGCGGCGCTTTCTTCACGGTGCAGCGTGCTCTCCCGCTGCTCAGGGACGGTGCATCCGTGATCCTGGTCACCTCCACCATCAACGAATCGGGCGTTCCGGGGCTCGCGGTGTATGCGGCCACGAAGGCCGCCGTTCGGTCGCTCGCCCGCAGTTTCGCCGCCGATCTGCAGCCGCGCGGTATACGGGTCAACGCGATCAGTCCCGGAATCATCGACACTCCCATCTTCGACCGCCTCGGCCTCGACAGTGAAAGCCTGGCGGGCTTGAAGTCGGCCCTGGCGGAGCAGATTCCGACGGGTCGAATGGGACGCCCGGAAGAAGTCGCGAGGGTCGCCGTATTCCTCGCATCCGATGACTCATCCTACATGACCGGCTGCGAGATCCCTGTCTCGGGGGGTTTGGGGCAGCTCTGATCCGCCCGCGCGGGCGGCGCGCAGGCGCGCGACCGTAGCTATATTGTCTCTACCCCTGCCCGATCACTCGCCGGTCGTACGGCGACGCAAAGGACGCCGACATGGTTCCACTCAGCGAGATCATGACGACCGAGCTGGTGACGGTCAGCCCGCAGCTTACTCTCCAGGAGGTGGCCCGGGTCTTCGCGGCATCCGGCATCAGCGGAGCGCCGGTCGTATCCGGGCGAGAGCTCGTGGGGGTGATTTCCACCACCGACCTGGTCGAGTTCGAGACCACCAACCCTGGCACGCCCAGGCAACGCGAGGAGCGAACGGAGTGGGGCGAGATCGAGACGCTCCCCGCGATGGACGGGTCCGAGGAGAGCGAACCCGGACTCTACTTCACCGAGTTCTGGGACGACGCCGGCGCCGACGTGCTGGAGAGGTTCCGCTCGGACACCCCTGAATGGAATCGCCTGGCCGAGACCACGGTGGGCAGCGCGATGACGACTTCGGTCGTTTCACTTCATCCAGGCGCTGCCGTGCAGGAGGCCGCCCGCATCATGCTCGGCGCGGGGGTCCACCGAATCCTGGTGGTGGACGAAAGCGGTGAGCTGATCGGACTCGTCAGCTCGTCCGACATGGTGCGCGCCGTGTCTGACCGGGGCCTCGCCGAGCGCTGACGCTTTCGACGCAGGACCTTACGCCCACTCGAACTCGCGGATGAGCGAAGGGGCGGACCGCTCATCGCGGCCCGCCCCTCGGTAGGAGTTGGAGTTCCGGTCCCGCTCAACGATCGTTCAGGGGCACGTAGTCGCGTGTATCGTAGCCCTCGTAGATCTGCCGCGGACGGGCGATCCTCTGTTCCTTGTCGTCCATCATCTCGTTCCACTGCGCCAGCCAGCCGGCCGTGCGCGGGATGGCGAACAACACCGGGAACATGGCCACCGGGAATCCGAGGGCCTGGTAGATGATCCCGGAGTAGAAGTCGACGTTCGGATACAGGTTCCGCTTCACGAAGTACTCGTCCTCGAGAGCGATCTTTTCCAGCTCGATCGCGATGTCGAGGAGCGGGTTCGTGCCGGTGACCTTGAACACGTCCGGCGCCATCTGCCTCAGGATGCGGGCGCGCGGATCGTAGTTCTTGTAGACCCGGTGACCGAAGCCCATGAGGCGGAAATCGCCTGCCTTCACGCGCTCGATGTAGTCCGGAATATGATCCACGTGGCCGATCTCACGGAGCATCCGCAGCACCATCTCGTTGGCCCCGCCGTGCAGCGGCCCGTACAGGGCGGCAGCCGCGGCAGCCATCGAGCAGTACGGATCGGACTCCGAGCTCCCCACCGCCCGCATCGCGTTCGCGCTGCAGTTCTGCTCGTGGTCCACGTGCAGGATGAACAGGACGTCCAGGGCCTTCTCGAGCACGGGGTTCGGCTCGTACTTCAGCTCGGTCGTCTTGTACATCATGTTGAGGAAGTTGCCGGCGTAGCTCAGGTCGTTGTCCGGATAGACGTACGGCAGACCCCGGTTGTGTCGGTACGCGAACGCGGCGATCGTCGCCACCTTCGCCACGAGCCGGTACATCTGGTACCTGCGGACCTCAGGATCCCTGACCTGTCGCGCCTCTGGGTAGAACGTGGACAGCGCGGCCACGCTGCTCACGAACATGCCCATCGGGTGCGAGTCGTACCGGAAGGCAGCCATGAGCTGCTTCAGGTTCTCGTGCAGGAACGTGTGGTGCGTGACCTCGTACGTCCACTTGTCCAGCTCCGCCTTGGTGGGCAGCTCCCCGAACAGCGACAGGTACGCAACTTCCAGGTAGTTGCTGTGATCGGCGAGTTGCTGTATCGGAATTCCCCTGTAGAGAAGAATGCCCTTCTCGCCGTCGATGAAGGTGATGGCGCTCTTGCACGAGGCCGTGTTGGTGAAGCCTGGATCGTAGCACAGCATCCCGAAGTCGGTGTCCGACGCCTTGACCTTGCGAAGCTCCTTTGCCGGAATCGATGCCCCATACTCCGGATACGTCCCGTAAATGATCGGGATCTCATACTCCTTCGCCGTGCGGTTGTCAGTGACGGTCAGAGTGTCGGCCATAGGTTGGTCTCCTGTCGTTTCCTTGCCGGTAGCGGCGTCCGTTGCGGATTCTGGCATCGGAACTTCTCCTGGAGGAGTTGGGGTCCCCCCGTCGCGGTGTTCCGGGCAGCCCTTGCTGCCCGGAGGAAGGTACGGGATCGATCGCCCTGCCAACGGAAGCCCCAGAGGGGGCCCGGGGGAACCGGTGGCGCGGCCAGGATCGAGTCCCGGAAGCGGTACAAACGAAAGTAATCCGTGCAAGTCCGGGACCAGCGGTGGTCGCTCCCGCATACTCGGTCCGCGCCGTGCCGTGCCGCTCCGGAAACCAGTTAGCTCACTCCATCTGACCGTGTAACCCCATTTTTCATAGTACGTTCCGGAGCCGGCCCCGGAACGTCCGATCCGGGGCTCTTCCGACTCTCAAGCTCGCGCTGTTTCTCGACGGTCTCGGCGCTCGTACCATTTGGGACAAAGTGTCGATTCCCGCATCCTGGAGGGTCGGACACAATGGCGCAGGCCCTCGGGTGCAGCGATCCTCGGGGCTGACACCCTCGGCGGCAAACGGACAATGCCGGTAGATGGGAGATGAAAGAGAGCGGGAGCAGCCAGAAGGCCGCCCCCGCTCTTGTTCGTGGATCGAGTCGATCCGGTGATTCAGGCCACTACGGCGCCGGGGCTACCATCCCGAGGGCCGCCATCTGGTCCGTCGAAAGCGGGGTCATCCAGAATTCCAGCACCTGGATCGTGTCCGCCCCTGCCTTCAGGAACGTCCACGTGGTCCCCTCGTCGGCGGTCGTCGCGAAATCATACTTCAGCGACGTCAGGTAGTCGTTGGGCATCGGGATCACGCCGGTCGGGTAGACCAGGCTGCTCGTGCCGGCATCCCACTTGGCCACGTCGATGAAGCCGTCCGTGTTGTACTGAATGATCGCCGGGTTCGTGCCACCCATGTTGTTGTGGCAGGAGCTGCAATCCCGGCCCGTACCGATCGTGTGCGGCGTGTAGAAGCCGAACGCCACGAACGTAGTGTCCAGGTACTCGACGCTCTGGTAGTTGACCGGGTATACCTCGGTCTCGCCCGAGCCGTCCCTCTTGAGCCGGTTGCCGAGCCACAGCTGATTGTCGGACGGAGGCGTCAGGAAGAACTTGCCCGTGATCGGCGGCACCTGAGCCTCGAAGTGGCAGTTGTTGCAGGTCACCGAGCTCTGGGCATGGCAGGAGGCGCATGCGACCGCCCCTGCGTGCGGATCCGTGCCCGCCGGGTGCGTGAAGCCGCCCGCGGCGTTGTGGCAGTTGGTGCACTGAGCCTTGATGGCACCGATGTCCATGAGGCCGTCGTACTCCGTGCCGTCGCCGTGAACATCTTCGTTGCCGTGGCAGGACTTGCACTCGAAGCCCATGTCACGGTGCACGTCGGACCAGCCGCGGTTCTTCTCGAGCTTCTGCCGGCTGTGGCAGCCGATGCACACGCCCGTATCCCAGTTCGTGTCGACCACGTCGCCGAGCTGCGGATCGACCGTGTCATGGCACCGGTCGCAGGTGCGGCCACTCACCGGCGGCAGGCCTGACGCCGTGCTGTGGCAGCCGATGCACGCGAGATCAGCGTACGCCACGCCCGTGTACTCCTCGAAGCCACGGTTGGGAACCGCGTCGTAGAACTCCGTCTTCCCGGCACCCGTCTCGTGCAGGCTCGTCGGGAACCACTCGTCCCACGGGAAGAAGTTCGTGGTGACGCTCTCCTCGTTGGAAGGCGCCTCACCCTCGTCGTTGACCGCGTAGACGGTGGCGGCATAGGTCACGCCGTCCTCGAGTCCGTCGTCGAGGTTCGTGAAGACCGCGGTAGTCGTCCCGGCAGCCAGGTCGTCCTGCGTGAGATCGGCTGTGCCGCCTACCAGTTCCGCCCGGTAGGTGGTCGCGAGTGCCGACTCATCCCACGTCAGCGTGACTTCGTCCGCGTCCGTCGCGGCCGCGAGCGTCACCGCAGCCGGCGCTCCGGGGCAGTCCACGTCGAACTGCACCTGCGTCGTGATCCCGGCGGTGACCGACTCATCACGAGGATTGTCTCCCGCCACCGTGCAGTTGGCCGCCACGTCCGTCAGTTCGACTGAGTACGTGGCCGGGGCCAGATTCCCGATGCTCTGCTGGTCGTTGACGCCGATGTTGCCGGCGTTGTCGCCGTCCAGGCTGATGCCATAGCCGTCCGCGTCCGGGTTGTCACCGGTCGTCACCGTGGTGACTCCGATGGCCCCGGTCGTCGCCGGCTCCTGCTCGTCATCGCCGCATCCGGCTGCGACCACGCCGGCGAGTGCCACGACAACGCCCAGCGTGAGCGTCCTCCGAACTCGCTCGTTGATCCTCATAGCGCGCTCTCCGAATTGGTTGTGGCGGGGGTCCACTGTGTCTTTATGCCGAGCGCGCGCCGCTCCCGCCGTGCGTGCGGCCGCTCGATGCAAAGCCGTTGCCCGACTCTTAGCAATGAACGTGCCGCTTGTGAATCCTGTAACTAGTTGGGACCATTGGAGTTAGGTACTAAAGTACTATGACCCTCCGTAGATATGCGGAACTATGCCCCGATCCACCTTTCCGGCTATGCGGAATCGGGCCTGACGGCCCCGCGCATCACAGCCGCTGAGCGTTCATTTCATGCCGGAAAACGGGCGTTCCTGGATCGTTTGCGACAGAATGACCCACCAGTTTCGTTCACTCCGGTTTCGGTAGATGCGACAGCGGATCCTCAACGCAATAATACGGAGACAGCGCCACGAAATACCGGAGGTGCGGGATGTGCCCGGCCCCGTAGATCACGAATACCCGGTCGCCGGGTTCACTGATGCGGTGCAGGTTGGCGAAGATCTTCAGGTTTCGCTCGTACCAGGTGGCCACGAACTCGGCACCCCCATAGTCGTCTCCGGCCACAAGGGGCAGAAAGAACTCGAGATACCCGCGGTCTGCCCACTCGATGGCCCCCGGAGTGTTCATCCGGTACAGCATCTCGCCCACCGTGCCCTCGGAAAGCCACGTGGCCATCGTGGCGATGGCCCACTCTCCATACTGCTCGAGGCCACCCATGTATCGGCCGAGCTCGGGCCGTGCTTCGAGGACGGAGGCCAGCCGGTCGTCGGGAAGTCCGATGCGGACATCGATCCCGTACACGGTCTCCAGGCCCGCCTCGGCGGCAAGCCGAAATCCAATCTGCTCCTCTTCCTGGCGCGACAGCTCGTGCTCACCCGCCAGGAACGCGGCGTACCTCGTCGCCGAGACCGTGTCGCCCCACGGGGACTCGATCGCCACCACGGTCGGTTCGAATGGGGTCAGCCCCTCCACGACCGCCGCGATCTCCCCCTGGCGCTCCGGCGACATCACGTCATCGGCCTCCAGGTTGAAGCGGTCGGCTCCGGGGTTGGACATGTGGTAGCTCCCCACCAGGAGCACGGGGATGCGGGCGTCGCCTACGATACACTCCGCAGGCTCCAGCTCGGGAATCACTCCCGGGACCCTCTCCTGGGCCGCGAGCGAAAGCGGAAGGCCCGCCAGCAGACCCGTGAGCCCCAGGATTGAAGACACATTGAAGGCAATGCATCGCTCTTTCATCTCGTCATCCAGTCGAATGGGAAACCTGTCACCGACCGACTAGCGCCAGGAGCCGCTCGGGAGGTCGTCCCACGATCGCGCGCTCTCCGGCGATCCCGATGGGCCGCTCCAGAAGAGTCGGGTGGGCGGCAAAATGAGAGATCAGCCGCTCCTCGGATTCCGTTCCGTCCAGCTCCAGCTCACGATATGCCCGATCGCGCTTCCGAAGCAGTTCGCGTGGCGGGAGCCCAAGGCGTGCCACCAGGGACCGAACCTCGGTAGCCGAGAGTGGGTCTTTCTTGTAGTCTCGGTACTCGTAGGAGATACCGTGTTCGTCGAGCAAGGCGACCGCCTTGCGGCAGGTGCTTCAGGTGCGTGTGCAGATGAGTGTCAGCATGGACCTTATCCGTGGCTCGCTCGAGGGTGGGCGCTTCCGGCGAGAACGTGTCAATCTCTCAGGCAGTACCTTTGTACCCTTCGCTTGGCACTACCGCCTCACCATTCATAATATACGCCCGGCGGCTCGAACCACGAGCGGTCCCGGGTACCCCTGAGTCCGGGGCTCAACCCGTCACCACGTCGCCGGGATCATGCCGGGCGACGCAACATTCGAGACCTCATGCCTTCAGAAAGCGCGACGGCGCACCACGACCGCACGGCCGCGTGGGCCAAGGTCATCGACCACACCCGCTGCATCGGGTGTCACGCCTGCTCGACCGCCTGCAAGTCCGAGAACCAGGTTCCGCTCGGCGTGAATCGCACGTACGTCAAGTACGTCGACGTCGGCCTCTTCCCGATGGCCCGGAGGGCGTTTCAGGTCACTCGCTGCAACCAGTGCCAGGACCCGCCCTGCGTGAGGGCCTGCCCGACGGCCGCCATGCATCAGCGTCCGGACGGCATCGTGGACTTCGACAAGTCCATCTGCATCGGGTGCAAGGCGTGCATCGCGGCCTGCCCCTACGATGCGATCTTCATCAACCCTGAGGACCATTCGGCCGAGAAGTGCAACTTCTGCGCGCATCGGCTGGATGTCGGGCTGGAGCCAGCCTGCGTGGTGGTCTGCCCGACGCAGGCCATACTGGTCGGGGACATGAACGACCCGGCTTCCGCGGTGGGAGAGACGGTGGGACGGCAGCCGGTGGCCGTGCGCCGGCCGGAGAAGGAGACCCACCCCAAGCTGTTCTACGTGGGTGCGCACCAGGCGACGCTGGACCCCCTGGCGGCGGCACGTCCCGAAGGCGGGCTCTTCATGTGGAGCGAGCAAGGCGACGTCCCGCACGGCGTTCCGGCCGGAAACCCGGGGCACGCGAACTCGTCAGCCGCAGCCATGCTCGCGTACGACGTGCCGCACCGGGCTCCGTGGGACTATCGGGTAAGCCTGTACACCTGGACCAAGTCGGTCTCGGCAGGGGCCTACGTGGCGACGCTTCTTCTCCTCCTCCTCGGGATGCTGGAGTGGAGCAACCCGTTGTGGACGTGGGGCGCCCCGCTGGTGGCGTTGGCCTTCCTTGGACTCACGGGCGTCATCCTGATCTGGGACCTCGAGCACCCGACCCGGTTCCACTACCTGCTTCTGAAGCCACAGTGGAGGAGCTGGCTCGTCCGGGGAGGTTTCATCATCAGCGGATACGGGGCCGTGCTCGCGGCGCATCTGGCCGCCGGGTGGCTCGGCCGGCCGGACCTCCAGAAGCCGCTGGCGATCGCGGGTGGGCCGCTGGGCGTGATGACCGCCGTGTACACCGCGTATCTGTTCGCGCAGGCCAAGGCTCGGGACCTGTGGCAGAGCCCGCTTCTGCCGCCACACCTGGCAGCCCAGGCGGTGCTCGCGGGGAGCGGCGTCATGCTGCTCGTAGCCGCGGCCGTGGAGCCCGGAGCCGTCCGGCCTCTGGCCTGGATGTTCGCGGCCAGCGCCGCGGTCCACCTCATCGTGACGGTGGGTGAAGTCACGCTCACGCACGGGACCGCGCACGCGCACCTCGCGACCGTCGAAATGACTCGAGGTAAATACGCTAGTTTCTTCTGGGTCAGCATGTTACTGACTGTTATCGCACTGGCAGCCCCGTGGTTGGCCGTGCCCGCCGTCGTGGCGGGGCTCGTCGGGCTGCTCGCGTTCGAACACGCCTACGTCCAGGCCGGACAATCCGTGCCCCTGGCCTGAGTGAACCGAGGATCGAAGCATGAGCGTCGATAAGCTGAGCGCCAGGGTCTCCGCCGCCCGCAAGGAGACGGAGGAGAGAGGCGAGACCTTCTACCCGGGACCGAGTCGGATACACCTCGCCGCATTCCCCCCGAGGGAGCGGTGGAACGACTGGGTCGAGCTCGACTCACGTGCCTGGCCGCAGCGGGTCGAGAAGCGCTACACCCTCGTTCCCACCGCATGCTTCAATTGTGAGTCGGGCTGCGGGCTGCTGGCGTACGTGGACAAGGACACGCTGCAGGTCCAGAAATTCGAGGGGAATCCGGAGCATCCGGGCTCGCGGGGCCGGAACTGCGCCAAGGGGCCGGCGACCATCAACCAGGTGACCGACCCCGACCGCATCCTCTATCCGCTGAAGCGGGTGGGCGAGCGCGGCGAGGGACGCTGGGAGCGCGTGTCGTGGGACGAGGCGCTGGGCGACATCGCCGGTCGGATTGCATCGGCCCTCTCGGAGGATCGCCACAACGAGATCATGTATCACGTGGGTCGGCCCGGGGAGGACGGGTACACCGAGCGAATGCTGGCCGGTTGGGGCGTGGACGGTCACAACTCGCACACCAACATCTGTTCCAGCGGGGCCAGGGCGGGCTACGCCTTCTGGATGGGCATGGACAGGCCGAGCCCCGATCACGCCAATGCCGACGTGATTCTGCTCGTCTCGAGCCACCTGGAAACGGGACACTACTTCAACCCGCACGCCCAGCGGATCATCGAAGGCAAGAAGAACGGCGCCAAGATCATCGTTCTCGACACCCGGCTCTCGAACACGGCCACGCACGCCGATCACTGGCTGGCCACCTATCCGGGCTCCGAAGCTGCCGTACTGCTGTCTTTCGCCAATTACCTGATTCAGAACGACCTGTACGACCGCGAGTTCGTCCGCCGGTGGTGGAACTGGAAGGAGTACCTGCAGGAGCAGAGGCCGGATGGACCCGTCACTTTCGAGGCCTTCGAGGACGAGCTGAAGAAGCTGTACGTCGAGTACACGTTCGAATTCGCGGAGAAAGAGTCGGGAGTGGAAGCCGCCAGCCTTCGCATGGCGGCGGAGGTGGTGGCGACCGCCGGCACCCGCCTCGCGGCCCACAACTGGCGCAGCGCTACAGCGGGCAACATGGGCGGATGGCAGGTCGCGCGGTCACTGTTCATGCTCAACGCGCTGCTCGGGGCGATCGCCTCCGAGGGCGGCACGTTCCCGAACGCCTGGAACAAGTTCGTCCCGCGGCCCATTCACCTTCCCCCTCGGCACCCGAAGCAGTGGAACGACCTGACCTGGCCCCAGGAGTGGCCGCTCTCATTGATGGAGATGTCCTTCCTTCTGCCGCATCTCATGAAGGAGCGGGGCGGGTTCATCGACGTGTACTTCACGCGGGTGTACAACCCTGTGTGGACGAATCCGGACGGGTTCTCCTGGGTCGAGCTTCTCACGGACGAGAGCAAGATCGGCCTTCACGTGGCGTTAACCCCCACGTGGAACGAGTCCGCCTACTTCGCGGACTACATCCTGCCCATGGGACACAGCTCCGAGCGGCATGACACCATGTCGCTGGAGCAGTTCGACGGTTCCTGGGTCGCCTTCCGCCAGCCTGTGCTGCGGGCGGCCCGGGAGCGTGCCGGCCAGCCCGTTACGGACACGCGGGACGTGAACCCGGGAGAGGTCTGGGAGGAGAACGAGTTCTGGATCGACCTGACCTGGCGCATCGACCCCGACGGCGATCTCGGCATCCGGCAGTTCTTCGAGTCCCGCAAGAATCCCGGCGAGAAGCTGACCCTGGACGAGTACTACGGCTACATGTTCGAGAACTCCCTTCCGGGCCTGCCCGAGGAGGCGGCGCGAGAGGGCATCACACCGCTCGAGTACATGCGCCGTTACGGAGCGTTCCAGGTGCAGGAGAAGGTCGGCCAGAGGTTCGAGGAGGAGGTGCCGGCGGACGAGCTGGTGAACGCCGATGCGGACGAGATGGACCGGGTGTTCACCGAAGCCCCGAAGCCGGCCGGGCCCAACGTCGTGCCCTTCCCCGCCGTGGCGCCGGACGACCAGGGCCGCCGCCGGGTGGGAGTGCGCGTGGACGGCTCCATTCGTAGAGGGTTTCCGACGCCTACCGGCAAGCTCGAGTTCTGGTCGCGCACGCTGGACATGTGGGGATGGCCGGAGCTCGCGATCCCGACGTACATCAAGAGCCATGTGCACCGGCAGAACCTGGATCGGGAGGAAATGCCACTCATCTCGACCTTCCGCCTGCCCGTGCAGATCCACACGCGCAGCGCCAACGCCAAGTGGCTGGCGGAGATCGCGCACACGAACCCGCTGTGGCTCCATCCGGAGGACGCGGCGCGGCTGGGCGGGATCCGGACGGGAGACCTGGTGCGGGTCGAGACGCGGATCGGGCACTTCGTGCTCAAGGCCTGGGTCACCGAGGGTATCCGACCGGGAGTCGTGGCGTGCAGTCACCACATGGGACGCTGGAAGCTCGGCGAGGAGGGGCAGCGCCTCAGCATGGCCACCGTCGGAATCGACGCCGACGGGTCCGAGCGGAAGCTGAGCTGGAAGAAGCCGGGTGGCCCGTTCGAGTCCGCCGATGCCGATACGAAGCGCATCTGGTGGACCGACGTCGGCGTGCACCAGAACCTGACGTTCCAGGTCAATCCGGACCCGATCTCGGGCATGCACTGCTGGCACCAGGCGGTCCGGGTGTCGCGGGCCCGGGCGGAGGACCGGTACGGCGACGTGTGGGTGGACCTGGACAGGGCGCACGAGGCCTACCTCAAGTGGCTGTCCGAGACCACCCGCTCGGCCCGTGATCACTCGCCCGACGGGACCCGGAGACCGTACTGGCTCCTTCGGCCCGTACGGCCGGAGAAGGAGGCCTACCGGCTGCCCGATTCGGAGACCGTGAAGGCATGACGTCGAACGTCGAGCTGCTTCGAGCTCTGGGGGTACTCTCGGAGCCTCCGGGCCCTGACCACCTCCGGCTGGCCGAGTTACTCGAACTCGGCAGCGCCCCGGATTCCGAGGGCTACGCGAGCACGTTTCTGCTGCAGCTGTACCCCTACGCCTCGGTCTACGTCGGCGGCGAAGGGATGCTGGGCGGCGAGGCCCGCGATCGGGTGGCCGGAGCGTGGAGCGCGCTCGGACGTACACCACCGCCGGAGCCCGACCACCTGGGCGCCCTGCTGGGACTGTATGCGGCCCTGTCGGAGCACGCGGAAGACGAGACGGACCCTGCGGAGAGGGCCTTGTGGGGCGCCGCCGCATCCGGATTCCTGTGGGAGCATCTCCTTTCGTGGACGATGCCTTATCTTGATTGCTTCGCTGGCCGGGGCGCTTCCGTTTATGAGGCATGGGCGCGAGTGCTGGCCGAGGTACTGCGGGAAGAGGCGCGCAGGTGCGGGCCGCCGGCCGCGCTCCCGCTCCACCTGCGCTGCGCTCCCACACTTCCGGACCCCAGGGAGGCGGGCAGTGAGGCCTTCCTTTTGGGCTTGCTGGCCCCGGTGCGGAGCGGGATGGTTCTCACGCGAGCCGACCTGGCCCGTGGCGCCGAGGAGGCAGGCGTAGGCCTTCGCATGGGAGGACGTAAGTTCGCCCTGGAGGGTTTCCTGTCCCAGGATGCCGAGCGAACGCTGGGCTGGCTGGCCACTGAAGCGCGCCGCTGGACCGATCGCCACGGCCGCTGGTCCGAGGGGATGGAGCGGATCGGCCGCTTCTGGTCGGGACGCTCCCGGGCCACCGAGCAACTGTTGCAGTCACTTCTTGAATCCGCCGGCCGCGAGACCGGCTGGACGGACGAGGCACTGACGGAAAGTGAGGTAGTGGATGCTGGAGACTGACAACCTGACCCAGGATGACGTGCGCCAGATCGTGCGCGAGGAGATCAAGCGGGCCTTCAAGAAGGATCCGGCCCGGAAGAACCTCTCCATGGTTGCGTCAAAGGGCACCCTCGACTGGGCGTACCCGCCCCTGATCCTGGCCACGGCGGGAGCCGCCGCCAACATGGATGCGGCCATCTTCTTCACTTTCTACGGGCTGAACATCATCCACAAGGACTTCGAGAAGAAGCTGCTGGTGGCGCCGACCGGGAATCCCGCCATGCCGATGCCCGTTCCCATGCCGGATGTCATCACGGGGATGCCCGGGATGAAGGCATTCGCGACGGGCATGATGAAGTCGATGTTCAGCAAGAAGGGTGTGGCCACGATCAAGGAGCTTCTGGACGTCGCAATGGAGTTGGAGGTCCGGCTCATCGCATGCCAGATGACGATGGACGTCTTCGGGTACGAGGAGAGCGACTTCCTCGATGGCGTCGAGTTCGGCGGCGCGGCGGCCTTCCTGTCCGACGCCCGGAAATCACACGTTACACTGTTCATCTAGGAGCACCGCAGGAGGAATCCGATGGCCGAATACCAGGAAAACCAGTTGCTCGATGCTCGGGGACTTCTGTGCCCCATGCCGATCGTGAAGGCGGGTAAGGTGATGCGCGGCATGGAGGACGGCGAGGTCCTCAAGATCATCGCCACGGACCGCGGATCGATCGTCGATTTCCCGGCCTGGTGCGAGGATACCGGCAACGAGCTGCTGGAGTGGCACGAGGAAGACGACGGCCTGGTCTTCTTCATCAAGAAAGTGGAAGAGGAGGACTGGTAGGATGATCTTCAAGCAATTCCGCTACGAGCCGCTCAACCAGGCCTCGTACCTGGTGGGCTGCCCCAAGGCCAAGGAAGCCTTCATCATCGATCCCATCGAGGGTCTGGGGACGGACTTCTACGTCCTCGAGGCCGCCGACCTGGGGCTCGCAATCACCGGTGTGTTCGAGACACACGTGCATGCCGACTACGTGTCGTGCGCTCGCGACCTGGCCGAGATGAACGGTTGCCCGCACTACCTGCACGAGAACGCGCCGACGACCTACCCCTACACGTCCTTCTCGGACGGCGCGGTGTTCACGGTGGGCCAGGTAGACATGACCTGTCTGTTCACGCCCGGGCATACGCCAGAGCACACGTCGTATCTCATCACGGACAAGTCTCGCTCGGACGAGCCGTGGGCGGTGCTCACGGGCGACTGTCTGTTCGTGGGCGACGTGGGCCGACCCGATCTGCTGGTGGGCGACCAGGCGCTCGACGTGATGGACGAGGGCGAGCGAGCGCAGACGCAGTTCACGACGATTCGAGACATCCTGTTCACGCTTCCCGAGCACGTCGAGGTCTACCCGAACCACTACGGCGGCTCGCTGTGCGGCGGTGTGAACATGAGCGGCAAGAACAGCTCCACGATCTACTACGAGAACAAGTACAACCTGGCCATGCAGAAGGCAGATGCCGCGGAGTTCGCCGAGTTCGTTCGTGACACGGCGAAGCCGCTGCCGGACGATTACGAGAAGATCAAGTCCTACAACCTCGGGCTTCTCGAGAAGGAAGAGCTCAAGGGGGCCGGCGTATGACGCCCGCCGAAGTCAGGGCGGCGCAGCAGGAGGGGGCAGCGGTCCTGGACCTCAGGACCCCGCACCCCTTCGCGGCCGAGCACCTGGAGGGCGCCCTCAGCGTCCAGTTCAACCGGGCGGACCTCGTGGACCGCGTAGAGCTGGTGTTCCCCGAGGACCTCCCGATGATCATGCACGGCGAGCCCGAGGCGATCGGCAAGGTGGCGGCCAAGCTGCTCTCCGATGCCGGTTTCAACGTGCTCGGTCACCTGGAGGGCGGACTCAAGGCCTGGAAGGAGGAGGGCCTTCCGGTCGTCCAGCTCCCCACGCTGGACGTGGACGAGCTCAAGGATCGCATGGGCGAGTTCACGGTGGTGGACGCTCGCGACCCGTTCGAGTTCAAGTACGGACACGTTCCGGGGTCAGGCATCCTGTCGTGGACCGAAGCCTGGTACGAGGCGGACAAGGCCGAGGACGACCCGCCGATCGCGGTGATCTGCGGCGACGAAATCCGCAGCGTGCTCGTCGCGTCGATCCTGGTCCGAAAGGGGAAGAAAGCGGATCTGGTGACCGGCGGGATGGTCGATTGGATGGAGCGCGACTATCCGATCGAGAAGGGGATGGGCTGACGGGCGCGCGTCGGTCTGTTCTCGCCGGCTTCTCAGGGCGTGACCTCGTGGCCGGGGTCAGCGTGGCCCTGGTCCTGGTCCCGCAGTCGATGGCATACGCGGAGCTGGCGGGGCTGCCGGCCCACTACGGCCTTTACGCGGCGGCTCTGCCTCCAATCGTGGCGGCGTTCTTCGCTTCGTCTCCGTACCTGCAGACGGGGCCCGTCGCCCTCACCTCCCTTCTGACCCTCGGCGCTCTCTCGCCGCTGGCGGCGCCGGGCAGCGAGATGTTCGTGGCCCTAGCGGCCCTGCTGGCCCTCGTGGTGGGACTGGCCCGCGTGATCGTGGGCCTCGTGAGGGAAGGACGCGTCTCCTACCTGATGTCGAGGCCGGTGCTCCAGGGCTTTACGATCGCCGCGGCGCTCCTCATCGTGGCGAGCCAGCTGCCGGGAGCGCTCGGCGTGACGACCGCGGTCGAAGGGGTGCTCCCGCGGGCGTGGTGGGCTCTTGCACATCCGGAGTCGTGGGAGATGGCGTCGGTGGTGCTCGCGGGCCTGACGGGGCTATTGATCCTCGGTGGGCGGAGGATTCACCCGCTGGTGCCGGGCGTGCTTTTCGCCACGCTGATCGGAATCGGATACTCGGTTGCCGCTGGCTACACGGGGCCGACGGTGGGAGAGGTACCGGCTGGACTTCCTCCCCTGCCCCGCGGCATCCCATGGTCGCAGCTGCCCCTGCTCATCATTCCGGGCGGGGTGATCGCGCTCGTCGGTTTCGCGGAGGCAGCCTCCATTTCCCGCACGTTCGCGGTCATGGACCGGAGGCCCTGGGACCCCGACCGGGAGTTCATCAGCCAGGGGGTGGCCAATCTCGCGGCGGGCCTGTCGAGCGGCTTTCCCGTGGGCGGCTCGTTCTCCCGCTCCAGCCTCAACCACCTCGCGGGCGCACGGTCGCGCTGGAGCGGGGCCATCACCGGGGCCGCGGTGCTCCTGTTCCTCCCGGTGGCGGGGGTCCTTGCCCCCCTGCCCCGAGCGGTCCTGAGCGGAATCGTGATTGCCGCCGTCCTGGGCCTGCTCCGGGTGAAGCAGATGGCCGGGCTGTGGCGCCTCTCCAAGCCCCAGGCCCTGGCTGCCTGGACCACCTTCGCCCTCACGCTGATCCTGGCCCCGAGGATCGACATCGCCGTCCTGATCGGCATCCTGCTGGCGCTGGGAATCCACGCGTGGCGTGAGATGAAGGTCCGCTGCGACTCCTGGATGGAGGACACCACGTTCCACCTGGCGCCGCGCGGGGTCCTCTGGTTCGGGTCCGCGCCTCAGATGCAGCGGAGCTTCATGCACGAGCTGGAGGAAGGTCACGAGCTGGACCGGATCGTCCTCCACCTCGGAGGGCTCGGCCGCATCGACCTCAGCGGCGCGATGATGCTGAAGGAGTTCCGGGAGGAGATGGCGGCCGGCGACATCGAAGTCGAGGTCGCCGGCGTGCCCTACCACGCGCGGCGCATCCTGAGGCGCACTCTGGCCTGGGAGCCGCCCGACTAGGCGTCGATCGACCGCCCCTTCCACCACCACCACAGGCCGCCGCCCATACCGAGTATCACGCCGGCGACCGCATCGGCCACGTAGTGCTCCTTCAAGGTCAGCGTCGAGAGCGTAATCCCCGCTGCCAGCAGGATGTGGAACCACCGCAGGCCCCGCGACCTGGCGATCATGGCGCCCATGAATCCCGTGATGACACTATACGCGACGTGCATCGAGGGGAGACACGCGTACGGACGCGTGAACGCCGACTCGTGCATCCGCGTCTGCATGGCGTGCGCCTCGGAGGTCCACGGCGCAGCCACCGGGTAGAGCAGCTGGACGGCCCCTCCGATGAACGTAATCACTATGAACGCCTTGATCGCCCGTCTGTAGTCGGCGGCCGGCATTGCGGCGACGATGAGGCCAGCGCCGAGCGTCAGGTACGGGTAGGCCGCCCAGTAGAACACCCATGTCCAGCCGATCAGAGGGATCTTGTCATCGAGAGCGATCGACGGGTCGTTCAGCGCCTCGGGCGGACGGTTGCTGTTCACGCGCGTGACCGTGTAGTACACGGCCAGGTGGAGCAGTATGACGCCCACGATCGCCAGGGCTCGTCGCGTATACTCGGCAGCGCTCAGCCGCCCCGGGGTCGGCCCTTCGCCTGTACTCAATGGACCTCCTGATCCGCCGGGCTCCGGCGGCGTGTTCGTAGAAAGTCTCCGTGCTCGAGCGGTTCCTCCAGCCGGCACGACCATACGAGCCGATCTTGCCACACCGTCTGGTCGGGACACGCGTCGCACATGTCCTGGCGACCGTCGGGCAGCACGTCGACCGGCTGGATCATCATGATCGACTGGAAGTGCGCGAGGCCGAGGGCGGTCCGGGGCCGGGTGAGCAGCGTCTGCAGCCAGGACCCTGCCGCCCCCCTGACTCCGCGATCGAACGGAGAAAGGAGCATCATCGAACGCCCGCGCCGCAGCGCGCGAGGCCGAGCATACGCCGGGTATTTGCCGTGCCTCAGGTGGTGCGCCGTCTGCGCGATCTCCATGAACTTCGGACCCACATAACCATAAATCTTCCTGGGCGTCCCTATCCGACCCGTCAGAAGCCACTTGAACGAATTCGGCCGCTCGGTGCCGTTCAGATACGCGCACGGCGTGAAGTCTGGGAAACGCTGCTGAACGGCGGCCAGCACCTCGGTGGACTGGATGTCGTACCTGCCGAACTCGGTCGTGGCGTACACGGTGTCCAACTCGACCCTCTCGCCACCCACGTAGTATTCGAGGTCTCCGCCCACCATCCCGAGCCGGAAGTTGATGAACACCATCACGTTCACGATGTCGATGTGCCTCTGAGCCCACTCCACGAGGTCTGGCACATCCGGCAGCGTATCCTCGTACACCGTGGAATTGAACGAACACGACAGGTCGCCGACCTCGGCGATCATCTCTGCGTACTCCAGCCGCAGGTCGCAGTGCTCGACTTCAGACTTGTTCTTCCATCCGGGCCGGTTCTGTTTGCTGTCGATGTGGAGTGTCAGGCCCCACAGTCCGGCCTTCTTGAGCTCCCGCAGCAACTCCTGCGTGAGAGCCAGACCGTTCGTGTTGAGAATCGGCTTGATGCCTCGGTCGCTGATGTTCGCCACGATATCGGCGATCTCGGGATGACACAGGGGATCTCCGCCGGCGATCGAGATCCCGTCCGCAGTGCGGAGGCGCGTGAATACGTCGAGTTCGTAGTCGATCTGCTGCATCGACTTGTGGCTCTTCGGCTCGTTCTCCCTGTAGCAGCCGAAGCAGGAGAGGTTGCAGGCCGCCGTCGGCTCGAGCCAGGAAATGGAGTTGTCTGGAAGGCTCCACGGCAGCCGGTACAGATGCCGATGGTCCAGTTGTGCTTGCATTTTTTCCCCACGGAACGCTGACCGACGTGCTTGTTTGGGCAGCCTCCGGCGCGAGCCGAAGACCCTGAAGGACAGAAACGGCCGCCCGATCCGCCGCGCCGCTTGGGGGGAGGCGCCACACGGGGATCGACCGGGCCGCAATATAGGCCATACAGGGTCGGGCGCCAGATCCCAAACGGGGGTATAATCTGTCTCTGCAGGATCCTGCTGCAGTAGACGTCAGGACGCGCCGTTTGCCGTCCCTCATCCCGGTCGAGAGAGGCCCACATGAAGCGCACCGCCCTGATTGCACTCGTACTCCTGGGGTGCAGCGAGTCAGCCGAGACGGCATCCCGGGCCGAACAGGCCGCCCCCGAGCCGCAGGTATCTGGAGAGGTCATTCCTCCCCTGGATGCGCGCACGCCGACGGACGTTCAGTTTGCCCCCGAGCTCGCGGTCGACCTCGATGTCATGACGCTGAGCGAGACCGGCCTGTACGTGCAGGTACTTCAGGAAGGCGACGGCCCGCAGGCCGTTCCCGGCGACCGGCTGGGCGTACACTACACCGTCTGGCTCTCGGACGGGTCCAAGCTGGACTCGAGCTTCGACCTTGCGCCGCCGGCGCCGTACGACCTCGTCCTCGGACGGACGCCCCTCATCGACGGCTGGAACGAGGGCGTCACCGGCATGCGCCTGGGAGAAAAGCGCCGCCTGGTGGTTCCGTACCAGCTGGGCTACCGGGCCGCCGGGAGACCGCCCGCCATTCCCGGATACAGCACGCTGGTATTCGAGGTGGAACTCGCCGCGCACGAGCCGGCAACGGCGGAGTAGTCGGAGCGTGATCCGTCTTCTGCGATCCCTGCGAGGCGCGGCGCCGGCCCTGTGCCTGGCTCTCGCGGCTGGTTGTGCCGCGGCAGACTCCCCGCCGGCCGTACCCGGACCCGGCGAGGGACAGATCCGCGTGGCCACCTGGAACATCCGGTTCTTTCCCGAACCTCCATCGGAAGAGGGGCCGGGGACCGATGTGCGGCGCACGGGCGAGATCCTTGCCGGCCTGGACGCGGATCTCATCGCTGTTCAGGAGATCGCCGACCCGGCGGTGCTCGAGGACCTGCTGGCGCGTGTGAACGAGGAGCTCGCGATCGAAGCCGCCTCCGCCGGTGGCAGACCGGCCCGCCGCTACGTGTCCCGCCTCGCGGATTCCGGAGGCCACGGCGGCCAGTTCGTCGGCTTCGTCTACGACACTCTGGCCCTGGAGCTCACGGACGTGCGCACGTTGTGGAGCCTTCAGATGACCCCGGACCTGAGGCCGGCGCTCTATGGCCGGGCGCGGAGCCGGAGGGGCGGGCTGGACTTCCAGGTCATGACGATGCACAACGACTCTGGCACGGATGATCGCGATTACCAGAACCGGCTTCGGTTCCTCGATGCCCTGGAGGACGAGCTGGCCGACCGGTGGCCAACCGATGCCGATATCATCGTGCTTGGAGACCTGAACACCATGGGCCGCGAAGCCGGGGAGGGGCTCCCGGGGATCGGCGCGGACACCGAGATCGCAGGGCTGGATCGGCGCCTTGCGGACATGGACCTGCGCCGAGTCCCCAACGACCCGAGTTGCACGGAGTACTACCGCGGCCGCGGCAGCCGGCTCGACCACGTGCTTGTCTCCACGCGATCGGCGCTGGCCCCGACCGACCTCGAAGCGAGCGTCTTCGGGTATTGCGGAGAGAACGATTGCCGGCGGCTCGACGCCCGTCGCATGCCCTACGACTACGCTCGCGTCTCCGACCACTGCCCGGTGATCGTGGACCTGGTAGACATCGACAGGGACTGAGGACGAAGCGCCGTCACGCGCAGCGAGCCGGAGGGACCAGGCCTCCGGCTCGAGGGATGCCGAAACTCAGGCGCCCGCGCTGTCCAGGGCGTCCGCTACTTCCCCTCCGGTCCCACCAATCGCCATCAGCTCGAAACCGGTCATGAGCAAACGGACGCCGACCAACACGCCGATGGCCCACGCCGCAGTGAGCGGCATCTGACGCCACATCATGATCCCGAGAACCAGTGACACGACACCGCCGAACATGACCCAGCCCCAGCCCTTCACCGGCTTGATCCTCAGGGCATAGATGATCTCCACGATCCCGCTCACCGCGAAGTACATGGCGAGGAAGACGGTTATGGCGATCAGCGCGCCGCCCGGCTCGGCGATCATGTAGAGCCCGGCCACCAGCGTCAGGGCGCCGAGCAGGAAGATCATCATTCCGTCCCCGAACGATCCGGCGCGGAACGCGAGGACGAGAAGCGAGATGCCGCCGAACGCCAGAAGCAGGCCCACCATTGTGGCGAACGCGGCGCCCGCGGCCAGCGGCGCAACCAGCGCCAGGAACCCGGCGACCACAAGAAGGATTCCTACCCACTTCGCGGTCCGTGCGTTGCGCTTGATTCCATCGACGACGCTCATTGGCTCGCTCCTGTTTCGAGTCGTCCTGCTGACGCCCCCCCAAGGGGACGTCCGGCCAAACAACGACGAATCCGCTGGATTCAGTGCAAAACTGCGCCTTCTGGTCAAGGATCGCCAGAGTCCTTCCCACCGGTCACGTTCTGGCCAAGGACCCGCCGTTTGCGTACCGTTGGGGCTGCTCACGCAGACCCGAATACCGACACCCGGGAGACCGATGGGGAACGCCCCCTCCGAACAGAACGAGTGGGCGCTGATTCTGGGCGGCTCGAGCGGCTTCGGGCTGGCCACGGCGCACAAGCTCTCCGAACACGGAATGAACGTATGCATCGTCCACCGCGACCGGCGTGGGGCGATGGGTCGGATCGAGCCCGAATTCGAAAGAATCCGAGAGCGGGGGGTCTCCCTCGTGACGTACAATCGGGACGCCCTTTCCGATGACAGCCGCGCGGCCATGCTGGACGAACTGGCGGAGCGCCTCGCGGAGGACGACGGGCGGATTCGTCTCCTTCTCCACTCCATCGCGTTCGGCAACCTTAAGCTCATCGGACCGGAGGCCCCGGCGGAGTCGGGCGCTCGAAGGGCGCTGGCCGCCGAGCTCGGTGTCGATGAGGAACAGCTGGCCGACGGAGCCGATCGCCTGTTCGGGGAGGGAGTGGACGGTGTGCAGGGTCTCACCTCGCCTCCAGGGTACGCTCAGGACCTGTTCCTCGAGGACGAAGACATGGTGCGGACCATCTACGCGATGGGCACCAGCCTGCTCACCTGGACCCAGGACCTGCTGGCGCGAGGTCTGTTCGCGTCCGACGCCCGCGTCCTGGGAATGACCAGCGAGGGCAACGAGGTGGCATGGAAGGGTTATGCCGCCGTGGCGGCCGCGAAAGTGGCGTTGGAGTCCGTCTCCCGGTCCATCGCGGTGGAGATGGCGCACCTCGGCATCCGTTCCAACATCGTGCAGGCCGGAGTCACCGATACGCCGGCTCTCAGGCTGATCCCCGGCAACGCCCATCTCAAGGCGCAGGCCCGAACCCGCAATCCGTTTCACCGTCTCACCACCCCGGATGACGTCGCAAACGTGATCTACCTGCTGTCGCGGCCCGAGGCCGCCTGGATCAACGGAGCCATCATCCGGGTCGACGGCGGTGAGCACGTTTCGGGGCTCACGCGATGAGTCTCTGGCTGCACGGCCTGGGTCATTTCCACCCCGAGAACGAGATCACGAACCGGTTCCTCACGGACCTGGACATCGGGACGAACCAGGAGTGGATCGAGGAGAGGGTGGGAATCGACGCTCGCCGGACCGTCCTGCCGCTCGACTACATCCGGGAGACGCGGAACGCGGATCCGGCAGAGGCCATGGAGGCCGCACTGTACACGCATGCCGAGACGGGGCGGCGGGCGGCCGAGATGGCCATCGAGAGGGCCGGTATCGCGAAGTCCGACATCGGCATGCTGATCGCGGGCTCATGCTCTCCCGACATGATGTCGCCGGCCGACGCGTGCACGATCGCGGCGGCGCTGGAACTCGAGGTGCCGTCGTTCGACATCAACTCCGCGTGCACGAGCTTCCATGTCGCGCTGTACATGCTATCGATGATGCGGCCAGAGGGCCTACCCGAGTACATCCTCGTGGTGACTCCGGAGAGCCTCACTACGGCCGTGGATTACAGCGACCGCGCGGCCGCCGTCTTGTGGGGTGACGGGACGGCGGCCGCCGTCGTTTCCACGCGTGTGCCGTCCCGTATCGAGATCCTGGGGAACAGCCTCGAGTCGAGCCCGGCCGGACACGATAAGGTCATCGTTCCCTCCTTCGGACACTTCTGGCAGGAGGGCCGCACGGTTCAGATGTTCGCGATCAAGAAGACCACGCGGATTCTGCGCAGCCTGCGCAAGGAGTACGAGACCCCCGACCGAGACTTCCACTTCGTGGGACACCAGGCGAACCTTCGGATGCTCGAGGCCGTGTGCCGTCAATGCGACATCGAGGAAGCACGACACCACCACAACGTGGTCAACTACGGAAACACAGGCTCGGCAGGGGCTCCGGGAGTAATCTCGATGCGCTGGGATGAGTGGACGGACCGGGACGACGTGGCCGTTATCGGAGTCGGCTCCGGGCTCTCGTGGTCGGGCCACGTGCTTCGGTTCGGGGAGGCGCCGTGAAGTACGCCGAGTTCTGCGAGCGCAGCCACTTCTCGAGCGAAGAGGTCCTGGCCATCGCGTACGGTCGGCTGGTGACCGACCCGCCCGAAGAGTTCAACGCGAGGCTGCCACTGCCGCCCATGCTCATGGTGGACCGGGTCCTGGAGCTCGAGCGTCGTGGAGCGCGCGGACGCCTCGTGGCAGAGAGGGACGTCCGTATCGACGACTGGTTCTTCCACTGCCACTTCCTCGGCGATCCCGTGCAGCCGGGTTGCCTGGGTGTGGACGCCGTATGGCAGCTCATCGGCTTCTACTGCGCATGGAACGGGGCCCTCGGGACCGGGCGGGCGCTCGGATGCCAGGAAATCGAGTTCTTCGGTCAGATCCGTCCGCACGACGGAGTGGTCCGCTACGAAATCGACATCGTCCGCTACCAGGAGCTGCCGGCATCGGGCTCTTCCATCGCGCTCGGTGACGCAAAGGTGCTGGTGGACGGGCAGGAGATCTACGAGATCAAGCGCGCGAAGGTCGGCGTCTTCCGCGGCATTGACTACCCGGACTACCCGTTTCCGTCGGAGCACTCGCGCGGCGGCAGGCTCGGCGAATGAGCGGCACCGCGCTGGCTCCCGAGGAGATCCTGGCGCTGCTCCCCCAGCAGGAGCCGTTCCGCTTCGTCGACGAGATCCGCGAGATCTCGAAGCGTCACATCGTGGCGCGCTACACGTTCCCGCCCGACCTGGAGTTCTACCGGGGCCACTTCCCGGGCAATCCGGTGACGCCCGGAGTGATCCTGCTCGAGTGCATCGCTCAGGTGGGCGTGGTCGCTCTCGGCATCTATCTTGTCGCGCTCGAGGGTGGCCTCGAGGCCGTGGACAGCCGGTTGAGCCTTTTCGCGGATGCGGACGTCGACTTCTCGGGCGTGGTGAGACCCGGCGATCGGGTCACCGTGTCTGCGAAGAAGAAGTTCTTCCGGCGCGGAAAGCTCCGCTCGGAAGCCGAGATGCACCTGGACGATGGCACCCTGGTTTGTTCCGCCACGATATCCGGCATCGCAGTGCCGAGGTGAAGAGCGTATGAGACGCCGTGTGGTCATCACTGGTATGGGCGTGGTCGCCCCGAACGCCGTCGGCCTCGACGCGTACGAACAGGCTCTCCGAAGCGGGACGTCGGGGATTCGGCACATCCCGCTGCTGGACGAGCTCAAGTTCGGCTGCCGGGTCGCCGGCGCTCCGCAGGGCGTGGACGAGGTCGCGGAGCGCTACTTCGACGAGGACGAGCTCCTCGCCATGAACTCCAGCCACCGCTTCGGCTGCGTCGCCGCCGTGGACGCATGGACGGACGCGGGCTTCGAGCGGCCGTCGCACGAAGACGAGCACGTCTTCTGGGAGGCGGGAGCTGTCATCGGCACCGGAATCGGCGGGATCGACACCATCGGAGAGCGGATCGTACCGATGGTCGATAGCGGGCGGGTGCGACGCCTGGGAAGCACCATGGTCGAGCAGGTGATGGGGAGCGGCGTGTCGGCCCGCGTGTCAGGCCTCCTCGCCCTCGGGAACCAGGTGACCGCCAACTCGAGCGCGTGCAGCACCGGAACGGAAGCCATCATCGAAGGCGCCCTGCGCATCCGGTCCGGCCTCGCGGACCGGATGCTGTGTGGGGGGACGGAGGGCGCCAGCCACTACATCTGGGCCGGCTTCGACTCCATGCGCGTCCTGTGCCGGAACCACAACGATGAGCCGGAGAAGGCATCCCGGCCCATGAGCGCGTCGGCCGGTGGGTTCATCCCCGGAAGCGGGGCCGCCGTCCTTCACCTCGAGAGCCTGGACAGCGCGCTGGACCGTGGAGCCCAGATCTACGCGGAAGTGCTGGGCGGCGCGCTGAACTGCGGCGGACACCGAAGTGGCGGGAGCATGACGGCCCCAAACCCGGTCAGCGTGCGCCGTGTCATCGGGCAGGCGATCGCCGACGCGGGCATCGAGCCGGACGAGGTGGACCTGATCAACGGACACCTGACCGCGACGGGCGCCGACCCGAACGAGGTGGCCGCCTGGGCCGACGCGCTGGGCGCCACGCCGGAGTCGTTCCCGGTGATCAACTCCACCAAGTCGATGATCGGCCACGGACTCGGCGCCGCCGGCGCTCTCGAGTCCGTCGCCTGCATCCTCATGCTGCGCGGAGGATTTGCGCACCCCTCGCTCAACTGCGAGGACGTCCATCCCCGCATCGAGGCGTACGCGGAGTCCATCCCTCACCAGGTGAAGGAGATGCCCGAGCTCCACACGATCATCAAGTCGGGCTTCGGCTTCGGCGACGTGAATGCCTGCGTGATCTACCGCCGATGGACCCAGTAGTGTATTAGTTGGGGCATAGAGGCTGGTTCACCCCACAGGAGAGATAGCCGGATGGCGAGAGACGAGACCTTTGCAAAGGTCATGGAGATCATCGGCCGGTATGCTAAGAACAAGGACGCTCTCGAAGGAGCGACCGACGACACCAACATCCTCGAAGACCTGAAGGTCAACTCTGCGCGGCTGGTGGACGTCATTCTGGATTTTGAGGACGAGTTCGACATCGAGGTGGCGGACGAAGACGCCGATGCCGTAAATACGGTCGGCGACGCCGTCACCCTGATCGAAGCCAAGCTGGCCTGACCGGGGAACCCCCTCGTGACCGAGGTCCCACGCATTCCGCGGCGCACGCGCTTCGCCCTGTGGCTCCAGCGCGAGGTGGGTCGCCTGACGTCGGTGTTCTGGATACCGGCGGGCGCGTTTGCCATGAAGTACGTGATGGGCTACCGCATCAAGAACGCCGCCCGTCTTCGCAAGCGGTTCCGCCGAATCGTCGCCGAAAGCGACGAACCGATCCTCATCTGCGCGAACCATCTGACCATGTTGGATTCCATGCTGGTCGCCTGGGCTCTGGGCGGGACCTGGTGGTACTTCTTCAACTACCGCCGGCTGCCCTGGAACCTTCCCGAGTACCGGAACTTCGCGGCCCTGTGGTTCGGCCGCGTGGCCGTGTGGCTGACCAAGTGCATCCCGATCAAGCGTGGCGGGCGCCGGGAGGAAGTCTCCGGCGTCCTGAAGCGGGTCAAGTATCTGCTCGCCCGCGGCGAGACCGCCCTCATCTTCGCCGAGGGAGGACGAAGCCGCACGGGGAGGGTGAACCTGGACTCGATCGCGCACGGCATGGGTCGGATCGCGAGCAACGTGCGCGACTGCAAGGCGCTGGTCGTCTACCTGCGGGGGGACCGCCAGCGTTCCTGGTCCACCGTCCCGGCCATGGGCGATTCGTTCTACGTCGACATCGAGGTCATGCGGCCGCGCTCCGACCGGCAAGGCATTCGCCGGTCGCGCGAGTTCGCACAGCAGATCGCCCAGCGCCTCGCGCGAATGGAAGAGAAGTACTTTGCTCGTCGGAAATGACGTCGTAGATCTCCGCGATCCGGAGAACCAGCCTGATTCGATCCATCCGCGCTTCGACGCGCGGGTCTTCACCTGGACCGAGCGGGCTCGGATCCTCGCTTCGTCGTCGCCCCACCGGATGCGCTGGCTCCTGTGGGCCGCCAAGGAGAGCGCCTTCAAGGTGGCCCGCAAGATGGACTCCCGGGTGTTCTTCTCACCCCGAGCCTTCTCGGTGCGCATCCCGGGGGGCGAGACGGAGACCCCGCACCCGTTCCTGGCCGAAGTCTCGCACGATGCCGGCAGGTTTCAGGTGTGCCTGGAGGGCACGGAGGAGTGGGTGCACGCGGTCGCTTCCGTGTCCGGCGAGGGTGTGGCGCGAGCCGACTGGCAGCTGCGCTCCCTTGGCCGCGAGGCGGCCCGCCGCCTCCCCGGCGCTGAAGCCAGCGCCCGAGTCCGCAGGCTCGCCCGCTCGGCGATCGCTTCCGCCCTGGCAGCCGTTCCATCCGACATCGTGATCGCAGCAGCGGCGAAGCGGATCCCGCGGGTCTGGTGGCGCGGAAAGCCGCTCCCGGTGGACCTCTCCTTCTCGCATCACGGCCGCTTCGTGGCGTGCGCCTTGGGCCGGGTGAAGCCCGGCAACTGAGGGCACCGCGAACAAGTACCCACTGCTCGAATGCCGGGGCTGGGATTTGGAGTCAGGAGCGTAGCGAC
>CAJIAC010000159.1_pt1 | contig 28706 bp, 23 predicted proteins | sample 9198961 | NCBI WGS metagenome assembly CAJIAC01 (sample SAMEA7708276, study PRJEB35096) | sediment metagenome | biome: marine neritic benthic zone biome [ENVO:01000025]; feature: sediment [ENVO:00002007]; material: shallow marine sediment [ENVO:03000034] sea grass bed [ENVO_01000059] ... | reverse complement strand
GGACGGTGACGAGGCCGTAGAGATCTGGGCGTACGCCGACACGGTTGGTGTGCGAGTGTACACGCCGCTCGACCTGAAGTCCGCCGGCCGTGACGTCGCGTGGGGCGTCGACCGAATCTCGGGAGCCGTGATCCGATATGAAGCCGCGGAGGGAACGTCGGGTGTGATCGGCCTCCAGGATCGTCCCCCCGTGCAGATCGTCAGCCCGTCCCGTCTCGCGGTAGGCGAGGTGGCGGGGATCTTCGTGTATGACGACTCCACCGGCATGGTGGACCTGTATTCGCCCGGGGGTCAGCACCTCAGGGGATTCGACCCGGGACTGCGGCCGTCGATCCTCGAGATCTCCCACCAGCCTCTCCGGCTCACCTACGGGGTCCGGACGTTCGCGACGGACTCGATTCCGACGTTGTCCGTGATTCAAACGGACTTCCTGGGAGGCAATCCTGACACCCTGTTGTCCCCCGACACGGGACCGGAGTCGCTGCGCGACGCGCCGGCCGTGCGGACGCGGCTCGTCTCCACGCCAGCTACGAGCGGTCTGTGGATCTTCGCCTCCGCCATCAGCGACACCGTGTTCGAGGTTGCTGGCTCGGGTTCCTCTCGCAAGCTCGTGCTCCCGGAAGCGGATTCGCTTCGATCCGGGATACTGGCCGACTTGCAGCAGCAGATCCTCTGGGTCGCGGTGCCGAGACCCGAGGGTGGCATCATCTACGAGGCGTACGACATCTCGAGCGAGGCGGAGATCATCGACGGCTCCCTGGCCTATCTCGGCGTGCGGACGACGCCCCAGTTCTTCATCCCGACGTCTGCCTACGACGGCACGGTCACGGGATGGTGGCGGTCTCAGAATGCGGTGCACGCTCCACGAGCTTACGACATGCGGATCGAGGCGCTGCGGGAGGGCGCCGCCGGGGCACGTGGTGTGCGTGCGGCGCGGCGCGATCAGCTCGCCAGCGACTGGGAGCTGGCAATCCAGCGTCTGGAGGAGGCCGAAGAGGAAAGACGGAGGCAAATGGAGGCCGTGCGGGAGGAGGAAGGACTGGAATAGGCGAAGGCCGGCCCCCAGGGGGAGCCGGCCCTCCGATCACGATCGGCTCCGACCGGATCAGACGCCGCGCGCCGCGACCTCGTCGTACAGCCTGGCGATCGTCTCGATTCCCTTGTGATAGGTCTCGACGTCCATCCACTCGTTGGGCGCATGTGCATTTCCGCCCGGGGGCGCGAAGCCCAGGAGCAGAACCGGCCCCTTCAGCACTTCCTCGAAGAGTGGGATGATCGGGATCGAGCCGCCCTCGCCGATGTAGACGGGCCGGCGACCAAACGAATCCTCCAGTGCCTGCGCAGCCGCTTCGAACAGCGGGCTGTCCGGATCCCCGGCCCAGGGCCAGCCGCCGTGTGAGGGGACCACGCGCACCGTGACGCCCTCCGGAGCGATCGCCATCACGTGCTGTGTGAACAGCTCCGCGATCTCGTCCGGGTCCTGGTCGGCCACCAGGCGCATGGAGACCTTGGCGCTCGCCTTGGCCGGCAGCACCGTCTTCGCCCCGTCCCCGGTGAAGCCCGAGATCATCCCGTTCACATCCAGCGCGGGCCGATACCAGAGCCTCTCCAGCGTGCTGTACCCGGCCTCGCCCCCGAGTGCCGGGGCTCCAGTTTCCTCGAGGAACTCTTCGTCGGTGAACGGCAGGACCCGGGTCTCCTCCCGGATCGTCTCCGACATCGGCCGCACCCGGTCGTAGAAGCCCGGAATCGCCACCCGGCCCTCGTCGTCCTTCAGCTTCGAGATGATCTGTGCCAGGGCGAACGCGGGGTTCACCACGGCGCCGCCGTAGCTGCCCGAGTGCAGGTCTCCGGCCGGTCCATCGACGTACACGTCCAGGTACGCGATGCCGCGCAGCCCGGTGCCGATGGACGGGATGTCGATCCCCAACATCCCGGTGTCGCTCACGATGACCGCGTCGCAGGCGAGACGGTCAGCCGCGGACCTGAGGAAGCTCTCCAGGTTGATGCTCCCGATCTCCTCTTCCCCTTCGATGCAGAGCTTCACGTTGACGGGCATGCCGGATCCGCCCTTCAACCGAGTCTCCAGGGCCTTGATGTGCATCAGCACCTGGCCCTTGTCGTCGTTCGTTCCCCGCGCGTAGATCCGTCCGTCGCGGAAGGCGGGCTCGAAGGGCGGCGAGGTCCAGAGCTCCTCCGGATCCACGGGCTGCACGTCGTAGTGCCCGTACACTAGTAGGGTGGGAGCATCGGGGTCCACGATCTTCTCGGCCACGACGAAGGGATTCCCCTCGGTCGGAATGATCTCGACGCTGTCCATTCCCGCCTCGCGGATGTTGTCCGCGAGCCACTCCGCGCATCGGGCCACGTCCTCCGCGTATCGCTTCTCGGTGCTCACGCTCGGGATGCGCAAGAAATCGACGAACTCCTGCTCGAAGCGCTCCCGGTTGGAGCGCACGTATGCGGCCAGGTCTGAACTCACGGTCTACTCCGTTGGATCTGAGGTGGGTGTGATTCCGTCGCACCGCTCGAGCGCCATGGCCAGGGCGGCGGCCAGCAGTCCCCTGTTCGCGTCTCCCGCCCGTCGAACGGCCTCGTTCACGGCTTCGGCCACCGTGCTCTCGATGGACTCGAAGACGGTATGTGGTTGCAGGGGGAAGTCCGAGCGGCTCTGGCACGCAAACGCGTGCGCCGTTCCGCAGCTCGCGATGATGTCCGCCACCACCGCGAATCGGGAGTCCGCGTCCTGCTCTACGCTGGTGTCCCCGGGCGCTTCCGCCGCGAACGGGTGATTGGCCCCGGCCACGATGGAATGGACACCCGCGGCCTGGATCCGGCTCAGCACATCCCGGTTCAGCGTTCCCGAGGCCGCGGCAGCCACCAGCAGGTCTCCCGGCGTGTCGAAGAACGTCTCACTGGGGCCGGTGGTCCCGGTGTCCGTTACCGGGGGAAGCGTGTTGCCTGCCCGCCGCTGGAGAAAGCCCTCGATGTCGTCTACCGCGAACCCGTCTTCGTGCAGGAGACAGCCGCGGGCGTCCGCGATGCCCACGATCCGGAATCCGGCCCTCGCCATGTAGAGCGCCGCAGCGCCGCCGACGGACCCGAAACCCTGCAGGAGGACCCGCGTGCGGGAAGGCGTCCGCCCCTGGTGGTGCAGCAGCCGGAGGGCGGACTGGGTCACGCTGTACCCGGTCACCAGCGCGAAGACCCGCGCCTCCTTGCCGGCCAGTCCGTACTGGGGCGGGACCGGCTGGTCGAGTCCGATGTGCATGAGCTCAGAGCGGCGCCCGAGGGCCTCGCCGTCCAGCCCGAAATGTCCTCTGAGCACACCGATCTGCGGATGCGCGATTCCGATCTCACGGCACAGGGGGATGACTTCCGAGATCTCGCTCACGTTCAGGTCGCCCGCCGTACCGTACCTGCCGAGGAGCTCGGACTGGATCGCCTGGAACCAGCGGGTGAGGACTTCCTTCTTCCTGGGATCGGCCGGGTCGAAGTCGATTCCGGACTTGGCGCCGCCGATCGGCGGGCCGGCAAAGGCGAACTTCAGCTCCATGGCCTTGGCCAGGAACGTGACTTCGTCGCGCGTCAGACCGGAGCGCATGCGCGTACCGCCACCCGCGGCTCCGCCCTTCAGGCTGTTGATGACGAGCCACCCCCGGGCGGCGGTCTCTCGATCGTTCCACTCGAATACGATCTCGGGCGCCGCCCGGAAGTACTCCTGGTAGTTCGTCCAGACTTCTCCGTCTCTCGCGTCAGCTCCCGCCATTCAGTGGCCCGGGCTGCGCGGGCCGCGGATCAGCCTTCGACCGCTTCCCACTCGTTGTTGGATCGATCCAGGTCCGGATAATAACCGTCCGGGTCGATCGTGACCTTCGTCAGCTCACCGGACGTGGCGACGTCGCTCGTCACGGTCCGCGTTCCAGCCCATACCGAGGCCGGCCACATCACCGTTTCGGAAGAGCCGTCCGCATAGTCGAGCTTCATCTCGACCGGCATGACTCCGCTGGACAGGTTGGAGACCGTGATCTCAGCCGAGCCAGCGGCCGGTACGACGCTGTCCACGGCCTGATCGAGCGTGGCCTCGCCGTAGAACCAGGGCTGCCAGAACCAATCCATGTCCGTTCCCGCCGCCTCGGAGAACATCGCGAAGAAGTCCCACGGCATGGGGTGCTTGAACGCCCAGGTCGCCGCGTAGTCCTTGTAGAAGGCGTCGAACTTCTCCTGTCCGATCACGTGCCGGAGCGTGTGCAGGAGCATGCCGGGCTTACTGTACGCCGCCACGTTCTGCCCGAACATGTGCTCGGCGTGGTCCGCGTGTCCCATGATCGGCTCCTGCATCTCCATCTGCACGACCATCTGGTAGCCGCGCTCTTCACCCGGGCGGTCGACCGTCGTCCCGTAGTAATCGGCCATGGAGAGCGACGTGTTGAACACCGTCAGGCCCTCGTCCATCCACGCGTACGACATCTCCTTCGTGCCCACGATCATCGGCATCCAGAAGTGGCTGAGCTCGTGAGTCACCACGCCGTTCAGTCCCCGGCCTTCGGCAAAGTGCGTGATAAAAGTGATCATCGGGTATTCCATGCCGCTCACCTCGGGCGGACCCATGGCGGCGGTGGCCTGCGGATACGGATACGGAAGGATGTAGTCGGAGAAGAACTCGATGGCGTGCTGCGCGTACTCCGTGGCCGGCTCCCAGTGGGGCATGTCCGGATCGAACACGTTCTGGATCAGCGCCCTGCCCTGCTCGTGACCCGTCTCGGCCCCCGTGACGTGCCACACGTACGTCCCGCCGGCGGCAAACGCGAAGTCGCGGACCATCTCCGCCTCCAGCGTCCAGGTGTGCCAGCCGTCGTCCGACGGTAGAGTGGCGTTGCCGGCTTCCCGGTCCTCGACGCTCACGACCTTGACCACGGTGTCCAGCGCCGGAGCCGAAGCCAGCGTCTGGACGGCCTCGGGACGCAGAACTTCCTCCGGGTTGCTCAGCATTCCGGTCCCGACCACGAGCCAGCCCTCAGGAACGGTGACGTCCACCGTGTAGTCGCCGTAGTCCGTGTAGAACTCGCCGCTGCCCAGGTAGGGGGACTGGTCCTGGCCGAATACGTCGTCGAACGCCGCCACCTGCGGGAACCACTGGGCCAGCTGGAAGATCTCGTTGTTCAGGTGACCCATGCGCATTCCGCCGCTGCCGAGGACCGTGAACGACCAGTCCACCTCCAGCTCCAGGACTTCACCGGGCGCCAGGGGCTCGGGAAGCGACACTGCAGCGATCGTCCCCATGACCCGGAAGCCCGGTTCCTGGCGGCCTCGCTGCTGCTGACCGAAGAACATGCGCGGCGGCAGCTGCTCCAGCTCTACCCCGTTGGCGGCCACCCGGCTGAGCGGCATTCCGCCGCTGAGAGACACGGTCCGGCCGCGCGGAGAGCCCTCTGCATAAAGGTTCTGGTACAGGTGAAGCACGATCACCGGCCGCTCGTGCGGCGTATCGTTCCGGATCGTGATCGTCTCACTACCCGTGAGGAGAGCCGTCTCCGGCTCGATCTTCACGTCGATGTCGTAGTCCACCCACTGCTGCCAGTACTCGGCACCGGGCCTGCCTTCCGGCGTGCGTGTTCCCGCTTCGAGGGCCGCCATGTATCCGCTCGGCGGCTGCACCGGGTTGAAGACCGGGTAGTCGACGACGAGACCGCTCCCGTCCGCCGGGTTCACGTCCTGGGCCGCCGCTCCGGGCGCCGCCGCGGTCACCGTTATAGCCAGCGCGATCATCGATCGACTGATCCGACTCACCATCTGCCACCTCCCCATCGTCCTCTACCTCCGTACAGTGAACTCTCCGAGGCCGCTACCTCATGCCTCAGTAACAGGCGAGCCGCCGCTCCCGCTGCACGGCAGGGCGGAAGCTACTCCGCGATCTCGAGGTCCGTCCACTTGATCAGGGGCAGCAACTGGTGCCTGCCCTCGTGCCGCCAGTCGGCGGGCGGCCACGCCATCGTGCCCAGGGGCGCGACCCGGCTGGCCCCGAGGCGGGAAGCCGCGCCGGCTAGCTCCGGAAGCCCCTTGGAGCCAGAGTATCCGAACGACTGAATCCTGCCCTCGAGGGGTCGGAGAAGGTCCTCGAGCGCCGTCAGGTCGGAGACCGGGTGTACCCACGCCACGCGGGGCAGATTTTCCGTGTGCGCCGCCGGCTCCTCGCTGTGGAGAACGGTCCAGGCCAGCTCCTCGCCGGGCGCCTCGACGCCCGACCGATCGTCGTCGTAGCCACCGAATTCGAAGGACGCCCGCGCAGCGCGAATGGAGACGGCCTCTTCCGCGGACGGGACCGGCGGGGGATGACGCGCGGTGCGCTCGCTGAGCGCCGCTGCGAGGTCCTGCACGAAGCCCGTCCACCGGTCTCCCACCACGTACACCAGGCGCGGAGAAACGCACCCCTGCTGGTCGTAGGCGCAGATGTCCCTCGCGAGGTCCGCCGCCGCCTTAGGGGGGCCGTCCGGCAGGATCACCGCCACACCCGTCCGGGGACCGTACACGATCACTTCCGTATCGGCCGGCGTAGCGGCCCGCACCGCTTCGACCGTCGGGCCACCTCCGTACACGACGGTCTTTCCCGCCCGCCGAACCCATTCTCGCCACGCCGCAGGGAAGCTCGCGCCCGGCCACCACGTGGCGGCCACGCCTCTTCCGAGCAGTGGGTCTTCGTCTGACAGAACGCGGGCGAAGAGAGGCAGCAGGCCCGGCTCCGCCTCGGGCAGCTTGCACAGGACACCCGAGCGGACCAGCAGTGCGCGGATCGTAGCGGTAATGGCCACTCCCGGCACACTGCCGGCGAGGACCTGCAGGACCACGGGCGGACCGAGGGCGCGGCGATATCGCTGGCCCGGTCCGGTCCAGGAGAGATCCTCCGTGAAACCGTCCAGTGCCTCCAGTCCGCCCAGCTCCGATTCTACGATCCCCGCGAGCGCCTCGGAGCTCCAGGTGCCGGCCATTCCAGCCAGGGTTTCGGAGATGAGGCGTTCGTCCCACCCCAGCTCCATGCGCAGCAGCTCGCGCGCCGCAACGCCCTCAGGCCCATCCCCGCAGATCCTTGCAGCCGCCGAAGCGACCGAGCCAATGACGTCGGCCGTACTCCGGCTCGCGCGGGATGCGATGGCCGCCCCCCGCACCGCGGCCGCGATGCGCGCGGACTCCGCTCCGGTCAACGCCGGAGCCCGGAACGCCTCACCGGAGGCCGTATGTCCCTCCAGCCATCCGTTGTCCGGCTCATCGAAACCGGTCAGGTGCCAGGCATCAAGCACGGTCCTGTGCCTCCAGGAGCTCGGCCGTAGCCAGAGAACATCCGCGGGGCGGAGCGCCGGCTGTTCGACCGATCCATTCGATTCCGTCTGCAACCACTCGGCCGCGATCCTCGGTCAGTACCGCGCACACGCTTCCGAGATTGGCGAGGTCGTAGTGACACAGGATACCGACTTCCCCCTCGGGAAGCTCCTGCAGGGTGACGGGGTCGAGGACCCGCGCGCGCAGCCACGGCGGGCCCACCAGCGGAACGGCGGGATCGCCGTACCCGTACCTCTGGGAGCACAGCTCCGTCATCCCGAACTCGTTGACCACGGACTCGAGCGGCAGCCCCAGACGGCGGGACAATCCCCTGACCACCAGCGAGCGGCTGCCGCCCGAAGGCAATCCCTTCTCCCCGCCCGTGTCCATGAGAAGTGAGCCCGCGGGAAGGTGGAGTTCCAGGCCACGCCCTTCCTCGAGGCGGGCGAGCCAGCGTCCGAAGCCCACCGTGGTGCCAAGCACGCACAGGGGCCGTCCCGTGTCCGCCGACCGCTCCAGCTCCGCGTCGAGCCGCTCCCAGGCGACACCGTCTGGTGTCGCGACGCTCACGCCGTCCCCGCTGCCTGCGCTCACCCGCAGGTCGTCCAGCATCCAGCCGAGCGACGACTCCGGATCGTGCGCGAAGGACGGGGGCAGCGTGACCAGCCGGGGTGAAGTCTCCTCCGAGAGGACGAAGGCACGGAAGCCAGCCCTGGAGGAGGCAGCGTACAGCTCCGGTGAACGTACGGGGTGCCGGCCCCGCGCTGAGGCGCCCCGGGTCGTGCCACTGGTCCTGAACGTGACCGCCGCGTCCGCCGCGCTGCCGACGATCAGGTCCACGGCACGAAAAGCGGCGGTCGGAACCGGCACCACGTCCCTCCAGCCGGATATCTCGGCGGGGCCGACGCCACGGCGCTCGCAGTAGCGCCGGTATGTGGCGTTGTGTTCGAACTGCAGCTGGAAAGCCGCGGACGCCCACCGGTCCAGCTCCGGCTCGGGCCAGGCGGCTGGAGCGTCAGCCCACTCGGAGAACCGGGCGATCAGGTCGCTGCAAAGGGACTCGTAGTTCTCTTCCGGCCCGCGCGACGTAGTCATCCGCGGAATGTGGAGCGCGGCCGGGGGGGCGACAAGCGGGAGGTCCGCGACCGATCAGTGAGCGTCCAGGTTTCCGACGTGGATTGCTCCTTTACGCACCCACTTTACTTCCACCGGCCGGTCGCGACCGGCCCGGACCACAGCCTGCCGCAAGACGATGACATCGTTGCACTTCGCGCCGTTCACTTCCGTGACGACGTCTCCATCTCGGAGGCCCATGCGATCCGCTGGAGTATCCCGGATGACGCGGAGGACCAACAGGCCCTCGTCCACCCCGTCGAAGTACTCCGCGAGCTCTGTGGTAAGCGGTCGGAACTCTGCCCCACCCACCCGGACATCGGAGAACATCAGGTCACGAACGGGGCTCGGGACCGTGCGCGGGGTGACGAAGTAGTACGACCACGCACCGTCCGGGTCCGCCTCCGTGGTCACGGTCAGATCGGCCCCGAGGGAGTCGCTGCCCAGCACACGGAAGCGACCCTGCAAGAGAACCAGTGAATCGAGCCGCACACGGGCCGAGTGGAACGACGAGTCCCGCACCAGGGCGAGGCGCCGCGCCAGCTCCTCGTTCTCCCACACCGAGAGGGGCATACCCTCCGGCCACGACTCCCGGTCGCGCATGCGCTCGAGGATGACGTGCGCCTTGTCCGGATCTCCGATTTCCACCTTGAAGTTGCCGTCGGGATCCTCGTGGAAGAAGACGAAATCGTTTCCTCGTGCCTGCAGCGAATCGAGTCGGATCTCGACTTCGTTCAGCCGGGTCCGGACCGAGGGCAGGCGCATGATCCGAACACGGGCTTCGCCCTCCAGGCCGGGTTCCTCAGGGGGACCGAAGAAGGTTCGCACCTCCACGTAGGGATCGGTCGGTCGGAGCTCCGGCGTGACCTCGATGACCGCCCGACCTCCTTCGCGGCCGAGCTGGAGCTCCACCGGCACCCCGGCCTCCAGGCCCAGGAGCCGGGCGCGCCCCTCGGATCGCGTCACATCCAGCCCATCCACGGAGAGAAGCGTGTCACGCGCCTGAACTCCGGCCCGATCCGCCGGACCGTCCACCACGACCGAGGTTACGACCGGCGGCTGGTTGCAGATCGCTTCCGTGCAGACTTCCTCCAGGAGGACCCCGATTCGGGCCTTCTCCTGCGCCACCCACGTCGTCGGCGGCTCCTGTGCGGTCAACTCGCCGCCGGCTCCCGCCAGCAGGAGGGCTCCGCTCGCGAGGAGGTTCCTCAGGCAGGGCTTGCAGGCATCTATCCGAAGCTTCGTCATGGTTCCGATCCGTCTAGTATTCTTCCGCCGTCATGCGCAGCGTCTGATCGAGCTGCCCGGCCAGGTCGTTCCGCTCGTCGACCAGCTGGAACAGGAAGTTGTTGAGCACGGGATCCGCCGGTGCCTCCCTCAGGGCATCGCGCGAAGCGTCGATCATCGCCTCCAGGTGTGTGATTCTCTCGGCGACCCTCTCGGGACCTTGCGGGCCATCGGCGTGCCCGCCCGGGCCGCGCCGCAGGTTCTGCAGATCCGCTACCGTACGGAGGTAGGCCTCGGCCGGCTCGATGGACATCGCCGATTCCGCATCCGCAACGAACGTCTCATCCGCGGTCGATGCCGGGGTCGGCGCTCTGTCGCCCGGTCCCATGCGCTGCCCGACCATCAGACCCGCGGCGAACAGTGCCAGGACGGCGGCTGCCTGGAGCGGCCACGCCCTGAAGTGTCTCCAGGCGGAAGCCGCGCCCGTCTCCTGAATAGGCTCGAGGCCCAGTCGCCGCTGAACCGCGTCCCATTCGCCGGACGGAGGCTCCAGGTGCGTGAGTCCCGACAGGGCCATCCGCATCCGGCTCATCTGCTCGTACTCTCGACCGCACTCCGGGCATTCGGACAGGTGCTCCCGTCCGCCCCCGACGCCCTTTGGCTCGTCCAGGAGGGCCGAGATCTGCTCTCTACTCAGATGTTCAGGCATGATTACCCGCTTCGTTCATTCCCCGGGCCGGCGACAGCAGGTCGCGCATGCGCGCCCGGGCCTTGTGCAGCTGTGACTTCGACGTTCCGACCGCGACCCCCATTTTCTCGGCGATCTCGTCGTGCGTCAGTCCCTCCACGTCGTGCAGGACGAGCACGGTGCGGTAACCCGGTGAGAGCTGGTCCATCGCCTGGCCGAGTACCTTCTGGTTCAGCACCGTCTCATCGGTCGGCGGCGGGCCCGTCTGTTTCTCGGCCATCGCCTCGACATCCGGCCTCTTGCTCTTCCTGCGGATCCGGTTCAGAGCCGCGTTTACGGCCAGGCGGTGCATCCACGTCCCGAACGAGGCTTCGCCGCGAAACAGGTGCAGCTTCTCGAACGCCCGCACCCACGCGTCCTGGGACACGTCCTCCGCCAGGTGATCGTCTCCGACCATCCTCCGCACCACGGAGTAGACCCGGCCGCTGTGTGCCGCGTAGAGGTCCGCCATCGCGCGGCGATCTCCGGCCCGGGCCGCCGCGATCAGCTGAGCTTCAGACATTCGCCTCGCTTCTCTGGTTCTCCGGTACTTGGACGCGTGTGGGGGGTGCGACCGTTGCCTCGCAGCACGACGCGTCGGCCTCCCTGCGGGGTGTCCGCTCGCAAAAAACCGCTCGCGGAATCACTCGACTCGTGCCTCGTCTCCTGGGGCCTCAACACCGCTTCAGGCCGAGGGGCGCCCACCCTCGAGACGGCGCATCAGCCACGGAGTCGCGAGATAGGCAGCGATGGCGACCATCAGTCCGACCATCGCGTCGATTCCGTAGTGGAACCGGCCGTACACGGTGCCCAGCGTTAGAGACACCGCGAACGGCGCCATGATCCAGAAGACGCGCTTGCTTTCGCGTCCTGTCGCGAACCACGCGGAAAGCGTTGCGGCGACGTGGGAGGAGGGAAATGCCGTGCCCTTGGAAGAGCCGGACTCGAGGAGCGCGTGAACGACCCAGAACATCGGGCCGTCCGCCGCTTCGCCCGCGATCTTGGGGAAATCGTATCTGGGCCCGGCCACCGGGAAGACGGAGAAGCACAGGTAGCAGATGAAGAACGCGAGCGCGATGGTGAACGAGGCCCGCTCCAGCGCCCGCGGCCCTTTGAGCAGAAAGGCGGTCGCGGCAGCACCGGGCACGATGAAGTAGTACGAGAAGTATCCCAGGTGGAGCATCTCCGAGAACCACAGCCGGCCGTACCAGTCGCTGAACGCCATCGCGAGCTGCGTCCCGAACAGCGCCTCCTCCCACTCCATGACCACGGCGTCGAAGTAACCCGTGACGTGAACCTGGTTGAGCGGCGCCAGCTCCAGGTAGAGGAGGGGCGTGAGGGCCACCGGGTAGAAGATTCGGAAGAACAGCGCGAGACGGTGGGAGGGAAGCGGGAGTGACGCGGCCCACCAGATCAATCCGATGGCCACGACATGCATGGCCGCGATCCCCAGGCCCATTCCGGACAGGCTGGTCAGGGCCACCATACCGGTGGCCGCCAGGTACGCCAGCACCAGATAGTCGACGGCGAGCGGGCCGTGGCTGCTCATACGGGTCTCGGCCCTGAATTCTTCGATCACCGGAGCCATCCCTGCTCGCGGTACCACCGTCCCGTCTCCTCCAGGGCTTCTCTCAGATGCGTGCCGGCGCGCCACCCGAGGGTGCGCTCCGCGTGCCTGGGATCCGCGGTCCAGTCGAAGCGGGAGAGGTCATCCGCCGTGCGCCGGTCGAACTGCGGGGGCAGCCCGACCAGGCGCGCGGCCGTCTCAGACACGGCGCCGCCGACCTGCCAGATGGGGTTCGGGATCCGAACCAGGCGAACCGCCTTGCCCACGGCCGCGCCAAGTGCGTCCGCCATGGTCTCCCAGGAGACGATCTCCGGACCGACGATCGGGATCGGCTCGTGATCGACATCTGGCCGCGCGGACGCCCGGATCACCGCATCCGCGACATCCTTCACGAATACGGGCTGCAGGCGGCCCTGGCCCATCGGCGCCGGCATCAGCCCGGTCTTCGCGACCTTGAACAGGTTGAGCGAGTCCTCGTCGCGCGGCCCGTAGATACCGCCCGGCCGGAGAATTACGCCCTCCATGTCTCCGGACTGCTGCGCGAGGACCTGGAACAGGCGCCGTTCACCGGCGAGCTTGCTCTCGCCGTACGGACTGGTCGGCCGGTCGCCGGTCGGTCCCGATTTCTTGCCGCTCGCCGTGCGGTCCGGACCACGGGCCGCCAGGCTGCTCACGAGGACGAAGCGGCGGACGCCCGCCTCCGTCGCGGCGGCGGCGAGGGTCTGCGTACCCTCGGCATTGACGTTCTGGTATTCGGCGTCCGAGCGGGCCCTGGTGACCCCGGCGGAGTGAATCACCACGTCCACGCCCTCGAGCGCAGCGGCCAGGTCTCCGGGAGAGCGCACGTCGAGCGTGATGCGCTCCACGGGGAGCGACTCGATCCAGCGGAGGTTGCTGGTCTTTCGAACGGTGCACCGGGTGGTCCAGCCCTCGGCGACGAGAGCATCCGCGACGTGGCTCCCGAGGAAGCCCGTAGCGCCGGTGAGAAGAACGGTGCGGGAAGCGGCGGCGTCCGAGCTCAGAGCTCGAGATCCCGATCGTACATGCGATACCTCTTGTACGCCGACGAGCCCATCTTCTCCAGCGGTTTCCGCATGGCCCAGTTGTGCTCCAGGATCCAGCCGAACTCGCCGGCGGTCATGCCCTTGGCGGCCCCTTCACGGAAGATTCGCAGGTACAGGAGGTTGTCGATCCCCTTGTGCCGGTATTCCTCCACGAGGCCCAGCGTCAGGACGCGGCACATGTCGATCGTCTTGGCTCGCCGCAGCACCTTCAGGAGGCCGAACGGGAACAGGCGGCCGCGCGCCTTGATGAGCGCCTGGTTGTAGTCCTTCAGCCACAGCGCGAATCCCACCGGCTCGCCCTCGGCGTTCTCGACGAAGATGACCTGCTCGGGGTCCTTCATGACGGCCATCTTCAGCTCGTCCGCCATGTGACGGATCTCCGGGTCCGTCATGGGAACGAAGCCCCAGTTCTTCTCCCACGCCTTGTTGTAGACCATGAGAACCCGGTCCAACTCGGCCGCGAAGTCCTCTTTGCGCAGGGTCCGCAGCGTCACCCCGACCCGCTTCGCCAGCCGTTGCTCCAACTTCAGGAGGTAGTCCGGCGGGTGGTTGTTGTCGAGGTAGTAGGCCACCATGTCCATCGCCGATTGGTAGCCGGCGTTGAGGATCAGGTCCTCGTAGTACTCGGGATTGTACGGCATCATGATAGCGGGAGGACGTTCGAAACCCTCCACCAGCAGGGCGGCCTGCTCGTTCGTGGAGAAGCTGGCCGGGCCGCGTATCACTTCCAGGCCCCGCTCCCGCAGCCACTCTTCCGCGGTTCTCAGAAGGGCGTTGGCGACCTTCTGCTCGTCCACGCACTCAAAGAACCCGAAGAAGCCGACCGGCTCCTCGTGATACTCCACGTGCTTCCGGTTGTGGATGGCGACGATCCGGCCGACCGTCTCGTCCCCCCGCAGTGCGATGTACGGCTGTACGTCGGAGTGCTGGTGGAACGGGTGGACCTTCTTGTCGAACATGACCTTCATGTCCCGGATCAGCGGCGGGACCCAGTTCGGATCGCCGTCGTAGATTCGATACGGAAGCTCGAGGAATCGTCGAAATTCCCTCTTTCCGTCCGCCGGGATCACTCGTACGTCCGGCGCTCCGCTCACGCGACCTCGATTCCGTGTCCCAGGACCCCGAACTTCTTGCCCACACGTAGCAGGTGCTCGAGCACGAAGTCGAGTTGCTCATCCGTGTGCGTGGCCATGTAGCTCGTGCGCAACCGGCAGCTGCCCTCCGGAACCGCGGGCGGCACCACTGGATTCGTGAACACGCCAGCGTCGAAGAGCTCCCTCCACACGAGGAAGGTCTTCTCCATCGGACCGATGAGGATCGGAATGACGGGGGTCTCCGTGGGACCGATGTCGAAGCCCATCTCCGTGAGCTCCTTCATCATGCGATGAGTGTTGGCCCACAGCCTCTCCTGCCGCTCGGGCTCGCTCCGGATGATCTCCACCGCCTTGATCACGGTGGCCACCGACGCCGGGGGCATGGAGGCACTGAAGATCTGGGACCGGGCGTTGTTGCGCAGGAAGTCTACGACGATTGCATCTCCCGCCACGAAGCCGCCGATCGAGGCCAGTGACTTGCTGAACGTGCCCGTGATCAGGTCCACTTCGTCCGTGAGATCGAAGTGAGCGGCGGTGCCCGCGCCGAGCGGACCCAGCACTCCGAGTGAGTGGGCGTCGTCCACGAGGATGGCCGCCGAGTACTTGCGGGCGAGTGGCACCAGGTTCGGGAGGTCGGCGATGTCTCCCTCCATGCTGTAGACCCCATCCACCACGATCATCTTGCCGCGGCCCGGATCGGCCGCGTCGAGCAGCTTCTCCAGGTGCTCGAAGTCGGCGTGCCGGAATCTCTGGATCTCGCCCCAGCCGAGCCGGGCCCCGTCCTGGATGCACGCGTGGTCGAGCTTGTCCAGGAACGCCGTGTCGTTTCGTCCGATCAGGGCGCCGATCGTGCCGAGGTTGGTCTGATACCCCGTCGAGAAGACCAGGGCGGCCTCCTTGCCGACGTAATCGGCCAGATCCTCCTCCAGCTGATCGTGCAGGTCCAGGTTCCCGTTCAGGAACCGGCTCCCCGTGTTGCCGCTTCCGTACTTGTCGAGCGCCTCTTTCGCGGCCTCGATGATCCTGGGATCGTGAGTCAGCCCCATGTAGTTGTTGGAGCCGATCATGACCTTCCGGTGGCCGTCGATGACGACTTCCGTGTCGGCCGAGCTCTCGATCCTCTGGAAGTACGGATACAGCCCCGCCGCCCTCAGATCACGGGCAACGGTGAAGTTCGCGCACTTCTCGAACAGGTGCATGCTATGGCGTTCCCCGATCGGGTGGCGGTGACACCGACCGTGGATTCGCGGCCGGGACCAAGTGGAAAAAGGTACCCGAGGAATCCCGGCCGAGCAAGCAACTTGCCCGTCCAGAAGCGGCTCCCCGCGTCCGCGCTCACCCCTCGCCTCGCGCGTCTTGCCCCGTGGCTGTCGCCGGTTCATCCTGACGCACATGAAGCCCATTCGACTCTCCCGACCTCGCGTAGATGTTCTGGCGGCGATGCTGCTCGCCCTGGTGGCCGGCAGCTGCGCCACATCCGGCCAGACGGTATCCGAAGAGGCGGGCGGCACGGTAGAGGCGGTCGGCGCTCTCCCCGGGGAAGAAGGCGGCGCGACCGGCGCGGATGAAGAGACCGCGCCCGGGACGGAGGCCGAGACGGGGAGTGAGCCTGCCAGGGGCTTCGATTTCGATTCGCTCGTGGCCGTCATCCGGGTCGAGGCGGCCGAACCCAGAGAGCGTTCCGTTCTGCCCTTCGGCGTTAGCTGGACTCCCGTGACACCCGTGGAGGGCTCGGCGATCGCGCTCCGGGTCCTTCAGCCCCTCGGCGGAATGGAGCCGGAGGCCGTGGTCGGCAGGTTCGCGGGCGGCGTCGTGCGATTCGCGCGCCTCGACAGGGTGTGGTTGGGCCTGGCGGCCGTGCCGTTCGACACGCACGACGCGCAGAGCCTCGACCTGGAGTTTCGGTTTGCCGACGGGTCGCGGCACGAGCAGTCGTTCCAGCTCGACGTGTCTTCGCGGGTTTGGGACGAGACGTCACTCTCCGTCGCGCCCAGGTATTCCTCGCCCCCCGCAGAGGTGATGGACCGGATCGCGCGTGACCGAAAGCAGATCCGGGGCGCTCTGGACAGGTCGTCGCCGGAATGGCTGCTCGATGGTCCTTTCCGCACTCCCCGTCCATTCGACGTTACGGCAGAATACGGCCAGAAGCGCGTGTTCAACGGGGAGCTTCAAAGCCGGCATACGGGACTCGACCTCAGGGGGCAGGTGGGCACCCCGGTCAGCGCGGCGGGAAGGGGGCGAGTGGTCCTCACCGGAGACTTCTACTACTCCGGCAACGGCATTCTCCTGGACCATGGCCTCGGCGTCTACACCGGCTACTTCCACCTGTCGGAGATCCTGGTATCCGAAGGAGACCTCGTGGACACGGGTGACCTGATCGGAAAGGCGGGCGCCACCGGACGTGTGACCGGCCCGCATCTCCACTGGTCGCTGTGGGTCGACGGAACCGGTCAGGATGCCGGGAGCCTGCTGCAGATGGACATCCCCGAGGCCCCGCCTGAATAGGAAATGACCGCCTGACGGCTCCGGCACGTGACGGCGAGGCTCATACCGTTTACGGCGCGAAACTCATCAGACGGCCATTCTTCGATGGTCTGATATGCTGTAACGTCTCGACCCCGCAGATGGTTCCCGACTCTTCCGCGGACACCATCGCAGCTTGCCTGCGACGGGGGCCGCGAGCACTTTGGCACCCGCAAATCGAACCCATTCGGGAAGGCATATGACACGCATAGCATTGGTTCTCGGCGGCGGAGCATCGCTGGGATCGTACATCGGCGGAGCCGTGTCCGAGATCGTCCGGGCGGTCGAGGGAAACCGGCGCCAGGGCAAGGTCGTCATCGATGTCATCACGGGGGCGTCGGCGGGGGCGCTCAACGCGGCGCTCGCAGCCCGCTGTCTCTCGGTCAATCGCAACCTCCTCCCGTGGATCGAGAAGGCGTGGGTGGAGGCAGCGGATGCCTCGGTATTGCTCGATCCCGCGCGTCCGCAGCGCGAGGGCTGGTTGGATATGTCAGCTCTGGACGAGCTGACCCGGGCTCTGGTCGATTCAGTGCCTGCCTCCGATGACGAACCCTCGAAGGCCGCGGCGGGCTCCATTCGCGTGGGCTTCACCCTGGCGAACCTCTACGGAGTTCCGTACGACCGCCGATACCGTTTTCTGAACGAGCCCGATCGCACGTTCGGAACACGCATATACACCGACGACATTCGGTTCGAGCTGACGAAGAAGAGCGTGGCGGGGACGCCCGTGTGGGCCGAGGTTGCCGACGCCGCGCTCGCCTCCGCGAGCTTCCCTTTCGCCTTCCCGCCGCGTCGTATCGGACGAAGCCCGGCCGACTACCCGGGCGCCCGACTCAGCGTGGGCCCGGACGGAAAAGTTGACATGTGGTACCTGGACGGGGGCCTGTTCGACAATGCGCCCCTGGGGCTGGCGAAGGATCTCGTGGAGCTGGATGCGGGTCATCGGGGTGCGGATCGCCGCTACCTGTTCGTCGAGCCGGCGCTGAAGACCGCCGGACCCGGTCACCACGGTTTCGAGGGGCCGCCGCATACGCTGGGGGGCATGGCTTCGGCGCTGGCGCGGGCCGTCCTCGGCCAGGGTGCAGCTCGGGACTGGCAGACCGCGAATCGCATCAACACGCGCCTCGAGATCCTCAGGGCGCTGGTCGAGAGACTGCCGGACCTCGCCCCGGACCTTTCGGACCCCGGCGACTTCACCCTCGGTCGCTACATCGGGGAACTGGCGGAGCACGTCGCGGAGATGCGGATCGCGGAAGGCTGGGCTCCGGCCTCGGGCTCCGATGATCCGGCCGGTGACTATCTCGACTCGGAGATCGATCGCATCGACGCGGATCCCGCCTATGCCACCGCCCTGGAACAGACCGATTCGCGACCCGCGCGGGCGCGCCTCGCCAAGCTGATCTTCGTGCTCGAAGCCGCCGCCGGCCTGCAGGACAAGGACGTTCTCACGCTGTACCTGGTGGCCCCGGAAGGCGGACAGGCGCTGGCTGGAGATTTCCTCGGCAACTTCGGCGGTTTCTTCCACCGGGAATGGCGGGCCAACGATTTCCGGGCTGGCCGCCGCGACGCCCGCCGGGTCATGGAGGAAACCCTGTCCGACGTGATTTCGTACGATCCGGGAGACAAGGCGGAGTACCGCGTCGAGAAGATCGACCCCTCGTTCGATTCAATCCCCGCTGCGGGCCAGGCCCGGCTGCGGGAGCTGGTCGGAGGAGAGGCGGACCGGGTCCTGTCGGAACTGCGTCCGGGTCCGTTGGCCGCCGCCTTCGGTTGGGCCTGGAAACCGGTGGTGAGGCGCTGGGCCTCGGATCGAGCCATGGCCGCATTGAGAGGGGCTCGCTGACGCCCGAGGCGAACCGCGGAAACGGAGAGTTCAAATGGCCGATGTAAAGAAGACCCTGCTCTCCATCCAGCAGGTGTTCCTGCTGATCGTCGCCGTGGCGGTCGTGTTCTTCGCCTTCCTCAACCTCGACCCGGTCACCATCAACCTCTTCTTCACCACGGTCACCACAAGCGTGGCACTCCTGCTCCTGGTTCCCCTTGCGGCCGGTATGATGCTCGGCTGGGTGGGCGGGCGCCTGCGGGCCGGCAGAAAGGCCAAAACCCCCGCCGCGGTGGGCAAGGGCCCCGCCGAGCTGCCGGCCGGTGAAGACAAGATCGAGGACGTGGACTGGCAGAACCTCGACCTGGACAAGATCGACGTCTAGGAGCCCTCGAACGCCACGATCTTCCCCGCGAAGGCCGACGCCAGCACGGTATAGGGACTCGCCAGGTACACCTGTCCGGGTCCGCTGCGTCCGGGGAAGTTCCGGTTGATCGAGCTCACGGTGACGGTGTCCGTCTCGAAGCTCACCCCCGGTCCCGCGTTGATGCATGCTCCGCAGCCCGGCGGCAGCACGTCGATGCCCGCCTCCACGAACAGGTCGTGATAACCCTCCTCGCGGGCAAAGGCCTCTACTTCCAGTGACCCGTATTGCAGCCACGCCTGGATCGAGTCGGGCACGCGGAGCCCTGCGGCCAGGGCCTGACGCACTACCTCCGCGGCCATCTCGATGTCGTCCCACTTGGCACCCGTGCACGAGCCGGCGTAGACGATGTCCACCTCGACCTCGCCGTCCAGCTCGGCGATCGGGACGCCGTTCCCGGGATCACCTGGAGTCGCCACCATGGGCTGGAGCTCGGACGCATCGATGGTCATGGTCCACTCGTACTCCGCCCTTTCGTCGCTGGTCAGCCCGCTCGCCACTGCTTCCGCTTCTAGGCGCTGCATTCCGCGGTGTGACACCAGCCAATCGATCGTGGTCTCGTCCGGGGCCACGATTCCGGTGAATCCTCCGACCTCGGCCGCCATGTTGGTGAGAGTGGCCCGCTCATCGATGCTGAGGGCCCGGACGGCCTCCCCCGTGTACTCGAGGATCTTCCCGATGGCTTCGCCTCCGCGGACGTAGGGATGACGCAGCACCTCCAGCATCATGTCCTTGGCCGTCACGTTGTCCGGCTTCCGTCCGGTGATCTCGATTCGGACCGAAGGCGGCACCCGGAGACGCACGTCGCGCGTGGCCCAGGAATTCACGAGCGCCGTGGTGCCGACCCCGAACGCGAAGCACCCGAGCGCCCCTGAATGAGGCGTATGAGAGTCGCTGCCCACGACTACCTGTCCCGGCAGGGCATAGTCGCCCAGCACCTTCACGTGGCAGATCGCTTCCGATCCGATGCGGTCCGGCAGCTCACCGTGCAGGCGAATTCCCTGCTTCGCGGCGAACTCCCTCTGCCGATGGTGCAGCCCGTGCGCCGCGTCAAGCAGACCGCTCGCCTTCTTCTCTTCGCTGATGACCTGGTCGAGGAAAGCCAGGTGGTCCCGGAAGAAATAGATGCTTTCGGGCTCGTTGAGCCCCGCATCCGCACCGGCGAACGCCTCCCAGAACGTAGAGGCCATCGGGGTGACGTATTCGTGGCTGAATCGAATGTCGGTTCGGACGAATCCCGCGTCCCCGGGTGCCACGGCGTCGACTCCCACTTCGTCGGCCGCCAGGTCGGCCACCCAGTGTCGGGCCAGGATCTTCTCGGACAGAGTCATGGGCCGGTCGCTGTCGGTGATCACAGCCGGTACCTGGACCAGGCCCTTCAGCCGCGCCACCGCGTAGTCCAGGAGGCCTCCGTACTCGATGATGTCCCGCTGGATCTGGCCCGCCTCGCCGATGAACGCCTCGAGCGGAATCTCCTCACCGCCGCGAATCCGGTCGATCAGGGAGAAATCAGTCGACGTGAGGATGCCCAGATTTTCGCAGTTCTCGCGGTAGATTCGCTCGATGTTCTCGGCGATCACGACGCGAATGCCCGCCGCGCGCTCCGCGTAGGGAGCCGCCTCCCGGCTCGATCCCTTACCGCGCCGCTTGCCCGACACGGCGGCCACGAACCCGCCCCCGATGACGTCCCCCTTGCCCACCGGATGCTCGCCCTCGCACAGCAGCCCGACGTACGGGTACTGGCCCAGCATTTCGTCGTAGTAGTAGCACACCCAGCCCGGAGTGATCTCATCCGTGCTGATGTCGTTGCGCAGGGGAATCGACGGGTCCCAGTCCAGGTCCTCGCCCGCGAGCTGGCGTCGAATCAGTTCCGGGTCCTCCGTGAGGAACAGGACCCGTCCTTGCAGCCGGACCGTCGCCGGCCGCTTCTGTACCTCTCGCGCCAGCAGTCTATCGAGCATCTGCACCACCGAGTTTTGAAGTCGATCCGTCCGACACACCCGCTCGGCGTCTCGTTGCCGGCAGGCCGCGGATCGGGGGCGGTCAATCTATTCCGGCCGATCAATCCCGGCGACCCCGCCGTGCTCCGACCAAGATCGACGGATGCCCCCCGACCCATTATACTCTACGGCCCTCCTGTCCCGCCGAACGGGCACGAGGCTCAACCACATTTCAAGAGGTTTGGCATGACTTCCATTCTCGTTCGATTCTCGCTCGTCGCCATCGTTGTGGTGGCCGCGGGATGCAACAAAGTGGGCCAGGATCAGTTCGATCAGTCGATGGCACAGATGCAGGCGCAGCTGGACGAGCAGCGCATGGGCATCGAGGAGAACGCTGCCGGCATCGATGCTGTCCAGGCCGAGCTGGACGCTCTCCAGGTGGAGCTCGAAGAGCTGGCGGACGAGTATCACGCCATGGTCGAGCGCTACGAGTACCACATCATGTTCGCGAGCCCGGTGAACTTCGACTTCGACTCATCCGAGGTGCGGGCAGGCGATGACGAGTTCCTCGAGAGGTTCGCTCACGTCGTGGCGCACCACTACGCGAACTCCGTGGTCACGGTTCAGGGCTACACGGATGCGGCCGGACCCGCGGAGTACAACAAGATGCTGTCGCAGAAGCGGGCCGAGAACGTGGCGGGCTATCTGGTCGAGCACGGCCTCGACGCAGGGCACGTCCGCGCGATCGGGATGGGCGAGGCGCACCAGGTTGTGCCGGGCGCCTGGGGCGACGAGGAAGGCGGAGTGGAGAACCGGCGGGTCACCTTCGTGATCGAGTCGGCCAGCTAGCTCCTATTTGCCGCGGGGCGGGATGGCTCTCGCCCCGCGGACCCCCTGCCGGAGGCCTTCCTTGAGCGCGATCGACTGGGCCGACTTCGAGAGAGTGGACATCCGGGTCGGGACCATCCTCTCGGCGGAAGAGTTTCCGCGCGCCCGAAAACCCCTGTATCGGCTGCGGATCGATTTCGGCCCGGAGGTCGGCGAGCGCCAGTCGGCCGCGGGCCTCCCGGGCCGTTACTCGCTCCAAGAGCTCGTGGGTCGGCAGGTCATCGCCGTGCTCAATCTGGGTCCCAGGAACATCGCCGGGTTTGAATCCCAGTGTCTGACGCTGGGCCTCCCCGACAATGAGGGAGAGACGATTCTCCTGTGTCCCACCCAGCCCGTTCCCAATGGCGGGCGCCTGTTCTGATGCCGCACTCCATTCCGTTCGCCGCATGAATCCGGGATACGAGGCCCTGGTTTCCGGGGTCGCCCTGTGGCCGGATCCGGATCGAGCCCTTCTCTCGGTGGAAGGTCCGCGAGCGCTCGCGGCGCTCAATGGCCTGCTCAGCGCGGACGTCGAGTCCCTGGCCGTCGGCGAGGCGGTACTGTCTTTCCTTCTTACCGCCAAAGGACGTCCGGTCGCCCTTCCCATCGTGGTGCGACGCGATCAGGATCTTCTCCTCGATGTCAGCCGAGCCGCGCTCCCTGGTGTCATGGACCACTTCGCAGTCTATCTGCCTCCGCGCCTGGCCCGGGTCTCGCCGCTGGACCACCTGCATCGGATCAGCGTCCTGGGTCCCGGAGCCCGGTCCGCAGTGGATGCGGCCGAATGGGCTCCAGAGGCCATTCGCGTGGAGCGCGCCGCGGAGGACGGGGGCGGGGTCGATCTCTACATCGATCGGGCGTACGGGACCGACGAGATCAACGAGCGACTGGCCGAGGAAGGCGTTGCCGTGGCGTCGCGGGCGGATCACGAGGCCTGGCGCATCGAGCTCGGCATGCCCGTGTACGGCGTGGACGTAACCACGGCGAACCTCCCGCAGGAAACAGGCCTGGTACCGCGCGCCGTGAGCTTCGACAAGGGCTGCTACACGGGCCAGGAGGTCGTGGCCCGGATTCACTACCGCGGGCACGTGAACCGTATTCTACGAGGCGTCCGCTACCCTCAGGGCCGCGACGGGCCATCCCTCACGGCCGGGAGCGAGCTGGTTCGCGAGGGCCGCGCCGTCGGCACCGTGACGTCCGCCTGCGAGTCGCCGCGCCTTGGCCACATCGGCCTGGCCTACGTGCGCCATGAGCTCGGCCCGAGAGACGACCTCGCGGCGCAGGAAGAACCCTCCGCACCTCTCATGGTAGCGGAGTTGCCCTTTACTTTAACGTAAAGGGCTGGCAAAGCGGCATTTGCAGCAGACCCGCGGTCCGTTTAGTTTGGCCCACGGTTTCCCCAGAACTCGCGCCAGGATAGTCGGCTGAGAGCACTCGACCGTAATGACATGCGCGCTCTGTACCGCTTGCTGTGGCTCACCCGGGCCCTGGAGGAGCGGTTGGAGGTCGTGTTCAAACAGGGCCACGTCGTGGGCGGCCTGTACCGCAGCCTCGGGCAGGAGGCGACGGCCGTCGGGTGTGGCTACGCTCTCGCCGACGGAGACTGGATCGCACCATCGATTCGGGACCTGGGCGCTCTCCTGGCCCGGGGTCTCGACCCCCGGGATGTCATCCGGCAGTACACGGCGCGAAGCACCTCCCTGTGTTCCGGCAAGGACAACACGAACCACTTCACGGTTCCCGAGCTCGGCATCCTGGGCCCGATCAGCCCCCTGGGCACGCAGCTGTGTGTTCTGAACGGCGTCGCGCTCAGCTTCCGCATGAGGGACGAGCCGCAGGTTTGCTTCACGTTCCAGGGAGATGGCGCTTCCAGGACCGGTACCTCGCACGAAGGCCTGGCCCTAGCCGCGGCCCTCAACCTCCCGATCGTGGTCGTCCTCGAGCACAACCGGTGGGCCTTCGGCACGCCGAGCACGCACGTCGCGGCGGTGGAGAAATGGGAGGACGTGGCCGGAGCATACGGAGTGCCGGCGGTGACCGTCGATGGAAACGACGTTCTCCAGGTATACGACGCCTCCGCGGAAGCCATCGCTCGGGCGCGGGCCGGGGACGGAATGACCATCCTGGTGGCGGAAACGTACCGCATGCTGGGACACGCGCAGCACGACGCCCAGAAGTACGTGCCGGAGGAGGAGCTCCAGGCGTGGGAGGACCACGACCCGATACGGGACTTCGCCGACTACCTGATGGAGTTCGGCTTCGAATCGGACTCCAGCCTGGAGCAGGTTCGGGCCGACGTGGAGGCGGAGCTGGACGCGGTGGTGGACGACGTGCTGGCTGAAGGTTACCCGCCGGCGGACGAAGCCCGCACCCGGGTGTACGGCGACCCGGCGCTCGATGCGACGATTCCCTGGACCCGCCGGCCGGTGCCCGGCTACGAGGGGCTCAAGCCGGGGAAGGCACCTCGGGCAAACGCACACCGAGAAGGAGCCTGATGGGCGAAACTGCCGAGACCACCTACCTCGGGGCCATTCGCGAGGCCTTGTTGGAGGAGATGAGGTCCGACGAGTCCGTGTTCCTGCTCGGCGAGGATATCGGCGTGTACGGGGGCGCGTTCAAGGTCACCGATGGCTTCCTGGAGGAATTCGGCCCGGAGCGCGTGATCGACACGCCGATCAGCGAGGCGGCCATCGTCGGGGCGGCGATCGGCGCCGCCCACATGGGCCTCAAGCCGGTGGCCGAGATGCAGTTCATCGACTTCATCGCACCGGCTTTCGACATGATCGTTAACTTCGCCGCCAAGTCACGCTATCGCACGGGAATCGGGGCCGGCCTCGTCATCCGTGGCCCATGCGGTGCCGGCGCCCGCTCCGGTCCGTTCCACTCGCAGTCGGTGGAATCGTACTTCGCCAACGTGGCCGGGCTGAAGATGGTCATCCCTGCCCGCGCCTACGATGCAAAGGGACTGCTGCGCGCCGCCATCCGGGACCCGGATCCGGTGCTCTTCTTCGAGCACAAGTTCCTCTACCGACGGATCAAGGAGGAGCTTCCCGTGGACGAAGAAGTGCTCGTTCCACTCGGGAAGGCTCGCACGCACAGGGAGGGATCCGACCTCACGCTCGTCACGTACGGCGCGATGGTCTACAAGTCGGCCGAGGCGGCGGACCGGATCGCGGAGGAGGACGGAGGCGAGATCGAGGTCATCGACCTGCGAACGCTGCGGCCTCTCGACACGGCGGCCATCGTGGACAGCGTGAAGCGCACGGGCCGGTTGCTGGTGGTGCACGAGGCCCCGCGGTTCGGGGGATTCGCGGGCGAGATCACGGCGCAGGTGTGCGAGGAGGCGTTCGAGTGGCTGGATGCCCCGATTCGCCGGGTCACTGCGATCGACACGCCGGTTCCGTACGCGCCCACGCTCGAGGACTACTACCTCCCCGGAGAGGACGACATCATCGAGGCGGCCCGTTGGCTGCTCGCGTACTGAGGGAGCGGGAAAGCCGGGAATCCCGGCCGCACCGACAGAAAGGGAACGAGAGATGTCCAAGGTCGACGTGATCATGCCCCAGATGGGAGAATCCATCGCGGAGGGCACCCTTACGCGCTGGCTGAAGCAGATCGGTGAGACGGTGGAACGGGACGAGGACCTGTTCGAGATCTCGACCGACAAGGTGGATGCCGACATCCCTTCGCCGGTGGCCGGCACCCTGGTGGAAATCCTGGTCGAGGAGGGGGCTACCGTGGAGGTGAACACGGTCGTGGCCCGTATCGACACCGAGGGAGGGGCGGCCGCACCCAGCGAGCCGCAGGCTGAGGCCGAGCCGGAGCCTCAGCTTCCCGTCGTCCCGGTCGCGGCGGATGAAGAACCCGCCGCGGAGGTGGCGCCCTCGCCTGAGCCTGCGACCGTTCCCGCCGCGGCGTCCACGCCGGGCGGCCCCGAATCGCGCGAAGAGCGAATCCAGGGCAAGTCTACTCCGCTCGTGCGCAAGATCGCGGCGGAGCACGGGGTGGACCTGGCAGACGTGACGGGGTCGGGCATCGCCGGGCGAGTCACGCGGGACGACCTGCTGGCGCACATCGAGGCGGGCGGTGCCGCCGCCGCACCCGAGGCCGCTCCGGCTCCAGCGTCGGCCCCGCCAGCCACGTCCGCACCTGCCGCAGCGGGACCGCCAGGCACGATGCAGGTCCCGATTCACGGGGCCACCCTGGACATCCGCATCCCGCCCGTGCCCATCCGCGAGGGAGACACCGTCGAGGAGATGAGCCGGGTACGACTCCGCACGATGGAGCACATGCTCCTTTCGAAGCGGGTCTCGGCGCACGTGACGTCGGTCAACGAGATCGACTTCGAGCACGTGGTGCGTCTGCGGCGGAAGCTCAAGCCGAAGTTCGCGGAGCAGGGAGTCAAGCTCACGTACGGCCCGTTCATCATGAAGGCCGTGGTCGAGGCACTGCGGGAGTATCCCATACTGAACGCCTCGGTGGACGGAACGCGGGTGGTCTACCACCGCGACATCAACCTGGGCATCGCCGTGGCGGTGGCGGACGGCAAGGAGCTCATCGTTCCGGTACTCAAGAACGCGGACCAGCTCAGCCTCATGGGCCTGACCACCGGGGCCAACGATCTCGCCGAGAAGGCCAGGACCAAGACCCTCGACTTCGCGGACATCGAAGGCGGGACCTTCACGATCACCAACGTGGGTGTTTTCGGAAACCAGTTCGGAATGCCGATCATCAACCAGCCGCAGGTCGCGATCCTCGGTACCGGCGTCATCGAGAAGCGTCCTGTAGTCGTGCAGGACACGATGGGCAACGACGTGGTCGGGATCCGGCACATGTCATACTTCGGACTCAGCTACGACCACCGGGTGGTGGACGGCGCGATCGCCGCGTTCTGGCTCAACAAGGTCAAGGACGTCCTGGAGAACTTCCCGGAAGATGTGATCTGATTTCGAGTCCTGAACACCCGCCTGAATAGCGGAAGCGCCCGGCAAGGACCGGGCGCTTTCGCATTGCAACCCCGTGCCCCCACACGCCTCCCCACGGGAACAGAACTGTCCGGTTTTGGTACACATCGTCGCGTTACCGGACACAGCGCCCTGTTACGTTGCGTCTTGCGATAGCCCATAACTGATTTTCCTACAGTCACATGGGCTGCTCGAGACCTGCGGCACGGCCGTTGCCGATGAAACGTCCTGCCGCACCGGCGCGTACTGCGGGTTGCCGGTTCGGAGGAGGTGCGACGTGTCTTCCTTCCGCGTCCCGTGGGATAACGGGAGCGCAGCCGGGTTTCGTGCCGTCCGTGGCGGTGGCGGTGAGGCGTCTGGCAACTCAGCACCGAGAGATAGAGATGGAAGAGCCAAAGGGCACGGAGGAAGCGACGCCGACCGGCACGACGCGTGAGCGCGTGCGTCCGCAGGTGGTGGAGCCGAAAGAAGGGCCTCGGCTGTCCCTGAAGAAGAAGCGGGCCGGTGACTCGGGAGATTCCGGTCCGATCCGCGAAGGCGGCCCGCAGTCTCGCGTGTCCCGCATGGACATCAAGCGGGAGCCGAAGGGCAAGACCAGGCGCAACATCTACATTGCGCTCGGGGTCGTGGCCCTGCTCGTAGTGACCTTCCTGCTTTCCCAGCTGGAGCCCGCGGCGCCGACCGTGGACCGGAACGTGATCGTTCAGGGCACGGTGGAGAGGGGCGAGATGGTGCGGGAAGTGCGCGGCTCGGGAACGCTCGTTCCGGAGCGCGTCCAGTTCGTCGCGGCCGTCACGGCCGGGCGCGTGGAGTCCGTCCACTTCGAGCCCGGGCAGGAAGTCTCCTCTGAAGACGTCCTCGTGGTGCTCTCGAATCCCGATGTCGAGCTCCAGGTGCTGGAAGCCGAGCAGCAGTGGACCGCGGCGCAGGCCACGCTGGTATCGCTTCGACAGACCCTCGGAACGGGGGTGCTCTCGCAGGAAGCGGCCGTGGCGGACGCGCGGGCCCGCTTCCAGGAGGCCGATCGTCAGGCGGAGGCCTACGCTCGCATGGTCGGGAACGAGTGGGTTTCGGAAAACGAGTATCGGAACGCTCGAGACAACGCGGACGCCCTCGAGGAACGGCTGCGAACCGAGGAGGCCCAGCTCGACCTGCTGAACGCGACCATCGGTGAGCGCCTCGCGGTTCAGCGGGACCAGGTCGCGCGGCTGGCCAACATCCATCGCTACTACCAGGAGCGCGCCGCCAACATGCAGGTGAAGGCCGGAGCCGAGGGCGTGCTGCAGGACTTCGACCTCGAGGTCGGGCAGTGGGTGCAGTCCGGAACCACGCTGGCGCGGGTCGCGAGGCCCGAGCGGCTCAAGGCCGAGCTGCGGATCCCGCAGACCCAGGCCCGTGACGTACAGGTGGGTCAGCTGGCGTTCGTGGACACGCGTACGGACACCATTCCGGGCCGCGTGCGCCGCGTAGATCCGAACGTCCAGGGAGGATCCGTGCTGGTCGAGGTGACCCTGGAGGGAGACCTCCCGGCGGGTGCCCGACCGGACCTCAACATCGATGGCACCATCGAGCTCGAGCGCCTGAACGATGTGCTGCACGCCGGGCGCCCGGCCTACGGACAGAGCCACAGCACGGTCAGCCTTTTCCGAGTGCTGGAAGGGGGCAACGCCGCCGAGCGGGTGACGGTCCAGCTCGGACGGAGCTCCGTGAACCAGATCGAAGTGGTGGAGGGTCTGCGCGAGGGTGACGTGATCGTCCTTTCGGACATGTCCCGGTACGACGACGTGGATCGGGTTCGCATCAGATAAACCGCGACGCCGACGGCGTCGTCAGCGGGGAGAGCAGCCGCATGGAGAACGGAACCGCGTTGATCCGGATGGAAGGCGTCAAGAAGGTCTTCTACACGGATGAGATGGAGACGCACGCGCTGGCGGACATTCACCTGGAGATCCGGGACGGGGAGTTCGCGGAGGTGATGGGGCCGTCGGGGTGTGGCAAGTCCACGCTGCTCTCGCTGGTCGGTCTGCTGGACACGCCCACCGAGGGCGACTACTGGCTGG
>CAJIAC010000022.1_pt1 | contig 29440 bp, 27 predicted proteins | sample 9198961 | NCBI WGS metagenome assembly CAJIAC01 (sample SAMEA7708276, study PRJEB35096) | sediment metagenome | biome: marine neritic benthic zone biome [ENVO:01000025]; feature: sediment [ENVO:00002007]; material: shallow marine sediment [ENVO:03000034] sea grass bed [ENVO_01000059] ... | reverse complement strand
GAGACCTGGAACTCGATTTCGATGACGATGAGCACGGCTACCTGGAGATGGGGCTGAGCGAGAGCGTTCCCACCGATCTCCGGATCACCGTCGGCGCCGCCCTGAGCGAGGTGGACGTCGGAGGAATCCCGCTCACCGGGCTCGCCTATCACACGGGAGCATCGGATACCGAGATCCGCTTCGACGCCCCGAACCCGGTGGAGATGGAGCGCATCGAGCTGGCGGTCGGTGCAGCCGAATTCTCCGCCTCGGGCCTGGGCAACGCCCGGTTCCAGGAACTCGAGCTCAAGGGCGGAGTGGGCGACGTGACGCTCGATTTCACGGGTGAGTGGGCCGGGGACGCGGATGCGTCGATCCACATGGGACTCGGCAGCCTGACCCTGGTCGTCCCTCCAGAGCTGGGTGTGCGGATCGACAAGAAGGGCTTCCTGGCGGCGCTCGACGCGCCCGGTTTCACGAAGGTGGACGGAGCGTGGCAGTCCGAGAGCTGGGATTCGGCCGAGCATCGCCTGGACGTGCACCTTCGCGCGGCTCTCGGAAGCATCGAGGTCCGGCAGGACCGCTGACCAGGGGCACCGCTCTCAGTCGCGGTGCGTCCTCACCCTCACAGTAGCGCCGCGGTGGGCCGTGAGCCTTGCCGCGGCGTTTCCGTTTCGCACCGAGACTTCGAGCATGCCGCCCGAGCCAATCAGGGCCAGTAGCTCGCCATTCTCTGCCGCGCCGTAGTGGGTGCGCAGCCCGGACACCTCTTCGCCCGCGATCTCGATGAGCGCCGTGGGACTCACCCATGCGGCGGGGATATCCGTGACCAGATTGCCAAAACGGTCGACGTGGGCCACATGCCCGCGTACCGCCGCCCCCAGCCTCTCGGGCTCCGGCAGGTCCAGAAGTACGACGCTCTCGGGGTCGATCGCCTCCCCTACCCGGGCGGGCGCGCCCCCACCGGCGAGCCAGGCGGCTGCCGGCGCGAACAGATCCCGACCGTGGAAGGTGACGCTGGCGGGTGCGAGGCCCAGGGAATCCGGATCGATGATTCGGGCCTGCGAGGCGACCCCGCCCACGGCCGCCGAGATCAGCCCATTGTCGGGTCCCACGAACCACCGGTCCGCGTGCTGCACCGCCAGAGCCCGCCGCGCCCCGCCGACGCCCGGATCGACCACGCCGAGGTGCACGGTGCCCTCGGGAAACCGGCTCCACACGCGGTCCAGTACCCATGAAGCACCCTGGACGTCTCCTGGCTCCACGTCGTGTGTGACGTCCACCAGGGTCGCATCCGGGCAGTGTGAAAGGACCTCGCCCTTCATCTCGCCCACGTACCCGTCCCGGGTGCCGAAATCCGTAATGAGCGTCACGATGGCCATGCGGTCTCCCGTCGGTTGGTTCGCGTCAGATGGTGCGGTTCAGCCAGGTTCCGCGCCGCCAGATCCAGAGTGCCGCCACTCCTCTCGCCACGGCCGTCCCACTGATCGTCCACCAGATCCCGGCCAGGCCCAGTGGGCGGCTCAGCAGCGGGGCGAGCGGCAGCCGCAGCAGGGTGAGCACGCTCGATGGTATCCATGGGATCAGCGAGTAGCCAGCGCCCTCCATCCCCATCTGGAGCACGATCTCGAGCGCCATGAACAACTGCGCGACCGCCACGATCCGCAGGTAGCTCGTTCCCGCGGCGATGACATCCGGATCCGGCGTGAAGATGCTCATCAGCGGCCCCGGGACCACCAGGAACGCCACACCGATGAAGCCGGTGAGCGCCACGGCGTACCCGGTAGCCACACGCCCGGCCTGCACCGCCCGTTCCCTCTGCCCTGCTCCGAGATTCTGCCCCACCGCAGTGGCCGCCGCCAGTCCGAACCCTATGCACACCATGTAGCTGAGCGATTCCACCTTGTGCCCGACTCCGAGCGCGGCGAGCGCCGCCGTGCCGAACTGGCTGGTGAATCGCGTCAGGATGATGTACACGAACGAGAACAGAGCCCCGCCCGCAGCCACGGGCAATCCGATCCACGCCATCCGGAGGATCGGCCGCACGGAAGGGCGGGCCCGGGTGATCAGCCCCCGCTGCACCAGCCAGCGGTAGCCGACGAAGCAACCCAGAGCCCGCGTGACCAGCGTCGCGAGAGCCGCTCCCTGGATTCCCATCCTCGGGAACGGGCCGATCCCGAGGATGAGCAGCGGGTCGAGGATCGTGTTGAGGCCGAGGGAGACGGCCAGCAGGATCAGCGGCGTGCGCGTATCGCCGGCCGACCGAAAGGCTGCCTCCATCACGAAGTAGGTGAACACGATGGGAGCCCCGGCCAGGTAGACGGCGAGGTAGCTGCTTCCCTGCACCGTGACGTCGGCCGGCGTGGCCATGAGGCCGAACAGCGGCGTCAGCGTGAAGAGCCCCAGCAGGCCGAGAACGATGGAAAGTCCGACAGCCAGCCAGTAGGCGCGGTACACGGCGACCGCAGCCTCGCGGGGCTTCCGCTCTCCGTGGCGGCGGCTGGCCACCGCCGTCAGCCCCACGGGGGCCAGCTGGGCCAGCGACAGCATCATCCATACGGTGAAGCCCGCCGTGCTGACGCCCGCCAGGGCGGTCGGACCGAGACCGCGGCCGACCCAGAAGGTGTCCACCACGTTGAACAGGCCCTGCAGCAGAGTCGCCCCTACGGCCGGACCCGCGAGGCGCAGGACGGACCGCCGGACGGACCCGGCGGTGAGATCGACCCGCGCGGCCTCGCTCAGGAGACTCCGGCGCTCCCGGCGGCAGCCTCCACGCGCACCTCCACGGTCTCCGCGATCGCCTCCAGGGCCTGCCCCTCGGGAGCGTCCGGTCGGCCGATCACCGTCGGCACGCCCCGGTCGCCCTCCTGCCGCACGGCCAGGCCGAGCGGGACGGCGCCGAGGAACGGAAGGCCGAGCGACGCCGCCAGGCCCTCACCCCCGCCGGACCCGAACAGGTCGTGCGTCGAACCGCAGTCGGGACACACGAAGCCCCGCATGTTCTCGACGATGCCGAGGACGGGAACGTCCACGCTCTCGAACATCTTGATGCCTTTGAGCACGCCGGTGACCGAAACGTCCTGCGGGGTACTCACCATGACCGCGCCGTCCACCTTCACCAGCTGAACCAGGGACAGCTGCGCATCGCCGGTGCCTGGCGGCAGATCGACGACCAGGTAGTCCAGCTCGCCCCACACGACCTGGTGCAGGAACTGCCGAACGATCCCCATGATGATCGGTCCACGCCAGATGGCCGGCGTCTCGTCGTCCACCAGGAAGCCGAGGCTCATGAGCTTCACGCCGTGCTTCTCCACCGGTACGACCTGGTCGTCCTGGATCCGCGGCCTCTCGGTGGCTCCGAACATCGTGGGAATGTCGGGGCCGTAGATATCGGCATCGAGAAGCCCGACCCGATAGCCCTTCTTGGCCCACGCCGCTGCGAGATTGGTCGAAATGGTGGACTTCCCCACGCCGCCCTTCCCCGAGCTCACGGCCACCACGTGACGAACGCCCGACAGCGGTTCGGCCTCCGACGGGTGGCGCGACGCCTCCTCGCGGCTGACCTGGCCGGCGGATCGGGACGCCGCGCCGGCTGCCGCCGGCCCCTGTGCGTCCATGATCGGAAGCGATCGCCGCCCCTTTCCGGGCTCCCGAGGCTTCGGGGCCGCGGGCACGGCGCCTTCGGGGGGGGCGGCGGGCGGCGGACTGGCCGCGGCCGTGCGTACCTCGACGCCGCTGACGCCCTCGACGCCCGACAACACGAGGCCGACGGTATCGGCCAGGGAGGGGTCGTCGGCCGGCCGAAGCCCGAGAAGCACCGATACGCCTCCCGACTCGCTGACGGTCACGTCACCGATGAGGCCGAGGGTCACGAGGTCCTCGTCTCCACCGGACGGTTTCACGCGGCGGAGGGCGGTTTCGACACGATCTCTTATGGACTGCACATCCATGGCCTGGACATCCGTTCTGTTAGGGTTCGAGTCTGCGGAGATCCGGGGCTCGGTCTCTCCCCGGTGGCGGTCGGCCGTCTCAGACCGATTCCACGGACCGTACTTCGGGCACCTGCATGCGGAGGCGCTGCTCGATGCCGGCCTTCAGCGTCATCATCGACATCGGGCACGCGTAGCAGGCCCCAACCATTCGGATTCGCACGATTCCATCCAGCTCGTCGAAACCGACCAGCTCGATGTCCCCTCCATCGGCACGAATCGCGGGCCGGATCGAATCCAGGACTTCCTCGATTCGCTCCAGGGCCGGGACGTTGCGGGTGGCTGCGCTGCTCTCGTTCATCTCGCACTTCGACCTTGAGGTCCGGAGGCGGCGAGGCCGCCGCTCCACTTCGCCGGGAAGCTATTCCCGGTGTAAAACACCGTCAACGACGGCGGGTTCATTCTCGCCCGTCGAGTATGCCGCGCACGATCCGCGAGCCGTGCTCCCGTCCGTTCTGTATGAAGATCTTGTTCGCGTCGAAGCCAGCGGCGAGAACGCCGGCCACGAACACGCCCGGGACCGACGTCTCCATGCTTTCGGGATCGTGGCTCGGTATGCCGGTATCGGGGTCCAGGGGGACCCCGAGCCCGAGAAGCAGGCGGGGATCCGGACGGAAGCCGGTCATCGCCAGAACGAAGTCGTTCGGCAACTCGAGGTCGGTGCCGGCCACGTCCCCTGCGAGGTCCCGCAGGACGACCTGCCCGGGCTCGATCCGCTCGACGCGGTGCTGCCACAGCACCGAGATCTCACCGGACTCCAGTCGATTGCGGATGTCCGGGAGCACCCACGGCTTGACTCCGCGGTCGAAGCCGTCGAACAGGTGCGCCATCGTCACCCGTGCGCCCGCCCGCCACGTGGTCAGCGCCGCCTCGACGGCCGAGTTGCCGCCGCCCACCACGAGGATGTCCTGGTCGAAGTACAGGTGGGGGTCACGGAAGTAGTGGGTGACCTTCGGAAGATCCTCACCCGGGACCCCCAGGAGATTCGGCGTATCGAAGTAGCCCGTCGCCACCACGATCGCCTTCGCCTCGTAGGATCGGGCTCCGCCCGCCAGGTGCTCCGCCTCCGCCCGGAAGACTCCGTTCGACCGCTCGACCGCGGTCACGGTCTCGTACTGGCGCACGTCGAGCTGAAAGTGAGACGCGACCCGCCGGTAGTACTTGAGCGCCTCCCCCCGGGTGGGATTGTCCCGCGATACGACGAACGGCAAGTCCTCCACTTCGAGGTGGTCGGCGGTGCTGAAGAAGCTCATGCCGATCGGATAGCGCTCGATGGAGCTCACGATCGGCCCCTTGTCCACCAGAACGCAGTCCACGCCTCTCTTGCGTGCTGCGGCGCCGACGGCGAGCCCGCAGGGGCCGGCGCCGATCACGAGGATTTCCGTCTTCGTAGTCCCGCTCATTCGTCCTCTTCCACCCTCTGGGGTACGACTCGGAACTGCCGCACGGAGCGGCGCCGGAACCGCTCCCGGTCGAGCGGCAGCTCGACCAGGTCCCCGGCGCGCCACCGTTCGTTCAGGTCTCGATAGTGCGGACTGAACGGGTTGCCGCTCTGCCCCGTGGGTATGACGAAGTGTCCCCGGGGCCCGTCCGGCTCGAGCTCGACGATGAAGCGCTCCGACGGGCCGTACTCACTGATCCACGGCGGGGTCCATGAGGTGGAGTCGAGTGCTCCCCAGCGGCGGTAGTCATCCGGACGCACCGTGTTCGGTCCGCCGGGCGAGGGATAGGGCCCGAGGGAGAACCCGAGCAGACGTTGCAGCCACCGGCTCCTTCCGAGGGGATGCGCGTGACGCTCCCCGTGAAGCTCGCCCCAGGTCTTCTCGCCGACGGCCTCGAGGGCTTCGGCCAGTGCGCGTGCCGCCAGGTCGTCCAGGGTCTCCGTTTCGGCGGTGGTGACATCGTCCACCCATGGATTCTGGTCTCCCTCTTCCAGCACCCTCAGAAACGTCTTCAGCGGGAAGAACCCCCAGCCGGGGTCTTCCGTGAATTCGTCCGCTGCGATGAGAGAACGCAGCCGATAGAGCCACGAGTAGAACAGCGGTGCTCCGACGGACGCCGGCTCGACGCGCCCGTCCCACGCCTCCAGGCGGCTCGCCGCCTCTGTCTCCCCGATCCGGATCGCCGTGGCCACGGCCAGGGGCCGGTAGCGCTCGCCGAGAAGGCTGTAGGTGTCGCGCTGGAGGTCCCGGACACCGGCCACGTCCCAGTCCACCCGCTCATCCAGTTGCCTGGAGATGCGCTCCGCGCGCAGCGGCGCGGCGTAGTCCGTGCTGATGGCCGTGCCCAGCCGCGGAGCCTGCAGGTTGTTCGCGGTGGCGTAGTATCCGGCCAACGGATCCGTGCCGGCCGGGTGCATGGACGGCGGCCAGGCGCCGCGGAAGCCGCCCCCCATTCGCTCCGCGCGCACCGGCACGGCGCCGTCCCATTCGCGCACCGGAACTCTGCCGCCGAGGCGATACCCCACGCGGCCTTCCACGGAGGCGAACACGACGTTCTGGTGCGGCTGGGCGAAGTCGCGAACGGCCAGATCGAACTCGGCCAGGCTGCCCGCGCGGTTGAGCTCCCACAGTCCGGTGGTCCGGGCATCGGTCGTGCGGGCGGTCCAGACGGCCGACAGGTCCGAATCGAGGCCCGCCAGGGCGTCGCTGATCACCGGACCGCGCACGGTCTCGCGCACCTGGATCACCCTCGGCTCGGCGCCACGAACATGAATTGTCTCCTGCCGGACGGCGTACTCGACCCATTCGCCGGCTTCCAGGTACCTGGCTCCATCTGGGGACGATGTCTCGACGGCGAAGTCCATGTCGTCCACCATGCCGTTCGTGTATCCCCACGCGACGGCGCGGTTGTGGCCCACCACGACGCCCGGGACGCCGGGGAGTGTGAACCCTACGGCATGGTAGTTCGCCGAGTCCGCGCGCAGCGCGGCCAGATACCAGATCGTCGGAGCCCTGAGGGCGAGGTGCATGTCGTTGGCGAGGATGGCATGGCCGGACGCCGTCCTCCGCCCGGCGATCACCCATGCGTTCGAGGCGGACCGAGCGGACACGGATTCCAGCACCTCGAACGCGAGCCAGCGCTCCGGCCCGTCCACCCGGGAACCGGGACGGGCCGCGGCCCGGTCAGTGGAGCCGGAAGCGGCAGGCGGGTCCCCGGTCCCACGAAGCGGCGTCGTGCGCACGCCGGGAGGAAGCGGCACCGGCGCGTCGAGGATCGTCTGGCCCCAGTCCGGATACGGGAGCGCCAGAAGCGCCGCTTTCTCCGGCGGCAGGTGATCCCCGGCCCAGTGACGCGCCAGGTCTCGCCACCAGTGGGACAGGTCCAGGTTCATGACCATGCCCACCGCGATGGTGGACACCGGGTCCCACGGCTCCGGGCTGATGCCGAGAATCGAGAACTCCGGCGGCAGCGGCTTGCGGCGGTCTCCGAGGCGGGCGTTCACTCCCGCGGCGTACGCCTGCAACCGATCCAGCTCCTCCGAACGGAGGTTCGCCGTCAGGCGCTCGGCCGCGCCCCACAGATCGAGCGTCCGGATGAAGCGGTCGGCTTCGACCTGGCTGGCGCCGAACATCTCGGAAAGTCGGCCTGCCGCTACCCGGCGGAAGAACTCCATCTGCCACGCGCGATCCATGGCGTGCAGGTATCCCTGCGCCGCGAACAGGTCCTTCGCGGAGCCCGCCGTGACGAACGGGATTCCGAACGTGTCGATCTGCACGTCGACGGTCTGCTGGAGGCCCGGGACTCTGACGCTGCCCCGCGGCGGAAGGGCGGAGCCCGAGAATCGAAACCAGCCGATCGTGACCAGGATCCCCGCGATGCACAGGAGCGCGCACGCGGCGATGGCGAGCCTGCGGACCGAGCGGCGGCGGCTCATCCGTTTCCGGCCCGCTCCGCCTCGGCGAACGTGTAGAACAGGGAATGGTACGCCTGCCCGTCACGCCGCAGCAGGCGACGGGCGCACATGCGCTCCAGGATACGGCCACAGTCCCCCTCGTCCATTCCGAGCTCGGGCGCGAGGTCGTCCAGCCGCGCCTCGCCGGCCTGACACACGGCCTGCCAGAGGCGCGACGCCGCCGGCTCCACCTCTCCGATCAGGAAGGGCTCGCCTTCCGGGCCCTGCGCGGCCGCCGCCAGGCCCCTCCTCCGAAGAGCCGAATCCATCGGGTCCAAGTGGTGCTGGGCCACACCGCGGAACACGAAGAAACACTCCGAGCTCCCGCGTTCTCCATCGACAGCGCGGAGCACCAGCTTGGCGACTACCTCGTCCGCGCAGCTGAAGTCGATGACCGCTACATCCCCGAAGTCGAGCACCGTCAGCGAGGTGGCCCCCAGCTCCGCCACCAGGCCCTCGACGGAAAGACGCACGGCCCGACCGGTGTGGCGGGTCACCAGGTATCGCTGGTAAAGGCTGGCTACGGCGATCTCGGGCATCGCGGACGGCATGGTCAGTCGTTCTCCAGGCGTGCGGGCATGACGACAAGTATCTGCGCGCCGGGGAAAATCTCAAGACCTGTGCTCATGGGCTCGAGGTCTCCCCACTCCTGCGTCGGCGACGCGATCATCGCATCTCCGCTTCGAATCGCGAGCTCACCCTCCCAACGATCGACCTGGCGCCGGATCGCTTGCAGCCCCTGCCCCCGGCCCGGATCCCGGTGACGGGATTCTCCGTGAAGCAGCGCCCGCTCCAGGGCCATCCCGGCGGACCACCTTTCCCCGTGCCTTCGGGAGTGCTCGGAGGAGAGGGACCCCTCGAATCCGATCCCGACGTCCATGACGGCCAGCATCACCACGTCCCTGCCCCCCAGCCGCTCGCGGTACTTGTAGGTCTGGGCACAGACCCAACCATCAGCCTCGGCGTGCTCGATGATGTTCTGGCACACCTCGGAAAGGAGGACGCTGAACTGGATGACCGAGGGCCTGGGGTAGTGCAGCTTGTTGAGAAGGATCGTCGCCGCCCGCTCCCGCACCCGTTCCACGACCGCGTGCACGTCGTGATGCGAGCGGATCGGAGTGATCTCGAGAAGCGCATCGGAAGAGCCATGCGGGCGCACCGGCTGGGGCTCCAGGTCGTAGACCTCGGGGGCCACCTGCCAGAAATCCATGCGCTCCCAGTAGCTGCGGACTTCCCGGTTGTCCGGTGCCTCAATGCTCGGCGCGAACCCGGTGCGCTCCCGTGCGACGCGGCCCGCGGCCAGCAGCCCGATGAGCCCGTAGGGTGAAGTCCAGCGAACGTGCTTCGCGTTGAACAGGACGCGCGCGGGCTCGGCTTCCGTGGCCCGGTTGAGCGCGCGCAGCAGTCCCTCGAACCCCTTGTGGTCCAGGACGTCGGGCACCTCTATGACGCGGCTCATTCGGTCTCGATCACCTCTGTTGGTCCGCCGATCGGTTCACCCGAGCGAGCCGATCCGCCAGCCCGGCGGTGCCGCTGAGCGCCGCGGTAGTCGCCGCCAGTCGATTGGCCCGCCTCGCCGCCTCCGGCACCGGGTCCCCCTGCAGCAGGGACGCGAAACAGCTGATCCCCCACACGTCTCCGCACCCGGTCGGATCCGTCGTGGCAGCCTCGTCCAGGTCCTCGGCTGCGAGCGATCCGGACCTCCCGGCTTCGGAATCGGTCAGCCACCGGGATCCTGGAGCGATCGCCCACTCCGCGCCGTCCGCGCCAAGAGTCACGAACACGACCTCCGGCCCGTCGGACAACAGGTCGTCCAGTCGCCCACTTCTCCCCCCCTCCGCCGAGGAAAGAAAGCCCAGCTCATCCTCGTTCATCTGAACCAGGTCGAAAGCGCGGAGCCAGGCACCACGATCTTCGAGGGGCCTCGCCTCTCTCATCCCGCCGGATCCCGCGCCCAGGATAAGGGAGTGAATATCGCACCACCTGTGGCCCTCGAAGTCGGTCGCCAGGAGCCTCGCGGCCGACCGGTCGAGCTCCCAACCTGATATAAAGTTCACGTAGATCGCATCGCACGACAGGGCCGCGGGCCGTAACTCATCCGCGTCCCAGCCCGGCACCCCTCCGGTGAGGCGCTCGCACCGCCTCGAGTGATCGTGGTAGAACAGGTCCACCCGGTTGTTCGGCTCGGGAACCCGCACCACGAACTCGTCGGTCGCCAGGCCGTCGAATCCGGCGAGGAACCGCTCGGCGACGGGCGCGAGGTCCGAGCCCACCTTGATGATCGGCACGACGGACCAGCCGGCCGGCGCCACGGCTCCCCAGGCAGCGAGCGAGTAGGCGATCCCGCCCCAGTCATTGTGCGGATCGCCGCCATCCGGGCCGTGGATCGCATCCCAGACCAGCGTGCCCACCACGCCGAGTCGGGGCATCTTCAGGCGGCCTCGAACCGCTCGAAGCGGAAGATGTAGGCCGCCCCGATCACGCCGGCCATCCCGCCCAGCGAACTGCTCACGATCTCGCACGTCTCCTCGGCATGCCGGAAGGCGCGCCTTCGGATCTGGGCGCGGAGAGGCTCGAACAGGTGCTCACCCGCCTTCGTGACGCCGCCCGAGATCACGACCATCTCCGGGTTGAACAGGTTGATGAGGTTCGCCAGTCCGGCACCCAGGAACCGGGCGGTCTCACGCATCACTTCCTTGGCATAGAGATCGCCCGCGATGATGGCTTCGTAGACCGTCTCGGCGGTCACCCGGCTGAGGTCTCCGTCCACCAGGGAGGGCAGGATGCTGGGCTCACCGGTCTCCAGTCCCTCGATGGCGCGCGCCGCGATGGCCGGGCCCGAGGCGTACGCCTCCAGGCAGCCGTAGTTGCCGCATTTGCACTTCCGGCCGGTCGAGTCGATGGTCATGTGGCCGATCTCGCCGGCCGCATCGGCGGCCCCGTGGTACACCTTCCCGTCCAGCACGATGCCCCCGCCGATGCCGGTGCCCAGGGTGACCCCGATCAAGGAGCGCGTTCCTTTTCCGGCCCCCATCCACCACTCGCCGATGGTGGCGCAGTTGGCGTCGTTGTCCAGCTCCGCGGGAAGTCCGATCGAGTTCGCGATCAGGTCGCGCAGGGGGAAGTTCCGCCACCCGAGATTCGGCGTCTCGATCACGGTGCCGGTCTTCCGATCCAGCGGCCCGGGAGAACCGAGGCCGATGCCGATGATCCCGTCGTCCGCGATGCTCGCCTCCTTCGTGGCGTCACGCATACAGCTCCGGATCATCTCCACCATCCGGTCCACCACGAACTTCGCGCCGTGGTCCGAGTCCGTGGGCATGGATCGCATGCCCAGCACGGAACCCCCGTCGTAGGGAACCACGCCCACGTTGATGGAGGTCCCGCCCAGGTCCACGCCCACGATGTATCTGCCATCACTCACCGGATCCGTCCTCCTCCAGGAGTTCCAGGACTGCCTGCTCTACTTCGTCCACCGAGATCAGCCACATGCACTCATTCCGTGCTTCATCGAGCTCCGTCCCGCGGCCGGTTCGCGGACACGAGTTCTTGACGCAGGGCACGCATGGAAGATCGAACCGCCCCACGAGACGTATCCTCGAACCGAGCGGCCGGGTCTGCCGGACATCCGCCGGCCCCTCCAGCGCCACGACCGGTGTCCCGAGCGCTGCCGCAAGATGCATCGGCCCGGTGTCATTCGTCACCAGCAGGTCGCTGCCGGCCAGCTCGCTCGCCAGCCCCACCAGGTCCGTCTTTCCGCCGAGATCCCGGCAGTCCCCGTGGGGCGCCCCGGCGGCGGCCACGGCGGCCGTCAGGGATTCCTCGCCGGGACCTCCCAGCACCCGCACCTGGCAGCCGGCTCCGGCCAGCCGGGAAGCGAGCGCCGAGAACCTCCCGGCGGGCCAGCGTCTCGACTCGCCATTCGCCCCCGGGAACAGCGCTACCCGCGAGGCTCTTTCCTCGCCTCCCCGTCCTTCCGCGCCGTTGGGCGCGGTCAGGGTGGGAACCGGCGGATCTCCCCCCGCTCCTCCGCCGACCAGCGCCATGAACTCCAGGACGCGATGCCTCGCAAGCAGAGGAGCCCGGGGCACGGGATCCGTCAGGAGCCAGTTTCGGCCGGGCGCCGCGGTCCCCCGGCGCGAGCGCAAACCTCCGAGCCTGAACATCAGGGCGCTGGACTGTGAGGGGGTCAGCAGCACCCCTCGACGAGCTCCCGTCTGTCGGATCTGCCGTCCCCCGGCCAGCACGCCGCGGCGACGCTCCAGGAGCAATCTCTCCGCGCTGAGCGGCGCCATGTCCAGGATCGGGTCCAGGCCCTCCACCAGCTGGACGAACATCCGGCGACCCGAGGCGGCCTCCATCGCCTCGGCGTGCGCCAGGGCCGGGAGGGCGAGGATCAATTCGCCCAGGTGGTTCGGGGCCCTGACGACCAGGGCGCCGGGATCGTCAGTCACCGACCTGGAGCACGGCCAGGAAGGCCTCCTGCGGGATCTCCACGGATCCCACCTGCTTCATGCGCCGTTTTCCTTCCTTCTGCTTCTCCAGCAGCTTTCTCTTCCGCGTGATGTCGCCGCCGTAGCACTTCGCGGTGACGTTCTTCCTCAGCGCCTTCACGTTGCACCGCGAGATGACGTCGCGTCCGATCGCCGCCTGGATGGCCACATCGAACAGCTGCCTGGGGATCAGCTCCTTGAGCTTGCTGGCCATCTTGCGTCCGTACTCGTAGGACTCGTCCCGATGCACGATGACGCTCAGAGCGTCCACCGGCTCGCCATTGAGCAGGATGTCGAGCTTCACCAGATCGGACACACGGTAGCCCGCCAGCTCGTAGTCGAGCGCCGCGTACCCCCGCGACACGGACTTCAGCCGATCGTAGAAGTCGAGAACGATCTCGGCCAGCGGGATGTCGTATCGCAGCTCCACCCGGTCCGTGTCCAGATACTCCAGGTTCAGGTACTCGCCCCGCCGGTCGTGACACAGCTTCTGGATGCCACCGATGTACTCCGCCGGCGAGACGATGTGGATCCGCACGTACGGCTCCTCCACGGATTCGATGCGCCCGCGCTCCGGCATCCGGCTCGGATTCTCGACCGACTGCCTCTCGCCGTTCGTCAGGGTGACGTGGTACTCCACATTGGGGATCGTGGTCACCAGATCGAGATCGAACTCGCGCTCCAGCCGCTCCTGCACGATCTCCATGTGAAGCAGTCCTAGGAATCCGCAGCGGAATCCGAATCCCAGGGCGGTAGACGTCTCCGGCTCCCAGTGCAGGCTCGCGTCGCTCAACTGGAGCTTCGCGAGTGCCTCGCGGAGCTCCTCGAACTGGTCGGTGTCGGTCGGGTAGAGACCGGCGAACACCACCGGCTTCGCTTCCTGGTAGCCCGGCAAGAGCTCGGGCGCCCGGTCCTGGGCGTCGAAAAGCGTGTCCCCCACCTTGGTGTCGGAAATCTTCTTGATCTGCGCCGTCAGGTACCCTACCTCGCCCGCCTTCAGCTCTCCGACCGGCTGAAACCCGAGCCGCATGAAGCCGGCCTCGTCCACCTCGTACTCCGCGTCGCTGGCCCCGAAGCCGACGGTCATTCCCTTGCGAACCGAGCCGTCTACCACTCGCAGGAACGGCACGGCGCCCCTGTACTGGTCGTACATGGAGTCGAAGATGAGCGCGCGCAGGGGCGCCTCCGGGTCTCCGGTGGGCGGCGGGATGCGCTCGACGACCGCCTCCAGGATCTCGGCCACGCCAGTCCCCATCTTGGCCGAAGCGAGCAGTACCTCCTCGGGCTCCACGCCGATCAGGTCACAGATCTCGTCCCGGCGACGCTCCGGTTCGGCTGCCGGCAGGTCGATCTTGTTGACGACCGGGATGATCTCGAGTCCCGCGTTGAGGGCGAGGAACAGGTTGGAGATGGTCTGCGCCTCGATACCCTGGCTCGCGTCCACCACCAGGAGCGCGCCTTCGCACGCTTCCAGGCTCCGACTGACCTCGTACGTGAAATCGACGTGCCCCGGCGTGTCGATGAGGTTGAGCTGGTACTCCCTGCCGTCGCGCGCCCGGTACGGCAGCCGCACCGCGTTCAGCTTGATGGTGATCCCTCGCTCCCGCTCCAGGTCCATGGAGTCCAGGACCTGCTCCTTCATCTGGCGGGTCTCAACCGCGCCGGTAACCTCCAGCAGCCGATCGGCGAGCGTCGATTTGCCGTGGTCGATGTGGGCCACGATCGAGAAATTTCGAATCAGTTCTTGCGGCACGATATCCTCTTCCGCGGGTCGCGAGGCCCGCGAATATAGACTCCTCAGACGTCGATTGTCAGTCCGTCGTAGGCGGGGTGAACACCGGCCGGAAGCCGGGACTCGAGATCTGCGTGATCCAGCCGGTGCGTAAGGTGCGTCAGGTACGTGGTCTCGGCTTCCAGGGCGCGGGCCGCCTCGACCGCCTCCTCCACGTTGAAATGAGTCGGGTGCGGATTGCCGAACCAAAGGGCGTTGATCACCAGCACCCGCACGCCGGTCAGCAGTTCCATGGCGTCTTCCGGCACTCGCTTGGCATCCACGATCACGGCTACGTCTCCCGTCCGGAAGCCGTAGCTGCGAAACCAGCCGTGCGGGAAGGCTACGACGTCGAGGTCCAGCCCGGCTGCCCGGATGCGCTCCCGATCCTCGAACATCGTCAGGTCCAGCCCGGGCACGCTGCTGCCCGGATTCACCCGTGCGCCGTCGCTCCAGATATAGGCGAAGCGCTCCCTCAGCTCTTCTTCATACTCTGCAGCCAGGTGGACGGGCAGCCGAAGATCGGCGTGCCCGGTGAACGCACGAAGATCATCGATTCCGTGCACGTGGTCCGCGTGCGTGTGCGTGATGAAGACGGCGTCCAGGCCGTCCACGCCGGCCCTGACCAGCTGGAGACGCAGCTCGGGTGGAGTGTCCACCAGCAGCCGCTTTCCGTCCTGCTCGAGCAGCAAGCCGTGACGGGTGCGCTGGTTCCGGGGGTCGTCCGAGGTACACACCGCGCAGCCACAACCCGGCACGGGTATACCGAATGAGGTACCCGTGCCCAGAAACGTCAGCTTCATCGGCTCACAGCTTCTCCACCCGCATGTAGTTGGTGGTCCCGGGCTCGTGAAACGGCATGCCCGCCGTCACGACACACTCGCGACCCGGCTCCGCCAGCCCGTGCTCGAAGGCGTACGCGCGGGCGCGGGCGAGCATCGTCTGGTAGCCGATCGGCTCGTCGTGCAGGATCGACACGACACCCCAGGCCAGAGCCAGCTGCTGGTACGTGCGCGGGTTGTCCGTCACCGCGAGAATCGGAACACCCGGTCTCTGGGCGGCCAGCAGCCGCGCCGTGTACCCTCCCGTCGTGAGCGTGATGAGGAAGGGAGCCCCGAGGCGCTGCGTGGCCTCGACCGCGGCGCCGGCGATCGCGCCCGGAACCGTGCGATGGACACCGGTCCGGACGAGCGGCGGCCCCATGTCGGACGGATCCTCGAGGAAGCCGGCCTCACTTTCGATCCGCCGGGCGATCCTATCCATCGCCTCCACCGCCTCGACCGGGTATTCGCCCACCGCGGTCTCCCCGGAGAGCATGACCACGTCCGTGCCGTCGAGCAGCGCGTTCGCCACGTCGGAGACTTCGGCTCGCGTCGGCCGGGAAGAAGAGGTCATCGACTCCAACATCTGCGTTGCCGTGATCCCGATGGACACGGACTCCTGACTGAGCCGAAGCACCCGCTTCTGGACGATCGGCACCTCCTCGAAGTCCAGCTCCACTCCCAGGTCGCCGCGTGCCACCATGACCCCATCCGCGAGCGACACGATCTCGACCAGGTTCCGGACCGCCTGCTCCTTCTCGATCTTCGCGATGATCAACGTGCGGTCATCCACGAGGTCCCTGAGCTCTGCCAGGTCGGCGGCCCGACGCACGAAACTGAGCGCGATGTAGTCCACGCCGTGCTCGAGGGCGAACGCCAGGTCGTTGCGGTCCTTCTCCGTGAGGCTCGGGACCTTCAGGGCCTTTCCGGGCAGATTCAGACCCTTCCGGGACAGCAGGACGCCGTCCGTTCGGGCTCGGGCGGTGACGCGACTTCCCTCCACCTTCTCCACCGCGAACGCGATTCGGCCGTCATCGAACATCAGCCGATCCCCGGGTTCCAGGGCACTCGCCAGGTCGGGGTAGGTAATCGGAACGGCGCCGTCCGCAGTCCCCGCATCGGCGTCGTGCAGGGCCTCGAACGCGTAGTCGGCCCCCTTTTCGATCGAGACCGGTCCGGGGAGGGCGCCGACTCGAATCTTCGGACCCTGCAGGTCAGCCAGAACGGCGATCGGTCGCCCTACGTCGCGAGCGACCTCCCGGGCGAGCTCTATGGCTCGCGCCGCATCCTCGTGCGAGCTGTGGGAGAAGTTGACGCGCACGGCGTCCATTCCCGCATCGACCAGTCGGCGATAGGTCTCTGGCTCGCGCGTTGCGGGGCCGATCGTGCAGATGATCTTCGTGCGACGAATCAAGTCCCTGTTCCTCGTTCTCGGGTTCAGCCCGAGGCGCCCTCCCGCCCCGGTGTCCGGCTCACGGCCCGGATAAAGGTAACGCCGACATGGACGGACACGTCACCCACAAAAAAAGGCCCGGCTCCGCACGAGCGGGAGCCGGGCCTAGTCCCAATCGACCTTCAGGCGTGCAGCGGAGCGTCCAGTGTCAGCTCCGGCCGGTGATCCAGCAACCAGCGATGCAAGCTCATGAGGGCTCGCAGGGGGACGCTCTCCAGCGCGCTCGGTTCCAGTCCAGGAATGATGCAGGCCGCGGCCCGCCGACAGAAGTAGGTCTTCTGCTTCTGCCGCTGCTCGATGGAGAGGTTGGTGCCGCCGGGGATGTCCGGAATGGGCTCGAGCAGGCGGCGGTAGCTGAACACTTCCCGCGGGGAAAAGTGGTCCGGGATGTAATAGGCCTTGCCATCCAGCTCGAAGGTTCCATCTCCGGCGATGAAGAAGAGGTCCGGCATCGCTACAGCCATAGCTTCAACTCCTTGGCACGGTCTACACCTCCGCCGGGGCGGGAGGCGAGGACATGAAACGCTACGGTCTCTATCATCCAGGCGACGTGGGGTCGCCGGTGTGCCTCTTCTGGCGCTGCGCGGGCATGGGCCCGACTCTGCTTCGACTCCGGTACCGGCACGGCGCCCTCGCCAGGTGGCGAAGCGCAACTGACGGGCCGATCTCAAGCACGGCTGCCCGCCGGGCGCCGGCCGTACCGAAACCACCAGACCGTCACCCCGAGGAAAACCCGAAGCCACAACATCTGGTGTCGCACGAAACTACGGCCGCTAGATGTTGTGGTCAAGTTTTCGGGGCTGAAGGCCGCCACATCCGTCGCCTTGTATCGTTCGCTCGGGTCACCCATCTTCGTACGGGACATTCGCTTCGACACCCGTGAGGTGTCGGAAAGCGGCCAGGAGACGAATCCGGAGTGATCGATGGGACGTGAAAAGGGCGTCGTGAAGTGGTTCTCGACCGACAAGGGATACGGTTTCGTTCGGCGGGATGGCGGCGACGAGATCTTCGTGCACCACACGGACATCGACGTCGACGGCTACGCCTCTCTGAAGAACGGTGAGACGGTGGAGTTCGACGTGTTCGAGTCGGACCGGGGTCCGAAAGCGCGGAACCTGGTGCCGCTCGATGCCGACGGGTCGCCCCGTGCGCCAGCGAAGAGCGCCTCCAGCGCCGGCCCGAGCGGTGAGGCGCCGCCCGCGGCGGCGGCCGGCGGCGCGCCCGCGGGAGAGAAGGCGGGTGGGGGCAAGAAGTCTCTCGCGGCCATCCTTCGTGACAAGCTCGGGAAGAAGTTTCCCGGCTTCGGCGGCTGAGGCGCGCACGAGGCACACCCCCGGAGTCGACAGCAGGCTTCCAGATACCCCTTGAGATTTGGGCCCATCCCACAGTATCTTTAAGGGCTTAGATTCGAACGTGCGTCGGGTGACGCTGCATAGGGTATACGAAAAGGGGACAGACCGTTGGAGATCCATATCGGCGAAGGCCAGAACCTGGAGAAAGCTCTCCGGCAGTTCCGGCGGAAGGTGCAGCGCGCGGGCATCCTCGCGGACATGCGCAGGAAGCGGCGTTACGAAAAGCCGAGCGAGGCGAAGCGCCGGAAGGCCAAGGCGGCCGAGCGGCGGCGCGTCCGCAGCGCTCGTCGTCGCGCCCATCGGTAGCCCCAGTTCGACACTCGCCACCCCAGACGTGATCGCGCCGGCCTCTCCGGGCCGGCGTTCGTATTTACCAGCGTTCCCGGCCCTCGTTTCGGGGGGCTCCAGGTGAGGCCCCTTCTTCCCCTGTGCTGGGCCGCTGGCGCCCTTCGCCCCGTGACGGAGTTCAGGCCCAATCTCCACGATCGCGCGTATCGCTACGGAGACGGCGTGTTCGCCACCCTGGCCCTCCGGAGCGGAATCCTGCTCGAGGCAGAAGCCCACACGGCTCAGCTCCACGAGGCGGCCGCCGCCGTCGGACTCGAAGCGCCGGCCTCCGTGACGACCCCGGAGAGCCTGCTCGAGATTCTCAGGCTGCTGGGTGTCGAGGCCGAGACGTCCGGTACGGTCCGCATTCAGCTGAGCGCGGCGCCCGGCGGCCGCGGGTATGGGCGCCCGGCTGCGGCGACCAGGGAGCTGGTGGAGGTGCATCCCGTGCCTGCGCCGCGGGATGTCACCGTTGCCGTGCTCGACGACGGAGAAGTCCCGCTTTCCCCGCTCCCCGCGGTCAAGACCTGCAGTGCCCTGCCCCACGTTCTGTGCGCAGTGGCGGCAGCCCGGCGCGGCTGCGCGGAAGCGCTGCGTGTCGACCGGGGCTTCGTGCTCGAGACGTCCGCGGCGAACGTGTTCTGGGAGAGCGGCGGAGAGTTGTACACTCCCGCCGCGTACCTTCCCCTCTATCCCGGGTGCACGCGCTCGTTCGTCATCGACGCGGCTCGCGCCCTGGGATGGACGGTGCACGAAGACGCCTACGGCCCTGCGGATCTGGACGCGGCAGAGGGGGCATTCCTCGTGAACGCGGCCCGCGGGCTTGAACCGGTGTCGGAGCTGGGCGGGAGGCCGCTGGGGTGGCCGTCGAGCCTGGAGGACCTCCGCTCGGCGATTGAGGCGGCCAGACGGGAGAGCGGCCTCAACGTCGCCTCGCAGCCGGGGGGTGGAGACGAAGGGTGAGTTCCGTCCTGCCGGTTGGCGGTTTCGAGGCCGTCGGGCCGGACTGTCGGCGCGCCGTGGTTCCCTCCCCCTGGCCGCCGCGTTCGGTGGCCGTCTTCCTGATCGACGCTGGCCGACCCTGGCTCGTGGACGCCGGGGCGGGCTCCACCGAGTCAGTCGAGGCGCTGCGCCGGGCGCTCACCGAGGAGTTGGGGACTGACTCGGAACCGGCCGGTATCATACTCTCGCATTCTCATCTCGATCACTCCGGCGGGCTCGAGGCGCTCGATCCCCAGTCGGTGATCGCGCACGAGGCAGCTGCGGATCTCTTCGAGGCCGACGTTCGGACTCCATGCGGACTCCCGTTCACCCGCGTACAGGGCTCGTCGGGTGCGATTCCAGGGGTGCCGGGGTGGCAATGGATCCTCGCGGAAGGACATGCCCCGGGGCACCTGCTTTTGTGGAATCCCGGGAGCGCGACGCTGCTGGCTGCCGACCAGTTCCTCCTCGGACTCAAGACTCCACTCAGGATCGCCGATCCGGACGAGGATTCGTTTGGCGCGTACCTGGACAGCATCGACCGGGCAGCGGAGCTGGAGCCGGCGGTCATGCTGAGCGGACACACGGAGGCCATCCGTGAGCCCGCGAAGTGGCTCGATCGCGAGCGGCGGCGGCTGATGAGGCAGCTGGAGAGGACCCGGGACGCGGTGAAGAGCGGCGCCCGGACGGCGGAAGAGGTCACCGATCGGACCTACGGATCCGTCCCCGGCGAAGGAGCGCGGCAGCTGCTCCTGCGCGAGAAGCTGGCCGCGTTGCGGCACCTGGCGGCGCGGGGGGAGATTTGCCGGCACCGGACCGAAGAGATGGAGAGCTTCTCGGCCTAGCCGGACCCGGTGAGCGCCGCCCCGTCCGTCCCGAACCGCCGCTCGACGTAGTCCTCCAGGATCGCGATGAACTGGGGGACGATGTCGTCGCCACGGAGCGTGGAGTGGTGCTCGCCGTCCACGTATACGGGGGCGCTCGGCTCCTCGAAGCTGCCAGGCAGCGAGATGCCGATATCGGCGTGGCGCGACTCTCCGGGACCGTTGACCACACATCCCATCACTGCCACCGAGAGGGCTTCGACCCCTGCGTGTGTTTCTCTCCACTCGGGCATCCGGCGCTGCAGCCAGGCCTCGATGTCCTGGGCCATCTCCTGAAAGAAGGTGCTCGTGGTGCGGCCGCAGCCGGGACAGGCGGTCACCTGCGGCTCGAAGGTCCGCAGGCCGAGTGACTGAAGGAGCTGCCGCGCAACCAGGACCTCTTCCCGGCGGTCCCCATCCGGTGTGGGCGTGAGCGAGACCCGGATCGTGTCTCCGATTCCCTCGGCGAGCAGGATCCCGATTCCGGCCGAGCTCGCGACCGTTCCCTTCCGCGACATTCCCGCCTCGGTGAGTCCGAGGTGCAGCGGATACTCGGACAGCGGAGCGAGGGCCCGGTAGACCCGCAGCAGGTCGGGTACCGAGGACACCTTGGCGCTCAGCAGGATCGCGTCATGGGGGAGTCCGATCTCCTCGGCGACTCGCGCCGAGTTCAGCGCACTCTCCACGATCGCCGCGATCGTGACCACGTCGGCCGCGAGCGGCTCGGCCAGCTTCGCGTTCTCGTCCATCATGCGCGTGAGCAGCGCTGCGTCGAGGGATCCCCAGTTCACCCCGATGCGCACCGGCTTCTCGTTCTCGATCGCGCACTCGACGATGGTGGCGAAGTGGGCATCCCACTTCTTCGAGCCCACGTTGCCCGGGTTGATCCGGTACTTGGCCAGGGCGGCGGCACACTCCGGATTCCCGGGCAGGAGAATGTGGCCGTTGAAGTGGAAGTCGCCGATGAGCGGGACGCTCACGCCGCGGGAGTCGAGCCGTGTGACGATCTCCGGCACCGCCGCGGCGGCTGCCGACGTATTCACCGTGACCCTGACCAGCTCGCTCCCCGCCTCAGCCAGCTCCTCGACCTGGCGGACCGTGCTCTCCACGTCCGCCGTGTCGGTGTTCGTCATCGACTGCACGACCACCGGGTGCGAGCTGCCCACCGGTACCTCCCCGACGCGCACCGTGGTCGTCCTTCGCCGGGGGACGAGACCGGATTCGGGGACGGCACAGGGCGGGGATGGTTCTCGAGTCTGCATGTCGCTCCGGGTCGTGCGCTGGATGTGCGCCGCGGGTACCGCCCGCGGGGCCGGCGGCGCCTAAGCTATCCGGCCGGGCGTCGGCCTACCAGTAAGCCTACCGGTGAAAAGAAGAAACCCCCGGATCGCTCCGGGGGTCGCGCCCGCCGGTCGGCCCGCGCGGGGGCGGGGCCGACCCACGTTGGGGGTCCATCGCTTCGCTGTACGGCTTCGCTCACGCTTGGCGGGCGCTGATCTCCTTCCAGAATGCATCGAACCGGGAATCGAGCAGACGACGGCGCTCGCGCCTCATCTCGAACTCGAAGGCCGACCGGTTGGCGGCCAGGGCATCCCGAACCCACCTGGGGGACAGCACCGGGTGTTTCCGACGGGCGTCGCGTCCCGTCACACCGTCCACTCCTCCCGCTTCGTGGACCTTGGGCATCTTCGTCCCTCCTCGATCCAGCGCGTCGTGCGTTCGCGGGCCATTTGCCCGCCGAACATCCGTGGGGCCGCTCAACTCAACTTCAAACAACGGTTTACCGGCGTGTCATCTCGCGCGCCCCGTTCAACCGTCCACGCGAGCGCGCCGGTTATCCACGTAGAATCCACGAAATCCGTGGACTTTTCCACACGAAACGCAACATCTTGGGGCACCTATAAAGTAAGACCACAAGATATGGTGGTCAAGGTGAGGGGGGGCGACCTCGGCTGACGACGGGATCGAGACCGACGTACTTCCTCACGAAGCCCAGCTGACCGACGTGGTAGGCCTCGTGAAACGCGAGGAAGCTGAGACCGCCCAGCAACGAACCATCGGCCGTCGGAAAGCTGACAGCGGAGTCCGCGTCCAACTCGGCCGCCGAGAGTTCGTCCAGCTGCCGGAGCGTCGCCTCGTGCAGCTCTTCCCACTCGGCCACGAGCTCGTACACGGGCGGGTACTCCTTCATGCTCGCAACGTCCGTGGAGGCATCGAACAGGGACTGCCAGGGATTGGTCCGCTCGTGTCCGATGAGCTTCATCAGGTAGAAGCGGGCGTCGAGCGCATGGCAGGCGATGAACGCGAGGTTGTTCGTTTGGTCGTTCGGTCTGCGCTCCCACGTGTCCGAGTCGACCCCGTCGAGGGCTCGTCGGAGCAGGGCGGAGTTCAATTCCAGAATGTTCTTCACGGGCTGCAGCCGGGCATCCACGTCGACCTCCTGTTGCCTATCCGGTTCGCCTACTGGGGAGGTACCCTGCTCGTCTTCACTGTTCCAGCGAGTGGGAAAGTGGGCATCCGGCGCACACGCGAAACACCCTAGCTTTTCAACGCCTTCAGGCGCCCCGCTGCCTCCTGGAGCAGCTCCTCCGTCTTGCAGAAGGCGAAACGGACCAGGTGACGGCCGTCCGCCGGATCGAGAAAGAAGCTAGATCCCGGCACCGAAGCCACTCCGTGCTCGGCCGTGAGCCACACCGCGAACTCATCGTCCGGGAGATCGCTCAGCCCGCGGAAGTCGCATAGCACGTAGTACGAGCCGGCCGGCGGCTCACACCCGAAACCGGCCTCCTGCAGGCCGGACACGAGCACGTCGCGGCGAGCTCGATATCGATTCGCCATGTCCGTGTAGTAGTCGGGGCCCAACGTCTCCATGGCCACCGCCACCGCCTCCTGGAGGGGCGCCGGCGCTCCCACCGTGAGAAAGTCGTGCACCTTCCGGATCGCGCCCGTCACCTCCGGCGGCGCGACGATCGTGCCGACCCTCCAGCCAGTGACAGCGAACGTCTTCGAAGCCCCGCTTATCGTGATCGTCCGGTCGCGCATATCCGGCAACGTGGCCATGGGGACGTGCCGGCCCTCGTAGTAGATGTGCTCGTAGATCTCGTCGGTGATCGCGTAGGCATCGTGCCGCCGGCACAGGTCCGCGATTCCCTCCAGCTCGCCGCGCGTCATCACCCGCCCGGTCGGATTGTTCGGTGTGTTGATTACGATGGCCCGCGTCCGGTCGGAGAACGCCGCGGCGAGACGGTCCATGTCCAGCTCGTCCCGTCCCCACATCGGCACATAGACGGGTTGCGCGTCGCACAGAAGCGTGTCCCGGTCGTAGTTCTCGTAGAAGGGCTCGAACACGATGACCTCGTCGCCCGGGTCCACCACCGCCAGCATCACCGACACCATCGCCTCCGTGGCCCCGCAGGTGACCGTGACCTCCGTCTCCGGATTCACGTCGAGCCCGTACCAGTCGTAGTACTTGGTGGCAACGGCGTCGCGCAGGCGCTTGGCTCCCCAGGTGATCGCGTACTGGTTGATGTCACCGTAGATCGCGCTGGCCGCGGCTTCCTTCAACAGGTCCGGAGCCGGGAAGTCGGGGAATCCCTGTGCCAGGTTGATCGCGCCGTGCTCCCGGGCCACGCGGGTCATCTCCCGGATGACGGACTCGGTGAACAGCTGGGTGCGGTGTGACGTGTGCATGGAATGCCTCAGTAGGCGGCGATCTGGGTGCGCAGAAACAGAACGGCGATGTACGCGACATAGGCGACCAGGAAAACGACCCCCGCGACCCTGCCGACCGGCCGCCGCAGCCAGACGAACGCGCTCAGCATGATGGCGGCCGCGATCATGACCGGGTAGTCGAGGGCGAAGAACCCGCCAGGCACGCCAATCGGCTTCGGCGAGATGGTCGCGGCGGTGCCCATGATCGCCAGGATGTTGAACAGGTTGCTCCCCACGATCGTGCCGATCGCTACTTCGGTTCGCTTCTGCACCGCCGCCGTCACCGTCGTGGCCAATTCCGGCAGCGAGGTGCCGATGGCCAGGACGGAGAGTCCGACGACCGTGTCGCTCACCCCGAGGGAGGTTGCGATCTCGACCGACGCATCGACTGCGAGTTGAGCCCCGAGCGGGAGGCCCACCGCGCCGACGATGATGAACAACAGGATCGTCCTGAGCCTGGTCGGGAGGCCGAGGACCCATTCCAGCGGCGCCTTGAGCTCGGACTCGCGGTAGGCCCGCGTCGCCTCACGCGCCGACAACGCCGTGATGGCCACGAGTCCGACCAGCAGAACGAGACCCTCGCCGCGGGTCAGCAGATGGTTCCAGGACAGGAATAGCAGGAGAAGCGAGGCGAGGATCATGAACACGCTGTCCCGCCGCACGGAGTGCTCGCCGTACGTAAGGGGATAGACGACGGCCGCGGCTCCCGCCACGAGAAGGACGTTCGCGATGTTGCTTCCAACGACGTTGCCGAGGACGAGACCCGGGTACCCGCTCATCGTCGCCTCGATCACGACCATGAGCTCGGGCAGCGAAGTACCGAAGGCCACGACGGTAAGTGCGATCACGACCGGTGGGACGTGGAAGCGGCGAGCGAGAGCGACCGACCCTCGCACCAGAAGGTCCCCGCCGAACAGGAGGTATACGAGGCCTCCCGCCAACATGACGAAGGTCTCTGGCTGCATCAGGACTCCGGCTGGACCCGGGTCTCGCGCGCGATCGCGTAGAGAAGGCCGGTCTCAGGTTCCGGGTACGAGTTCCAGCGAAGCCACTTCCAGGAACCATCCGCGCAGCGGAACCGGTTGACGAAAGAGATCGTGGGAATGCCCTGCGCGAGGCTGGCGATCTCCTCCTGCGTCGCCCTCACGTCGTCCTCGTGCACCAGATCCAGGAACGGTTTGCTGAGAAGTTCCTCGCCACTCCAGCCGAGGACACGCTCGAACGCGGGATTGGTCCGCTTGAAGTAGCCGTCGGTCCCCGCGATGCACAGCATGTCGAGCGAAACCTCAAAGAACTTCTGGAACTCGTGCAGCTCTGTGACCTGTACTTTCAGGTCTTCAGCCATGTCGTTGAAGTTCCGGGCCAGGTCTCCGATCTCGTCCTGACGCACTACAGTGGCCCTGGCGTCGAGGTTGCCCTCGCGAATCTCGTTGGCCGCTTCCACCAGGTCGTGGATGGGCGACGCGAACCGGAGCCCGAGGAATACGGCGACCAGCATGGCGAGTCCGGCGAGGGCCAGCGCGAGCGACACCAGTCTCTCGAGAAACTCCTGGATTGCGGCCTGCTTTTCGGCCTTGTCGAACTTGACCACCAGCCCCCAGCCCGTCTCCGGAACGAATCGGGTGGCCGCCCACACTTCCTCGCCGCGATAGTCCACGAGGCCTTCACGGAAGACGCCCTCCACTTCGAGGGCTCTCCTCGCGGGATCCTGCTCGCCATCGAGGAGGACCGCGCCCCGGGCCTCGGGCTCGCCTCCTCGCACCGGGTGGAGCGTGCGAGCTCCCGCCGGGTCTTCCATCACGATCATCAACTCGCCGGTCTCTCCCAGGCCGGCGTACTCCTCGGTCAGCTCGACGAGCCGGGTCCCTTTGAGAAGGACGAACAGGAATCCGACGCTCTCGCCTTCAAGCTCGAGTCGAGTGCCATAGGCGAGCCGCGGGTAACCGTCGCGCGCGAACGATACGCCCAGGAAGCGGACGCGTCCGGTGGCTTCGGCGCGGGACATGGGGTAGAGGGCAGCCAGGATCGAATCGGCCGGACCACCCGACTCGGCCACGAGCGCCCCACCGCGAGCGTACGTGGCGAGGGCCACCAGAGTGGGCGTCGAGGCCGCGGCGTCGTCTAGTATTCGCTGGATGCGGTCTCTGGACTCCGGATCGCGCGAAGAGCTGAAGTCTCTGAGGCTGATTCTCAGCTGCGTCCGGCTGGCCACGAGGCTGACCCGCTCTTCCCAGCCGTCGACGATGCTCTCGAGCGCTGACTCGCTGGACTCCGCCAGGCCCTCGAGCTGCTCCTCGACGGCGACGGCGTTCATGCTGCTGGCCATCCGGTACATGAAGGCCCCGAACGCCGCCATAGTGCCGAGCGTGACCGCTACGAGTGCGAAGACCAGCTTCGTTCGAATATCCACATGACGAGGATATTCCATCGCGCGGCGCTGTGCCAACCAGCGGGGCGCCGGCGCCAGGTCTCAGCGGATGGCGTAGCCCGATATGTGGGGTTTGTATGGCACGTGGCCGGTACCATCGAAGCGCTCCAGCTCGACGCGGGAGAAACCAGCGCCCTCGATGCTCGTCGCGGTGTCGCGGTTCAAGTGGCAGCCCTCTCCGAGCCAGTGCCACGGGGCGTGGATCGCATCCTGGACCAGGCGGAGCCGCGTCCCGGGCGCGGCCGCGACGTGCTCCAGGAACGCGAACCGGCCGCCGGGCTTCAGGACTCGCCTCACCTCGGACAGGACCTGCTCCGGATCACGGACACTGCACAGGACGAGAGTGGAGATCACTAGGTCGGCGCTCTCCGATTCGACCTCCATGCCCTCCGCGCCCGCGTGCCTGAGGTCGATCTCGATTCCGTGCTGGGCCGCCTTCGAGTGCATGCGCTTGAGCATCATCGGGTTGGGCTCGACGGCGATGACGCGCGTGCCCCGAGGGTAGTAGCGGAAGTTGGCGCCGGACCCGGGTCCGAGCTCGACGATGGTCTTCGGAAGATCGCCGAAGATGCGGAGCTTCCGCTCGCCGTACTCCCGATGCATCGGCTTCTCGGCGGCCGCCAGGAACCACGAGTTGAGACGGCCGCGGACCGGATGGGGTTTGTGGCTCATGGGGTGAGTATGGGGGAGCGGTCTGGCGCGGGCCAGTTGGAGTGCGGTGGCGATTCGCGTAGCTGATGCCGAGTATGTTCAGATGACTCCCAGGAAGAAGCGAAAAAGGAAAGCCCGCGATCCCGCCACCCAACCAGAGCTCACGGGCATCGCGCTTCTGTTGGTGGAATCACCCGTTGAGAAGCTAGATCTTCACGGGATGAACGCCCGGCAGGCCGAGACCCGAGTTCGCTTCCTCCTGCAACGCCACGCCGAGACGTCGCCTGGACGAGTGGTCCACATCATCACCGGGAAAGGGACCCGTTCCGAGGGCGCGGCGGTCCTCCCGGAGCTCGTGCGCGAGATGCTCCAGGATGACTTCGAGCACCTCACCGCGGAGTGGGCGGGACTTCACGGCGGAGGCGGGTTCGCGGTGCGGATCGGAGGGGGGTGAACGGAGCAAAGTTTGTCCCGGTTTCCAACGTCCTCTTCTCCATAGTCCGGTGTGGCGCAATGTACACGCGATCGGTGGGGAAGAAGCCGGGGGATCAGGCGCATCTGCCGTCAGGGGTCACCCGATGTCACAGAACGCGAGCGAGAACGACTCTCAGAGCGAACTTCCCGTACGATGGAGTCTACGATGAGAGTACGATGGATTCCGCTCGTCCTGTGCTGCGCCTTCATCCTCGCATGCGAAGATGACGCGCCGACCGGACCGGAGGACGCGAGCACCGCTCTGTTCAAGCCCAAGTGCGATAACCCGCCCTGTAAAGGAGGGGACCCGCCTCCTCCACCGACGGTGGGCGATCCCGCCATTCTGTTCAGCAGCGCCTTGGAGGCAAACGTAGGTGGTGGCGGGTGCAAACGGGGTGACCTCCATTGGTCGGTGTACCGGATGGACACCGACGGGATGTACGAGCGTGTGTTCCCGGACGCCCTGGAGATACAGTCCGCCTCGCTGTACCCGAGTTTCGCTCCAGATGGGCAGCGGTTCACCTTCTACCGAGACGTATACACGGTTGCCAAGGGAAGATGTGCCACGGAACACTTCCACATCGCGACGGCGGGCGTCGACGGTTCCGAATTCCAGATCATTCGCGAGATCGAGCGAGGAGTAGGGGGGCTCGAGCAGCCGCGGTGGTCTCCCGGACCGGTAGGTGGGGTTGAGCGCATCGGTTGGCTGGAGTGGGTGGAGGACTTCGCACTGATGACCGTCGTGATAGCGAACACGGACGGGTCCAACGCCAACACCGTCGTGTCAGGAACAGCGGACTATCAGGTTGAGGGATTCGAATGGTCTCGCGTCGGAGACGCCGTATTGGTCTACTTCCGTGGCTGGGAGGCCGTCGATTCCTATCTGCGTCTCTACTCCCTGAGTTGCACAGTTACTTGCACTGCGACGTCGTTCCTGGACATCGGCGACCTGTCTCCAATCACTCCCGATCGGTGGTTCGGCGAGATGGACTGGGCCAGGCAGCACGACTGGGTGGCGGTACCGGCGTGCGGAGGAGGAAACTGCGATCTTTACAAGATCGACCTATCGAATCCGGCCACTCCGGCCGTTACACAGCTCACGGCCAACGGCTTGGACGAGGGAGAAGTCAGCTGGTCACCAGACGACGGCATGCTGCTGTTCACGGCCTGGGCCATTGACGGAACGCGTAAGGCCTTGGAGTTGGACCTGTCGGTCGCGACGCTCCCATGGAATGGCGATGTATCTGCGCCCGGAGTGCGCGTCCTGGCTGACGTGGGAAACAGCTGGGGATTGGACCGCCGTCGCTTCTGAGGCGGACACGTCGATCGTGACTGCGTCCGGGGAAGGTCGTGGGGCCGCAACCCGAACCGGGCGTCAGTCGCGCCGATGCAGGACGAAACCAGCCCAGAAGAAGGGGTGCGCCGTCTCCGGATCGGACCACACGCGCAGTTGCGCCGCCCTGAGCGCCGCCGAGGGATCGTCACCAGCGGCGAGCCGTCCGTAGAACTCTTCCATAAGCGCCGCCGTGGCGGAACCAATCGGCCACTGCGTGGCGACCACGGCACGGACTCCTGACGCGAGGAAGGCACGGGTCAGGCCCATCAGACCCGAGCCCCTGTACAACTCGCCCGATTGAGTCTCACACCCGCTGAGGACGACGAGGTCCTGATCCCTTCCGATGACGGCAATCTCGCTCAGGTGGAGGAGGCCATCCGACCTGCCGTCGGGAGCAAGATTGATATGGGAGGCGAGCGGATCACGGTCGTCGGCAACGGCATGCGCAGCGTAGTGGACGATCTGGAATCCCGCTTCGCTACCCAGGACCGCAGTCTCGGTCGCCTCTACGGAGGAGATCCTTCGAGCGGGACCCCGCCACACGCGAGCGATCGCGGAAGTCTCCTGATCACTGCCTGGGGCCTCATACGAAACGGCAAGTAGGCTCGCGCCATCCCTGATCGTGGAATGCCCAGCCTCGCTCCCCGGCGCTACATGCCCGGGAGATAGTACGTAGTCGATCTCGTAACCCTCAATCAGGAATCTACCGCTACCGTCCGTCGCACTCAGCAGGACCGCGAACGGAACGCGGTGAAGCGGGCCATCCGGTGAGATGGTGAGATGAGTGACCCCTGCGAGGGCTCCCGAGAGGGGCTCCCACACGGCTCGATACAACACGTGCGCCGCATCGACGTCAAAAGACATTCGGCCTATGTCGACGGCAGTGCCCGTCTTCAAAGCCATAGGACCGACGAGG
>CAJIAC010000006.1_pt1 | contig 29555 bp, 34 predicted proteins | sample 9198961 | NCBI WGS metagenome assembly CAJIAC01 (sample SAMEA7708276, study PRJEB35096) | sediment metagenome | biome: marine neritic benthic zone biome [ENVO:01000025]; feature: sediment [ENVO:00002007]; material: shallow marine sediment [ENVO:03000034] sea grass bed [ENVO_01000059] ... | reverse complement strand
TGCGAGGGATCTGGAGCTCGACGAAGCCAGTGCCGAGGAGGCTGCGCGAAGCCGGGTCGCCACCCGAAACCTCGAGATCCTGCGTGAGCTCTCCGAGCGACCGGCCTCGGATGCGGACCGCCGCCTGGTGCTCCGATTCCTCGCGTCTCCCGTAGAGATCCTGGGATCCGAAGGGCGGGTTACCGGCGTCCGAGTAGAGCGCAACCGGCTGGTTCAAACCGGCAGCGGGTACATTCGAAGCGAGGGCACGGGTGAGATCGAGGAGCTGCCCGCGGGCCTCGTGCTGCGTTCCGTGGGGTACCAGGGCGTCCCGATCCCCGGCGCACCCTTCGATGACGAACGCCATGTGATCCCGAACGTAGGCGGGCGGGTCGTCGATGGGCCCGGAGGCCCTCCGAGGCCGGGTGAGTATACGGCCGGGTGGATCAAGCGGGGCCCGAGCGGCATCATTGGCACCAACAAGCCGGATGCGGTCGAGACCGTCGCCGCCATGCTCGAGGACGCGGCGGCGGGCCAGTGTATGGAGCCCTCGGATCCTGGCCCGGAGGCGGTGCCGGCGCTGCTCGGGTCGCGCGGCGTCCGATTCGTCACCTTCGACGACTGGCGGAAGCTCGACGACGCGGAGAAGGCGGCCGGCGAGAAACAGGGGCGGCCGCGCGTGAAGGTCGTCCGAATCGAGCGCATGCTCGAGATCATGGGGAGGTAGGGGATGGAGCTCAGATCGCTGGGGCCCGGAGCCGGGGACGTCACGTGCGTCGGCTTCGGAGGTATGCCGCTTTCCACATCAGGGCGTCCGGACGAGGGGGATTCGGTGCGGGTCCTTCACGCCGCGCTCGACGCCGGCATGACCCTGATCGATACGGCCAACGTGTATTGCATGGACGACGCCGATATCGGTCACAATGAGCGGCTGATCGCCAGGGCCCTGAGGGAGTGGTCCGGCGATGCCGACCGGATCGTCGTGGCCACCAAGGGAGGCATGACGCGCCCGTCCGGCCGCTGGGACCGTGACGCCCGGCCGGAGAGCCTGGAGGCGGCGTGCGAGGCGTCTCTCGCCGCACTGGGCGTGGAGGCCATCGACCTGTATCAGCTGCACGCCCCCGATCCGCGGGTCCCGCTCGAGGACAGCGTCGGAGCGCTGGCTGACCTCAAGGCGGCCGGCAAGATCCGGGCGGTCGGGCTTTCCAACGTGTCGGTCGACGAGATCGAGCGCGCGTCGGCCATCGTCCCGATCACCAGCGTTCAGAATCGTCTGAGCCCGTTCTTCCGCGAGGCGATCGACGGCGGAGTGGTCGGTCACACGGCCGCGGAGGGGATGGGCTTCCTGGCCTACAGTCCGGTGGGCGGCGGGCGTCTCAATCGCAAGCTGCCGGACCACCCGGTCGCGGCCGCCATCGCGCGCGATCGAGGAGTGTCTCCGCACGCGGTCGTGCTCGCATGGGTTCTGGGCCTGTCGCCGAACGTGCTGGTGATTCCGGGCGCCCGAACGATCCCGCACGCCATGGATTCCATCGCGGCTGCGGATCTGGACCTCACACCTTCCGAGACCGCGGCGATCGAGGGCGCCGAGTTTTCCGTGGCCTGAGGGCGGCGGGCACTCGCGGCCGGATCCCACGGGAACGTACCTGAAACGGAGGCAATCATGAATCGGCTTCAAACCACCATCGGGCTCGCGTTCGCGGCCTTCGCTCTTGCGGCGTGCTCAGGCAACCCGATGCCGGGCGACCAGGGCTACCCCTACAACGTGACCGGCATGTACGACGCCTCGTTCGAGGCGATGGGAACGGTGTATGCGGGTCCGGCCGAGATCGCCACCTCTCCCGGCGGCCTCATCTACGGGAAGATCGAGCTGGACGGCCCGGAGACGGTGCTGGGGGACCTGGAAGGCTCGATCTCCGGCGACACGCTCACGTTCGAGTCGCACTACGAGCGGGCGGGCGGATGCACCGGCGTACTCAGTGGCTTCGGTCTCATCGCCGAGGGCGGCGGATCGGTCACGGGTGACGCGGTGGTGGATGACGACTGCTCCGGCGACCTGTTCGACGCCGTGTTCAGCATGGACCGTCAGGACGACTGACCGCCCGGCGAATTCGGAGGAAACATGGGTGACCTGACGGGGAAGCGAGCCGTCGTCTGCGGCAGCACGCAGGGGATCGGGCGGGCGTGTGCGGAAGAGCTCGCGGGCCGCGGAGCCGACGTGATCCTGGTCGCGCGGAGCGAGGAGGCCCTGCGCGAAGTCGCGGATTCGCTGGCTACCCCGCACGGCGAGGGACATTCCTGGGTGTGCGCAGACTTCAATGACGTCGAGGAGGTTCGGCGGGGAGTCACGGAGCACCTCGAGCGGACCGGTCCGGCGCACATTCTGGTGAATAACACGGGCGGGCCGCCGCACGGACCCATCATCGAGGCGGAGCCCGCGGACTTTCTGCGGGCGATCTCTGCACACGTCGGATGCGGCCACGTCCTGCTGCAGGCAATGCTACCGGGCATGCGCGACGCAGGCTACGGTCGGGTGATCAACATCGTCAGCATCTCGGTGATCGCCCCGATTCCGGGCCTCGGGGTCTCGAACACGACGCGGGCCGCGGTGGCCAACTGGGCCCGCACCCTGGCGCACGAGCTCGGGCCGCTGGGCATCACGGTGAACAGCGTCCTTCCGGGATACACGGCCACCGCCCGCCTGGAGGACCTCGCTGATTCCATCGCCGAGTCGAGAGGCTCGACGGTGGAAGAGGTGGAAGCCGACTGGCAGGCGGGGATCCCTCTACGTCGACTCGCCGATCCGGCCGAGATCGCCGCGGTGGTGGGGTTCCTGGCTTCGCCCGCCGCTTCGTACGTCACCGGTGTGAACCTGCCGGTGGACGGGGGACGCACCGCCGCGCAGTAGCCCGCGCGCGCTGCCGGCGTTCAGGTGGTGAGTGTGCGAAGCACGGCCCGCACAGGGCTTCCGTCGAAGTACATCAGGCGGAGCGGCAGGGCGATCAGTTCGTATCGTCCGGCCGGCACGCCATCCAGCACGATGCCTTCCAGTATGTTCATGTCGTTCCGGCTCACCGCCTGGTGGGCCGGAAGGTCGCCCGACTCCGCCGGGTCGATGCTCGGGGTGTCGATGCCCACGAGCCGCACGCCGCACTCCGCGAGCCAGTCCACGAGATCCGGAGCCAGTGCGGCGAAGTCCGTGTTGAATTCCTGCGGATCCGGATAGGTGTCCGTGCCGAGAAGGACGCGCTCCACGTCGGGCCGACCGTCCTCGCCAGGGTGCCCTCCGGGGACATCACCCTTCAGGGCACTTCGAAACATGGCCTCGGTCACCAGGCCGCCGCGAGGGACCTTCACCCGAATGACCCGGCAGGGTCCCAGGAAAGGATCCAGCGCCCGCTCGCCGATCGCCTGGCCGCGGCGGTCGTAGTGCAACGGCGCATCCACGTGCGCGCCCAGGTGGCAGGTCGAGCGCAGGGTGGACAGCGTGACGGTGTCTCCCCTTTCCAGGTCGAGTACGATCTCCCGCTCCAGCCCCGTGTCGCCGGGAAAGACGGCGGTCGCGGAACTCAGCCGCGGGCTGATGTCGTAGAGGGTGCTCTTGGCGGAACTCAATTCTCCTCCTGCAATGCGCCGCGGAAGATCTCGGCGACCTGCCACATCTCCTGGTACGTGTTGAACAGGGGGCACGGCGCCAGGCGAAGGACGTCGGGCTGGCGGAAGTCTCCGACCACGCCCTCCTGCTGGAGTCTCTGCTGAACGCGGCCGGCGGCCTCGACCTGGATCGACAGCTGTGCGCCCCGCCTCTCCGGGTCCGGCGGCGTGAGGATGCGGTCGGGGCCCTGCAGAACCGGTGAGAGCAGCCACTCCAGGTACGCCGTGAGACGGACCGACTTGGCTCTCAGTCTCCCGGCGCCGGCCTCGTCGAACAGGGCGAGCGCAGGCCCTAGGGGAGCCATCGCGAGAACCGGGGGGCAGCTCAGCTGCCAGCCGCCGGCGTCGGCCCGCGGAACGAAGCCCGGGTCCAGCTGCATGCGGAATCGCGTCTCGGGGTCGTTGCCCCACCAGCCTCCGAGCCGCGGTGTCACCCGGTCCGCGGCATGACGTTCGTGCACGAAGACCCCGGCCGGCGCTCCCGGACCCCCGTTGACGTACTTGTAGTGGCACCAGGCGGCGAAGTCGACGTCCCAATCGTGCAGGCGGAGGGGGACGTTTCCCACGGCATGCGCGAGATCGAAGCCCACCCGGGCGCCGCATTCCCTGGCGGTCCTGACGATCCGTGGCAGGTCCAGGAGCTGTCCGGTGAGGAAGTTCACCCCGCCCAGGAGAACGAGGGCGACCCGGTCTCCTCGCTCCTCCAGGACACGCTCGATGTCGGCCTCGTCCAGCAGGATACCGTCCTCACCCGGGCCGATCTCGATGAGGTCGGTCTCGGGATCCACTCCATGCCAGCGCAAATGCGTCTCTACCGCGAACCGGTCACTCGGGAAACAGGGACGCTCGATCAGGATGCTGCGCCGGTCGGACGTCGGCCGGTAGAAGCTGGCGAGCAGGAGATGCAGATTCACCGTGAGCCCGTTCATGATCGCCACTTCGGCCGGATGCGCCCCCACCAGGCGGGAGAGCGGGCCGAGGAAGCGATCGTCGAGCCCATACCACGACGGTTCTTCGAACCAGCCGTCCACCCCGAGGGTGCCCCACCGGTCCATCTCCCGGGCGGCGGCCTCGCGCGAGGCGAGCGGCAGCGGGCCCAGCGAATTTCCGACCAGGTAGATCGGCGTCCCGCTCCCGGCCCGCGGAAGCTCAAAGCGGCCGCGGAACTCCCTCAGCGGATCGCCGCGGTCGAGCTCGGCGGCGAACTCGGGCCCCGCCCGAAGGGAGTCCCGGAATCCTCCGATCGTGGGATCCTGACTCACTCTCCCGTCCACCCGGGTCCCCGGACGACGCGGCCGGCGAGGGCTCCCGTGTGCGCTCCCTCTCGCACGGTATGGACTCCGTTGACGAACACGTGCTCTACCCCGGACGCGAGCTGGTGCGGCTCTGCGAACGTGGCGTGATCGATGATCGTCCCGGGGTCGAACACGACGATGTCCGCGTAATAGCCGGGAATGAGGCTCCCGCGGCCCCGAATCCCGAGGTTGGCTGCGGGCTGGCTCGTGGATTTCCGGACGGCTTCCTCGAGGGGAATCACCCCTTCTTCGCGCACGTAGCGCCCCAGGAGCCGGGCAAACGTGCCGTATGCGCGCGGATGGGGATTGAACTCCAGGAACGCGCCCTCCGGCGACATCGCCTCGGCGTCCGACCCGAAGCTCATCCATGGCAGGCCGATCTTCTTCTTCACGTTGTCCTCCGACATGAAGAAGTACACCGTCCCGATGTCGGCCTCATTGGCGATGAGCAGATCCATCGCCGCTTCCTCTGGTGTCAGGCCGCGCATCTCGGCGACCTCGGCCAGGGTCTTCCCGGTCAGGGGCTTGAGCTCGTCATTGCGAAATCCCACGAGCAGGACGTTGTCGGGCGACCCCGCGGCCAGGTACAGGTTCTCCCACTCGTCGGTGGGCGTGCGCATCTCCTGCGCCACTCGCCGCCGGATCGCCGGATCCTCCAATCGTGCGATCCAGGCCTGGTCGCCACCCTCCTGCACCCATGGCGGCATGGCGGCGTCGAGACCGGTGGCGCCGGCCGTGTACGTGTACATGTCGGCCGTGATGCCGAGACCTTCGGCACGCGCCGCCTCGATCGCCCGGATGATCTCGTCCAGTTTCGGCCAGTTCTCCCGGCCCGCCGCCTTCAGGTGATAGACTTCGGCCGCGACATCCGCCTCACGCGCGATCGTGACGAGCTCGTCGAGCGCCGCCATCACCGAGTTCCCCTCGCTGCGAATGTGGGAGATGTACATCCCCCCCAGCTCCCCGGCTGCGGAGGCGAGGGCGATCAGCTCGTCGGTGTCCGCGTAGAACGCGGGCGCGTAGATGAGCGACGACCCGAGGCCCATCGCGCCCTCCCGCATGGCCTCCCGGACGAGGTCCCGCATGCGCTCCAGCTCCTCCGCCGTGGGGGCGCGGTCCTCGTAGCCGAGCTCGTGGATTCGGACGGTGGTGGCGCCGACGAAAGACGACACGTTGGGCGATACTCCCCGTTCCACCAGGTGCTCGAGGTACTCTCCGAGCGAAGTCCAGGTGACGTCGAATTCGAGGTCCCCCTGGTCCTCGAGCATCTCGACCTTCATCGAGTTGTTGAGCGGTCCCATGGACCAGCCCTCTCCCATCACCACCAGGGTGACGCCCTGCACCAGGTCGCTCTCGCCCTTCCCGTCCAGGAGGAGCGATTCGTTGGCCCAGGAGAGCATGTTGATGAAGCCCGGGCTGATCGCCTTTCCGGCGGCGTCGATCTCGGTGGTGCCGCGCAGGCCATCCGGCTGCTCTTCGTAACTCAACACGGCGGAGATCGTGTCGTCGTCGATCGCCACATCGCCTACGAACGGGTCATTCCCGGAACCGTCGTAGATCATGCCGCCCTTCACCACGACCTGGTGCGGGGGCGCGGACTCGCAGGCCGCGAGGAACGGAATCAGGAGAAGGGAGGGAAGCCATCGCCGACCGTACATGGGAACTCCTCGGGCGCCGGGAACGGGAGTATGGGAGGCGGCCGAACGCCGGAGTCCGCCCGCCCGCGATTCGCCCGCCAAAACTAGCCCGATCGGGCGGCGGCACGCGAGGGCGAGGGCCAGGGGCGCAGGCGGGACGCTCCAAACTGGACGCCATGCCACGACCGGCCTATTCTGCCAGGACCTATTCGCCGGCGAGTCCCGCACCTGCGGGTTGCTCGCCGGTTCCAGTACAACGGCCACGCGAGTGGAGACCGATATGAAGACCTGGAGAAACACGTTCCTCGCCCTCGGCGCCCTCCTGTCGGCGGCCCTGCCGGCGGCGGCCCAGAACTTCCCGACGGACGACCCGGTGATCGAGGCCATGTGGGCCGAAGGCATGGAGGATTCCCAGGCCTGGGCGATCGGGCAGGCGATGCTGGACTCCATCGGTCCGCGCTTGACCGGCACTCCAGCGGTGGATCTGGCCAACCAGTGGGCCGAGACCATGCTGTCGGGATGGGGCGTGGACGCGCGCGTCGAGGAGTACGGAACCTGGAAGGGCTGGGAGCGGGGCGTGACGCACGTGGACCTGCTGGAACCGCGCGTTCGCACCCTGGACGCCATGCTGATGGCCTGGAGCCCCGCATCCGATGGCACCGTGGAGGGCGGCGTCGCCACGTTCCCGGACGCCAGCGACCGGGCGGCCTTCGATGCCTGGCTGACATCGGTGGAGGGCCACTTCGTGGCGCTCGCGATGCCGCAGCCTTCCTGCCGCCCCACGAGCAGCTACGAGGAGCACGGCACCGAGGCCCAGGCGGAGGCCGTACGCGAGAAGCGGCGCGAGATGCGGTTGGCGTGGAACCAGAGGATGGAAGCGATCGGCCTGGAGCCGGCCGAGATGATCGCGGCGATCGAGGACGCGGGCGCCCTGGGCATCCTGTGGTCGGACTGGACCGGCGCGTGGGGGTCCCGCCGGATCTTCGCCCTGAACACTCGCTTCGGGGCCGCGACGACGCGGATTCCCGCCGTCGATCTGTCCTGCGAGGACTACGGTCTCGTGTGGCGCCTCGCCGCGAGGGACCAGGGACCCGTGCTTCGCGTGACGGCCGACGCCACGATGATGGATGAGGTGCCGGTCGCCAACGTGATCGGCGAGATCCGGGGCACGGAGCTCCCGGACGAGTACGTGGTTCTCTCGGCTCACTACGACTCGTGGGATGGCGGCTCGGGAGCAACCGACAACGGTACGGGCAGCATCGTCATGATGGAGGCGATGCGCATACTCTCCGAGGTGTATCCGAATCCGAGGCGCACCATACTCGTAGGCCTGTGGGCCAGCGAGGAGCAGGGACTCAACGGGTCCCGTGCGTTCGTGGCCGACCACCCCGAGGTGATCGACGGACTCCAGGCCGCGTTCAACCAGGACAACGGCACCGGGCAGATCGCCCGGGCGTCCGCCATGGGGCTGGTGAGCGCCTCGGGCAACATCGCGGGCTGGATGTCGCAGCTTCCGAGGGACATCTCGGGTAAGGTGGACCTTACCTTCCCGGGGTCTCCGAGCGGGGGAGGAAGCGACCATGCGGCGTTCAACTGCACGGGAGCTCCCACGGTGGGGCTCGGATCGAGCAGCTGGGACTACTTCAGCTACACGTGGCACACGAACCTGGACACGTTCGACAAGATCGTGTGGGAGAACGTGCGCAACAACGCCACCCTGGTGGCCATGCTGGCGTATCTCGCCTCCGAGGACGAGCGCGTCTCGCGCGACGTTCGGGCGACGGTGATCAATCGGAGGACCGGCGAGCCTGCCGAGTGGCCTGCGTGTGAAGACGGCGCGCGAGAGACCAATGCCCGATACCGCTGACGCGGATCGCTCCCGCCTGTTCCACGAGGAGGCCACGCGCTTTCCGGCCGACCTGTTCCAGTTCGATCCCCGGATACGGGACGGCTGGCTGTCGGACCGATACTTCGTCCGGACGGCCCGCACACTGGGGCACGCCGGACGGGACCCGATCGTGACGCTGCAGTTCTTCGCGAAGCGCCAAGGTATGCTCGCGGGCACGTTCGAGTGCATCCGGATGTTGCAGACCCAGCTGGCCACCGGCTACGACTTCTCGACGCTGGAAGTCGACACGCTGAACGACGGGGAACGGATCGAGCCGTGGGAGGTGGCCTTCCGGATTCGCGGCCGTTACCGGTCATTCGCTCATCTCGAGACGACGCTGGACGGAGTCCTCGCACGTCGGAGCCTGATCGCCACAAACGCCGCCCGTGCCGTAGACGCGGCGGCCGGCGTGCCCGTCATCTATTTCGCTCCCCGCCACGACGACTGGCGGATTCAGACGCCGGACGGCTACGCAGCGCGCGTGGGAGGCGGGGGAGATGTGTCCAGCGACGCGGGCGCTTCGTGGTGGGGGGGAGAAGGCGTGGGAACCATGCCGCACGCCATGGTCGCTGCCTTCGAAGGCGACGTCGTGGAAGCGACGCTGGCCTTCGCCCGCTACGTGCGGGACGAGGAACCGTACGTTCCGATCGTGAGTCTCGTGGACTACCGCAACGACTGCGTCGCGGACTCTCTCGCTGTTGCCCGTGCGGTGCGCGGGGAGTTCGGCGACGGCGTGCTGTTCGGCGTTCGCCTCGACACCAGCGGCAAGCTCGTGGACCGGGCCCTGATGGACGACCCGGATCTGTGGGGAAAGGAAAGCCTGGCGGGGGTAAATCCGCACCTGGTCCGCAAGGTCCGCGAGGCCCTGGATTCGGAGGGCTTCGACTACGTGGGGATCATGGTATCGGGCGGTTTCACTCCCCGTAAGATCCGGCGTTTCTCGGAGCTGGACCTTCCGATCGCGGCCTACGGTGTGGGGAGCAGCATTCTCGGTCACGGATGCGAGGAAGACGGCGTGGTTACGGACTTCGACTTCACCGCGGACGTGGTCGAGGTGGACGGTCGAGCGGAGGCCAAGGTAGGGCGGGGAATGTGGGAGAACCCGAGATTGATCAGGGTAGACTGGGAGCTGCTCGCCCGACTCGATGCGGAGGTACAAGGTGTCTGAATTGCCGATACCCGGTCACTTCGACGGAGCCCGCACACCTGAGATCTGGCGGGTGGAGTACGGCGTCAGGGCTCCGGAAGCGGAGGAATGGGCGGCGAAACACGGCATCAGCCATCCGTCCGACGACGATCCTCGGGTCGCCCTGCTACTCGTGGACTGCCAGAACACCTTCTGCATTCCCGGCTACGAGCTGTTCGTGGCGGGACGCTCGGGTCGCGGCGCCGTGGACGACAACACCCGGCTGTGCCAGTTCATCTACCGCAATCTGCACCGGGTCTCGGAGATCACGGCCACACTGGACACGCACACCGCGCTCCAGATCTTCCACCCGGTCTTCTGGGTGAACGAGGAGGGGGAGCATCCGGTGGGCGGTCAGACGGAGATCACGCTGGCCGACGTCGAGGAGGGACGGTGGCGCCCCAATCCGGCGGTGGCGGACTCGCTGGCCGGGGGCGACGTGGAGTGGCTTCACGCCTACGCCCGCCACTACGTCCGTCGCGTCACCGAGGGCCGATATCCGCTAATGGTGTGGCCGTATCACTCGATGCTCGGCAGCGTCGGACACGCTCTGGTGTCCGCTCTCGACGAGGCGGTCTTCTTCCACAGCATCGCCCGGCAGACGGCCGCCCGCTTCGAGGTGAAGGGTGGGACGCCCCTCACGGAGAACTACTCCGTGTTCAGTCCCGAGGTGATCAAGGGGCCCGGCGGCGAGACGATCGCGTCGCCCAATCTCGAGCTGTTCGAGCACCTGATGCACTTCGACGCGTTGATCGTGGCCGGCCAGGCCGCCAGCCACTGCGTGGCCTGGACGCTGCATGACCTCCTCACCGCCATCCAGGCTCGCGACCCGGACCTCGCGGGCAAGGTCTACATCCTGGAGGACTGCATGTCCCCGGTGGTCATTCCGAGGGGCCCGGATTTCACCGACGAAGCGGAAGAAGCGCTGAACCTGTTCGAGGACAACGGGATGCGCCGCGTACGGTCGACCGATCCCATGAGCAGCTGGGAAGGGATGGCATAACATGTCCGAAGAGAACGAGCGGCAGGCGGAGACGCCCTGGTTCGAGAACGACGAGTTCTGGGAGTCCGCGGCCGCCTCGCTGTTCGGCGAGGAGGCGTGGGAAGCGGCGGCGTCCGATGCCTCTGACGTAGCCTCCCTGCTCGAGCTGCCTCCCGGGGCGGCAATCCTGGACCTCGGTTGCGGCCCGGGACGGTACGCGCTGCCCCTGGCGGCGGCCGGTTTCAAGGTGACGGGCGTCGATCGCACGGTACCGTTTCTCGACGAGGCCCGGTCGCGCGCCGCGTCGGCGGGCCTCGAGGTGGATCTCGTCGAGTCGGACATGAGGACCTTCCGGCGCACCGGGACGTTCGACGCCGCGATCAGCATGCTGACGTCCTTCGGGTACTTTGAGGATCCCGGCGACGACATCCGGGTCCTCGAGAACGTGCTCGACAGCCTCAAACCGGGCGGCATCCTCCTGATCGATACCATCGGCAAGGAAACCCTGGGGCGCATCTTCCAGGCGCGGGACTGGAAGCGGGTCGGCGACGAGGTGTGGCTGTTCGAGCGCCGACCCGTACGGGCATGGTCGTGGATGGAGAATACGTGGATCCGTATTCGCGGCGGAGTGATGCAGGAGTTCGAGATCGGCCATCGCCTGTACTCGGCCGTCGAGCTGGCGAACCTGGCGCAGGCGGCGGGTTTCCAGGAGACGGCGGCATACGGCGACCTGGAGGGCTCTCCGTACGACGAGCGGGCGAATCGGCTGGTGGTGCTGGCCCGAAAGGCGGGCTAAGCGGTCAGCTTCCTATTGAGACCGGCAGGCGTCGCGGGCCCCACTGCCCGGGCCGGTCCTCGAACACGCCGGCGACCGGGGAGCCGCACGCGTTGCATTTCCCGTCGGCGGAAAGGCGCCACGCGTCGATCCGGTAGCCGTCGCGCGCGACCAGCGTCTCCCCGCATCCCGAGCACAGCGTGGCCTGGCCCGACGGGTCCACCACGTTGCCCGTGTAAGCGAAGCGGACCCCGTTCTCCAGGGCGATCGATCGGGCCCGACGCAGGGTCGACGCGGGAGTGGGGCCGACGTCTCGCAGGCGCCAGTCCGGGTGGAACGCCGTGAAGTGAAGCGGGACATTCGGCCCGAGCTCGTCCACCACCCACCCGGTCAGAGAGTGGATCTCTCCGTCCGAATCGTTCTCACCCGGGATCAGCAACGTGGTGATCTCGAGCCACGTGTCGGTTTCGTGCCGCACGTAGCGCAGCGTGTCCAGCACGGGTTCCAGCTCGCCGGACGCAAGCCTGCGGTAGAACGAATCCGTGAATCCCTTGAGGTCGATATTGGCCGCGTCGATCCAGCGGTAGAACTCCCGGCGCGGCTCCGCGCAGACGTATCCCGCCGTGACGGCTACCGTGTGTATTCCCTCGTCCCGGCAGGCGGCCGCGACATCGATGGCGTACTCGTGGAACACGACGGGGTCGTTGTAGGTGAAGGCCACCGAGCGGCAATTCAGACCGACCGCGGCCCGGGCGATTCCCTCCGGGGATGCCTCCTCGGCCAGCGTGTGCACCTCACGCGACTTGCTGATATGCCAGTTCTGGCAGAAGGAGCACGTGAGGTTGCAGCCCGCCGTTCCGAAGGACAGGACCGGAGTCCCCGGAAGAAAGTGGTTGAGGGGCTTCTTCTCGATCGGATCGACGCAGAAACCGCTCGAGCGCCCGTACGTGGTGAGCACCACACGGCCGTCGACGTTGGCCCGCACGAAGCATAGGCCGCGCTGCCCGTCGCGAAGCCGGCACCGTCTCGGACACAGATCGCAGCGGACCCGCCCGTCTTCCGTCAGGCTCCAGTATCGCGTCGGAAACACGTCGCGTGGCGTGCCGGCAGCGTCCATGGCTCGGCCATCCCTCCCCTCGAACACCCAATCTAGTACGGAGTCACCCCGCCGGCCCTTTTCGGCTCGGCGGAAGAGTGCGAGAATAGCCCGACGAGCCCCGTTCCCAGAACGGCCGACGGTCACCAACGAGAAGGCGCAGAAATGACACGGGCACCCACCGAGATCAGAATCCGGAATGCGATACCGGACGATGCCGATGCGATTGCGCGGCTCTCCGGAGAGCTGGGATATCCCACCACGGCGGCGGACGCCCGCCGTCGCCTGTTCGACATCAAGACCTCGACGAACCACGCGGTGATGGTGGCCGAGGACGAATCCGGAACCGTGGTCGGCTGGATTCACGTATTCCGCTCCCGGCGCCTCGGTGGGGAGCCGTTCGCGGAGCTGGGAGGGCTGGTCGTGACCGAGACCCTGCGCGGCCACGGGATCGGCAGCCGGCTGGTCGCGGAGGCGGAAGACTGGGCGGCGGAGCGTGAGATCGCGACCCTGCGCATTCGCACGCGCACCACCAGAAACGACGCCCGCCTCTTCTACGAGGACCTGGATTTCGTCCTGACCAAGACCCAGGTAGTCTTCGAGCGGCAGTTGCTCGACGACTAGCCGTCCTTCCCGGCTTGCCTCCCGTCGATGTTCGGTTTATCTTCGGTTTCCACTTCGCGGGAGGTCGTCTTGCCCAGTCGGGAGCCGTCGGATCTGAGGACCATTCCGGGCGTTGGCCCAAGCATCGAGGTGGACCTTCACGCGATCGGGATCGATGCCGTGGCGGACCTGAGAGACCGCGACCCGGATCAGCTGTACGATCAGCTGTGCCGGCAGCGGGGCGAACGGATCGATCCGTGCGTGAAGTACGTCTTCCGCTGCGCCGTCTACTTCGCCAGGAACGAAGTCCACGATCCGGCGCTCCTCCAGTGGTGGAACTGGAAGGACCCCCCTCTCGAGTTTTGAGCCTCCGGCCGCCGCCGGCTACGGCCGGGGGCGGGGCCGGCCCGGTTTGAGTCGAACCACGGTGAGTCCGTCCGCCAGGGGGAGGAGCACCTGCTCGGTGCGGGGGTCCGCGGTGACGTGCTCGTTGAATGCCCTTATGGCCTCCGTCGGAGCATCGGTAGACGCCGGATCCACGACCTTGCCCTCCCACAGCGTGTTGTCGGCGAGCAGCAAACCCTCCGGCGAGATCCGCGGAAGGACGGCCTCGTAGTACTCGATATAAGACTCCTTGTCCGCGTCGATGAACACCAGGTCGAAAGGCGGCTCGGTCGGAAGCGACCACAGGGTCTCCAGGGCCGGTCCAATCCGGAGGTCGATCCGTCCGGACAACCCGGCTTCGCTCCAGGCCTCCCGGGCGATCGAGGTCCATTCTTCACTCACGTCGCATGCGACCAGGGTGCCGTCCGCCGGCAGGCCCCGGGCTATGGCCAGCGCCGAGTACCCGGTAAACGTACCGATTTCGAGGGCCGTGTGCGCACCCATCGCCCCAGTGAGGAAGGTCATGAACAGCGCCTGGGAGTGGGCCACCTGCATTCGGCGGGAATCCCCGAGACCGGCGGTCCGCGCGATCAACCGGGCCTGGACATCGTCCGGGGCGGTGGTGTGGGCGAGCGCGTAGTCGTACAGCTCGTCGTCGAGCGGCAGGTACTTGCGGTACTCGGACACTGAGGACTGCTCCTTCCGTGCACGTTGCCTTCCGGCCCGACGGGCCGCACCGTAATCCAAAGAGGAACGGAACGGACACACCGTCAAGCGGCTGGAGGCATCCGTGCCCGACAAGGTGAACCTGGAGGACATGCTCGCGCGCATACCGGACTGCTGGAACCCGAGGATCGTGGCCGAGCTGAACGGACAGCACGTGAAGCTGGCGCGCCTCCAGGGGGAGTTCGTGTGGCACCGTCATGAACACGAGGACGAGTTGTTCCTCGTTCTCGACGGGAGGTTGCGCATGGAGTTCCGCGACCGATCCCTGGATCTCGAACCGGGTGAGCTCGTCGTGGTGCCCCGCGGAACCGAGCACCGACCGGTGGCCGTGGGCGAGGCGCGGGTGCTGCTGTTCGAGCCGGTCGGTACGCTGAACACGGGCGACGCGGAAGATTCGCGCACGGTAGAGAGTCCCGAGTGGCTGACGTGACCGGGTTGCGGCGCCGCGTTCAACCGACGGCCGGTTGACCACCGGATCGGGCAGAATTACCTGCGAAGTTTTCGGTAGCCCCGGCCCGCCGCACCGGCGATCTTGGAGTCCATGAACACGAGAACACTGCCCGGCCACGAGGAAATGCTGCGAGCGTTCCAGAACCGGAGCGCTCGCTACGACGGCGTCTTCTTCACCGGGGTGCGGACCACGGGGATCTTCTGCCGGCCGGTGTGTCCGGCGCGTAAGCCGAAGCCCCAGCACGTGGAGTTCTTCGCCTCGGCCCGCGACGCCCTGTATTCAGGCTACCGTCCGTGTCGGCGGTGTCGGCCCATGGAGCCGGCGGGAAGTCCGCCGGAGTGGCTCCGGGGGCTGCTCGCGGATTTGGACGCGGACCCGTCACGACGATGGAGGGACCGGGATCTGCGGGAGCGGGGCCTTCATCCGGACCGGGTGCGCAGGTGGTTCCAGCGTCATCACGGGATGACGTTTCACGCGTACGGCAGGGCGCGACGGCTGGGCCTCGCGCTCGAGCAGATCAGGGAGGGAGTCGGAGTGTCAACCACGGCCTACCAGCATGGATACGAGTCTTTGAGCGGTTTCAACGAAGCGTTTCGGCAACTCGTGGGCGACGCCCCGCGGTCCTCCGCGGATGGACTCGTTCTTCAGGTGACCCGCGTGCTCACGCCGCTCGGCCCGATGATCGCCGGCGGGACGGACGAAGCGCTTTATTTCTTCGAGTTCTCGGACCGGCGCCGGCTGGAGAGGCAGCTGGATCGGCTGCGGGCCCGGTTGGATTGCGTCCTGGTCCCCGGAGGCAACGCTCTGCTCGAGCGCACCACGGCCGAGATCAATGCGTACTTCGCCGGTAGCCTGACGGGCTTTTGCGTGCCGCTCGTTGCCCCGGGTACCGACTTCCAGCAGTCGGTCTGGGAGGAGCTGCGCCGGATTCCGTTCGGGGAGACCCGCAGCTACGCGGACGTGGCCCGGGCGATCGGACGGCCATCGGCGGTGCGCGCCGTGGCGCGGGCGAACGGAGACAACCGGATGGCCATCTTCATTCCGTGTCACCGGGTGGTGGGCAGCGACGGTCGCCTGACCGGCTACGGGGGCGGATTGTGGCGTAAGCAGCACCTGCTCGACCTGGAGTCCGGAGTATCCCAGGCCGGGCTGTTCGCGGAACCGAAGGCCTGAGCGGACCATTTGAGCCGAGCGACCGGTTGTGGTGTACATTGGGCGCGAGCGTACTACCCGGTGACACCCGATACGGTTTGAGAGCATAGATGAGCAACGGTCTGTGGCAGGAGGATCCCCTCCGCCGACTTCTGGAGAAGGACGCGGTCGTATCGACCGTGAACCGCCTGTTTCGAAGCGTGGACGACAAGGACTGGGAGGGCGCGGAGGCGTGTCTGGCCCCGAGCGTGCTGCTCGATTTCACCTCCATGGCCGGCGGCGAGCCCGAGCACACCACGGGCAAGGCCATCGTCGAGAGCTGGCGCGAGACCCTGACCCCCATCGAGAAGGTCCACCACCAGGCGGGGAACTACGAGGTCGAGGTCCGCGGGGAGGAAGCCAACGCCTCCTGCTACGGAATCTCGTATCACTACCTTCCCAACGACTCGGGCCGCAATACGCGGTCGTTCGTGGGCACCTATGACATGCGCCTGCGGAAGTCCGGGGGCGCCTGGCGTATCTACCGGCTCCGGTATGACCTCAAGTTCCTGGACGGGAATCCGGATCTCGAGGGCGAGGCCTGACCGCACGGCGACGCGGGCGTACCGGCTCGGCGAGGAGCGCATCATGGCGACGCCACAGGACGTGACACTGAAGGTGGGCGAGGAGGCGAAGCTCAAAGGCAGCTTCGCCGGCGGCTGGTGGATCGTCTATGCCGGCATGCCGAACCGCGATTCGTACTCCGTCGTAGTTCGGTGGGGGAGCGGGAACCAGGGAGCCGCGTACAACCTGTTTCTGCCCACCGGCATGACCGAGTTCTCGGCGGGCAAAGGCCGGGTGCGCGTCTATTCGGTCTCCTCTCACGAGATCCGCCTTCGCTATTCGAAGTGAACGCCCGTTCACGAACTCTCGATCTGGAGTCGTCCATGCGCGCCGTGATGCTACTGGTCGGCCTCTTCTGGCTCGTCCCCACCATAGCGAATGCCCAGCAGGCCTGGCCTCGCGGAGAGCCCTCCGACGCGGGCCTCGATGTCGCGCCCCTGACCGAGTTATCCGCCGAAGTCGCGGCCGGGGACTTCGGCTACATCGACCGCCTGCTCCTGGTCGCCGACGGACGGCTGGTGTTCGACGAGCGATTCACAAACGACTATGCGGAGATTTCCCGAGGACGGTCGGGTCCGATCGGCTGCGGAGTCGACGCGTGCGACGCGCCTGACGACGTTCACGACTTCAACTACTTCCATCCGGATCGGCACCCGTTCTACCGCGGGCGCGAAGTGCACACGCTTCAGTCGGTCACGAAGTCCGTGACGTCCACGCTGATCGGGATCGCCATCCAGCGAGGCATGATCGCGGGCGTGGATGTGCCCGTATTCGATCTGCTGCCGTCCTACGACCTGAGCGCGTTGGATCCGCGCGTGCGTGACGCCACCCTCGAGGAGCTCCTGACGATGCGGCTCGGCATCGAGTGGCACGAGACCGACCGACCGCTCGACGACACGAACACGACGCTCCAGCTGGAGAAGAGCGACGACTGGGTGCAGTTCACCCTCAGCCAACCGGCAGACTCCGATCCCGGCTCGATGTGGGCGTACAACAGCGGCGCGAGCCACCTCATGTCCGCCATCATCGGAGAGACCACGGGGCTCTCGACCGCGGAGTTCGCCGAGGCGTATCTCTTTGGGCCGCTCGGGATAGGCGACTATCACTGGAAGCAGGATCCGCAGGGGCTTCAGGATACCGAGGGCGGTCTCTACCTGGCCGCCGAGGATCTCGCGCGGATCGGATGGCTCTATCTCCAGGACGGCGTGTGGGAGGGCCAGCGCCTTCTTCCCGAGGGTTGGGTGGCGGCGGCGACCGCGCGGCAGGTGGAGGACGTGGCCCCGCTGAATCCGAATTGGAACTGGGGATACGGCTACCAGTGGTGGCGCCTCGACGCCTCGGGCCTAGCTGTATGGGCCGGTCTCGGCTTCGGCGGCCAGAACTTGCTCGTCATCCCCGAGCGAGGTCTGGTGGGGGTGATCAACAGCTGGAACGTCTTCGGGCCGAAGCCCCCACTGGTGATTCCGTTCATCGACGCGATGATCGAGGCATCGAACGGAGACTGACCCGGGACAAGACATGCGCCGACCCCTCATAGCCGCGAACTGGAAGATGAACCTCGGGCGCACGGACGAGGCGCTCGCTCTCGTCCGCCGGCTGCGTCCGGCGCTCTCCTCGGTGAAGGCCACGGATGTGGCCATCTGCCCCCCGTTCACCGTTCTGTCGGAGCTGGCCGCGGTGCTCGGCCCTTCGGCGATCGTGCTCGGTGCCCAGACGATGCACTGGGAGGAAAGCGGAGCTTACACCGGGGACGTGTCGCCGGTGATGCTCGAGGGTCGGTGCGACTACGTGATCATCGGACATTCCGAGCGAAGGGCGTCGCAGGGAGCCGCCGCCTCGGACGAGGCGATCAGTCGCAAGGTGAGGGCGGCGCTGGACCATGATCTGGCACCGATCGTGTGCGTGGGGGAGAGCGGCGAGCAGAGAGACGCTGGCCGCACCGACGAATTCGTGGGCGAGCAGGTCCGGACGAGCCTCGCCGGTGTGTGTGCTGCCGAAGCATCGAACCTCGTGTTCGCCTACGAGCCGATCTGGGCGATCGGGAGCGGACGGGCCGCGACTCCCGCCGAGGCCAATCGCGTCATCGGCCTCACCATTCGCGGCGCCGCGGCGGAAGTGCTGGACGAGGTCGCCGCGCAGAGTCTGCGCGTCCTTTATGGCGGTAGTATCAACACCAACAACATAGCTAAGTTCATGCGAATGCCGGAGATCGATGGTGCGCTCGTGGGGGGAGCCAGCCTGACTCCGGAGTTCGCCGACCTGGTGAGAGCAGCGGAGGCGGAGCGGATTGGATCGCTATGACGCCCTGAAGCTGCACGATGCCTACGTGCGCGGTGACCTGGAAACGGTGCGGGGGCTCCTTGGGGATCCGCCCGACTTTCCCAATTGCACGGGACCTCGAGGGCTGGGGGAGATCGTCCTCGAGTACGCCATCTACCACAGCCCGATCGCCTTCGTCGAGACGCTCCTGGAGCTGGGGAGCGACCCCGTCTATGAAGACCACGCCGGGTACCCGGCGATCATCGCCGCGCTGTCGAGCGGACGCCCGGACCGGCTCGACCTCGTCGGCCTGTTGCTCGACCGGGGCGCCGACATTCAGCAACGGGGGGTGAACGGCTATACTCCCCTGCATTGGGCCGCGTGCGAGAACGATCCGCAATTGGTCGAGTGGCTCCTCGCCCGCGGCGCGGACCCCCGTGCGAGGACCAACGTGGACGACTGCGCAACGCCGCTCGAAGAGGCCCTCATCCTCGGTCATCAGGAAGCCGCCCGCGCGCTACGTACCGCGGAAGAGGGAGAGAGCGAATCGGATCCCGGAATTCCGGAAGGGAGGAGTCCAGGATGAGGAAAGCACCGTACCGCAGGCTGGTCCCGGTCGTCGGACTTGCGGCGATCCTGGTCGCCGCGCCATTCGCGACCGGGCAGGAAGAAGGCCGCATCACGGTCACAGGGGAAGCGGACGTCCGCGTGGTCCCGGATGAGGTCGTGCTCACACTGGGGGTGGAGACGGACGACCTCGACCTTCAGGCCGCCAAGGCGGAGAACGACGAGCGCATGGCGGCGGTGATCGGCGCCGCGAAGGAAGCCGGCCTGCCCGATAACCTGATTCGAACCGACTACCTGGGGATCGAGCCTCGCTATGACTACGACGGCCGCGAGAGGATCTTTCTCGGCTACTGGGTGAGGCGAAGCGTATCACTCACACTCCGCGAGATCGATGCCTTCGAGGACCTCCTCTCCTCGGTTCTGGCCGTGGGAGCCAACTACGTACACGGGATCCAGTTCCGCACGACGGAGCTGCGCACGCACCGCGACCGGGCCCGGTCGTTGGCCCTGGCTGCCGCGAGAAAGAAAGCCGAGAAGATGGCGGGTGAGCTCGGTCACTCGGTGGGCCACACCGTGCTCATGCGGGAAGACCGCTCGGGCTGGTGGTCTTCGTACGGCGGATGGTGGGGCGGAGGGCGAGGCGCCTACCTGTCCCAGAACGTAATGCAGAACCCGGGGGGAGGCGGGCCGCCGGCGCAAGGCGTCCTGGCGCCCGGACAGATCTCGGTCACCGCCCACGTGACCGTCACCTTCCAGCTGGATTAGGAGCGGCGGGCCGAACCCCCGCCGTCGGTCAGCCGCCGAAGGACACCTCGTCGACGACGCCCACGATCACTGCGCGGATCGCGCCCGGATCGAGGCCGAGGATCTGCCGCGCGCCGTTGCCTTCGTCGAGCACCAGCACCGTGTCTCCGGGACCCGCCTGCGCCACGTCCACCGCGATATCGTAGTCGCCGGTGGGCTCGGCGCCCGGCCCCAGCTGGTCCACGAGGAGCAGCCTGCGGCCCGCCAGGTGACCGATCTTCACGGTGGACACGATGGATCCCACGACGCGGCCGATGTACATCAGGCAGCCCCCGCGTCCCCGGTCCACGCAGCGGTGGGTCTCCGATCCGCGCCGGCCCGATCGACTTCGTCGACGATTCCGGTGACCGCGAGGTCCACGGGCACGAACGTGATGGGCATCGCCTGTGCCGCCTCCCGGCTTCCCACGACGAAGACCAGGTGACCGTGGCCGGCCTGAGCGGTCGCGTCCGCAGCGATCGCGGCGGCTCCCGCAGGCTCGCCATCCCGATCCAGGGGTTGAACGACCAGCAGCTTCACTCCTTCCAGGCCCTGGTACTTGATGGTCGCCACCACCGTACCGAGCACGCGCGCCAGCTTCACAAGCCCTCCAGCCTCGAGCCAAAGCTCGTGGCGGCCGAGAGATTCCCCCAGATCTCCGGATGAAGCTGCGAGATCACGACCTGTCGAACGAGGAGACCCGGCCGGACGGCCTGACAGCCGATCTCGACGGCGGCTTCCACGTCCGCCACCAGCCCGGAGTACAGGACGATGCCCTTGCCCCCGAGGCCGTCCGCCATCCGTATCTCGAGAAGACGGACATCCGCTCCCTTCAATCCGGCATCCGCTGCGTGAATAGCCGCCGCCACGGTGGTGGTCTCGATCACGCCCATGGAATCCCGGGGCGCCTCGACCCTGCCGCCCCCGATCGCCGTCACCACGTCCGGGTGGACGTGCGGCAGAAACACGTGGTCCAGGACGGAATCTCCCCCGGTGCGCCGGCCGCTCTCCAGCGATTCCTGCACCTCGGCCACGGTGCCCCCGATCAGCACCAGGTACCTTCCCGGCTGTACCGTGCCGGCGCGGACCACATCGAGTTGGGCGCGCTTGACCATGGCGTCGGCAGATTCGATGCCGACCGCGATGCTGCTGAAGTCGATGAGAGCGAGTGCCGGTTCGATCATGCCGCCTCGGTGCGGCCCGGGCCGCTGGAAGTGGAGTTGGTCATACGATTCGGAACGAGTCCTTCAGCACACACCGCCGGATTCGGCTGAAGCTGATCGGGTTCGTGATGCCTTCGCCGGTGGGGCTGGCGATGGTGAACGAGCAGAATCCCTCGCCGCCGTATCCCAGTCCGTCGTAGGACACGCCGTTCTTCACGAAGATGCTGCAGTCCATCTCGCGAGCCATGTGGCTCAGATGGTCCAGGTGTTTGGAGTGCATGGTGGCCGTATGGCGGAAGCCATGCTCGGCCGCCCTGGCCAGCCGGATCCCCTCGAAGGCATCCCGTACCCGGGTCAGGGGGAGAACCGGCATTATCTGCTCGGAGAAGATCAGCGGGTCGTCCTGTTCGACCTCGGCGAGTACGAGCCGGACTTCGTCCCCCGCGTCGATCCCGATCTCCCGGAGCAGGACCGCCGCGTTCTTCCCGATGAACTTCTTGTTCATCGTGCCGTGGCGGCCGCGCTCGGGGCGATCAGTGAAGATCGACCGCCTCAGGGCGTCCAGCTGGGGGCCGTCGATCTCGATCGCTCCGTTCGCGCACATGGCCCGCTTCAGCTCGTCGGCGATGGCAGCGACCGCGAAGACTTCCTTCTCATCGGTGCAGATGATGTTGTTGTCGAACGAGGCGCCCCGGACGATATCGCGGCCCGCCTGCGCGATGTCGGCCGTCTCATCCACCACCACCGGCGGATTGCCGGGTCCCGCGCACACGGCACGCTTCCCGCTCGCCATGGCGGCCCGCACGACCCCTATGCCACCGGTGACCGTCAGCAGGTTGACTCCCTTGTGGCCCATCAGGGCCGTGGCCGTCTCGATGGTGGGCTCGGCGATCGCGCATATCAGATTGGGCGGCCCGCCTCCCTCGACGATGGCGTCGTTCACGAGCTGGACGGCACGGTTCGAACACGCCCGTGCCCCCGGGTGGGCGTTGAACAGCACCGCGTTGCCGGCCGCCACCATCGAGATGGCGTTGCAGGCCACGGTGGAGATCGGATTCGTGCTCGGGATGATGGAGCCGATCAGGCCATAGGGGGCGAACTCGACGACGGTCAGTCCGCCGTCGCCGCTCCAGGCTCCCGTGTCGAGGAATTCCACCCCGGGGGCCTTGTTCGCGTTGAGGAGGATCTTCTCGATCTTGTCCTCGTACCGGCCCATTCCCGTTTCCTTCCACGCCTCGTGTGCCAGCGGCTGCGCGTTCTCGCGCAGGGTCCGGCGGACGTGCGCGATCATCTGCTCGCGGACCGAGACGGGCAGCCCCTGCAGATCCCGGTAGGCCTTACGTGCCGCGGAGACCGCGCTGTCCACGTCGGGGAACAGGTTGTCACCGTGCCGGGGCACGGCGGCCGGTCCGGGGCGCGCCGCCACCGGCTGGCGGGGGGGCGAGGGCCCGCCCCTTCCGGGCGCTTGGTCATGGCCCAGCTCGGACATGACCCGGTCGATGACCGCCTGGATCTTCGACTCTTCCATGGTCAGCCGTCCCGCGACTTGTCGTAGGTGACCTCACCGTCGACGGCGACCGAATCCACGATCGCCATGATCACGGCGTCGCATGGCCTCTTATCCGTCACCGCCGTCTGACGGGCCGAGCTTCCGGTGGCGTAGAGGACCACTTCGCCGAGCCCGGCGCCGACCGCATCGGCTGCCACCCGGTATCCGGCTCCCTCCGCGCCCTGGATGTCCAGCTGCCTCAGGATGAGGAACTTGAGACCCTCGAGGGACGGCTCCTTGTTCGTCGCGACGAGTGTGCCGACGACTCTGCCTAACAGCATGGCCTGCTCCGTTGCTGTGAGCGATGCGAGCTTGAACGATCACTCAACTCTGATCGGCTCCGGCCCCGTCACCTGCAGGGACCGGAGGATTCAGGGCTGACTCGGAGTCGGGCCCTACCGCTTCGTGGTCTTGGAACCCGAGCTCGCGCGTCCGAGCGGCAGCGTCACGTCCACGTTCGCGTGTGGCCGCGGGATGACGTGGATCGCCACGAGCTCGCCGATCTTCTCGGCTCCGCGGGCGCCGGCTTCCACGGCCGCCTTGACGGCCGCGACGTCGCCCCGGACCACGGCGGTGACGTATCCGCCGCCCGTCTTCTCGTAGGAGACCAGCTCCACCCTGGCCGCCTTGACCATCGCGTCGGCCGCTTCGACCATCGCCGGGTAGCTGCGGCACTCGATCATTCCGAGTGCATCGACCGCGCCGTACTCTTCAGCCATTCTCTCCTCCTGGTGAATCCGGGAGCGCCTCGCGCTACCGGGGGGAACTCCCTCGGGATCGCTTCTCTAGTCCCGCCGTCCTGCGGCCGTTTCCCGGCCGCTCACGCCTTCGATCGCGGCGACTGCCGCGCCGTATCCGGCCATGATGTCGCGTTCTTCTCCGCCCAGGTACACCCGTCCGAAACTCCCGAACGCGCGCACGTCCAGGATGTTGATGTGCGCTGCCTTTTCCGCTTCGTTGGCGGCCAGCGCCGCATAGCCCGCGGGCTCGACCTCCAGCACGTACAGCGTCTGGCCCGCCAGCAGCATGTGCCCGAATCGCATCCGGTTTACGAGCTGAACCTGGTGCGCGTCGATGTGCCGGATGATCTGGCTTGAGATCACGCGTGGCTTGATCCGGTCGGATTCCTGGACGTCGAGAGCATCCAGGATCGCGGCCCCGGCCGCACGCACCTCGGATTGCTCCGTATGATGCACCTCGAGGAGTCCGAACAAACGTTCCACGATCTGCATTCCGGGCCGCACGCGAGTGGCCTTGAGCGCGATGTCCGTGATGCGGTTGATCTCGATGCCTGGTGAGATCTCGATCCACAGGGAAGCGTCTCCCGGCAGAGGGAGAAATCCCTTGGCCACCGTGCCCAGATAGGCGGCGTGCTGAGGCTGCAGGTTGTCGAGGAAGCAGTACGTACGAAGGTCGACGGACATGTCTCTACCTCACGAGTCGGCTTCTTGAGCGATCATTACACTCGCGCTGGCGCCGATCCGGCTGGCGCCCGCCGCGATCATCTTCTTCGCATCGGCGTAGCTGCGGATTCCCCCGGAGGCCTTTACGCCCATCCCGATTCCCACGACGCGGCGCATCAGAGCCACGTCCTCGGCGGTAGCGCCTCCGGGGCCGAATCCGGTCGAGGTCTTCACGAAGTCCGCGCCCGCGACCCTGGCCAGCTGGCATGCCGCGACCTTTTCCTCGTCCGTGAGCAGGGCGGCCTCGATGATGACCTTCAGGATGGCGCCGCCCGCATGTACCGCGCGGGCGACCGCCGCGATGTCACCCTCGACCAGCTCGTAATCGTGGGACTTCAGGCCACCCACGTTGATCACCATGTCGACCTCGTCGGCCCCGTCCCGCACGGCCTTCTGGGCCTCGAAGGCCTTGCTCTCCGTGGAGGTCGCACCGAGGGGAAACCCGATCACCGTGCAGACCAGCACCTCCGAGTCCTTGAGCAGGTCGGCGCACAGCTTCACGTACGAGGGGTTCACGCACACCGACGCGAACGCGTGCTTTCGGGCTTCGTAGCACAGCTGCGCGATCTGGTCCTGCGTCGCGTCGGGCTTCAGAAGGGTATGGTCGATCATGTGACTGACTCGCCCGTCCGTCGGCGCGATGCCGAGCGTGCTTCCGAGCCGGTCGGCGCCGGCGTGCACGAAGGGCTGGACACGGTCGGAGTAGTTGCCCGAAGAGAGGTCCTGGGCGGCCGAGCCACCCTGTTGCTCTCGCTGAACCAGGATCATTACCTGGTGCGTGACCTGCTCGATGATCCTCTCGAGCGTCTGCTCGTCGAGATGCATGCTCATCCCTTCAGGTACCTGCGCTCGATGTCCATGATCTTGCTCACGCGCCTGGCGTGCCTTCCCCCGCCGTGCGGCGTCGCGAGCCACGTGTCCACGATCCGCTTCGCGAGCGCCTCTCCGATCAGCCCGGCTCCGAGGGTGAGGAGATTGGCGTCGTTGTGCTCGCGGCTGTTCACCGCCGTGGCCTCGTCGTAGCACATGGCTGCCCGCACTCCGGGGACCTTGTTGGCAGCCATGCACGAGCCGATGCCGGCGCCATCGATTACGATCGCGGATTCCACTCTTCCATCAGCCACCAGTCGGGCTGCCGCGAGCGCGAAGTCCGGATAGTCCACTGCCTCCGTGCCGTGCGTTCCGCAGTCCACCACCGCTACTCCCCGCGCTCCCAGGTGCGCCGCGAGCTCGTCCTTCAGAGCCACGCCCCCGTGGTCGGCTGCCAGGGCCACCGCTCCGCTCGCGTCCGGCCGCGGCGAGGCCGACCCGACCAGGTTCACCCCCCGGTCCAGCGCAGCCTGCCGGGCGAGCGGCGTGACGATCGCTCCCTCCGGTGCGGCGAGGTCTCCTCCGCGCTCCACGGCCTCGACGTCGCTCTGCGTGACCAGGCGGGAACCGCCAGAGATGTGCGACGAAGCGGCGGCTTCGACGGTGCGCAGCACCACCCTGCGGACCATCTCCCGGATTCTCCGCTCGTCGATCACCAGGCCCTCCACCACGCATCCTCTTCGGATCCGAGGCCGTCGATCGCGTCGCCGTCCGCGATCCTCCCGCTGCCGGCCGCGACCTCGACGGCCGGGCCTCCCCGACCTGCGGCCTGACTCGCTTCCCGCCGGGCGACCGGCCGCCCGGGCGCCGAGCCGCCGGCCGGCACCGCTTCCCGCTCGTCGCCGAGGAGGCTGAGCAGAAGCCGAAGCTGGGACATCGAATGGTCGAAAGGCTCGATCGATCCCGCGGCCCTCGCCTGCATGATCGCGCCCTGAAGAGTGGAGAGTACGTGCACGGCCAGCGCTTCCCGATCCACGTCCGGCGGCAGACGCGTGCCTGCATCGTTCAGCCAACCCGCTACACGATTCGTCCACGCGCGGAAGTAGGCGTCCACCAGCCTTCGCGCTTCGGGGACCCGGGTTCCGATCTCGAGGGAGAGGTCCCCGACCGGGCATCCGCGCTCGAAACCCGACACCCGGAGCCGTCCCCGGTACAGCTCCACGAGGGCGAAAACCTTTTCCAGGGGATCGTCCGCCGCCCGGTCGGCTGCGCCGAGCAAAGCGGGTTCGAGCGTGGCGACGTACTTCTCCAGAACGGCGACCAGCAACTCATCCTTGCCGGAGAAGAAGTGATACAGGCTGCCGCTGTTGACGCCTGCTTCACGCAAGATGCCGGCAACCGCCGTGCCCTCGAAGCCACCGGCCTCGAACAGGCGCGCCGCGACGCTCAGGATCCGGTCTCTCGTGTCGCTTGCCATAGGTTTGAATAAACAATCAACGAAATCCGCGCGATTGTCAAGGGCCAGACGGGCCTGGAGAGACTCGATGCAGGATTGGGTTCCCCGAGGGGCGCAAAATACTAGAATGTACGCTCAATTCGATACGTGTACGCTTGCTGATCCTCTTTGCAGTCCGGATTCAGGCGGCTGCGCGAGCCAGAGTTGACTGGAGAATCAACGATCGGCGGTCGAGCGGAGGGTGATCACGGACCGGCGGCGGGACTGGCCCGCCTCCGACCGGCCCGACCATGTTATGCCGAGGAGGCAACTGGACACGGAGGTTGGATGAACGATCGGGTGACTCCGCGCCGGATCCTGCTGCCGCTTCTCCTGCTCACGGCCGGATGCGAGGAGGCGGGCAAGCGGGACGAGGTGAGCGTGCGACTGCGGTCGGATCACGCGGCGCTCGAGGAGGGCTTCGCGTGGGCACGCGAGACCGCGCTCGGATACGTGCGGTCCGGAGATCCGGTCGGTCCATGGTTCGAGGCGGCGCTACCGGGGCGGGACGCGTTCTGCATGCGGGACGTGTCGCACCAGGCGGAAGGCGCTCTGGCCCTCGGGCTGAATGAAGAACTGCTCAACATGATGCGGAAGTTCGCCGCGAGCATCTCGGAATCACGCGACTGGTGCGGATACTGGGAGATAGACCGCCTGGATCGGCCTGCGCCAGTGGACTACCGGAGCGATGAGGACTTCTGGTACAACCTTCCCGCGAACTTCGACCTGGTGCAGGCCGGACTTCGGGCCTGGGAGTGGACGGGGGACCCGAACTGGCTGACCGATCCGGCCCTGGAGGAGTTCCGGCGCAGGACGCTGTCAGACTATGTGGATCGCTGGGATACGGACGGAGACGGGCTCGTGCAGAGCCCGGAGTCCGCGGGCATCCGGGGGATTCCGACCTACTGGGAGGGAGGAGGCCCCCCACCAGCCACCGGGGGCGACCTCGTGGCCGCCCAGTACGCGGCGAACCGGGCCTACGCGGCGCTGCTGCGCGCCGCGGGAGGTGACCCGGCGGCGGCGGACCGCTTCGACGCGGAGGCCGACCGCCTGAGGGAGCTCTATAACCAGACCTGGTGGAGCGAGGAGCTGGGTCGATTCCAGACGTCCGTCCTTCGCGACGGGAGCTTCGACGGCACCGACATTCCCGCCATGCAGATCTTCCCGCTGTACTTCGGAATCGTCCTCCCGCACAGGGCCGAGCGGCTGCTGACGACGCTCCGGCCAGGCGTGAACGTGGAAGAGCGCTCCTACCTGGCCGAGGCCTACTACCTTTACGGCCGGGACGATGCGGCGTTCGCTTTTCTGCTCGCGCAGATGGAGCCGGACCTCGCCCGGCGCGAATATCCTGAGAACCCGTTCACCGCGGTCGGTGGAACGGTGCGCTGGCTCGCCGGCGTGCGCCCGCTGGCTTCGGAGGACCTCGTGGAGACGCGGCCGCGTCTCCCGGTGGGGGTCGATTGGCTGGAGCTTTCGCGCGTGCCGCTACTCGGCGGGTCCCTGGACGTACGCCACGAGGGCAACGCGTCGACGAGTGTCACGAACCGGGGGACTCGGCGGATACGGTGGAGGGCCGTGTTCCCGGTGGATATGGACTCACTCCGGGTGGACGGGAAGAGCCGCGCCGCAATTCGAAGGCCGGGCGTGCGGGGTGTGCCGGAAAGCTACGTGGTAGTAGAGATCGGCGTGGGGCAGACCCGGACCGTGACCGCCTCGGGCGACTGATGCCGCCGGACGCGCCCGCGCGAGCCCGTCCGGTCTCAGAACAGCTCGGTCTGCGTCTGCATCGGCTCCGTGCACGCCGGATCGTCGTTCGCGACGAAGTTGACGCGCGTCGTCACCGGGTAGAACTGCATATCGTCGTCCGAATGCGAGCCCAGCAGCGGCTCCAGCTCCCACGGAATCGTATCGGGGTCCATCCAGAGGTCGTAGTTTTCGGGCTCCACGATGACGGGCATGCGGTCGTGCAGCGGGCGCAGCACCTCGTTGGCCTCGGTCGTGAGGATCGTACAGCTCTCGATGGTCCGGCCGTCCTGGCCTTCCCATCGATCCCAGAGTCCCGCGAAACCGAACGGGCGTCCGTCCGACAGGCCGATCCAGTAAGGTTGCTTTCGCCGGCCGGCTGCCTGCCACTCGTAGAATCCGTCGGCGACCACGAGGCAGCGTCGCTCCCGATAGGAGTCCCTGAACGAGGGCTTCTCGGCCACCGTCTCCGAGCGTGCGTTGATGAGCGGACGGTCCGTTCCCGCCTCCCGGGCCCATCTCGGGATCAGGCCCCAGCGCATGAACCGGGCTTCCCGTGGGACCGGTGAGCCGGCCGGAGCCAGGTGAAGGCCCGGATGCTCCCTGAGCCCCGGCGGAGCCCGCACGACGGCGACTTCCTGCGTCGGCGCGATGTTGTACCGCGGCTCCGCATCGGGGATGTCATCGAGGCGGAACAGAGCCGCCCATTCGCTTGCCGGCGTGGCGAGCGTGAATCGACCGCACATAGGCCAAAGATACGGGGCGCTGGGGCGCGATGCGAAAAATTGGGACGCACCCACGGACCCGGCCGGGAACCCCGACGTGGCGGGAGGGTTTGTAGACATGACCAGCATGGATTAATTTCATGGTGACGGACGTCGAAGAACTGGTCGAGGCTCGCACGGGAACCAACCGGGAGTCATGGTGATGAGTGAAAGACAGGGCATCGACAGGCGTTATCGAGCGGCTCTGGCCGCCGGCCTGGTCGTGGTTGTGGCTCTACAGGCCGCTCTGTTCGCGTGGGGTGCCGACGACACCGAGGCAGATGCGGACCGGCCGGTCGCCCAGCTGGTCGACCTGCCGGAGAGCGATGCTCCTCTGGAGGACGTCGCCGACGTGTTGACCCCGGAGCCCGCCTCGGATCCCGCCCCGAAACGGGCGGATGTGCAAACGATGGCCGCGATCCCGTCGATTCCGAAGCTCACGGCCGCGATGGCCGATGCCGTCGAGCCCCTGATGTTCATGGAGAACCTCGAGGAGCCGGACGCAGAGGAGAACCCGGCGGTATCCTACGCCACGCGGTCCGACTTCA
>CAJIAC010000142.1_pt1 | contig 30077 bp, 26 predicted proteins | sample 9198961 | NCBI WGS metagenome assembly CAJIAC01 (sample SAMEA7708276, study PRJEB35096) | sediment metagenome | biome: marine neritic benthic zone biome [ENVO:01000025]; feature: sediment [ENVO:00002007]; material: shallow marine sediment [ENVO:03000034] sea grass bed [ENVO_01000059] ... | reverse complement strand
CTCCGATTCGGCGAGGGACTCTCTGGTGGAGGCGGGAGTGGAGCGGTCGCGAATCGGGGTCGTTCCCGAAGGGGTCGATGCGGAGGGGCTGGAACCGCAGGAGCCGGGCGGCCTGCGCCGGGCTGCGGGAGCGCGGACGAGCGCGTTCTTCGTCGCCTCCCTGGCGGCGCTAGGGAACGACCGGGATCACGCGACGTTCGTGCGAGCCGCCTCGCTGGTGGTCAAGAGGCACCCGAGCGTGCGTTTCGCAATCTTCGGCGAGGGTCCGGAGCGGGCCCATCTCGAGAACCTGATCGACGTGCTCGGCCTAGAAGGCTGGATGTGCCTTCCCGGTTACGTACCTGACGCACGCACGTCCCTTTGCGACCTGGACGTGTTCGTCATGCCGTCGCTTCGCGAGGAGCTGTCCACGGGCTGCCTGGAGGCCATGTGGACCGGACTGCCCGTGGTGATGACCGCCACGGGCGACGGGCGACTTCGAGGGGCCGGAATCGAGCCGGTCGGCCGGAGGGACCATACCGGCATGGCTGAGGCGATCGGACGGTTGGTGGAGGATCCAGACTACCGGAGGCGGGCCGGGCGCAGGGCACGGAGATATGCCCTTGCGCATCGCGCCGAGCAGATGGTCCGCGCGACGCTCGAAGCGTACGAGACCGTAGCCCGGCGCAGCGGTCGTCCCTGATGCGGCTCGGGGATCATGCGGAGTACTGGCCGGCCCGGGCGGCTGAGGCTACGCTCGCCTCTCTCCCGGGCGGCCTGGCGGATCGACTCGGGGCCGCTGCGGGGAGCGCGGCGTGCATGCTCGGTACCCGGCGAGAGGTGGTCGAGGCGCAGGTCTCGGTGTCATTCCCCGATCGTCCCGAGGCGTGGGTATCGGAAGTGGCCGGGGCCTGCTACCGGCACTTCGGGCGCGAAGTAGGGACAGTCGCCCGCATCGGGAAACGGGGCGGCGACATCCTTCTCAGGGGCATGGAGCGAGGGACGGATGCCGTCGAGCTGCACCGGGAGGTGACGCGGGGGTCGGGGGCTATCATCGTGACCGGGCACATCGGAAACTGGGAGGCGGCGGGGGCCTATCTGGCGGCCGCAGGCCTTCCCATGGCCGCGGTGGTCAAGCGCCAGCGGAATCCGGCCTTCAACCGCCGACTGATCGAGACTCGTCGGCGCTGCGGGATCGAGCCGATCTACATGCAGGACGCGCATACAAGGATTCCGGAGGCGCTGCGAGAGGGCAAGACCGTGGCCCTGGTCGCCGATCAGGACGCGGGCGAGCGGGGCGTATTCGTGCCCTTCATGGGCAGACCGGCGTCGACATTCCGTGGACCCGCGCGTCTCGCGCTCTCCCAGGACGTTCCCCTATTCTTCGGCGCGGCGCTGAGAAGCGACAGCGGCTATGTCGCCGTGCTGGAGCCCGTTGAGAAGCCGGCGGGTCGAGATGACGTGGAGATCGAGTGTACGCGGCGCTGGGTAGCGCGCCTGGAGGCGCATGTCCGCCGGCATCCGGAGCAGTATTTCTGGTTCCACCGGCGCTGGAAGACGCGCCCTTCGGGAACGACCACCGGGGGCGCACGGTAACAGAGATCCTGGAACCGCTGGTGCGATCCGCACCGCGGCACGACGGATACCGAAAGGAGATGCGCGACGTGATCTACGTCACGCTGCCGGTACATAACGAAGAACACACCATCGGTGTGGTGATGTGGAAGATCCGCAAGGTCTTCGCCGACCTGGGCCGGGACTTTCGGATCCTGGTTCTCGATGACGCGTCCACGGATGGGACGGCGGAAGTGCTGGAGCCGTATCGCCGGGTGCTTCCCCTCACCGTGTTCCGCAACGCCACCCGCCAGGGGTATGCGGCCTCGCTCGAGCGGCTGATCCGCGAGGCCGTGCAGGTGTCTCGCTATCCCAAGCGGGACGCGCTCCTCGTGATGCAGGCCGATTTCACGGATGGACCCGAGATGATCCCGGAGATGTTGCGGCGCTTCCAGGGTGGAGCCGACCTCGTGGCAGGTCGGGCCGTGGACGTCCGGGATGCACCCCGTTCGGTGCGCTTCGCCCGGTTCGGCGCCGGTTTCATCGTGAAGCAGGCGGAAGGCGCTGAGGTCGAGGATCCGTTCTGCGGCTTCCGCATGTACCGGCTGGTCGCACTCAAGAGGGCGCTCAAGGACGTCCCGGACGGAGGCGTTCTGCTCGAGCACGACGGTTGGGCATGTAGCCTGGAACTTCTGAAAGCCGTGACCCCACACCTTCGCAGTGCGGCCCAGGTGGACATCTCGCCCGACTACACCCGCCGCTATCGTCACAGCCGTTTCCGTGCGGCCGCGACGCTGTGGGGACTGCTCAGAGCGTCCCGCGATCCGCGCCTGCGAGGGCGGACGGCCGAGGGCTCGGCGTGATCCGGCTACCGGTCCACCTCCGTTTCCACGCGCTGGCCCTGGCTCTCGTCGCGGTGGCCACACCGGTCGAGTCGGTCTACGCGCAGTCCGGCACCGAAGACACGAACCCGGTCCAGGCGTGGAGGTTTCCGGTCGGCGAGCGGATGGAGTTCTCGGTGAGCTGGGGCAGGGTTCGGCTGGGCGAGGGATCTCTCGAGGTGGAGGCGATCGAGGAGATCGACGGCCGTGCCGGGTACCGCGTGGCCATGGAGATGTGGGGTGGCCCCCCGTTCTACCGCGTTCAGGACCGGCAGATCACCTGGATCCTTCCCGACCCGCTCAGCTCGCTGCGTTTCGAGCAGAGGCTCAGCGAGGGGAGCTACAAGCGGGATACGCGCTATTCGTTCGACCTGACCGGAATGACATACGATCGCCACGACCTGGTGGACGGCCAGTGGCGCGCGAAGTCCGAGGAAACAGCGGTCCCGATCCTCGAGGGAGCCCTGGACGACATCTCCTTCCTGTTTCTCGCGCGTCTGCTGCCGCTGGAGGTGGGCCAGCGATACGAGCTCGACCGCTATTTCAAGCGAGAGGGAAACCCGGTGGTGATCGAGGTGCTGCGCCGGGAAGAGATCCGTGTGCCTGCAGGCCGGTTCCAGACAATCGTGCTCCGACCGATCATACAGACAGGTGGAGCTTTCGGGGACGGCGGCGAAGCCGAGCTCTACCTCACCGACGACGAGCATCGGGCCATCGTGCGCCTGAAGACGAGCATGGCCGTCGGATCCGGGAACCTCTTCCTCACGAGCTACCAGGCCGGGGACGGAGAGCTGATTCCCGTGGCGGGTCCAGCAGCGGCCTCCGCTGATGTCCCGTCATCGGCCGGGGAGGATCTGCCATGACCGCCGGCCAGGACCCGGTCGACCCGCGAGATCGCCTGCGCAGAGTTCCGGTGGGCGACCGGCCGAACAAGGTGTCCTCGGGCGACTTCGCCACCGCTCCGCCTCGAGATGCGGAGGTCTCGTTCCGGGAGTTCTACGAGTCGCTTCCGCACATCCTGGCGGCTGATTCGCTTCGTTCCGTAGCCGACGGGGTGGCGTCCGCAGTGCGCGCGGATCGCGCCATCGTGTGGATGTTGGGCGGGCACGTGGTCAAGACCGGACTCTCCGTGATCCTCATCGACCTGATGGAGAGAGGGGCCATCACTCACCTGGCCGTGAACGGCGCCACGGTGATTCACGATTACGAGACGTGTCGCTGGGGCGGCACGTCGGAGGATGTCGAGGCCGGGCTGGGCGACGGCACTTTCGGAATGGCGCTCGAAACGGGCCGCGATATGAACCTCGCCATTCGGGCAGGGCGAGACCGGGGGCTGGGACTGGGTGAGGCCCTGGAGGAGGATCTCGCGGATCGAGGCGACCACCAGCATCCGGAACTCTCGCTTCTTCTCGCCGCCCGCCGACTGGGAGTGCCTCTCACCGTTCACGTGGCGATGGGTGCCGACATCCTGCACCAGCACCCGGAGGCCGACGGCAGTGCGATCGGCGGGGCTTCCTACGGAGACTTCCTGTCGCTCGTCGAATCTCTGCGCGGCCTCGATGGCGGAGGGGCGGTGATCAACGTGGGGTCGGCGGTCATCCTTCCGGAGGTCTTTCTCAAGGCGCTGACGATCCGAAGGAACCTGGACGGGGGAGCGCCCCGCGGGTTTCTTACCGCCGATTTCGACATGATCCGCCAGTACCGTCCGCGAGTAAACGTGGTGGAACGTCCCACGCGCACGGGAGGCGGCCAGGGTTATCAGATCACCGGGCATCATGAGATCATGGTCCCGCTCCTCGCATGGGCGGTCGCCCAGGAACTGGCGGACTGACCTGCTGTATCTTCCCATGATACAGGCACATTTTGGGCATGGATCGGCGCTTTGCGGCGTCATCCGGCCCCCGGTATATTGACCACGTAAGACCTGGTGGCCGGGCGGTTCGATGCGAGAGCCGGCGGAGCCGGGAGGGATTAAATCAAGAAGGAGGCGCCTTGTCACGCGGAAGACAAAAGCAGACGACGTTGGATCTGGCTCGCGATGAGCTGTTCAGTCATATTCAGCGATGTGGCGTTCTCGAGGCCGAGGACTCGGAGCGTCAGGAGTGGATGTCGGACACAGTGGAGTATCTGCGCGAGCGGTATCCGGCCCTGTCCGATGGCGAGGTTACAGAACTCGAGGCCATCGGCCATCGGTACTGCCAGCCCGCGATTCCGTTTGGATCGTCCGAGGGGGAGAACCCCGCGGCTACCGACTGAGGAAGAACGAGGTCGGAACAACCTGAACCTGCCGCTCCAGCGACCGGCACCGGTCCCCCGCGTCAGTGCTGTCGAGGCGCGGGCGAGACCTGACTCCGAACCGGGAGGGCTCGAGAGAGCTCCCCGGAGCGGGGCCACCTCCCCGATGATCACCGCCTGATGGACACGTCCACCGTCGCGAGAATCGTCGCCATCGGCGTCCTCCTCGCCGCCACCGCGTTCCTCACGGCCGCGGAATTCGCGCTCCTGGCCTCCAAGCATTCCGCCCCGGACGATCCCGAAGAGGATCCCCTCCGCGGCGACCCGGTGGTGGACCGGGCCCGTCGATCGCTTCAGGCCCCGATCTCGAGCGTTCGCCTCGGGATTACCGTGAGCACGCTCGCCCTGGGCTGGATCGCGCTCACGACCCTCACCCCGGCCGCTCACCGGCTCCTCGATGCAGTGGCCATCCCGCTTCCGAGCGGCGTCGGATCCGCGCTCGCGGCGCTGGCGTCACTGCTCGTCCTCGCAGCGGTCTATCTCCTCGTGGGCGACCTCGTGCCGCGCGCGGTCGGTCTGAGCAGAGCCGGCGGCGTGAGTCGTCTCGTCGCCAGGCCTTTGAACGTCTTCACCACCCTCGTGAAGCCCTTTCTGTGGATCGTGAACGCCGTGGCCGGGCCGATCGTCGTGCGGACGGGGAGACGCGTGCCGGGAGGATTCGGACAGGTGCACGGACCGGAGGAGATCGAGGCGCTGCTCAGGCATGGCCGTGCGGAAGGAGTGGTGGAAGAAGACGAGGAGGAGATGATTCACGGGGTCTTCGAGCTCACGCGCACGGTGGCCCGCGAAGTGATGACCCCGAGGCCGGACATCGTGGCCTTTCCGGAGACCGCCAGCCTGGACGAGGTACTGGACACGGTAGCCTCATCCGGATACTCGCGCTTTCCCGTGTTTCGCGAGTCGATCGACGACGTCATAGGGGTCGTGCTGGTGAAGGACTTCCTGCGTTGGTCCCGAAGCGCGCCCGAAGGGGAGTTCGCGCTGACCGGCATCATGCGCGAGCCGTTCTTCGTTCCCGACACGAAGCCGGTGGACGACCTCCTGGCCGAGTTCCGGGACCAGAAGCTCCATCTCGCGGTGGTGGTGGATGAATTCGGCGGGACCGACGGGCTGGTCACCCTCGAGGATCTGGTCGAGGAAATCGTGGGCGACATCTTCGACGAACACGATGTGCCGGAAGAGGACATCACGGTAATAGGAGAAGGACGGGCGCGGATCGATGGCGGCGCCGATCCCGCCGACCTGATCGAGGAATTCAGTCTCGGCGAGGCGGAGGAAGCTGAGGAATACGACACCGTAGCGGGCTATGTGATCGGCAAGCTCGGACGGATCCCGGATCCCGGCGAAAAGGTGCGCCTTGGACGGGCAGAGCTCGAGGTCACCGAGACCACCGAGCAACGGGTGACGAGCCTGGAGATGCGAATCGTGGGTCCGGTGGGAACCACTGCCGAGGCGGCGGGTGAGGATGCCCCGGCTTCGGGTCCCGAGCAGCGGAATTCGTGAACGCGGGGAGGCGAATGGCAGACCTGACGCGACGACGGTTCGTGAAGAACGCGGGGGCCCTGGCGGGGGCGGGGGCGATCGCCCCCGCTCTCATGGGCCGAAGCCTGGCGGCAGCCGCCGGTGCCGATACCGCTCCGGGACCCCTGATCCGGGACGGAGCGGCCACGGAGCCTGCGTCCGTCTCGAGCGGAAACGGTTTGCGAGCGACGGAGACGGCGCTGCGGGCGATCGAGGAGGGACTCGGCACGCTCGATGGAGTCGTCAGCGGGGTGAACCGGGTAGAGGAGGACCCTGAAGACCAGACGGTGGGTTACGGCGGCTTCCCGAACGCCGACGGCGTGGTGCAGCTGGACAGTCAGGTCTATCACGGGCCCACGCGGGGCGTGGGCGCGGTCGCCTCTCTGGAAGGATATATCAATCCGTCCCGCGTGGCCCTGGCGGTCATGCGCTACACGGACCACGTCCTCATGGTGGGTCGGGGGGCGGCGCGCTTCGCGGCCGACATGGGATTCGAGAAGACGGATCTTCTCACGCGGGAGTCGCGCGAGGCCTGGCTGGAATGGCGTGCGGGATTGTCCGATCGCGACGATTTCCTGACACCCGAGGAGAGCGGCGAGAGGATCCGCGACTTCGGCGATCCCGGCGGAGTAGCGGGAGGTGTCAGCGGGGCTCAGCTCGGTGCCCTCGATTCGTACGATGGGGTCCGGCCGATGGGCACCATCCACTGTTCTGCCGTGGACGCGGCGGGGAACCTGTCCGCAGTGACGACGACCAGCGGGTTGTTCTTCAAGATCCCCGGACGGGTGGGCGACAGCCCCTTGCCAGGCTGCGGCTGCTATTGCGACAACGATGTGGGTGCCGCAGGGTCAACGGGACGCGGCGAAGCCGTCATCAAGACGGTGGGTAGCCACCTGATCGTCGAGGAAATGCGGCGAGGGGCGCATCCGACGGATGCCTGCCTCACGGCCCTGCAGCGGATCGTGACCTGGACGGTCGAAGCAAGGCTCCTCGACGAGCGGGGACACCCGAACTTCAACGTCAACTACTACGCCATCAACAAGCGCGGGGAGACGGGAGGAGCAGCGATCTGGTCGGGTCGGCAGCACGCGGTCAACGACGGGCGGGGAAATCGTCTGGTCGACAGCGCCTACCTCTACGAGCGAGCGTAACATCCCTATGGAAGCATCCCGGTTCTGGAGCGCCGAAGAGTATGACCGGCAGGCTCAGCGCCTGTACGAGTCCGGCGACTACGACGGGGCGTTGGAGATGCTCCGGCGTGGGGTCGCCCTATACCCGGAGTCGGTCGAGCTGGGAGTGTCGATCGGGTACACGCACCTGGCCCGCGAGGAATACGTGTGGGCGCGAAGGTCCTTTCGGCAGGCTCTCGAGCTCGAGCCAGACCACGAGGACGCGCTGGTAGGCCTGGGCGAGAGCCACCTGAAGCTGGGCGAGCGGGCCCGCGGCTTCCAGTGCTTCGAGAGGGTCCTGGATCTGGGCTTCGGACGGGATCTGGACCTGATGCTGTCCATCGGGCGGGCTCTCTTTCGGGAAGGCCTGTGGGAACACGCCGAGCGCTTCTTCCGGCGTGCGATCGCCGCCAACGAGAAGAGCTCGGAGGCGGCGGCGGACCTGGCCTACACCCTGCACCGGCAGGGAGATGGAGTACAGGCGCGGATGTGGCTGGATCGCTGTCTCGAGCTGGACGCCGAGAACCACGATGCCCGAGTGCTTCTGGCCAACCTCTTCTATGACGGAGGCGAGCCCGAGAAGGCGCTGGAGCACCTGGAGCGGATTCCGCTCGAGAGCCTCTGGGACCCGGTCAGCGTGTGGCGCCTCGTGGAACTGGTCCGAGCCTACCGGGAAGTGACGAGTGGGGCGTGCGAGCTGGATCCGTACCTCGAGAGGCTGGATCAGCTGTTCGTGGACCCGAGCCCGGAGGAAAGAATCCTACTGGAGGTCGAGATGGAGGCCGCGGGGCTCACGGCTCCGATTCCCGTGTCGAGGGACCAACTGGACCTCTTCGGTGGCGATCCGGACGTGGCCCCCGGAGCACACAGAATGGACTGGACGGGTATCGTGCGGGCGATGTGCGAGAGCTCGGCCGATCCGGCGCAGTCGGTCGAGGAGTTCATGCGCGAGACGGCCCGGCGCGTGCGGGACACCACCGGTATTCAGATACCGGATGACGATCCAGAGGCGTTCCTCAAGGCGTCGGCCCGTGCCGGAGTCCTGCACATCGATCGCTAGGTGAAGGGGCGGTGGGAGGTACTGAGGGAGTGAAACGATGAACGAGACCATGCGAGAACTGTTGACGCAAAGGTTGGCCGAGGAGGGAATGGCGGCGGAGATCCCCATCTCGGTCGCGGAGCTCCACCGCCGATTGCTGCCGTATCCGCTCTGCCGCGATCGGCTCGGGTTCGCGAGCAAGTCGGAATACGATATCGGCCTTCTGCAGCTTCTCGTGGATGAGCGGAGCCTTCACGTCCCCGAAGTCGCCCTGATCGAGGCCACTCGCAAGGAACTGGCTTCGCCGGAGCCTGGGCTGGCGCTGCTGCAGCGATTCGCGGCCTCCGAGGTGAGGCTCCGCTCGCTGTCCACGCCGGAGTCTCACGAAGGTGGCCGCGCGGAGCCCGAGCCGCTCGAGGACGCGGAGGAGACCGGACCGCCGATCGCAGACCTCGAGACGGGGCGATCCCGCGGCGATCACCTTCCGGGACTGGACGATCCGCTGCTGGTGCCGCAAGACAAATCCGCCGATGCCCTGGGCCGGAAGGCGCCTCCCTCCACGACCGAGCAGCCGTCCCCGGAAGCCGCTCCACAGTCATCGGCGGCCTGTCGCAGCTGCCAGGCCCCCCTGCCCGAGCGGTCTGGTTTGAGGTACTGCCCGCGATGCGGGGCGGACCAGCAGAGATGGCCGTGCCCGTCGTGCGGCGAGGAAGTGGAGCAGGGGTGGAGTTACTGTGCCCTGTGCGGTAAGATGTTGGCCACATGAGAGAGAGTGGGGCGTGGGCATACACGCCCACGCCATGAGACGGTACAGGACGCATACAGGAGATATAGCGATGGAGAAGAAGATCTGGGGGCTGACGCTGGTCGCCCTCGTCGCGGTTGGCCTCTCGGCCTGCGGTGGCGATGCGAACGCGAACGGAGACGAGGCGGCGGATGAGGCCCCGGCACAGGCCGAGGTGACGGCGGCCCCGGAGGCCGAGACGGAGATGGCGGATGCGGACGCGATGCCCCAGGAGCTCCCCGAGGGCGTGACCGAGGCGATGATCGAGGAAGGCAAGGGAATCTACAATGGCGCGGGCATCTGCATGTCCTGCCACGGCCCGACGGGCGAGGGCATTCCCAATCTCGGCGCCAACCTGGTGGACGATGAGTGGATCCACATCGATGGCTCCTACGAGCAGATCGTAGAGAACATCATGAACGGCGTCACGGCGCAGGAGTCGAGCTCCGGCGTCCCTATGCCCGCCAAGGGTGGGACCGCGATCACGGACGACCAGGTGAACGCCGTCGCCGCGTACGTCTGGACGCTCAGCCAGTAAGGGACCGGCCCGGCCGGTCGTATGTCGTATCGGAGGCCGGCGCCCCCCGGGTCGCCGGCCTCTTCTTTTCACGGACATTCAATCGGAGGACCGCCCGGAGATGATCCGTCGATGATTCGCCTCGCCCTGATTCCCGGCGATGGAGTCGGCCACGAGGTGGTCCGCGAAGCCGAGCGGGTGTTGGCGGCCTGTGAGACCGCAGGCCTGGTTCGCATCAGCGCCACCACGTTTCCGCACGGGGCGGACCACTTCCTCGCCACGGGCGAGACCCTGTCCGATGAGAGCTTTGCCGCGTTGCGGGACGACTTCGACGCCATCCTTCTCGGGGCCGTGGGCGATTCCCGGGTTCCGGACGGGCGGCACGCTCGGGACATTCTGCTGGGTCTCCGGTTCCGTCTCGACCTGTTCATCAACTTCCGGCCCGCTCGGCTGAGACTTCCTGAGCTTTCCCCGCTTCGGGTGGCGGACGAGCGGCCGATCGATTTCGTGATATTCCGAGAAAACACGGAGGGCCTGTACACGGGGCAGGGGAGAGTCGAGTCGGAGGGTGAATCGGGGGAGCGTGCCGTGAGCGAGGCGATTGCGACCCGCCGCGGGGTGGAGCGTATCGTGAGAGCCGCGTTCGAATTCGCGCACACCGAGGGCAGGTCGCGGGTCACGCTCGGGGACAAAGCGAACGCCGTGCCTCACGTGTATGGCTTGTGGCGCCGGGTGTTCTCGGAGGTGGCGGAAGAGTATCCGTCGATCCGATCCGACATGCAGTACGTCGACGCCCTCGCCATGCAGCTCGTGCGCGCACCCGATTCCTTCGATGTCATAGTGACCTCCAACCTTCTCGGCGACATCCTGTCCGACCTGTCCGCCGAGCTCGTGGGGGGGATGGGATTGGCGCCCTCGGCCAACGTGAACCCGGGGCACCACGCGCTGTACGAGCCCGTGCATGGCAGTGCCCCCGACATCGCGGGCACGGGAACCGCGAATCCCATGGCCGCGATATTGAGTACCGCGCTTCTCCTGCGGGACGGTGGCGCCGTCGAAGCGGCGGACCGGGTCGAGGCATCGGTGGACGCGGCCCTGGAGCATGGGATGAGGACGCCGGATGTGGGCGGGTCGCGCACGACGGTCGAAGTCGGCACGTGGATCGCGCAGAGAGTGGAGAATTTCTGACGTCGGCGAAGCGATGGGTTCGATTCCAGGCGCGCCGGAGAACGCTACGGAGAGCACATGGGGACAATGGCGACGGATAGGGAAGTGGTATTCCTCGCGGCGGTTCGAACGCCTTTCGGGACGTTCGGAGGCAGCCTGAAGGACCAGTCGGCCACGGAGCTGGGCATCCTGGCCGCCAGGGCGGCGGTGGAACAGGCTGGCGTGGGCCCCGCGGAGTACGGCCAGGTGTTCTTCGGCAATGTGATCCAGACCTCCGCCGACGCCGTGTACCTGGCACGGCACGTGGGTCTGAACGCGGGGCTGCCGATCGAAGTCCCCGCCATGACCCTGAACCGCCTTTGCGGATCCGGTTTCCAGGCCGTGATCGACGGTGCCGAGGACATTCTGTATGGCGGGTCCCGTGTATGCCTGACCGGGGGAACCGAGTCCATGAGCCAGGCTCCGCACGTGGTTCGTGGGGCTCGGTGGGGTCTCCGGCTCGGGCCCGCGGTTCCGTTCGAGGACTCGCTGTGGGAGGCGCTCACCGATACCTACTGCGGCTTCTCCATGGCCCAGACGGCCGAGAACCTGGCCGACGAGTACGACATCAGCCGGGAAGAGGTGGATGGCTATGCTCTGCGCAGCCAGACCCGGGCCAAAGCGGCTTGGGACGGAGGCAAGTTCGACCGGGAAGTGGTCCCGGTGACCCTGCTGAAGCGCGGCAAGGAAGTCGAGTTCCGGATCGATGAGCACATGCGTCCCGACACCACGCTCGAGGCGCTGGGCTCTCTGCGTCCCTATTTCAAGAAGGACGGGCTGGTAACTGCCGGAAACGCCAGCGGAATCGGTGACGGAGCGGCCGCCCTGGTGATCGCGGACGGAGAGTTCGCAGGCGCGCACGGCCTGGAGCCGATGGGCAGTCTGGTCTCGTGGGCCGTGGCGGGAGTTCCCCCCCGCATCATGGGAATCGGACCCGCCCCTGCGGCGCGCAAAGCGCTCGAAAAGGCCGGTCTGACCCTGGACGACATCGATGTGATCGAGGTGAACGAGGCCTTCGCACCCCAGTACGTGGCGGTCGAGCGCGAGCTCGGCCTGGATCGGGACCGGGTAAACGTCAACGGCGGTGCCATCGCGCTGACGCATCCGCTTGGTGCCACCGGGGCTCGAATTACTACCCATTTGCTTCATGAACTCAACCGTCGTGGAGGCGGCCTGGGACTCGGATCCGCGTGCATCGGAGGCGGCCAGGGAATCGCGGTCATCGTGAAGGTGGGTGGCTAGGGCACACCCGCCGCGCGAGGTGTATGTTACAGAGTTGCGGGGTCGGCATCTGCCTGCCGCGCAGCTCGCTCCCACAGGTGTCTGATCCTCGGGACCATGGAGGCTCCCATGGATGTCATTCTCGCTCTGATCGCCATCGGCGGCGCCGCGGCGCTGTCGACCAGTCTCCGGATCCTTCGCGAATACGAGCGTGCGGTGGTGTTCCGACTCGGCCGCGTTCGGCCCATCCGCGGCCCCGGGCTCATCTTCCTGGTGCCTTTCGGCATCGAGCGAATGGTGCGCGTGGGACTGCGTATCATCGCGATGGACATTCCTCCGCAGGATGTCATCACCCGCGACAACGTGTCGGTGAAGGTGAATGCCGTGCTCTACTTCAAGGTGCGCGATCCTTCTCGGGCCGTCCTGGAGATCGAGGATTTTCTGTTCGCCACGTCGCAGCTCGCGCAGACGACCCTACGGTCGGTGATCGGGCAGGCGGAGCTCGACGAGCTGCTGGCCGAGCGTGAGAAGTTCAATCGGATTCTCCAGCGCATCATTGACGAAGGCACGGACGTCTGGGGGATCGACGTTACGGGCGTCGAGGTCAAGGACGTGGATCTGCCGCAGGAAATGAAACGGGCGATGGCCCGGCAGGCCGAAGCCGAGCGAGAGCGTCGGGCCAAGGTCATCAACGCCGAGGGCGAGCTCCAGGCGGCCTCGAGGCTCAAGGATGCGGCGAAGCTGCTGAGTCTGCAGCCCGCCTCCCTGCAGCTCCGGTTCCTGCAGACGGCCTCGGAGATTGCGGCCGAGAACAACTCCACCACGCTGTTCCCCCTGCCAGTGGACCTGTTCTCGCCGTTCAAGAAGATGTTTGAGGAGCGTAAGGAGCTGACCGCCGAGGAGAAGGAAGAGATCCGGGCCCTCGAGGCGAGCGCCCGGAAAGCGGCGGACGAGGCGACGGGATTGAGCATGCCCTCCCGCATATCGGAGGCCGCAGGCGAGGCGGGCCTGCTGGCGGAGGGGCCGATGGAGGAGTCACTGGAGGCTGACGAAGCCGAGTCCGTTCGTATCGAGAGAGACGGCGATGACTGACGGGGCCCGCCCGGCGGGGCCCGCCTCCGGGTAGCGAGCGGACGTGTCCACGGACAGCGGCAGCCGTCTGCCCGTTCCGCTCGAGATCTCTCAGGAACAGCTCGAGAAGGTGATCCACCGCGCCGCCGAGCTGCAGTTCGCCCGCGGCGAGACGTACGACACGCTGGACGTGGAGGAGGTCCAGCGGATCGCGGAAGAAGTAGGCCTCGAAGGCCGCCACGTACGCCAGGCTCTTGCCGAACTCCGCGCGGATGCGCTCATGCCGAGCCGGCCCGAGGATCGCTCCCTGGCGACGCGCCTGTGGGGCGAGGCGACGGTAGTCGAGAGCCGGGTCGTCCCCGGGGGTCCGGAGGAGGTGCAGGAGAAGCTGCGGTCCTATCTGACGGATCGTGAGAGCCTGCGCTGCGTTCGCGACCGGCCGGGGCAGCAGGTGTGGGAACCGGCCTCCGATTTCATGAGCCAGATTCAGCGCGGCCTTGACTTCAGCGGTCGGGGATACGAGCTCGCCAAGACCCGGTCCCTGACCGTTCTCACGCAACCGCTGGAGGAGGGCCGCACCCTGGTGAGTGTGGTCGCGGACCTGAAGAACACGAGGGCCGGGTTCGCCGCGGGCTGGTACGGCGGGATCGGCGTATTCGCGCTGGGCACGGCACTCGGGGCCGTGCTCGGCGAGAATGCCGCAGCGTTTATCGTGCTACCCAGCGTGGCGACGGGCGTGGCCATCGTCGGTACCATCGGTACCGCCAAGACCCTGGCTCGTCGCCGCGAGCGCGTGACTCTCTCCGTGCAGGGCCTCCTGGACCGGCTCGAGAGGGACTCGGGCTTCGCGACGGACAGGCCGACGCTGCTGGAGAGAATCACCGAGTTGCTGGAATAACCGAGAACCGAGGAGCAGGACGTGAGCGAGATAAAGAAGGTGGGCGTGATCGGGTGCGGGCTGATGGGCCAGGGAATCGCGCAGGTGAGCGCCGCATCCGGCTATCAGACGGTCGTGCGCGAAGTCAACGACGATCTGCTCCAGGCCGGCCTGGCCGCGATCGGAAAACAGCTCAACCGAGCGGTGGACAAGGGGAAGCTGGAGGAGGCGGAGCGCGACGCGACGCTGGGACGTCTCAGCGGGACCGTCTCCCTGGATGAGCTCGCGGACTGCGACATCATCGTCGAGGCGATCGTCGAGGACATCGAGATCAAGAAGGACCTCTTCGTGGTCCTCGACCGGCAGTGCCCGGAGTCCACGATCTTCGCATCCAACACGTCGAGCCTGACGGTCACCGAGATGGGGGCGGCCACGGCCCGGCCGGATCGTTTCGTGGGCCTGCACTTCTTCAACCCGGTGCCGGTCATGAAGCTGGTCGAGGTCGTGCGCACCGGAGCGACGTCCGATGCGACGTTCGACCGGGCCTTCGCGTTCGCCCGCTCGCTGGGCAAGGTCCCGATCGCTTGCACGGACAACTCGGGCTTCGTGGTCAACCGGCTCCTCGTACCCTATATGCTGGACGCCATTCGAGCGTACGAGGAAGGCATCGGCTCGATCCAGGACATCGACACCGGTATGAAGCTGGGTTGCGGCTATCCCATGGGCCCATTCGTGCTGGGCGATTTCGTGGGTTTAGATACGCTCTATTACATCGCTGAGATCATGTTCGACGAGTACCGCGAGAAGCGGTTTGCCCCTCCAGCACTCCTGAAGCGCATGTACCTGGCCGGCTACCACGGACGAAAGGTGGGCAAGGGCTTCTATGACTACACGGGAGACGAGCCGGTCGTCTCAGAGTTCGTGAAGCGGTGATCCGCCGCCGCGAGCTCGCGTGGATCGTGGTCCTGGGTGCGATCGCGTTCACGCCGCTCGGCTGCTCGGACGACGACGATGAGCTTACGGGGCCATCGAATGCCCCGGCGGACCACACGATCTCGCGGGATGGGGTGCGGCACCTGCCCGGGCTGACGGAGCCGGAGCAGAACTGCACGGCGTGTCACGGCGCTGATTTGCGCGGAAGCGCGAGCGCCCCATCCTGCTTCACGTGCCACGGCAAGGAGTGGCCCTGAGCGGCCCCGAGGCGACACCTTCGGACCCGGCGTTCATCCCCATAAGATCAGCATTTTCCGGGCTTCCCGACCGTTGCGGTACAGGGGGGCTTCGGGGTATTTTTACTTGATATATGCCAAGTTCTGCCAGCGCCCCGGTCGAGGCGGCGGGGCGGGCCCGATCGGCCTCCCTCGAGCGCCTGACAGCCCGAGACTATCGGAACTTCGGAGAGCTCCGACTGGAGCTTCCCGAGGCCGGTGCGATCATCATCGGGCCGAACGGCTCCGGGAAGACGAACCTCCTCGAGGCGATCTACTACCTCGAGATCTTTCGCTCCTTTCGGGGGGCTCGCGACTCGGAGCTGGTCCGGTTCGGAGAGGACGTCTTCCGAATCGAGGGCACGGTGCGGAGCGGGGAGACGACGGAGGAGCTGGCGGCCGCGTACCAGAAGACCGGTCGGCGGAAGAAAGTGGAAGTGGACGGCGGCGAGGCAGATCGGATCGCCGATGCGCTCGGAGCCCTCGGCGCGGTCGTCTTCAGCCTCGAGGATGCGGACCTGGTGTGCGGTTCTCCGGGCCGGCGCCGCCGCTTCCTGGACATCCTTCTGTCGCTGGTGGCGCCCGGATACCTGGCGTCGCTCCAGCGGTACCGAGCCGTACTCGCGCAGAGAAACGAAGCGCTCCGCCAGGGCGACCGCGATATGGTCGACGTGTGGACGGAAGGCCTGATCGAGCCCGGCGCTCGCGTCATGGCCGAGCGGGAAACGTGGATCGGTTTGGTGGCCGGCGCGTTCGCGGACTATCACCGCGACATAGCGGGCGGGTGGTCGGGTACGCTCTCGTACGAGCCGGCGCTCGGCGGGCGGCAGGATCCGGCGACACCCGACCATCCAGGGTCGATAGCCGAATCGACCACGGCCTACGGGGTGGATGCCGCGTACTGGAGTGAACGCCTTCGGATGGCCATGACCGAGAACGCGGAGCGTGACACGAGACGAGGGTCGACACAGGCCGGCCCTCAGCGAGACGACCTGGTGATCCGCGCGGTCGTGGAGGAGAGCGGGGAGGAGAGGGACCTGAGGACCTACGGCTCGGGCGGTCAACAGCGCTCCGCGGCCGTAGCCCTCCGACTGGTGGAGGCCGACACGCTCCGCGAGAAACTCGGTCGGGATCCGATCTACCTTCTCGACGACGTGTTCGCCGAGCTGGATCGGGATCGAGCCGCGCGGGTGGTCCGCCTCCTGGACGAAGGCAGGTCCGGCCAGGTGCTGATGACCGCGCCGAAGCCGGCGGACGTCGAGCTCAGGGGCGGAGGACTCGCCCGGTGGAGGATACGGGAGGGCGTGGTGTTCACCGATGGTTGAGTCACCCTGGGGACGCTCCCGGCGCGCGAAGTGGAAGCGAAGGGACGGGGCGGCGCGCAACCGTAAGGCTCCGCCCGAGCCGGTCGGTGGACTCGTTGAAACCATGTTCGCCCGGTTGGGAATCGCCGATAAGGTAGAACGTGCCTCGGTCGTGGCGGAGTGGGAGGACCTGGTCGGACCACCCATCGCGCGAGTGGCCCGGCCGGTCAGGGTGCAGGGAGATACGCTGTTCGTTGAAGTCGAAAGCGCGTCGTGGCGCATGGAGCTCTCGATGATGCGCCCGCAGCTGATGCGGAAGCTGAACGCGGGCAAACGCCGTGGACGCATAGAGAGAATCGTGTTCGTGCAGGCTGACGGAAGGTATTCGGAGGAACGGGATGGCCAAAGCTAAGGGAAGCGCTGGACGGGGCAAAGGCGACGGGTATACCTCGCGGCAGATTCAGGTCCTCAAGGGCCTGGAGGCCGTGCGGAAGAGACCGGGAATGTACATCGGGTCCACTTCGGCTCGCGGGCTTCATCACCTCGTCTACGAAGTGGTGGACAACTCGATCGACGAGGCGATGGCCGGATACTGCTCCGGTATAGACGTCGTGATTCATGACGACGACTCGATCACCGTGTCGGATGACGGGCGAGGAATCCCGGTGGACATCCATCCGACCGAGAAGGTGCCCGGCGTCGAGCTGGCCCTGACCCGCCTGCATGCGGGCGGAAAATTCGACAAGGAGTCGTACAAGGTCAGCGGCGGCCTGCACGGGGTGGGCGTCTCGGTGGTCAACGCGCTGTCCGGGCAGCTGAGCGTCCGGGTAAAGCGCGACGGCTACATATGGACGCAGAGCTTTCAGCGCGGCGTCCCGGACGGTGAGCTGGCCAAGGGAGCCAAGACGAAGGAGACGGGGACTACCGTCCACTTCAAGCCTGACCACGAGATCTTCACCGAGCTTGCGTACAGCTGGGACACGCTCGCGAATCGGCTCCGGGAGTTGGCGTATCTGAACGCCGGCGTCCGCATCACGCTGCGCGACGAGCGGCACAACGGCGAAGAACCGCGCGAGGAACACTTCCACTACGAGGGCGGCATCGTCCAGTACGTGGAGTACCTGCGCGGGAGCAAGACGCCGCTTCACGAGGAAGTCGTCTACCTGAAGGGCGCGCAGGAGGGGACCGAGATCGAGCTCGCCATGCAGTACACGGACGGGTACAACGAGGACACGTTCACGTTCGTGAACAACATCAACACGCATGAAGGCGGGACGCACCTGTCCGGCTTCAAGGCGGCGATGACCCGCACCGTGAACGCGTACGGTAGCAAGAACGCCAAGAAGGGCGAGCCGAGCCTCTCCGGCGACGATGTGCGCGAGGGACTGGTCGCGGTCCTGTCCGTCAAGGTCCTCGAGCCCCAGTTCGAGGGCCAGACCAAGACGAAGCTCGGGAACAGCGAGGTCCGCGGCATCGTGGAGAGCCTGGTCAACGACAAGCTGGGGACCTGGCTCGAGGAGAATCCGTCGTCGGCCAGGCGGATCATTGAGAAGGCCGTTCAGGCGGCACGCGCCCGCGAAGCCGCTCGAAAGGCGCGGGACCTCACTCGGAAGAAGTCCGCGCTTGAGACCGGAATCCTCCCGGGGAAACTGGCCGACTGTTCCAGCCGCAACGCCTCGCTCTCGGAGCTCTACCTGGTGGAGGGAGACAGCGCGGGCGGATCCGCCAAGCAGGGCCGGGACAGGGAATTCCAGGCCATCCTGCCGTTGAAGGGCAAGATCCTCAACGTGGAACGGGCCAGGATCGACAAGATCCTCTCGAACGACGAGATCCGAGCGATCATCACCGCGATCGGCTCGGGCATCGGAGATGAGTTCACGCTCGATTCGGCGCGGTATCACAAGATCGTCATCATGACGGACGCCGATGTGGACGGGGCGCACATCCGTACTCTGCTCCTGACATTCTTCTTCCGGCAGATGCAGGAGTTGATCGAAGCCGGGTACGTGTACATCGCGCAGCCCCCCCTGTACCGCGTGTACAAGGGTCGCAAGGAGCTCTACTGCTACTCCGAGGACGAACGCGTGAGCGCCGTGAAAGAGTTCGGCAACGGCAAGGGTAAGGGCACGGTGAACATACAGCGCTACAAGGGACTCGGTGAGATGAACCCGGAGCAGCTGTGGGAGACCACGATGAATCCCGAGCATCGTACGCTCCTTCAGGTCACGATCGATGAGGCGACCGAGGCCTCCCTCCTGTTCGAGAGGCTGATGGGCGGAGACGTGGAACCGCGCCGTCAGTTCATCGAGCAGAACGCCAAGTTCGTCAAGAACCTGGACGTCTGAGCCATTTGGCTCAGGCGGCCAGGATTCCGAGCGTAGCGAAGGACTACCTGGACGTCTGAGGACGCGAATGGAAACGAAGCGCACGGTCGTTGCGGCCGCGGAGGAGATCCTGGGGGGATACTTCCCGGTGCTCGATCACGGGTTCGTGGCCCTGATCGACTACATGGGCACGGACGAGAGCATCGAACAGGCAGCTCGAGTGAGCTACGGCTTCGGGACGCGCAAGACGAGCCAGACCCGTGGCCTGGTGCGCTACCTGCGCCGGCACCGGCACACCACGCCGTCGGAGATGGTGGAGCTCAAGTTCCACTGCGCGATGCCGATGTTCGTGGCCCGGCAGTGGATCCGGCACCGAACGGTCTCGGTCAACGAGTACAGCGCGCGCTACAGCCTCATGCCGCTGCTCTTCTACACGCCGAAGTACGAGGACTTCGCGGTTCAAAGCGCGTCGAACCGGCAGGGACGAGAGGGGGAGTCGGCTCCGACCGAAGTGTACGAAGAGGCCGTGCGCAGATGGGAAGAACTCAGGCGTGCTTCCGCGGACACCTATGGGTGGCTGGTGGAAGAGGATGTCGCACGCGAGCTGGCGCGCATCGACCTGCCGCTGTCCACCTACACACAGTGGTATTGGAAGATCGACCTCCACAACCTGTTCCACTTCCTCAGCCTGCGGGCGGATCCGCATGCCCAGTGGGAGATCCAGGAATTCGCGCGCGTGATGGCCGGGATGATGAAGCGCGTCGCTCCGCTCAGCTACGGAGCGTGGCTGGACTACGAGTTCAGCGGCGAGCACATGAGTGCGGGCGAGCTCGCGGCGCTCCGCGGCCTCATCGAAGCGAGCGATGACGGGCTCAAGGCCAGGGACGGATCCGCCCTCGATATGGAGGCTCTGAAGCAGGCCGGGCTCTCCCGGCGGGAGGCGGTCGAGCTGATCGAAAAGTTGCGTCCCGCAGAACGCTCTGATTTCGAGCTCGATCTGTCCAACATGAGGACGGCCGAGGAGTTCCAGTCCCGCATGCAGGCAGCCGTCCCGGGCGACTTCGAGTAGGCACCCCTGCTGCGGCCCTCGGGGTCGCACGATTCCTTCCCCGGAGCGATGGGCACTTTTGCCCTCTTCGTCCGTAGTACATGTGTGTCGTGGGGTGGAAGAGCTCGCATGCACTCTCGGTCGCAAGACCGGTTGGGTGTCGTGCGGCGCGGACAGGAGGCAGCTGCATGCGGCAAGGGATACCCGTCCACAGGGTGTGCGCGGTACTCGGGCTGGTGGGGGCGGTCGCTCCCTTTGGCCTGGTCGCAGCCCCGCAGGAGGCGGTCCCCGTGCTGTCGGAAGTCCCCGTGGGAGCGCTGAACGAGCTTGCCGAATCGGGCGGACTCAAGGCGACGGGGGCGTTTCCGTTCGACTACCAGTACCTCGCCTTCTACGGAGGCTCGCCCGAGCTGGTAGCCTTCTGGGCGGCCGCGAGCGTCGAGGCGGGTCGAATCCGGGGCGTGTTCGACGGCGGATGGAAGTACAGCCTCTCGCTCGGCCTCGAGCTGTTCCAGGACGATTCCCTGGTCGCCGAGAAGACCCGGCGCACCGACTTCGTCTTCAGCCGCCAGGTGGCCGACACGACCCGAGATGGCTTTCCACTGCAGACAATGCTGAGCGTGCCGCCCGGCGAGTACGACTACCGCCTCGTGGTGAAGGATCTCAACTGGCCGGACGATCGCTCGGTGAACGTGATCCGGGGGAGTGTCACGGTCCCCGCGTTCGCCATCGAACATCCCGCGGTGAGTTCCATAGCGGTCGCCGCAGATTCCGTAGGCACCTTTAGGCCTGCCCGCGATGTGGAACTTCAGTTGAACGCGGCCGCGATGGTCGAGAAGGCCGCACGCCCGTTCATCTACTTCGAGGTGTACGGCCTGACTCCCGGAGGCAGCTACCGCGGGGAGATCAAGCTGTCTTCCACCTGGGTATCACGGGGGCGCGGCGAGACCTTCACCGGCCCCTACGAGCCCTTCCAGATGCAGTACCGGGGCAGCGCCCCGGCCGATCCCACCGTCCCCGTCCGGGCCGTCATGCGCCTGGATACGAAGGATGCCGAGCCAGGCCCGTACGAAGTGCAGGTGCGGATCACGGACCTGGCTACCGGCGAGCGGAGCGAGATCCGGCGGGCGAGGCTGAAGATACGCGAACGGACGAATCGGTCCGCGCCGATCACCGAGATCGACGTGCGGAATGACCCAGGCTCGGAGGGAAGGTGAGGATGGGAAAGAGAGCGTCCGGCCCCCTTCGCTGGGCCCTGTTTGCAGCGCTCGCCGGAGGACTCGCTTTGCCCGGGCTGGTCCGCGACGCCAGCGCGCAGACGATGCCGGCCCAGGTCTACTTCGAGCTCACGGAGGAGGGGTACGAAAAGCTCGCCAAGCGAATCTCGAAGAAGCTGGAGCTCCGTGCGGATCCTGACGACGAAGACGTCCAATCGCTGCTCGATCGCTGGGAGCGAGAGGAAGGCGGGCCCGATAGTGGATGGGACTACGTCGCCGTGACCCGCCTGTGGCTCAGGGCCGGGAGGGCCGCGAGGGCCGAAATGGCCCTGTCCGAAGCGGAGGCATCGGGCGAGGTTCCGGCGTCGATTCTCCTGCTGGACCAGGCCCGGGTCGCGTTCCTGAGCGGTCAGAAGGACCTGGCTGCGGAGGCCTACTGGAAGGGTTGCGAGGAGGCAGGGGAGACGGCTCGCAAGGAGTACTGGCTCGACATCGAGGCCCTGGCGACACCGGAGGAGATGGAGGATTGGGATCGCTTCCGCCGCCTCCCCATCACTCAAACCGACATGTGCGCCCAATTGAGGCGATTCTGGAACGAGCGGGCCCTCGCCTCCGCTATGGAAGTGAGCGAGCGAATGTCCGTGCACTACGCTCGCACCCGCGTCGCGATGGACAACTTCCGGCGCCGGGGTGGGAAGAAGGGGGCTACGTTCTCCAATCGGCTGGGGCGGCCGACCAATTCCGCCTATGACGATCGGGGTCTGCTGTACGTACGAATGGGCGCGCCAGATCGCGTCACGACGTTCGCGGGTAATCCGTCCATCGGGCAGGCGGCCGTGAGCGCGGAGTGCTACCAGCCCAACGAGAGCTGGGCCTACGACTATCCCGGCGAGACCCGCGTGTACCATTTCTCGACCATGACCGGGACGGACGACTACTGGCTCCTCGAGAATCTCGGAATCGTCTACCGCTGCGGTGACCCGGCGGCCTCGCTGGCCGGTTCCGGAGGTGGGCAGGTTACGGGCGTGCTCTCCCCGCTGAATGAGAATCGTTTCGTGGCAGCGGGCCCCTGGGCGGCCCTGGTCCTTCAGGACCTGTACCGATCGAGGCAGGGAGTGGATCCACGCTATGCCCGGATCGCACAAGAGATGAATAACGATCTGGGCCAGAATCCATTCAACCCGAGCACGGGTATCTCGACGGGCTCCAAAGCCCTTTCATCGCAACAGAGCCTCGCCAGGGAGCGGGAGTGGACGCTGGCTGACGGCACCTTCGCCGTGGATTCCGTGCCGGACCGGCCGCCGGTGGCTTCCGACACGCGCCTCCTGGTGGAAGAGCTCCAGTTCGGCAGTCCCCGGGACGGCATGAACCGCGTCTGGTTGAACGCGGTCGTCGAGGCCGACCGCCTCACTCCCACCGAGACTCCGGACGGCCGGTTCCAGTACCGGGTGGAGGCGCGGTGGGTACTGGTGGACGCGCTCGGTGAGGTACAGGTCCTCAACTCGTCGTTCCAGGCCACGACGTCCCGCGTACTCGGAAGGGACGAGAGCCTCCCCGTGCGACTCGCCGTCGATCTGGCACCAGGTCAGTACCGGTACACGCTACTCGTCCGCGACAGCCGGAGTGTGCAGGGACGAGCGCTCCGGTCCGGGAACTTCAAGAAGGTGAACCTGACAGTACGCGAGCTCACGGCCGGAGCGCCCGCCCTTTCCGACGTGGCGGTGGCAGCCGATTCGGGAGGGACGTGGTCACCTGGAGGAGGCGTTCGAATTCGGCCGAGCCCGGCGCATCTTACCGGGGCGGACGGCGTGGCGTACGTCTACTTCGAGGTGTACAACCTGACACCCGGGGGGCAGTATACGACGAACATCAGGCTCGAGCCGGAAGACCAGGATGGCGCGAATACGTTCGAGCTCTCTTTCCCGGGAGACGGCTCGACAGACGTGAGCCGAATGGCACGGCGAATGCTCCGGCTCGACCTGCAGGACTCGGCGCCCGGCAACTACACCATGCAGGTCATCATCACCGACGAGGCGACGGGGGAGTCGACGCTGCCGTACTACACCCCGATCGTGGTCAACCGTCCGGTTCCCTGAGGCCAAAGTGGTCGCTGCGCACCGACTCGCGGCCCGGGCCCGCCGGCAGCGAGCGACGGCCTGGGCGGCCGTCTTGTGGCTCCTGTGCGGAGCCGTGGGTTCGGCGCCGGCCCAGACTATGCCGGGCGAACCCTACCACGCATTGATCCAGGGGGGGCACGAGGGTCTGGCCCGAGACCTGGCGCGTCTTCTCGACTTGCGCTCCGATCCGGACGAGGAAGACGTCGAAGACCTGCTCGACCGTTGGAGAAACGAAGCGGACGGTCCCGGCACCGGGTTCGACTGGCTGGCGGTGTCGCGACTGTGGCTCCGCGCGGGAGCCGCGGGCAGAGCGAGGTCCGCCCTCCGGCGGGCCGAGGGGCGGATCCCGGACGCCTACTTCCTCTTCGATCGGGCCCGGATCGCCTTCCTGAGGGGCGAACTGGAGGGGACGACCGACTATTGGGCCGCGTGCGAATTGGCCGACGGTACGGTATCCACGGAGATGTGGCTCGACCTCGAGGTGCTGGCCACCCCCGCCGAGGCCGAGGCCTGGGACGGGTTTCGAACGCTTCCGCCCGGTGACCGGGACGACTGCGCGTTCTTCCGCCGGATGTGGAACCGCCGCGCCGCCGCCTCCGGCGTCCCGGTCGACAACCGAATCCTGCAGCACTACGAGCGAACTCGGTTCGCCCTGGACCACTATCGGCGGCGCGGCCGTGTGAGGCCGTGGTTCTCCGTCCGACTCGGCCGGCCTTCCAACTCCGTATATGACGACCGGGGGCTCCTGCACGTTCGGATGGGTGAGCCCACCGAGATCGCAGTCCACGGCGGATCCGAGTGCATCGAACCCAACGTCTCGTGGGGGTACGATCGACCGGGTGGCTTCCGCGTATACCACCTGTCTCCCATCGGCGGAGCCGACGACTGGTATCTCCTCGAGAACCTCGCGGCGGTCTACCGGTGCGGCACCTGGGATCGGAACCCCATGGTGACGGTCTCGCCGCTGCTCCTGGACGTACCGGGACCGGCGTTCTACGACCTGTACATGTCGCGAATGGGCCTCGATCCGGAGTACGCGCGAATCGCGAATCACGCGCTCAACGACACAGGGGACGAGTTCGCCGGCTCCCGCCTGGCCGAGGAGCTGGCCCTTGAGCGGGAGTGGACGTGGGACGCGGGGGAGTACGCGGTGAAGGATATTCCGGAGCGGCCCGCCGTGGACCTCGGAATCGAATACGGCCTCGAGTGGCTTCAGTACCGGGCCCCGCGACCGGGTCTCACCCGGGTGTGGCTGAATGGCTGGGTGAGCGCATCGGGGCTCAAACCGGTGCAGGAAGAAGGCAGGGAGGTGTTCCGCCTGGATGCCGTCTGGACTCTGCTGGGAGCTGACGACCTGTCATACCGCCTCATCCCCGCTGCGTTCGAGCTGCCCATCGCCGAGCCACTGGGCGAGGAAGACGGGCTGTCGCTGCGCCTGGCGGCGGATCTGCCGCCAGGAACCTGGCGCTGGATGCTCGTGGTTCGGGACGCCACTCCGGCGGAAGATGCGTCCGTGGGCGAGAGGCGTCGCGGCGGCTACGCCAGCGGCGAAGTGGAGGTTCGTGACCTGGGCGCCGACCTCCCGCTCCTCTCCGATGTAGCCGTATCACCGGATTCGCTGGGTGCCTGGTCGCCGGCCCCGGGCATCCGCCTGAATCCCACCCCTGCGCATACGACGGGTGCGGAGGGCATCGCGTTCATCTACTACGAGGCGTACAACCTGACGCCCGGAGGCCGATACGAGACGCGGGTCGTGCTCGAGCCCGCCGGCGGTGGACAGGCCTTCGACCTGTCCTATCCCGGGACCGCCCGAAGGGGAGCCAGCATCGTGACGCGGGGGTACCTCAGGATCGACCTGTCCGCGACGGATCCGGGGCGCTATTCCGCGTCCGTCACGGTCCGGGACCTGACGAGCGGGCACGTAACGCTCCCGGTGCGCACGGAAATCATGGTGGATGTGTCCGCCGAAGCAGAGACGCCGGATCCAACGAGCCGCTAGAGCTCGAACTCTCCCTGCGGGCCGGGACCGTCGGCGGAGGACGCTTCAGCGTCGGCGGTCTCCGGCTCCGTTTCACCCGGCGAGTCTCCGCCTTCATCCGACCCCTCGGCTGCCGAAATCCGCAGCGGATGAAGGGCCACCACGGGTCCCGCGCGCCGCGCCAGGGCGTCGATCCTGACGGAGGCCCCGCGCCTCGGCTTCACGGGCAAGGTCTCTACCGAGAGCGGCACCACCTCCCCAGAGGCCAGTTCGCACATTCCCAGGTCGCCCGGGTGGACGGCGAGCATTCCCACCAGCATGCCCGAACGATCAGTGTCAGGAAGGAGCGCCATGCCCTTACCCGCTCGTCCCTGGCGCTTCATTTCCGTGAATGGCACCCGTTTTCCGAAGCCGTCCGAGCCCACCACGAGGAGCTCCGAGTCCCTGCGTGGGGCCAGGGCCGCCACCAGACGGTCGTCCGCTCCAACGCCGATTCCGCGTACGCCCTTCGCGGTCCGACCCATCGGCCGGATCTCGTCTTCCCCGAAACGGATGGCCAGACCGGCGCGTGTCGCAAGGAGGAGGTCTCCCGTCCCGACGCTCGGTCTGACCATCATCACTTCGTCGTCTCCAGAGAGGCCCATGGCCCGGATTCCGCCACTGCGAACGTTCGAGTACTCCGAGAGCGCGGTCCGCTTGACCTGTCCCTCCCGCGTAACGAACAGGAGGAACCGGTCCTCGGCGAAGTCGGAGACCGGCACGACCGACACGATTCGATCGCCCGTCTCCAGATCCACCAGGTCGGACAACAGCTTCCCTCTCGAGCTCCGGGTGCCCCTCGGAAAGTCCTTGACCGCTACCGAGTGGACGCTGCCGCGAGCCGTGAACAGCAGAACCTCCGTGGACCCGCGGGCGACGAACGTCTGTCGCACGAAGTCACCATCGCGTTCGGCCATGGCCTCGGCACCTGACATTCCTCCGCTTCCCCGGACCGCCTGGGCCTTGGCGTATCCCAGACGACTGATCATCACCAGCGAGGACTCGCCGCCCTCGCCGGCTGGCAGCGGGAACGGCTCGCTCTCGTCCAGGATCTCGGTGCGCCGGTCATCACCGTAGCGGAGCGCGAGCTCGGCGAGCTCGGAACGCAGCAAGTCACGCCTCGCCGCGTCCTCTTCCACCAGGTGAAGCAGCTCCTCGATCCTGCCGCGAAGGCCTTCGAGCTCGTCGACGAGCTTCTTGCGCTCCAGCTGCGTGAGGCGGGCCAGGCGCATGGCCAGGATGGCCTCTGCCTGGCGCTGCGAGAGGCCGAACTCCGCGCACAGCCTATCCGCCGCGGCGCGGGGCGAAGTGGAGGCGCGGATCAACTCGATAACGCGGTCGATGTCATCCAGCGCGGTCAGGAGCCCTTCGAGCACGTGCGCCCGTTCCTCCGAGCGATTCAGCTCGAATGCGGCACGCCGGCGAATCACGTCCAGCCGGTGATCCACGAAGCAGTGGAGAGCGCCCTTCAGGTCGAGCTGTTCGGGCCTCCCGTCCACCAGGGCGAGCATGATGACCCCGAAGGTGCTCTTGAGCTGCGTCTTCAGGAACAACGTCTTGATCAGCTTCTTGAGGTCCGAGTCTCGCTTGAGCTCGATGACCAGGCGCACGCCGTCCCGGTCGGACTCGTCCCTGAGGTCGGAGATCGCTTCGACACGCCCGTTGCGAACGATCTTGGTGATCTGCTCGATCACTCGTGTCTTGTTCACCTGGTACGGCAACTCGGTGACCACCAGCGATCGCTTGCCGTACATGCCCTCCTCGAGGTGCATCCGCGCCCGCATCTCGATCAGGCCCCGTCCGGTACGGTACGCGTCCCCGATTCCCTCCCAACCCCAGATGTATCCACCGGTCGGGAAGTCCGGGCCGTCGACTCGCTCGATCAGGTCCTCGACATCGCAGTCGGGATTCCGGACCAGGTAGTCGGTAGCCCCGGCCAGCTCGCGGAGGTTGTGAGGAGGGATCTTCGTCGCCATTCCCACGGCGATGCCGTCCGAGCCGTTCAGCAGCAGGTGCGGGAGCCGTGCGGGAAGGGACGTCGGCTCCTCGAGCCGGCCGTCGAAATTGGGCGTGAAGTCGACCGTCTGATGGTCGATGTCGGTGAGCAGCTCCATGGCGATCGAGGCGAGCTTCGCCTCGGTATAGCGATACGCCGCCGCGCTGTCCCCGTCGATCGAGCCGAAGTTGCCCTGGCCATCCACCAGCGGATAGCGGAGCGAAAACTCCTGCACCATCCGAACCAGGGTGTCGTAGACCGCGCTGTCCCCGTGCGGGTGGTACTTGCCCAGGACGTCTCCGACCACGGTCGCACACTTCTTGTGCTCTTTGTCGGGTAGCAGGCCCAGCTCGTACATGGCGTAGAGAATGCGCCGGTGGACGGGCTTGAGCCCGTCTCGCGCATCGGGGAGCGCCCGCTGGACGATCACGCTCATCGAGTAATCAATGAAGGAGTCGCGGAGCTCCTCCTCGATCAGCCGGGCTACGATTCTCTCGTTACGGGTCGTCGTTTTCACGGTGGGACGGCGCGTCCTTTCGGAACGTGAAGGGGATGATACGATTCACGTTTCGATTGTCGCGGGGAGTGTCGTGGGGCACAAGAGCCGCGTCGCCGCGGGTGCGGACGCGTGTCGGCTGCCGGAGTCAGCGAACCAGCAGGTCGGCCGTTTCCTTCTGCGACTCGGTCGGAGCGGTCGGCACCGCCAGCAGGGTGGCGGGAGCGCGGTCGTCATCAGGAAGATGCAGCACCAAGGTGCCGGCCTCGGGCTCGGACGCCGGGTCGAACGGACGCGCCCGGCCCGTCGGGTCGATCGCCATCGCCCTTCCTTCCGAAAACCGGGTGGCGAGCCACGCGCCATAGCCGAGCCACGCGCACAGGGGGGAGACGTCCCCGCTCTCGATCGCCGGCTGCAGCTCCTCGCGGTACCGGCGGCTCGCTTCCTCGAATGACGACGGAGATTCCTGCTTGAGACGGACCAGGAGCCTGCGATAGGCAGGCCGCATATCAGCGAGACCGGCGAGAGCCAGGGCCTCTTCCGTCAGGGTGCCGGCACGGTCTTCACTCACCGGCGGCCATGGAATTCATGAACTCGGTGTTGTCCGCCGTCCGCTTGAGGCGTTCGATGAGGAACTGGATGGCCTCGGCTGGCGGCATGTCCGCCAGGAAGTTCCTGAGCAGGTAGATCCGGTTCAGCTCGACTTCGTCGAGCAGCAGCTCTTCGCGGCGCGTGCTCGACCGGTTCACGTCGATGGCCGGATAGATCCTCTTGTCCGCGATCTGCCGATCCAGCAGGACCTCGCTGTTTCCCGTGCCCTTGAACTCCTCGAAGATGACTTCGTCCATCCTGCTGCCCGTTTCGACCAGCGCCGTCGCGATGATCGTGAGGCTGCCGCCTTCCTCGATGTTACGGGCCGCGCCGAAGAACCGCTTCGGCTTGTGGAGCGCGTTCGCGTCGACGCCACCGGACAGGATCTTGCCGGAGTGCGGAACGGTGGTGTTGTAGGCACGGGCGAGGCGGGTGATCGAATCCAGCAGGATCACGACATCCTTTTTGTACTCCACGAGCCGCTTGGCCTTGTCCAGGACCATCTCCGCGACCTGCGTGTGCCGATCCGCCGGCTCGTCGAAGGTGGAGGAGATGATCTCGGCCGCTACATGCTCCTCCATGTCCGTGACTTCCTCGGGGCGCTCATCGATGAGAAGCACGATCACGTGGACGTCCGGATTGTTCTCGAGAATGGCGTTGGCGACCTTCTGCAGGAGGATCGTCTTACCGGCCTTCGGCGGTGAGACGATCAGCATGCGCTGGCCCTTACCGACCGGGGCCATCAGATCGAGGACGCGCATCGAAATGTCGCCGTCCTCCTTTTCGAGACGGAGCCGCGCCTCGGGGTAGCGCGGCCGGAGATTGTCAAAGGCGATCCTGTGCTTGGCTGCCTCGGGATCTTCGCCGTTCACCTCCTCGACCTTCAGCAGCGCGAGGTACCTCTCCCCCTCCTTGGGCGGACGTACCCTTCCCAGCACGGTGTCTCCCGTGCGGAGGTCGAAGCGCTTGATCTGGGAGGGCGACACGTAGATGTCGTCCGGGCCGTACAGGTAGTTCCAGTCCTGGCTGCGCAGGAATCCGTATCCCTCGGGCAGGATCTCCAGGACTCCCTCGCCGCGCAGGACCACGTCGGAATCCAGCAGGTTCTGCTCTATGCGAAAAATCAGGTCCTGCTTTCGAAGACCGGAGAAGTTCGCGATGCTCAGCTCCTCGGCCATGGTGTGCAGCTCTGCTATGGACTTGGATTTCAATTCGGCGATGTCCACGGGGGTGCTCCGGTTGGTTGGTGTCCGTCGGCCATTCACACGGCTCTTACGGGAAAGCGACCTGTCAAACAGGGATCAAATCGGAAACGGGTCTTCTGTGGTCCGAATAAAGGGGGTTCAGAGAGAATCCGGTGGCTGACCCTCATATAACCGGATGGCCGCCCGGGGTCAAGATCGCGAGTGAGACGCACATCCCATACGTTCGGACGGCGCATTCGGTTCCCGCAAAGGCCGACTCGCGGGCCTCTGGACTGGACCTCAAGAAAAGGCAGCGTCATGGCAAGGCACAACCGGGACGCGCGCGGTGTCGATCAGCTCGGCACCCTGTGGCGCATCAGCTACCAGCCGGACTGGCTGAGCAGGGTGAAGATCTCCCGACAGCTTCCCGGGGACCGGCGGCGTTCCATGGTCACGCTGTT
>CAJIAC010000141.1_pt1 | contig 30125 bp, 27 predicted proteins | sample 9198961 | NCBI WGS metagenome assembly CAJIAC01 (sample SAMEA7708276, study PRJEB35096) | sediment metagenome | biome: marine neritic benthic zone biome [ENVO:01000025]; feature: sediment [ENVO:00002007]; material: shallow marine sediment [ENVO:03000034] sea grass bed [ENVO_01000059] ... | reverse complement strand
GTTGCCTCGCGTCCGGCCGGTGCGCGCCGTGTGCAGATAGATGGCGCTCCGCCCCTCGTCGTACACGAAGATGTTGGAGTTCACGAACGGTTGACCGTCGTGAACGGTCGCGAGCACGCCGACCGCCGAGTCGCGCAGGAACTCCCGAATCCAGGTCTCGTCCGCGGCCCGGTCCGGCCGCCTCAATCGGGTTCGCTGGTCCACGTCGTCTCCTCGGGTGGCACGGCCAGCTCCCAGCGGAGCGCTCCAAGCTCGGTCTCGAGCTCTCCGCGCACGGCGGCGTACGCCGGATCGTCCGCCACGCTCCGCATCTCGCCGGGGTCCGTCTCGAGATCGAACAGCTCCCATTCGTCCGTGGCGGGATATCGGATCAGCTTGTAGCGGTCGGTGGCGACGCCGTAGTGCTCGGCCACGGCATGCGGTCCTTCGGCCTCGTAGTAGTGGTAGTAGAAGCTGGTTCGCCAGTCCTCCGGTGGGTCTCCGGCCAGGAGCGGCCCGAGGCTCCGTCCCTGCATGTGAGACGGGACCTGCACGCCTGCGACGTCCAGGAACGTGGGGGCGAAATCCAGGTTCGAGACGATCGCGGCGGACGCCGCACCCGGAGCAGTGACGCTCGGCCAGCGCACGATGAGCGGCGTGCGGAACGACTCCTCGTACATCCAGCGCTTGTCGTACCACCCGTGCTCGCCGAGGTAGAAGCCCTGGTCGGACGAGTACACGACCACGGTGTTGTCGGCGAGACCGGATTCATCCAGCCAGTCGAGGACCCGTCCCAGATTGTCGTCGATCGATGCGATGGTCCGGAGGTAGTCCTTGATGTATCGCTGGTACTTCCACCGCGTGAGGTCGTCGCCCCCGAGACCGGCCGCGCGAAAGGCCTCGTTCCGCGGTCCGTAGGCCGCGTCCCACTCCGCCTTCTGCTCCTCGGTCATGCGCTCGAATGCTGTCGCCTGCCACTCGGGAAGGTCGGATCCCGGCTGCGCCTCCAGCTTCAGGTCGTAGACGTCGAACATGTGCCGGGCGATCGTCATCTCCTGGTTCGAGGCCGGCGAAGCACGCCCCGAGTAGTCGTCGAACAGCGTCTCCGGCTCCGGGATCGCCTCGCCGTCGTACTTCGTCAGGTGATCCGGGCCGGGCATCCAGCTCCGATGCGGCGCCTTGTGCTGGAGCATGAGCATGAAGGGCTGGTCGGCGTCGCGGCCCTCGGCCAGCCACTCGAGCGCCAGGTCGGTCACGACGTCCGTGACGTAACCTTCGCGCCTGCGCGTCGCGGTCGTGTCGGCATCCGGGTACAGGAAGTCCGGGTTGTAGTACGCTCCCTGTCCGGGCAGCACCTCCCAGTGGTCGAAACCGGCGGGCGAGCTCTTGAGATGCCATTTCCCGATCATGGCGGTCTGGTAGCCGGCCTCGCGGAGCAGCTTGGGGAACGTGACCTGCGTTCCGTCGAACACGTCCGAGTTGTCTCGCACTCCATTCAGATGGCTGTAAAGCCCGGTCTGAATCACCGCGCGAGACGGGGCGCAGATCGAGTTGGTGACCACGGCCCGGTCGAACCGCATTCCCCCGTCCGCGAGGCGGTCGATGTTCGGGGTCTCGTTGATGACCGAGCCGTAGGCGCCGATGGCCTGGAAGGCGTGGTCGTCGGCGAACACGAACACGATGTTGGGCCGATCCCATTCTCCCGCTGCCCCGGGCTCAGGAGCTGGCTCGGCACATGAGGCTGCGAGCCCTGCGAGGAGCAGCGTCCCCGTGATACTCCGGCCCATCCCGGCGGGCACGCTCAGCTCCCGGTCAGTCCGTCGAAGAATTCCTCCATCTTCTTCCTCGTCGCGGCGTCGGGCAGTCGTCCCATGGCCGCGCCCATGCTGTCGCGCGCGTAGGAGGGCTTCGCCGTGCCCGGGATGACGCACGTTACCGCCGGGTGCCCGAGGATGTACTTCAGGAAGAAGTGGCCCCAGCTCTCGCAGTCGAACTCGGCCGCCCAGTCAGGCAGGGGACGATCGCCGACGGCGCTGAACAGGCGTCCGCGTCCGTACGGCACATTCGCGAGCACGGCCATGCCCCGGTCGGCGGCCAGCGGCAGGATCTCTTCGGCCGAGCCGCGGGCGGCCAGCGAGTAGTTCACCTGGATGAAGTCCAGCGTCTCGCGCCGCATCACGGCGGCGAACTCCTCGTACTGCCTGGCCGACGAGGTGGTGATCCCAATGTAGCGGATGCGGCCGGCGTCCTTCATCTCGCGGAGGGTGCGGAGCTGCGTGTCGGTGTCCACCAGGTTGTGCACCTGGAGGAGCTCGAAGCTGTCCGTCCGCAGGCGCTCGAACGATCGGGCGATCTCGGCCAGGCCCTCGTCACGACCTTCTTTCCTCACCTTGGTGGCGAAGAACAGCTCGTCGCGGATTCCGAGCTCCTGCACGAGGTCGCCGACCACCGCTTCCGCGTTTCCGTACATGGGCGCCGTGTCGACGACCGTACCCCCGAGCTCGTGGAAGACCGCCAGCGTCTCGCGCAGCGGGTCCCTTTCGGCCGCAGAAGTGCCCACGTCGTAGCGGCGCGCCGTGCCGATGCCGACCACCGGGATCTCCTCCCCGGTCGATGGGATCGGACGCGTGCGCGGTCCGGATATCCGGCCGAACCCACGCCCGGGATCCAGCGCGATTGCCGCGCCCGCAGCGGCGCCCAGCTTCACCATCTGACGGCGTGTGAGTTTCATCCTTCGCTCCTCTGTTCTGCGGCGATCCTCTCCTGCCGGCGTCCCAGGTCGAACCCGGTCAGCGCCCACAGCAGGGCGACCGGAGCCGCTACCAGCGCGATCGCGCCGACGGTCAGGCCGAGGGCCGCCAGGCCTGCGTAGATCCAGCCGTTGACCAGGTCACCGCCCCGGTACACCGCGGCATCGATGAACGCCTTCGACTTGTACTTCTTCTCGCGGTCGACCACGGTGAACAACACTTCACGCGTCGGCTTGGCCACGGCATAGCGCAGCGACCGATACAGCACCTGCACCACCACCAGGACGGCGAGCGTCGGCATGAGACCGAGGGCCACGAAACCGACCGCCGCGATGATGGGGACGATCGCCAGGCTCCACCCCATCCCGACGCGCCGGATGAGGTGCGCCACGATGAATCCCTGGCCGGTGAGCGTGATCACGTTCACGGCCAGGTCCATCTTCGCGAACAGGGCCGTGCGGACGGCCCGATCGCTGATCGCCTCATAGATGAGATGCGCCTGCTGGAAGTAGAGCACCGTCGAGGCGAACGTCATCAGGAAGATGAAGATCGCGATGCGCTTCAGATACGGGGAGCTGAACACCACCTTGATCCCGCTCCACACGGTACCCGCGACCGGAGCATCCTCCCGCTGCAGGGTGCTGCCGGCCTGGTCCGAGCGGCGGTGCAGCTGCCGCGCCGCCTGCGCCGCCACCTCCAGCGGCACGCAGGCCACGAGCAGGAGGGTGAACGGCGGCAGGGCCGAGATCATGCTCGCGGTGACGGCCGAGCCAATGATCGCGCCCAGGGATCCGCCCACCGCGATGGGACCGAATAGCCGCTTGCCCTGCTCGCTCGTGAACAGGTCGGCCATGAAGCCCCAGAACACCGTGACCACGAACAGGGCGAACACGCTGGCCCACACGTAGAACACGCGGTCGATCCACGGCCGGGCTCCGAGCGGCAGCGAGACGAGTGCGACGTAGAACCCGACCAGGTTCAGGATGAAGAAGCGGTTAACCCACGGAACGAACTTGCCTCGCGGCCACCGCGCCACCACCCAGGAATAGGCCGGGACCGCCACGAGCATGACGAGGAACACGACCGTCCACAGGATCTGCAGGTTGCCCCGATCCGCGGAACTGATCTCGTCCCGCACCGGCCGCAGGATGTAGTAGGCGAGGAAGATGCAGAAGCCGTAGGCGAGGGCCCACGTGAGGGCGCTCACCTCTTCTTTGCGCACCCGGGTCAGTCGTTCGATGAGTTTAGGCATGGCGGGCAATTGACGCCGCTCTTCGCCTCGCTGTCAAACGAAAGCCCCCGCGCGGGGTGCGAGGAACGGGAGGTTGGTGCACATTGTGAGATTCCTCACACGGGGCCGCGGCGGCCCACCATCGTCCGAGGCGGCATGAGCGTCAGTCTGGTACCGGAGGCGGAACGCGATTCACGGGGTGCTCGCCGCGCCCTCGTCGTAGTGGTCGCGATTCACCTGATCCTCCTGCTCCTGATGCTCCGTGACTATTTCGCGGACAACGACCTCGGATACCACATCTCCCTGGCCCGGCAGTACGCCGAGAACGGCGCTTACTGGTGGGACTATCTGAACTGGGCTCCGACGGGCCGCCCCAATCTGCAGGGACCGGCGCTGCACTACGCCGTTGGATTCCTGGGCCGGCTCCTGGGCGGAGACGGCTGGGCCTACGTGAACGCGTTCTCCGTCCTGGCCGTGACCCAGTGGGCGGCCGCCGTCTTCACCGCCGTCTACTTCGCCCGCAAGTTCGGCGGCGACCGCGCCGCCCTGTTCGCCGCCGCCCTCCTGACCGGTAACGTGTTCTCCGCGGCCTCGTTCTTCGTGGGCGTCCCGTCCGGCTGGATCTTCATCCTGTCGGCGTGGGCGATCTACTACTTCCTGGAGGAGCGATACGTCCGGGCCGTTCTCTTCTGCACCCTGACCACGTACGTGCACCTGGGCGGCGCTCCCGTGATCGCGCTCGGGATCCTGCTGGCCGGGCTGGCCACGCGCCGGTGGAAGGGCCTCCTGCTCACCGGCGGGGCGACGGCTCTCCTCACGTCGCCCTACATCCTGCACTTCTTGCGGCACCTGTCCTGGTACAACGGCCAGCGGGGGCACGTGGCGGGCTCGATCGCCATGTTCACCTACGTCCTCGCGGCGCCGGGCGTCGTGTGGCTGGGGTGGATGCTGTGGCGCCGAGAGAAGGGGCTCTTCCTCCTGCTGTGGGCCGTGGCGCCGCTGGCCTGGCTGTTCCAGGACGGCCTGCGCTTCTTCCTCCAGTCCACCGTGGCGGCGTCCGCGATCGCCGGAGTATTCTTCGCCTGGTTCATCGCGCGGTTCACGGGCGAAGAGGCGCAGCACTGGCTGACCGGGGCTCTGGTTCTCGTAGCGACGCTGTACCCGTTCGCGATTCCGACCCTGCCCGTGGAGACGGCATGGGCGGCGGGGAAGGGGTTCCCCCGCGAGCTGGACTGGGAGGAGGCGGAGGCGCTGGCGAAGGTCGTGGAGGTTGACGGGCTGCAGGACTGGATCTTCGATCCGTACTACGACTCGCTCAACGGGGCCATATCGGTGTTCGTCCCGGTGCGTCAGCGATACGGCCACTGGGGAGAGGTGAGACCCGTCGTAGACCCGGCGGACACGATCTCGACGGGGGACTTCGTCTTCATGGTCCCCGTGCCACCCGGCGACAGCCTGCTGGCGGTGTTCGCCGACAACGGCCTGGTCACGAATCACGGCGGTGGACGCGAGACGTCGCTGGTCACCCTGCCGGCGCCGGCCGGGATCGCGGCCGTGAATCCGGTGCTGGTGGACGTGGTCCAGCAAGAGATCGCCTGGCTCGTCGAGAATGCCGTCCCGAACCTGTTCCCGCCGGCCTCGAGTCTGTTCAACGTGGCCGAGATCCGGGCGCACCGGGAGACGATGGCCCGGCAGAAGGCGCATGTGGGCCGGATTCAGCTGGCCGTGCTGCTCTATGCCTTCGCCGTGGAAACCGACGAGCCGGAGCTGGCCGCCGGCGTGCGGCGATCGGCGCGCGGCTGGGGCAGCGTCGCCAACTTCATCGGCGACGAGACGGCACTGGACTACGTGGACGCCGAGCGATTCGAGCGCTTCCGACGGAACCTGCGGACGTTCGCGCGCGAGGCGGAGGTCCTGAGGACGCAGGCCTACCCGTCCGCCGAGTTGGACGAGGCCACCGACCGGCTGTTCGGGGAGTTCTTCTGACGATTTCCGGCTAACGAGGTTCAACCACGAGAGGTAACGGCATGAGCGTCCCGACACTTCGTCTGTCGGCGTCTTTCACCCTGCTGGCCAGCCTCATCGTCGCATGCGCTCCCACGGGCGGCAGTGATCGTGCGACGAGCCCGCTCACCTTTTCCATTCAGTACGACGCTTCCGCCCGCGAGGGCCCGCTCGACGGCCGTGTGATTCTCCTCATCGCTGCTGCCGAGGAAGAGACCGAGCCGCGGTTCCAGCTCCGCTCGCAGCCGGCGCGAAGCGCGCAGGGGTTCGGCGTGGACGTGGAGAACTGGCAGCCGGGCGAGTCCGCAGTGATCGACGGCTCGACCTTTGGTCACCCCGTCGAGGCCCTGGCCGACCTCCCGGCCGGCGAGTACACGGTGCAGGCGGTCCTCAACGTGTACGAGACCTGGAACCTGGCCACCGGCCACACGGTCAACCTCCCTCCGGACCGGGGAGAAGGGCAGCAGTGGAACCGGAAGCCGGGCAACCTCTACTCGACCCCGAAGACGGTGCGCGTCGATCCGGCGCGCGCCGGGACCATCGAGATCGAGCTCGACCAGGTGATGCCGGAGATCGAGGCGCCCGAGGACACGAAGTACATCCGGCACATCCGCATGCGCAGCGACCTGCTGTCCGAGTTCTGGGGGCGGGACATGTACCTCGGAGCGCACGTGCTCGTGCCCGAGGGATTCGACGATCACCTCGAGGCGCGCTACCCGCTGATGGTGTTCCACGGGCACTTCCCGTACGACTTCGGGGGCTTCCGCACCGAGCCGCCGGATCCGGATCTCGAGTGCGAGTACTCGGAGCGCTTCAGCCTCGAGTGCTACAACCGGATCCAGCAGCAGGAGGCGTACGACCTGTACCGCCAGTGGATCTCGCCGGACTTCCCCCGCTTCCTGGTGATCGAGATTCAGCATCCCACGCCCTACTACGACGACTCGTACGCGGTGAACTCCGCCAGCCAGGGTCCGTGGGGCGACGCGCTGACGTACGAGCTGATCCCCTACATCGAGCAGGAATTCCGCGGGATCGGCGAGGGCTGGGCCCGGTTCACCTACGGGGGTTCGACCGGAGGCTGGGAGGCGCTCGCCGTGCAGGTGCTCTATCCCACGGAGTACAACGGCGCGTTCGCGGCCTGCCCCGACCCGATCGACTTCAGGGCCTACGAGCTGGTGAACATCTACGAGGACGAGAACGCCTACTTCGACATCGGGCCCTTCGGCCGCATCGAGCGGCCGGCGCACCGGGACTGGCTGGGACAGGTCAGCTACACAGTTCGAAACGAGAATCACGCCGAGCTGGTGCGCGGGACCCGGGGGCGTTCCGGCGGTCAGTGGGACATCTGGGAGGCGACCTACTCGCCGATGGATGAGGACGGTTATCCGAAGCGCCTGTGGGACAAACGAACGGGCGAGGTCGACCATTCCGTCGCCGAGTACTGGCGGGAGAACTACGACCTCCGGCACATCCTCGAGCGGGACTGGGCGGAGATCGGTCCGGACCTGGCCGGCAAGATCCATATCTACGCCGGGGACATGGACAACTACTACCTGAACAACGCGGCGTACCTGATGGAGGAGTTCCTCGAGAGCACAACCGATCCGTACTACGACGGCGTGGTGGACTACGGCGACCGATTCGAGCACTGTTGGAATGGCGACCACGAGAATTCGAACGCCATCTCGCGCCTGCGCTACAATACGATGTACCTGCCGCGCATCCTCGAGAGGATCGAGGAGGCGGCGCCCCCCGGAGCAGATCTCACGAGCTGGAGGTACTGATGCGAAAGACCGTGACGGTCGGGCTCGGGGTGCTGGCGTCGTGCGTAGCCTGGGCCGGCCCGATCTCGGCGTCGCCCGCTGAGTCGAGCGATACGGTGCGGGTGCTGGTCATCTATCATTCCGACACCGGCCATACCCGGGCCCTGGCGGAGGCCGTCGCCGAGGGGGCCCGTAGCGTGCCCGGAGCGCAGGTGGTCCTGAAGACCGTCCAGGAGGCCGGCAACGCGGACCTCGAGGCCTGCGACGCGCTGCTCATCGGCACGCCGACCTTCTGGGGCTCAATCGCCACGCCCGTCAAGCAGTTCATCGACGGTCAGCGGCCCTTCATGGGCGACAAGGTGGGCGGCGCGTTCGCCACCGGAGGCAGCGACGGTGGCGGCAAGGAGCTCGCCGTCCTGGCGGTCCTCACCGCCATGCTCAACAACGGGATGATCGTGGCCGGCCCGCACTACGAGGAGGACGGGTTCCGGTTCGGAGGCTTCGGAGCCACGGCCACGACCGGCAAGGACAGCCCCGGAGTGGACGAGACGGAGCTGGCCCGCGGCCGGGCCCTCGGTGAACGTGTAGCCCTGGTGGCGCAGAGATACCGGTGACCCTCGACTCGACCCCCGGACCGCGCCGGCTTCAGTACGCCGACCTCACTCCGACGGGCCTGCCGCCGGATCTCCTGCAGCGGGCCTCGAAGCGGTTGGGCTGGGCCGCTCTCATCTACGCCGGTACCTACTTCATGGCGTACTTCGGCGCAGCCGTCACCGATCCGGTGCACCGGAGCCAGCTCCTGGAACACCCCGCGACTCTGGTCGCGGCGGCCTCGGTCGCCATGGGTCTCGGGATCTACCTGTTGTCCCGGTACGGCAGGATCCCGCCGGAGCGTCTGCTCGACATCGGGCTCGTGTTCGAGGTGGTGGGCGCCGTCGGGATCGCGGCGGCCAACGTGTGGGGCAGTTGGCCCGAGCCGGGGCAGTTCGCCACCTGGTACGAGGATCTTCGGACCCGGGCCGGCTGGGTGGGAATCCCCTGGGAGTGCGTCTGGATCCTCCTCTTTCCTCTGATCGTGCCGACGACCCCCGGAAAGACGGTGCTGGCCTCGATCGGCGCGGCGTCGGCCGGTGTCTTCGTCCTCGCGATGTCCAAGGCGTTCGGCGCCACGGCCTTCGACGTGCCGGTTGCCGATCTCTTCTGGTACTACTTCTTCAGCACGTACCTGTGCGCCGCCATCGCCATCGTCATCTCACGGGGCGTGTATCGGTACGGGAGACGACTGGCGAAGGCCCAGGAGGTGGGGAGCTACCGGCTCACCGAGCTGCTGGGACGCGGCGGGATGGGAGACGTCTGGGTCGCCGAACACCAGATGCTGGCCCGTCCGGCGGCGATCAAGCTCATCCGGCCGGAGGCTCTCGGGGCGCAGGAAGCGGGAGCCCGCGTGGTGGAGGAGCGCTTCAAGCGCGAGGCCCAGGCGACCGCGTCGCTAGCCTCCACCCATACCGTGAATTTGTACGACTTCGGAATCACGGAAGAGGGCGCGTTCTACTACGTGATGGAGATGCTGGACGGGCTCGACCTCGCCACCCTCGTCGAGCGCTATGGCCCCCTGCCGGCCCCGCGAGTCGTCCACCTGCTGCGCGGCGTATGCCACTCGCTCGGCGAAGCGCACGACCGCGGCATGATCCACCGGGACGTGAAGCCGGCCAACATCTTCACGTGCCGGCTGGGCCCGGACTTCGACTTCGTGAAGGTGCTGGACTTCGGGCTCGTGAAGTCCGCGGGCGAGAGCGCGGGTGGCGCGACCGCCCTCACCCAGGAGGGCTCGGTGGCCGGCACCCCCGCCTTCATGTCGCCCGAGATGGCGCTGGGCGGCAAGGACCTGGACGGGCGGGCCGACCTCTACGCCCTGGGCTGCGTCGCGTACTGGCTTCTGACCGGACAGCCGGTGTTCGCCGCGGACACGCCCGTCGCGATCCTGCTGAAGCACGTACAGGAGGGGCCGCTGCCTCCCTCCCGTCGCACCGAGCTGGACATCCCGGAAGATCTCGACGAGGTGATCCTGTCCTGCCTCGCCAAGGATCCCAATGAGCGGCCGCAGACCGCAGGGGAGCTGGACGCGCGACTGAAAGCGTGCTCGGTCGGCGAGTGGACGACGGACATGGCGGAAGAGTGGTGGAGACTGCACGGCGGCGCTTTCAGTCACTCCGGCGGCGCGATCCCCGTCTCGTAGTTCGTCAGGTTCAGGGCCACCGCTCCCACCGCCGCCGATGTCTGCACCTTCACGATGATCCGCCTCTCGTCGTCCGTGATCCACACGCGCGGCTTCTTCTTCGCCTGGAACACTCTGATCTCCGGGATGATCGGCTCCACCACGATCGTCTGGAAACGTCCCGCCGGAACGCGGACTTCCTCGCGTTTCAGGACACGGATCACGATGGGGTTCGATCGTGGCTTGAAGTACCGCTCCATGCGATACTCGTCGCCGACTTCGAGCGGTAACGTTCTCGCCAGGTACAGGACGGCGATCTCGTCGATCGCGTCGGCAGGCATGGCTCCGCTCGTTTCCGCGGTCGAAGGCTCGAACGACTTCAGGTCCTCGGACCAGCGCTCCGCCGTGTAGGTTCCGTTTTCCTGGTCCAGCACGTAGCGGTCCCGGTATCTCTTCGGGCCCTCCCGGATGTTCCGCTCGAACCGATGAGACCGCATCGACCCCGGCTCCGCCCAGCTCGAGACGTCCACCTCGACCCGGAAGAACGGAGGCCCACCTTCGACGTCGAGGCTGGTTTTGACGACGTCGACGTTGCCGATCGTTTCCAGCCCCTCAACCGAGAGACGGGCCTCGCCAATCCGGAAACGACCGATCGCGACACTGTAGGTGGCCGTTTCACCCGGAGCGAACCTCAGGGCCGCAGGTTCTGCCGCCACTGCGATCTCTGCGTCCGGAGCCGAGCCCTGGCCGAAGGCCGAGGACGGCATGGACGCAGCCAGAAGCGTGGCGAGCGCGACGGGTGCACGGAGGCACCGTCCCTTCGTGAACCGAATCATCGAGTTTCCTGAAGAAGGACGGCGTGCGTGCCAGCATCGCGAACCCCAGTATACCTAATTGCAGAAGCCCCCGAGTGCGCGAGGCGCGCGAACAAACCTTTTTCCGACTCGCGACACTCAATATCGAGATGAGAGCGCAAGCGGTGGCACCCACGAGCGACCAGGCACTGGCGGGTCGAATCGTCGGCTCGGGCGACGAGTCGGCGTTCCGCGAGCTGTACCGCCGGCACACCCCCCGTCTGTACCAGTTCGTGCTGCGCGTGATGGGCGGCGACGAGTTGGAAGCGGAGGACGTCGTGCAGGAGGCATGGATCCGCGCCACCCGAAACCTGTCCGCCTTCCGGTGGGAGTCGAGATTCGGAACATGGCTCACCGGCATCGGACTCAACCTGTGTCGGAACCGCCTGCGCACGAGCGGCCGGTGGACCGACCTGGCTGAGGATGCTGTCGGACCGGCCCTGCCAGGCTCCGGGGAAGCGCGCATCGATCTCGAGCGGGCCATCGCGCTGCTGGCTCCGGGTCACCGAACCGTTCTGATCCTGCACGACATCGAGGGATTCAAACACGCCGAGATCGCCGAGACGCTCGGCGTGAGCGAAGGGACATCCAAGAGCCAGCTGTTTTCGGCCCGGCGCGCGATGCGCCGCCTGTTGAATCCGCCTGGTTCCGCGTCGGGAGAAGTGAGATGACTGAGAGACGAAACGAAGACCTGACCCCGGCCGAGCGCGAGGCTTTCGCCGCGCTGTCGCGCGAGGCGAACCCGGGCGAGCTCCTGGAGGAGCGGACGGTGAGGGCCCTTCGCGAGGAAGGTCTGCTGGTCGGGAACGCCTCGCCGGCGGGTCGGGCGCAGTCGGAGGACGCTGCGCTTCCACGCCCGTGGTGGCAGCTGGTCGCCGCGATCGCCGCTTCGATCGCCCTGTTCGCGGGGGGCGTGTCGGTGGGACAGGTGCTGGGAGCGCGGCAGACCGCCGACGCCTTCCAGACGGTGTTCGAGGAAGGCGACGTTCTGCTGGCTTCACAGGTGCAGAGGGCAGGTTCGGACTACGTGGCGGCTCTGGCCGCTCTCTCGGAGGCCAACGGTGCCGTGGCGGACAGTGGCCAGGCTCTGGAGGTCGCCCTGACCGCGCTGTGGGCGGCTGCCACCGAGATCGTGCGGCTGGCACCGGACGACGTTCTCACAGCGCGCATACTGCAGGGTTTCGAGGCACAGGCACAGGCGCAGGAATCATCGGACTTCGGGGCGGAATCACAGCTCCTGGTCGAGTTTTGAGACGAGGGGAGGACGGGATGAACGGGAAAGGGAACGGCAGCATGATTCTGGGTCTGGTACTGGTGCTGGTACTCACATCGGCCGCGCGTCTCGACGGCCAGGTCGGCGTCTCGAGCGCCGTGTGCCCCGATGGTCTCCCGCCACGCGGTGCTTTCGGGATCTCCAGCTTCGAATGCACGAATTGCCAGATGTCCATGTCCGACGGTGAAAGGGTCTGGAATTTCAGCTCGGAGCCGATCGTTCGGACCGTGAGGCCAGGCTCACCGGTGGACGGCAAGCTCCGGGAAGGGGACGCCATCGTCGCGGTGGACGGGCACCTGATCACTACGGGCGAGGGGGGACGCAGGTTCGGCAACCTGGCTCCGGGTGAGGCCGTGTCAGTGGTGGTGCGCAGCGGAAACCGCGAGCGGACCCTCGTGGTGGTACCCGAGCCCGAGTGCTCCCGCCGCGGGACGCATGCGGAGGCTCCCGCTCTGGCCGCCGTGCCGCCGACACCTGAGACCCCCGGCACCGGCGTGGCCGTCGGTGTCCCGCGGGCCGCCGTGGCCCCGCAGGCCCCACCCACCCCTGCGACGGGCGTAGCCGTGGCCGTGGGGCCGGTGCCGAGGCCCACGTACACGCTGCTGCCGCGCGGCTGGTTCGGAATCGGGATTCAGTGCACCAACTGCCGCTGGAGCATCGACGAAGAGACGGGCGAGTCCGAGTGGGAGTTCAGCTTTCCGCCCGAGATCAGCTCCGTGGAGGAGGGAAGCCCGGCGGCTGCCGCCGGCCTGCGGCGCGGCGACGTGCTCCTGGAAATCGACGGCCACACGCTGGTGGACAGAGAGGGCGGGAGCCGTTTCGGGTCCGTGACGCCCGGGGAGACCGTGCGCTGGACGTACCGCCGCGGGGGAGAGACCCGGACGACCACCGCCACCGCCGGAGAACGCCCCGACATGCCTCCGCCGCCCCCGGTGGCGGGCACGATCGCGAGGGCAACCAGCGGGGAGCTGGCTCGGGTGTACGCTCGCGGAGGCACGAGCAAGCTCCGGTATTCAGGTCTTGTCGGCGAGACGAGCGTGGAAGTCAGGGGGACCGGCTCGGTCGTGGTCAACATCATCGAGCCCGGGCGCGAGATCGAGATCGTCACCTCGGACTCGCGCACCCGGATCCGGCTGGACGAGCAGAAGTAGGGAGTGTGACACCCTGTCACCCGCGGGCCGTCTGGCGTCGACAACATGACGCTCCCGAGGGCCCGCGGGAGGGCCCATCCTGGCCGGCCGCGCGCTCTCTTCGGACCTTCCCATCGCCGCAAATCCACGTATTGCAGCGCTTGCCACGTTTCCTACTCCGGACGTCGCCTGGACGCGGGACAGCCGCACGAGTCTTGCCTCCCAAGCCTCCGTCGACGTGCCCCGCAGTTGAGCGGGCGGGGCCTGGACCTGCAGACGGAGCTTCTCATGCGATACCCAGCGCGCCGGCTCGCCGGCCTCCTGTTCGCCCTGTTTCTCGTTCCTTCGGCCCTCGCAGGCCAGGCGCGCCCCGAGGCGCAGGAGCGTGAGGCGTTCTTCGACGACATCCAGGCGCCCAACTGGCTGGGAACCGACATCGACCACACGCCGATCAAGCGGCAGAGAGGGGGAAGCTGCTGGAGCTTCTCCACCGTCGCGTTCTTCGAATCCGAGGTGCTGCGGACCAACGACGAGGTCGCGAACGAGCTGGAAGAGGCGAGGGAAGAGCTGGATCTCTCCGAGTACTACGTCGTGTACTGGGCTTACGTCGAGAAGGCCCGGGAATACGCGCGGCGCAAGGGCGAGAACGCTCGCTTCACCGATGGCGGTCTGAGTCACGACGTCACCTGGCTGGTCGCGGAGTACGGGATCGTCCCCGAAGCCGACTTCGCGGTGGTCGAGGACTACGGCGCCATGCGGACCGAGCTGAACGAGGTCCTGGAGGCGCACGAGGAAAGCGGTGACTGGACCGAGGAAGCCGTCGTGGCCGAGATCCGGGAAGTCCTGGACCGGCACCTCGCGCCTCCTCCGGAGACGATCACCGTGGCGGGACGGACGATGACGCCCGTCGAGTACGCGACGGACTACCTGGGCCTCGATCCCGAGGCCTACTGGGAGATTACCTCCTACATGGACATGCCGTTCTTCGGGCGCGGCGAGCTGGACGTTCCGGACAACTGGTGGGACTACGACGGGTACTACAACCTGCCCCTCGACGACTACATGCAGACCATCAACCGGGCGCTCGACGCTGGCTATCCCGTGGTGATCGACACGGACTGGGGCGACAAGGGTGCGTCCTGGAACGGCGCGGGTCTCGCGGTGGTGCATCCCGACCTGCTCACGGACGGCGTGATCAGCCAGGAATCCCGGCAGGTGGACTTCGAGGAAGGGCGCACGACGGACGATCACCTGGTGCTGGCGGTGGACCACCGGGTCGTGGATGGGCAGGACTGGTACCTGATCAAGAACTCGCACGGAACGAGCTCGGGACGCCGCGGCTACGTGTGGATCCGCGGCGACTGGATGGCGATGCGGGTGCTCGCCTACATGGTCCACCCGGACGCGATCGACGACGGCCTCGTGGAGCGATTCGGCGACGACCTCTAGGCGCGGGTGGCACGGGGAGGACCGCGGCTGCAGATTCAGTGTAGGCAATAATGGAGGCCGAGCCTCCAGGGAGGTTGCCATGTTCCAGCTGATCGGGGTCTCTCTGATCGTCGCCGTGTGGGCCGTTCCCATCCTCTTCGTCCTCACCCTGGGCTTTCTGTTCAGCTTCGCCGTCTTCCGGCCGCTGTTCCTGGCGTGGGCGCACGCCTGGGACACGACCGCAGCGTGGATGAACCACCAGGTGCAGGGCATGGCGGAACGGGTGCTGTCACGCACCTACGTGTACGCGGTCCGGCACGCCCGCAACGACTGAGCAGCGCACAACCCCTCTGTGCGCTGGGTACTTAGGTACAATTGTCGCCTATCCGGATATCCGTATCTTATCCTTGTGAAAAAATTCACGAATGACGCGACGCCGTCCGGCTCCACGGAGCCCGACGGCTTCTCAAACGCCTGAAATATCCGGTTTTCCGGTTACCTGGAATCCAGTGAGGCGACATGCCGACGGACACACAGGACATCAATCGCGCCGCCCGGATCTTCAAGTCCCTGGCTCACCCGGGGCGTCTCCAGATCGCGTGCATGCTCGGGTCGGGTCTTTATCCCACCCAGCGTGACCTGATCGAGAAGCTCGGATGGCCGCAGTCCACGGTGGCTCGCCATGTCGGGGGCCTGCGAGCGGCCGGGCTGGTGACCGCACAGCGGCAGGGGACCGAGGTCCACCTGGAGCTGGTGGAGCCGGTCGCCCACCACCTGATGGACGCGGTGTGTGAATGGGTGCATCCGGAGACCGGTGAGCACTTCAACCACAAAATTGGCCTGGTCTCGGGAGCGGCGAGCCATGAAGCGTAGGCAATTCATCCGCATCGGCTCGTACGGCGCCGCGGGCGCTGCCGTAGCCGGCGGATTGACGACCGACTGGTACGGTCGATACGGGAATCCGATCAAGAATCCGGACACGGACGGCGATCGCGTCGTGCCCTCGTTCTGCGAGCTGTGCTTCTGGAAGTGCGGGATCCTGGCGCACGTGAAGGACGGCCGGGTCACGAAAATCCAGGGGAACCCCAAGGATCCGCTCTCGAACGGGCACCTGTGCCCGCGCGGGACCGGCGGGACCGGCCTCCTGTATGACCCCGACCGCCTCAAGAAGCCGATGATCCGCCGCGACGAGCGGGGATCGCAGGTGTTCGAGGAAGTGTCGTGGGACGCCGCCCTGAACGAGGTGGGCGAGAACTTCGAGCGCATCAAGGCCCGCTACGGCGCCGGAGCCCTCGCTCTGTTCTCGCACGGGTACGGCGGGAGCTGGATGAAGCACCTGTTCAAGGCGTACGGTTCGCCGAACATCGCCGCCCCCTCGTATGCCCAGTGCCGCGGTCCGCGCGAGGTCGGTTTCGATCTCACGTTCGGGTCCGGGGTCGGCTCTCCGGAGAACACGGACATCCGGAACGCACGGTGCCTGGTCCTGATCGGCAGCCACCTGGGCGAGAACATGCACAACACCCAGGTACAGGACTTCGCGGACGCGATCCGAAACGGTGCCGACATCATCACGGTGGACCCGCGCCACTCGGTCGCCGCCTCCAAGTCGCGCTGGTGGCTTCCGATCAAGCCGGGAACGGACACGGCCCTGCTGCTGGCGTGGATGAACGTCATCATCGGCGAGGGCCTGTACGACCGCGATTACATCGAGACGTACGCCTACGGATTCGAGCAGCTCTCGGAGCATGTGAAGGCGTTCACGCCGGAGTGGGCGTATCCGCGCACCGGAATCGAGCCGGAGGTGATCCGGCGCACGGCCCGCGCGATGGGCGCCGCGCGTCCGGCGGCCCTGGTCCACCCGGGCCGGCACGTCACCTGGTACGGAGACGACACGCAGCGGTCGCGGGCCATCGCGATCCTGAACGCGCTGCTCGGCTCGTGGGGTCGTAAGGGCGGGTTCTTCGTCCCGTCCCACCTTCCGATTCCGCCCTACGAGTACCCGGGCTACCTGCCGCACGACGAGCAGGCCGCCGACCGTCCGGCGCCGAGCGACTTCCCGCTCGCCGACCAGGTGCTCGCGCAGGGCGTGTGCGACGCGACGATCCCGGGCGTGGTCGGGGACTCCAGGATCAAGGCGTGGATGGTGTACGGCTCGAACCTGCCCACCACGCTTCCGGACCCGGAGAACACGTACAAGGCGATCCAGGAGCTGGAATTCCTGGTCACCGTGGACGTACTGCCGGCCGAGATCGTCGGGTGGTCCGACGTGGTGCTCCCCGAGGCCACGTACCTGGAACGGTGCGACGAGCTGTACTCGCCCTGGTGGCGCGAGCCGTACGTAGCCGTGCGCCAGGAAGTCGTGCCGCCGATGTACGACAGCAAGCCGGGCTGGTGGATCGCCCGCGAGCTCGGCCAGCGGATCGGGTTGCCGGAGTTCTTCCCGTGGAAGGACTCGGAGGAGTACGCGAAGACCCGCCTCGAGGCCGCCGGGCTGGACTGCGACGTGATGCGGAGAGACGGGGTGATTCGAGCGAAGCCGGGTCCGCTCTATTTCGAGGAGGGCGCGGTACCCGAATTCTGGACCGATTCGGGGAAGATCGAGCTGTACTCGCAGCGGCTGGCGTCGCTCGGCTTCGATCCGATGCCGACCTACGACCACGCCGCCCTAGAGGAGCCGCCGGAGGGCTACTACCGACTGCTGTTCGGCCGCGCACCGGTGCACACGTTCGGGCGCACCACGAACAACCGCCTGCTGTCCGAGGTCTACCGCGAGAACGAGGTGTGGGTGAACCGGGACGTGGCTCGCCGCTGGGGTCTCGAGGACGGCGAGCGCGTCTACCTGCAGAACCAGGACGGGAAGCGCTCCAGCTTCTCGGCCCCGGTCAAGGTGACCGGCCGCATCCGGCCCGACGCGATCTACGTGGTGCACGGGTACGGTCGGCGGGCGCCCAAGCTCCGGTTCGTTCACGGGAAGGGGATCGACGACAACGAGCTGATCACGCGCTACAAGGTCGATCCGATCATGGGCGGCACGGGGATGAACGTGAACTTCGTCACCTTCCTGCGCGCGGCTGATGTGGCCGAGGTGGTGGCATGAACGCCCCGAGCTACGGAATGGCCGTCGATACGCGCACCTGCGTGGCCTGCGCGGCCTGCGTCATCTCGTGCAAGACCGAGAACGACGTGGCCGAGAGCTTCTCGCGGGACTGGATCTTCACCGCGACCTCGGGCTCGTTCCCGAAACTCGAGATGGAGATTCGCTCGGAGCGCTGCAACCACTGCGAGGATGCGCCCTGCGTGTCCGTCTGCCCGACCGGCGCCTCCCACTACGGGCCTGGAGGCACCGTGCAGGTCACGGACTCCAAGTGCACCGGGTGCAAGGCCTGCATTGCGGCCTGCCCTTACGACGCCCGCTTCATCGATCCGCGCACCGGGGCGATCGACAAGTGCACGTTCTGCGCGCACCGCATGGAGGGCGAGAGCTACACGACCGCGTGCCAGGACGTTTGTCCCACGAAGAGCATCTACTTCGGAGACCTGAACGATCCGGACAGCGAGATCTCCAGGTTGGTGAGGACACGCCAGGCGTACGCCCTCCTGCCCGACGCCGGGACGCGACCGAAACACTTCTTCCTGAAGTGAACGAGCCATGCAAGAGACGACCACGACGCGCACCAACGCGCTCATAGATCCGGGCCTGCACATCTGGCACTACGAGGTGCCGCTATACCTGTTCCTCGGCGGCCTGGTGGGCGGACTGATGGTGATCGCGGGGCTGTGGCTTCTGCGCGCCCCCGACCGACCGCGCTCGCGCGCCCTCCAGCTTCTGCCGTGGGCCGCGCCGGTGCTGATCAGCGCGGGCATGCTGTTCCTGTGGCTGGACCTCGAGAACCAGTTCAACGCGCTGCGGTTCTACTTCGTGTTCGAGCCCACCTCGCCCATGTCCTGGGGCTCGTGGATCCTGCTCGGCGTGTACCCGGCCTCGATCCTCCTGGCGTGGGCCTCGACGCCGGCCGATCTGCGTGACCGGTGGCTGGCGCGCCTGGAGCGCGTCCCGGGCCTGCGCCGCCTCGACGCATGGGTGAGCGCCCACGTCCCGCTGCTCGCGAGCCTCAATATCGTGCTCGGCGTATCACTGGGCGTGTACACCGGCGTGCTGCTGGGGACGATGGCCGCCCGGCCGCTGTGGAACTCCGCGATCCTCGGTCCGCTGTTCCTGGTCTCCGGCCTGAGCACGGGAGCGGCGTTCATGATGCTCTACCGTCTCGATCGCCGGGAGAAGGAGCTCCTGAGCCGGGCCGACATGGGGCTCATCTCCGTCGAACTGCTCTTGCTCGCCCTTTGGATGATCGGCCTCGCCGCCGGAGGCGCCGCCTCGCGGGCCGGCCTGCACACGATCATGGGCGGCCCCTACACAGCGGCTTTCTGGACGCTGGTGGTGGCGCTCGGGCTCCTCACCCCGCTGATCGGGGAGTGGATCGAACACAAGCACTCCGCCGTGCCGGCCCGGTTCACCGCCGCCCTGGTGCTGGTCGGCGGGCTCGCGCTGCGCTGGATCATCGTCTACGCCGGACAGCATTCCGGCTGGGTCAGCGACCTGGCCTCGCTATAGGGAGAAGGGAAGATGGAAGCACGACCATACTGGAATCCGTACCTGGCGGGGATCCTGCTGGGGCTTACCCTGCTCGCGACCTTCCTGGTGGTGGGGAACGGGCTCGGGGCCAGCGCACTGCCCAAACGGACGCTCGCCCTCGCGGCGCACGAGGTCGCCCCCGCGTGGACCGAGGCCAACCCGGCCATCGGCACCTACGTGGCCGACGGCGCCAACCCGCTTCGGAACTGGCTGCTGATCGAGGTGATCGGGGTGGCGATCGGCGGATTCCTCGGCGCCATGAGCGCGGGCCGCTTCCAGGTGAAGGTCGAGAAGGGGCCCAACATCTCCACGCGCGGCCGCCTCAAGTACGCGCTCGGGGGCGGGGTCGTGATGGGGTTCGCCGCGGGCCTGGCCCGGGGTTGTACCTCCGGCCAGGCACTGAGCGGGGGCGCCATGCTGGCCACCGGTAGCTGGGCCTTCATGATGATGGTGTTCGCGGGCGGCTACGCGTTCGCCTACCTGGTGAGGAGGCAGTGGATATGAGCACCGCGATCTTCCCCCTCGCCATCGCATCCGAAGAGGTTCGGCTGCTGACCGCGGTCGTTCTCGGCTTCCTGTTCGGCTTCTCGCTCGAGCGGGCCGGGTTCGGAAACGCCCGCAAGCTGGCGGCCCAGTTCTACCTGTACGACATGACCGTGTTCAAGGTCATGTTCACCGCCATCCTCGTGGCCATGGTCGGCCTGTACACGCTGAACGCCATGGGCTACGTGGACCTGGCCATGATGTGGATCAACCCCACGTTCATGTGGGCGCAGGTCATCGGCGGATTCCTGCTCGGGGTGGGCTTCATTCTGAGCGGGCTGTGTCCAGGGACCTCGGTCGTCTCGGCCTCCTCCGGCCGCATCGACGGCGTGGTGGCCCTCGCCGGAATCTTCATCGGCACGGCCCTGTTCGCCGTCGCAGTGGACCTCTTCCCGGTAATGGAAGCCCTGTACAACGGCGGCTCGATGGGCGTCTCCGTCCTGCCCGAGCTCCTGTCCGTGCCGACGCCGTGGTTCGTCCTCGGGGTCGTGGTCATGGCCGGCGCCGCGTTCATCGGGGCCGAGAAGGTGGAGAGGATCTTCCAGCGAAAATACGGCATGATCGAGCTTTCGCCTACCGTCACGCGTCGCACGCCGCGCCTCAAGTACGCGGTGGCGGGAGCGCTGGGGCTCGTGGCCGTGTTCGCGGCGTTCACTCCCACGCGCGACGTCCAGCGGCCGTCCCGGCCCATGGACTCCCTGGAGCCGATGCAGCTGGCCGAGCTGATCATCTCGGGCGACCCGGATCTCAAGATCCTCGACTTCCGGACGATCGCGGGCGAGGAGGGAATCGAGTCCATCCCCGGCGCCTGTGGCTGCGGAACCGATCTCGAGATGGCCACCGAGACCGTGCAGACGGTGCCGGCCGGCACGAAGATCGTGATCTACGACGATGTGGGCATCTGGGACGAGATTCCGGGGACGTGGCCGGAGACGGTGGAGTATCGGTACCTGCGCGGAGGCTTCACGGCATGGGGCGCGGAAGTCCTGGCCGCTGCCGTTCCCGCGGGGCACACGCTCGCCGAGCGCGAGAAGATCGAGAGGCAGAACCAGGTGTCGGCGTACTTCACCGGCGCGGCCGTGCAGTCGACCAGCGTGGCCGCTCCGCCCCCGGCGATGCCGATGGGCGGCGCAAAGAAGAAAAAGAAGGCCGGCGGCTGCTGAGCGCCGGCTGCGGCTTGCCCCGGAATGGAACCCGGCGAGTATAATAGGAGCGAGAACGAGCGGGCCGGCATCGCGTCGGCCCGCTGCACGAATAGGAGGAAGAATGGCGCTGTACGACTACTACTGTGAGGCCAACGACCGGACCGTCGAGGTGCGGCACGGCATGTCCGAGACCATGAAGACGTGGGGCGAGCTGTGCGAGATGGCCGGCATCGACGCCGGCGACACTCCGGCGGACGCTCCGCTGCGCAAGCTGATGGGCGCGCCCGTGCCCATGACGGGCGGCTCGACGGGGTCCGACCCGGCTCCGGCCTGCGGGACCGGCGGCTGCTGCCCGTACAACTGATCGGGGCGTGATACCGCCGGACGGCGATCCTCACGACACCGCGCTGGACCCCGAGGACTGGTCCGAGGTCCGGCGGCTCGGACACGAGCTGCTGGACGATCTGATCGACGGGCTGTCGTCCGTCGCCGACGGCCTGGCGTGGGCACCCCTTCCCGATGAAGTGAAAGCGCGGCTGCAGGAGCCGGCCGGGCGACTTCCCGCCGACCTGTCGGACGTCCTCGACGATCTTCGCCGCGACATCCTTCCGTATTCCACGGGCAACCGGCACCCGCGCTGGTTCGGCTGGGTGCACGGCACCGGGACGGTCGAGGGCGCCCTGGCCGAGCTCGTGGCCGCGTTCATGAACTGCAACGTCGGCGGCCGCGAGCAAGCGGCCGTCTACGTGGAGAGGCAGGTCGTGGGCTGGCTCGCGGACCTGTTCGGCTTTCCGCAGGGCTCGAGCGGCCTGCTCGTGAGCGGGACGTCGGTGGCCATGATCGTCGGCCTCGCCGTCGCCCGCGAGAGCGTGGCTCCGGGAGAGGTGCGAAGCGCAGGAGTGGCCGCCGCCCCCGGTCCGCTGATCACCTACGCGGCAGACGGCGCCCACGTCTCGATCCGGAAAGCGATCGAGCTGCTGGGCCTGGGCTCGGACTCCCTCCGACAGGTCCCGACGGACCCGGTGTCAGGCCTGGACCCGAGCGCGCTGCAGCGAATGATCGACGCCGATCGCGAGGCGGGCCTGCATCCGTTCTGCATCGTGGGGACGGCGGGCTCGGTCACGACCGGGGCGATCGACGACCTGGCCGGCCTGGCGGACGTAGCGGCCCGAAACGGCCTGTGGTTCCACGTCGATGCGGCCTTCGGAGGCGCGCTGGCGCTGAGCCCCCGCCTGCGGACGCGCCTCGCCGGAATCGAGCGGGCCGACAGCCTGGCGTTCGACCTTCACAAGTGGCTGCACGTTCCCTACGACGCCGGGTGCGTGCTGGTGAGAGACGCCAAGGCCCACCGGGCGACTTTCTCCGCCGATAGCAACTACCTGAGCCGATTCGGGCGCGGCGCGGGGGCTGGAGATCCGTGGTTCACCGACTTCGGGCCCGAGCTGTCCAGGGGATTCCGGGCCCTCAAGGTCTGGGTCACGCTGCGTACGCACGGGCTGGACCGGCTCGGAGAGATGGTCGAGAAGAACTGCGAGCAGGCCGCGTGGCTGGCCGGCCAGCTGTCGGAGCGGGACGGCTGGGAGCTCGCCGCGCCGACGTCGCTGAACATCGTCTGCTTCCGGGCCGAGGCGCCGCCGGGCCGCGCGGTCGACGAGGATTCGCTGAACCGCGAGATCGTGATGCGCGTCCAGGAATCGGGCGTCGCGGTCCCGAGCACGGCCGAGATCGACGGCCGGCTCTGCATCCGGGTCGCGATCACGAATCACCGGACCCGGCGCGAGGACCTGGAGCTGTTTCTGCGGACGATCGAGGCGCTGCGAGCCGAGATCCTGGCGGAGGAGGAATCGTGAGTCGCTTCGACGTGGTGGGCGCTCTCGCCGTTCTCGAGCGGACGCCCGGCGCGCTGCGGGCCATGCTGGAGGGGGTTCCGGCGGAGCTCCTATCGGTCACGGAAGGGGGCGACTCGTGGAGTCCGTTCGACGTGGTCGGCCACCTGGTGATTGGCGATCAGATCGACTGGATCCCGCGGCTTCAGCAGATCCTGACCGAGGGTGACGCCCGGCGCTTCGAGCCTTTCGACCGGTTCGCCCAGTTCGAGGCGAGCCGGGGCAAGACGATCGGGGATCTCCTGGACGAATTCGAGGATCTGAGGCGAGCCAACCTGGAAACGCTTCGGAGTTTGCTCGACGAGGGCGTCGATATGAGCGCCCCAGGCATGCACCCGGAGCTGGGGCCGGTCACGGCGGGAGAGCTGCTCTCGACGTGGGCCACGCACGACCTCGGCCACATCGCGCAGATCGCGCGGGTCATGGCGAAGCACTTCGGCAAAGACGCCGGTCCGTGGGCGGCCTACCTGCCGGTGCTCCGCGATCGCGGCTGATTTCTAGGGCCAGATCCCCCTTCGAAGCGTCACGTCGGCCACGCGCTTGACCGCCAGGATGTAGGCCGCCATTCGCAGGTCGATTTCCTCGAGCGCGTCGTTTCCACGGCCGGCCTTCTTGCGCTCGCTCGCGATCTCGGACAGGGTCGAGTTGACTCTCTCACGGGTGTCGATCACGGAATCCGTAGCCCGGGTCATCTTCCGGAGCAGCTTCGCGTTGACCTCCTCCTCGTCCCACTGCTCGTTCTCGATGTTCTGTACCCACTCGTAATAGCTGACGGTGACGCCGCCGGCGTTGGCCAGGATGTCCGGGAGGACGACGACCCCGTTCTCGTACAGGATGCGGTCGGCGGCCGGAGTCGTCGGCCCGTTGGCTGCCTCAGCTACGAGCCGGGCTTTCACGTCACCCGCGTTATCGGCGCGAATCTGGTTCTCGAGTGCCGCGGGTATGAGGATGTCGCATTCCAGAGCCAGCAGCTCATCGTTGGTGATTTCCTCCGTGCCCGGAAGCCCGACGACCGATCCCGTCTCACTCTTGTGGGCCACCGCCTCGTCCGGATCGAAGCCGCCGGCGCTGAAGATGGCCCCGCGAGAGTCGCTGGCCGCTATGATCTTCGAGCCCTGCTCGGCATACAGCTGCGCCGCGATCGCACCCGCATTGCCGTAGCCCTGAACGACCACGGTCGCCCCGTCTACGGACTCGAGCCCGTCCACGAGCCCGCGGGACAGCGCGTGCTGCGTGCAGAACAGGCATCCGCGCGATGTGGCTTCGTTCCGCCCGAACGACCCGCCCATGTCCACCGGTTTGCCTGTAACCACGGGAGTGTTGTTACGCCCCGAGTGCATCATGTCGTACGTGTCGAACACCCACGCCATCGTCTCGGCGCTCGTGTTCACGTCCGGGGCGGGGATGTCCGTATGCGGCCCGATCGCATCTCCGAGCTCCACGATGAATCGGCGTGTGATCCTCCGAAGGTCATCCCTGGTGAGCTCCTTGGGATTGCAGATCACGCCTCCCTTGGCTCCCCCGAACGGGATGTCCATCACGGCGCACTTCCACGTCATCCACGTGGCCAGCGCCCTGACCTCGTCGGCCGTCACGTCTGGGTGGTAACGAATGCCTCCCTTGCCCGGCCCCCGCGCCCGGTTATGCAGGACCCGGTAACCGGTGAAGTTGCGCACCGTTCCGTTGTGCGTCTCGATCGGAAACTCCGTGATGATCACGCGCTCCGGCCGGACGAGGTAGTCGACCAGGCCTTGCTGGTATCCCGGCAAGTAGCGGATCGCGCTCTCGAACTGCTGCTGTGCGATGTGGAACGGATTGAGGTCTTCCTGCACGGGAGAGCCGGCCTTCGCTTCGGTGCTCATGGCGGGTCTGCCTTCGTCGTGGCGTTCTCGGACGGGAGGGGACAAATGCGCACTTACAATGTACCCGCCTCCGGGCCTCAGCCAATAGCCTCCCGCGCCCGGAAGTAGACGTCATCGGGGATGTCGGCGTCGCGCTTCCAGCGCCCGCCCGCCGTGAGGTAATCGGGCTCGATCCCCTGAGCGCGGTTTCCCTCGAGGAGGGTGCTCACAGGATCAGCCGGCAGCCGCGGTGGCGCCGCTCTGTGGCTCAGGTGGACCTGGCCCCTCGGGTCGACGAAGGCCGGATTTCCCTCGGCCCACCATTCGATCCTCCAATCCTCCTCGTGCACCAGCCGGTGATGGTGGGCGCAGAGGAGCAACAGGTTGTCGAGTCGAGTCTCACCCCCGTCGGCCCAGTGCTGGACGTGATGCGCGTCCGTGAACCGGAGCCCGCAGCCGGGAAACCGGCAGCCCCCGTCTCTCGAATCGAGGGCCCGGCGCAGCGCCGGGGGAATGGTCCGCGTCTTACGGCCAACACTCAGTATGGACCCGTTCGCAGCGTGCTCGATTGGAACGACGGAGGCGTCGCACGAGAGCCGCCGGGACGTTTCCGCGGAAACGCGCGTGCCGTCCTCCAGCTCGGAGCGACCCAGGCCGTCACCGCCAGACTTCAGGGTCTCCTCATCAACGTGCAGCACGACCTGGTAGCGCTCGGCCTTCGTTCCGCTGATCGGCGCGTCATCGCCGAAGCCGGCCGCGAGTGACCGCTCCGCCACCAGGGCCAGCGCGTCGGCACGCCGGCGAGCCGCATCCTCCGACGACGTTTCCGCGGAAACGTCCGCCGGGATTCCCTTCTCACGAAAGAGCGCGTCTGATGCAGCTTCCACAGCCCTCATCAGAAGTGCTCCCTGCTCCGGGGTGAGGCGGCCCTGTACGACGTACATGCCCTCTGGGTCCGGGAATACCGACAGGGTCCGACTCTCATGACGCTCACGCTCCCGGTCCACTTCGGACTGGCGGCTCCCGAGCTTGAATCCGCGCACCATGCGCTCGAGCTGCGCGGCGGTCGCGCCCTTGGCCAGATCAAGCAGGTCCGTCTCGTTCTCGGGCGTGGCCACGCGGGTGAGGGCGCGCACGGCGGCGAATGACAGCTCGCCCTGGCTCATGGAATCGCTGATCCCAGGGAGATCCACCAGGGCTCGCGCTGCTCGCACCCTCTCCCGGCACGCCCCGAGGTCGATCCCGGTGCGGAAGGCGAGCCAGTGAGCGCACGACCGGTGACCAGCCAGCTTCCAGCCACCCAGCCGGTCGAATTCGGCCACCAGGGTCAGCAGCCGGTGGTCGGCCGCGTGCAGGTGAGCGGCGAGGATACAGATTTCTTCCTCGAGCTCATCCAGCGCATCCGGATCTGGGAAGCTCTCGGGCGCGAGTGCAGACTCGGATAGTGCGTACGCGAGTGCCGTCTCCCGCACGAGAGGAGCGTCTGCGACAGGGGCTACGCTCTGGATCACGAATACGCCTCCGGTTTCGGTTTCGAGCGATTCCGCGGCAAGAGGGAATCGCCTGTATACCGAATATAAACCGAAGATCGCAACGAACTCTCAACGAAAAGCCCTCAATCGCACCTCAATCCGGCCTCGAATCTCAACGCACTCTCAACCGGCGGACGGCCGAGCTTCTCAAGGGGCGGACGACAGCTCGAGCCAAGGGCGCGCGACGGACCGAGCCGAGCGCCGACCCTTCCATGCCACGGCGCTTCACCTATACTGGGGCGCGTGAACAAAACCTCAATCAGGAGTGAGATGTGTCCAGAACGATCGTCATCACCGGCTGCAGCACCGGTTTCGGCTACGACGCTGCGCTTCGATTCGCCCGAAACGGAGATCGGGTCTACGCCACCATGCGCGGCGTGGATGGAAAGAACAGTCAGCCCGCAACGTCGCTGCGCTCGGCGGCATCGGACGAAGGGATCGACATTCGAGTCGTCGAGATGGACGTCAGCTCGGATGCCTCGGTGAACTCAGCGGCCGAGGTTGTGCTGGCGGAGTCCGGCGCCCCCTATGCCGTGATCAACAACGCGGGTCAGATGTACATGGGCCTGACCGAGGCCTTCACCGCGGATGAGCTGGCGTGGCAGCTGGACGTGAACGTCGTGGGGATCCACCGCGTGAACCGCGCCTTCCTACCGGCCATGCGTGAGAAGGGCGACGGCGTGGTCATCAACGTCAGTTCGATCGCCGGCCGCTTCGGGGCCCCGTTGTTCGGTGTCTACCACGCCAGCAAGTGGGCCGTGGAAGGATACTCGCTGGGCTTCCGCACGGAGCTGGCATCGGCCGGTGTGGACATGGTGGTCGTAGAGCCCGGCCCGTTCACGACGGAGCTGTTTCCGCGCACCCCGCAGCCGGCCGATGAGGACGGACGGGGCCCGACCTATCCTGCAGCCCTGCACGCGGCGACCGAGGGAATGGGCGCGGCGTTCGAGGAGCTGTTCGAGGGCGACGAGGTCAACACGGACCCGAGCCTGGTGGTCGACACGTTTGTCGAACTCGTCGACATGGCGTCGGGCACGCGGCCGTTCCGGAGCCTCGTGGGATTCGACTTCGGCGTCGTCGGGCCGATGAACGAGGCCGCCGATCCCCTGTACGGCCAGCTGTATGAGGCCATGGGGCTGTCGGACGTGGCGGTGATCAAGCCCAGCTGACCCAAGTCTGAGCCAGTACCGGCGCCCATCCCGGGCGCCGGTTGACCAGCCAGCGCCCGGGTGGACCTCCCCGGGGTCTCACAGGTAGACTGTCGAACCACTTCACCGGGGCATCAACGCCGAGCCAGCATTCGCCACCCAGGGAGCGAACTTGAGATCACCTGCGATCATGCGGGCCGTGATGGTCCTTCTGCTGAGCGTCTTCCTCGTGGCCGGGAGCGCCGGCTCGCTCCGGGCCCAGGGGGCGGATCTGTACGCCGCGGCCGATGATCACTTCCACCACCATCACGTGGGCGTCCTGGTCGGCGGCATGACCCCGCTCTCCGAAACGAGCGAGACGTCGTGGGCGCTCGGCGCGGAGTACGAGTACCGCCTCAACGAGAAGTGGGGCGCAGGACTCGGTGTGGACTTCACGTTCGGCGACCACAAGCGAGCGGCCCTGGTTGCGAGCGGCGTCACGTACCGCCTGACGCCGGACTTCAAGGTGATCACGGGTCCCGGCGTCGAGGTCGTCGAGAAGGACCAGCCCGAGGGCGGTACCAAGTCCACGGTCTATTTCGTGTGGGGATTCGGAGCGGCCTACGACTTCCACGTCGGCTCGATCACCCTCACACCCACCGTGTTCCTCGACTTCGTCGGTGAGACGAAGACGAATCTTACGTACGGGATCGCTGTCGGGACGGGCTTCTAGGGCAACCGGCGCTAATCCCCGTTGCGGGTCTCCGAAGGCAGCTCGCCGAACAGACGTTTGTACTGCCTGGTGAACCGGCTCGGGTGGAAGAACCCGCCTGCGAGGCTGGCTTCGGTGACCAGGGCCGTACCCGACTTGAGCTGCTTCCGCACGGAGTGCAGCCTCCGGGTCAGGTAGTACCGGTACGGGCTGACGCCGAGCGACTCCCGAAATGCATAGTGCAGAGCTCGATACGATACGCCGAGCGATTGTGCGATCTGGTCTGCGGTCAGGTTCTCCCGCAGGTTCGCCTCCATGAAATCCCGCGCATCTGGCACGAGATTGGCCCCGCGCACCCGGCGGCTTGGCGGCGTGCCGGCGCCCGTGAGGCCGGCGTCGATGACCTCGCGGAGGCCGTGGAGGACGAAATCGCTGAACTCCGCGCCGTCGACGGACTGCGCCCGTTCCCTGTCCGCTTTGCGGGCCAGTCTGAAGTACCCGTCCATCCGGTCGAGGAAACGGGCTGTCTGCGGCTCGGGGAGCGGCAGGCGGGCGTCCTCGACTCGTGCCGTCTTCTCGAAGAACTCGGGTGGAAAGAGCTCGGTCCGCCGGATCAACTCCTCCTCGACGATGAACTCGTAGCAGTCCCAGCCAGCGGGCAGCTTCGCCGAGTGGTTCATTCCCGCTCGAACGACCGCCAGCTGCGACGGGGGGACGATCGTGCCATTCCACACCACGGGTAGCTTCGCCCGGCAAATCAGAAAGAGGACGGTGCCCTGCGGGGGCTCCCATACGTCGTACTGCGACTGGGCCAGCCGGAAGTGAACGGCGACCATTCCCGGGAGTTCGAAGTGATCGAAGCAGATTTCCTGGGGCCCGTAGGTGAGCTGCGTGGATTGGACGTCCCACCCGAGGGCGATCTGCCACTCGGCGAACGCGTCCGAGTCCGCGAAGGAAACCGCTCTGAACGAACTTTCCATCCACTCCCCCACCTGAGGGCCAGGTCCGCAAAACTACGGACGTTCAGAAATCGTCTAGCGAACTCTGGCCACGTGTGCACATCGTGTGACCCTACGCTCGCTCCGAACCCGAACTTAGGCAAGTTCTCCCACCTCTCGGACGAGCCAGAGGCTCGGCTGTCGATGTGACCAGAAGCAGGAACAGGAGACGGGCCCTGTCGGTCCGCCGAATGCTATTCATCCGCTATGAAGGAGCGAACAGCGATGCTACCGCTGCGACACGAGACCGAATCATGAGTGAAGTCTACGACGGCGTGGCCGAGATCAAGAAGAAGATCCTGGCCAAGTGGGCGGGGCCCGGCGAGAAAGCGCGGGCGGCTTCCGATGCCGGCAAACTAAAGCTGGTCAGCGAGCATGAAATCGTGCCGCATCGCGGCATCGGGTTCACCCTCGATAAAGGGCAAGTCCTGCGGTACGAGTTGACCCATGGGCCGCAGGTCATCGATACCACCTACCTCGTTCGAAACCGGCCGGTCGAGGAGTTCGCGGACTGCTGGCACACCGGGATATTCGGTGCGCTGACCCTGCACGAGGGGATGCACTACATCTCCTGTTCCCCTTATGGACGGCCGCTCCTGACCATCATCAAGGATACGGTCGACTACGACAACATGGAGAAGATGTTCGGCAGGGGGGCCGCTCACAGCTTCATCTTCCCGTCCGGACGATGCACCGAAACGATGTGGGAGCTCGGGTACGGCGTCGTCAACGCGTACAGCTGCAACTCCGGTGTCATGCAGGGGATCATCGAGGTCGCCGGTGAAGACGTGGCCAGGGCGCTGCGTTGGCCCCCCGGCGTTTTCATGCACTTCCAGTGCCTGAACTACGACAAGATCCCCACCAACAAGACCTACTTCAATGGCCACGGCGCCTTGAAGGTGGGCGACTACGTCGAGTTGCTGGCGCACGAAGACCTCTATGTTGCGTTGTCGCCGTGCCCCGTCGGTGATCAAGCCGACTATTCGAAGTACGAGAACCTCACTTGTTGGCCCCTCAAGTATGCGATCTACGAGGGCGCGGATGGTCCGCTCGAAACCGCGCCTGATCCCGAGCTGAAATC